>Ga0233416_10000510_pt1 | contig 11973 bp, 13 predicted proteins | sample Sediment_Towuti__2_FD_188638 | JGI IMG/M metagenome (GOLD analysis project Ga0233416, IMG submission 188638) | Sediment microbial communities from Lake Towuti, South Sulawesi, Indonesia - Sediment_Towuti_2014_0_MG | ecosystem: Environmental > Aquatic > Freshwater > Lake > Sediment | place... | reverse complement strand
TCCCCATGCTCGACCGGTTGCGGGGCGAAGCCGACCCGGTGGCGCTGCTGACGTCCGTGCCGGGGATCGGCAATGCCCTGGCGACGCGCCTGCACGACGATCTCGGGATCGAGACGCTGGAGGAACTGGAGATGGCAGCGCATGACGGCCGTCTTACCGAGATTGCAGGAATCGGAGAGAAAAAACTGGCGGGGATCATCGACTCCCTGGTCAGTCGGCTGGGACGCCTGCGGGACCAGGGACGGCTGTCTGGGACCGACGGGGCACCCGCTGAGCCTCCCGTCGAGGAGTTGCTCGATGTGGATCGCGAGTACCGTCAGAAAGCGGCGGCCGGGCAGCTTCGGCTGATCGCGCCCCGGCGGTTCAACCCGACCCACGAGGCCTGGCTGCCGGTCTTGCATACGCAGCGCGACACGCGGCACTATACCGCCCTGTTCTCGAATACGCCCCGAGCGCACCGTCTGGGCACGACGCGCGATTGGGTCATCCTGTACTATGAGGACGGTCGCCGGGAGCGGCAATGCACGGTGATTACCGCGCAACGGGACTCCCTCAAGGGCCGTCGCCTCGTCCGCGGGCGGGAAGCCGACTGTCTGGTCTTCTATCAGAAGCAACGTGGGGGGACGAAGGTCGCAGCGGCCCCAGCGTCAGGATAGCCGTGACGACCGGTCGGTCAAGAGGATAGTCCACGCGGACGTTACTCGCCGTGGACGGATCGGATCAGTCCTACGAAGCAGCGCGGGCGCTGGCCCACTTCTCTCCGGCCGAGCGACTGATCGTCCTGCACGCGGTGGATGTCCCCAAGCCGGCCTACCCGATGATCCTGCCGGAAGTCGCTCTCGAGATCTCTAAAGGACTGGAGCGCACGATGCGCGAGGAGGGAGAGCGGGTCTTGAGCAAAATCGGCTCGATGCTTCCCGAACACGCGGGACCGGTGTCGAAGCGCCTCGAGGTCGGCAGGACGGTGGAGGTGATTCTGGCGGTCGCTGACCAAGAGCAGGCGGATCTGATCATTCTTGGAGCGCGGGGCCTCGGCCCGGTCAGAGAGTTGGCCATCGGGAGCGTCTCGCACCGTGTCCTCGCTGATGCGCGCTGCTCGACGCTGGTGGTCAATCAGCGCTGGCCCTCGCTGCGCCGGGTGCTGCTCGCAGTAGAGGGGCCGCAGGACGCCGAAGCGGCTTGTCGGTTCCTCGCCCTGAAACCTTTCCGAGGGCCCGTGGAGGTGACGGTGCTGACCGTCCTCCCGTTCGCTGAGCCGCTCTGGCCCAAGGGCGTGTCCGACGCGGAAGTGCTCAAGGCGAACCTGGCCAAGGCTGCGAGGAACTTTGCCTGGGATGTGTCGACCCGCCTGTCCGGCCATTGTATGGCGACAGCCACAGTCGCGCAGGGCGCCCCGGCGGCCGAGATTCTCCAGGAGGCCTCGCGAACGAAGCCGGACCTCATCCTGATGGGGTCCCGCGGGCGGGGGGGACTGACGCGATCGTTCCTCGGAAGCGTCTCGCACGCCGTGGTGCATCGAGCGCCCTGTCCGACGCTGATCTTTCGGTAATGCCGCGTGAAAGGAGAGGCCCATGCGAGTCCTTCTGGCAGTCGACGGCTCAGACCAATCCTATGAGGCAGCGCGAGCGCTCGCCCACCTGCGCAAGGCCGAGTTGCTGCTCGTGCTCCATGTGCTGGACGTGCCGGAGCCGGCCTATCCCACGATGGCGCCGGAGGCGGCCCGTGATCTGTACGCGACCGTCGAACGCGCCATGCGGGAAGATGGCGAACGGTTGTTGAAGCGAGTCGCGTCGCTTCTGCCGATGCACACGGGACCGGTGACCACGCGTCTGCAGGTCGGGAAACCAGCCGACGTCATCCTGTCGGCGGCGCAGGACGAGCGGATCGACCTCGTCCTCGTGGGGGCCCGGGGAGTCAGCCCGCTGCGGGAGCTGGTCCTGGGCAGCGTCTCTCACCGGCTCATCAGCGACGCCCCCTGCCCGACCTTGATCGTCAGCACGCCCCTGCGCGCATTGCGCCATCTGCTGCTGCCCCTCGAGGGACAGTATGACGCCGAGAGGGCGGTTCGGTTCCTCGAGACCAAGCCGTTCAGGGAGGCACCGGAGGTGACCCTGCTGAAGGTCGTGCCCTTCGGCCAACCCCCGTGGCCGGTCGGCGTTAAGGTCGCTGAGGCGATGGAAAAGGAGGCACTCGAACGGGCGCGTGACTTCCTGGACGAGGTCGCCTCCCGCCTGGCCGCCCTCGACTACCGCACCAAGGTAGTGGCGATGGTCGGCACGCCCGCGGTCGCGATTCTTCAGGAAGCGGCGAAGCTCAAGCCGGACTTGGTCCTGATCGGGTCCAGCGGTCGGCGCGGCGTGACGCGCTTTGTCCTCGGGAGCGTGGCCCATGCCGTCGTGCACCGCACGCCCTGCCCGGCGCTGGTGTTTCGATGAGCAAGCCGAACCGACGGGGATGAGCACGCCGCTGGACCGTCACCGGGCCGTCTTCGAGGCTGGAGCCGTGAACCGCCGCTCATCCAATGCCGCCACGATCAGGTCGGCAGCGGCGGCCGCCGTCATGCGGGTGCTGTCGATGCGGACCTCCGGCGCCAGCGGCGGCTCGTACAGATCCTGGAGACCGGGGACCGTCGTTGACTGACCGGCCAGGCCTTTCTGGTACGTCCCCTTCCGATCACGAGCCATGCAGACTTCCAACGGACACTCGACCGCCACCTCCAGGAAGCGGGGGATCAAGCTCCGCGCGAAGTCCCGGTAGATCCGCCGGTTGGCCGTCGCGTCAAACAGGACGGGAATGCCGTGCGCCACCATCCGGCTGCCCATCAACGCCAGCGCGCGGTAGAAGAACGCGCGTTCCTCATGAGAGTAACTTGGTGCCGGCGTCAGGACCCGGCGCACCGCGTCGGACTCAAGAACCTCGACGCGCAGGTTGCGCGCTTCAAGTCGAGCCCTCAGGGCTGCGGCGATTGTGCTCTTGCCCGAAGCCGGGAGTCCGGTCAGCCAGACTGCGAACGCACGTGGCTCGCTCATGGCTCGCCACGCAGGCAAGAGGCGCGAGGCGAGAGGCTATGGGCTGACCTGATCATGTCTCGCATCTATTGTCTATCGCCCCGTGCCCCTAGCCCCGTGCCTATCCCGTGCAGTACCGGTTCACCTCGCCAGGGTCGAAGCGTTCCGCCGCCAGGACGTTCTGGATGAACCGGAAAATGGTCCGCCGGACGCCAACGGTCAAGTTCGGGTACCACAGCGGACTGGCGATGACCAGCCCCCGGAACGCGAAGAACGGCGCGGCCGCTTCCCTCACGCCCGCATCGCTACTGTCGACCATGTACCGGTCCCAGAACTCGCGGAACAGCACCTCGAACGGTCCCTTCAGTCTCCCCCAGCGACGCAGCGAGAAGAAGAGATAGTTGATGGTCATCGCGGTCAGATCGTCGGCCGGCTCGCCCCACTCACCCCGCGAGCGGTCCAGGACGCTGAAGTCGATCCCTCGCCGAAACAGCACGTTCCAAGGATGAAAATCCCCGTGGACCTGCGCCAACCGGCCCGCGCGGGTTCGCAGACGCCAACGCCAGCGATTGCACGCTTCTTCGATCGTCCGTAGTAGGTCCTCCGTGATGAACCCGAATCGGGAGGGATAGCTGTCCGTCAGTCCCATGATGCATTCGCCGTGACCGATCAGCTCCCGGAGCCGACGACGGTATAGGTCTGGATCGCGCCGCTTGACCCGATGGATCGCCACGAGATACCGGGCGAGGGCCTTCCCCCGATCCCGGTCCGCTGGCAACAAGCGGCCAGTGCGCGCCAGGCGCTCCAGATCCACGTGATAGCTCGTCCCATCCGCCCACTCCGTCAAGACAAAAAACTCACGAGCCGGCGCCACCGAAAACAGCGATCCCTGAGCGGTGAACGCACCGACGTCCAGCGCCGGGACGTGACGGGGCAGTCGCGCATAAGAGTCGTAATCCCAGAGCAGGGCTTGCGCACGATCGGCCGGATGCTCGTGCCCGAATGGGCCAGGCTTCATCGTTTCCAGCACCGCGCGATGGATTTTCCCGTTTCTGCGAAACGTCAGCCGAATCGGGGACCCATACCCATAGCCCTTGAGGGTAGACGCCTCGGTTTCTTTCCCGATCGGGCCGAAGGACAGCAGCGCCACCCCCGGCCCGAACCGTTGACGCAAGTACCGTTCAAGTTCCTGTCGCCGTAGGATCGGCATATTTTAGTGATCGAAGCAAAGAGCATTCCGCGTCACGATTTTGAGTCTTTGGGCGCCCTTGTACGAAGAACTGCTGCATTCGGCTCCATCCAGGGGACCCTCGGTGAGGAATAATGCCCCACTCACGCCAATCCTTGCCAGCATGAAGCCCCCCTTTCTTGTTGAAAATGCGACAGCCTGTACGCTAACAATACCCGAACGGCTCAGGCATGTTCATTGCTCACCTGATTGTGTGACACGAGATCGCGGCCACCAACCGAGGAAAAGTAGTGGACCTCCAGATTGAAAGTCGGAACATAGCCATGACTCCGCGGTGGAAGGCTGAGATCGAGGAGCGGATGGCTGACCTCCAGGCGGGCCGCGATGACCTGATCCACGGCCGGGTGACTCTGACAAAAAATCGGCATCACAAGAAGAGCCGCCAGGTCGCCGAAGCGGTGCTGGTCGTGACGCTGCCCGGCCGGCATACGATCACCGCCAGAAAGGAAGAGAAGACCTTCGAGGAAGCTATTCGGGCCGCTTTTTCCGCAGTCGAGATCGAACTATGGAAGTACCGAGAGAAGCGAGCCTCCACTGAAGTCCGACTGCCGCCGGTTCCTCTGCGCGGGGTAATCTGCAAGCTATTTCCCCAGGAGGGTTACGGGTTCATCCTCAGGGAGGGTGGAGGAGAGGTGTACTTCCACAAGAATGCCCTACACGGGCTGAAGTTCGAACAGCTCGAAGACGGCCTGCCGGTGGCATTCAATATTGAAGAGGGCAAGAAGGGGCCGCAGGCCACGACCGTCAACCCGGTGCCGATAGTCCCATGATCGACAAGTTTAAGATTCCGGCGACCATGCTCTCACCGCAGGTCGACGCAGGGCGGCTCGGCTTTGCGGACACCAGCGAGCTGCCTCCGCTGGAGGAGCCGATCGGGCAGGAGAGGGCCATCGAAGCACTGGACTTCGGCCTGCGCATGCAGAGCGCGGGGTTTAACGTCTACGTGTCGGGTCCGATCGGCTCCGGCAAGTGGTCGGTGGCCAAGGACATGGTGGCCCGCCTGGCCCGCGACGCGAGGACCCCGCCCGACCTGTGCTTCGTAAACAATTTTCACGACCCTTCCCGGCCGTGCGGCCTCTCGTTCCCCGCAGGTCAGGGTCGCGCCTTTCGTGAAGCCACGGCGACCGTGATCGAGAGTCTTCGCCGGGACATCCCCAAGAGCTTCGAAAGCAGCACCTACATCGAGGCAAAAGCGAAGATCGTCGAAGAGACGGAAGCCCGAAAGAAAGCGCTCTTCCGCGAACTGACGGAGCTGAGCCGCGAGCGGGGATTCGGGTTCCAGGAGAACCCGATGGGGTTCATCCTGATGCCGCTCCGGGCCGGCCGGCCGCTGTCGGAGGAGGAGCTCGCCAGCCTTCCGGAAGCCAAACGGAAGGAGCTGGATGAGAAGGAGACGGCGCTTCAGAGCGAGATCCGGGAATTTCACGTGCGCGCCCACGCGCTGGAGCACGAGGCCGAGCAGCGGATCCGGGACATGGACCGCCAGGTCGTCAAGAATCTGCTGATCGGCCGATTCGAAAAGCTGCGCCGCGCGTACGAAGGGCTCCCGAAGGTGCTCGAATACCTGGAATGGGTCCACGATGATGTGCTCGCGAACTACAAGGATTTCCTTCCCCGTCAGGCCCTATCTCTGCCGCTCCCGATCCTGGAGGCAGCCGGACGGGCGCCCGATCTGACACGGTATCAGGTCAACCTGATCGTGGAGCACAGCGGAGAGGGCGCGCCGGTGGTGGTGGAGTCGCATCCCACCTACGCGAATCTGATCGGCAAGATCGAGCGGAAGGCCCACCTGGGCGTCGTCTACTCCGATTTCACGGACATTCGCGCAGGCGCGATCCTGCAGGCCAGCGGCGGATTTCTGTTGTTGAACGCCCTGGACGTGTTGCGGCAGCCGTTCGCCTGGGATGCAATCAAGCGCGTGATCAAGACGCGCGAGGTCAAGATCGAGGATCCCGGCGAGTTCGTCGGCTTCTCGACGATGGGGCTGCGGCCGCAACCGGTGCCCGTGGACGTCAAGGTGATCCTGGTCGGCCCGCCGATCATCTACCATCTCCTGCAAGCCTACGAGGAGGACTTCCAGAAGCTGTTCAAGGTGAAGGCCGACTTCGATGTCGACGTCTCCAGGGACGACAACCTGGATCGGCTCTACGCCAGGTTCATCGCCGGACTCTGCCGGCAGGAGGAACTGCCACACTTCACGGCCGAGGCCACCGCCGAGGCGATCCGGTATGCGAGCCGCTTGGCCGAGCGCCGGGACCGGCTCTCGCTGCGGTTGAGCCTACTCAGCGACGCGATCCGGGAGGCCGGATTTTGGGCCCGCCGGGACGGCCGCACGCTGGTGTCCCGGTCCGATCTCGAGACCGCCATCGCTCAGAAGCGCCACCGCGCCAACCTCCCCGAGCAGTGGGTCCAGGACGAAATCAAGGAAGGCACGCTCATCGTCGATCTCACGGGTGAGACGATCGGGCAGGTCAACGGGCTGTCGGTTCACCTCCTGGGCGACTACACGTTCGGCCGACCGTGCCGGATCACGGCCCGGACCTTCGTGGGGACCAAGGGCGTCATCGACATCCAGCGTGAGGCGGAGCTCGCCGGCCATGTCCACAGCAAGGGTGTCATGACGCTGGCCGGGTTCCTGGCCGGGAAGTTCGCCGGCGCGCATCCCTTCGCCCTCAGCGCCACGCTGACCTCCGAACAGACCTACTCGGAAGTCGAGGGAGACAGCGCCGCCGTGGCGGAGCTGGCGGCGGTGTTGTCCAGCCTGGCCGAGGCCCCCGTCCGCCAGAACCTGGCCGTGACCGGATCGGTCAATCAGCTTGGTGAAGTACAACCCATCGGAGGCGTGAACGAGAAGATCGAGGGCTTCTTCGAAGCCTGCCAGAAACGCGGGCTCAGCGGGAATCAGGGGGTGATCATTCCCGCGCGCAACACGAAGCACCTGGCCTTGCGCCGCGACGTGGTCGAGGCGGTGGAGTCGGGCAAGTTCGCCGTCTACGGCGTCAACTCGGTCGAGGAGGCCTTAGAGCTCTTGACAGGACTCCCGGCAGGAGCCCGAGGCGCCGAGGGGCAGTACCCGGAGAACACGCTCTATGGACGGGTGGCGCGCCGGTTGGAAGAGATGGCGAAGGCGGTCGCGGCCTGGGGCGAGCGTGCCCAAGTAGAAAGTCAAAAGTAAAAGGTGCATTGTGCCCATGTACGACTACAAATGCCTGGAATGCGGGAAGGAGTCCCTCCTCGCTCTCACCCTCAAGGAGCACGAGAGCGGGACCGTCACCTGCCCGGCCTGCGGCAGCAAAAAGATGGAGCAACTGATCACCAGTTTCATCGCCAGGACGACGAAGAAAAGCTGACACGACTGACCAGGAGGACCAGAGCATGGCCGACACTGTTCGCGCGGCACAGTACTTCAAGATGAAGGTCCCCGACGAGCCCGGTGAATGTGCGCGCATCCTCGGGGTCCTCCGTGAGGCCGGCGTGAATCTCCTGGCCTTCTCAGGATTTCCCACACGCCGCCGTGCGCAGCTCGACTTCGTCCTCGCCGACACGAGCGCCTTCGAGACCGTGGCCAAGAAAACAAAGCTGAAGTTCAAAGGCCCGAAGACCTGCTTCGTCGTGCAAGGACACGACCGGCCCGGTGCCGTGGCCGAGATCCTCTCCCGGCTCGCCGAGTCCAAGATCAACGTCACCGCCGTTCAGGCGGTCTGTGCGGGCGGGGACCGATATGGGGCGTTCTTCTGGGTCAAGCCGGTCGACGTCAACAAGACCGCCAAGCTGCTCGGGGCTCGGTAGCGCCCCGTGGCGGTTCACCCAGGGTGTCTATGACTCGACCGTCACGAGGCATAGGTGCAACTGCGGGGCTCGTCGTCGTCTTGTTGTTCACGGGGCGGGCCTATTCGGAAACATGCGGCGTGCACCAGGGGAAACGACTACCTGCGACGACGCTCGAACAGATCCTGATCGCCCACGAGCGCTGGCTGGAGAACCGAGGAGGCGAAGCCGCCCAGAGAGCAGACCTGTGCCGGGCCGACCTCCATGGCGCAAAGCTCTCTGGCGCGAATCTGGAACGGGCCCGTCTGGAGGGTACCATTCTGCGGGGAGCGAGCCTGGAGAAGGCCAGCCTGGTCCAAGCCCATCTCGTGTCGTCGGACTTATCGCAAGCGAATCTTGCAGAGGCGAACCTCCTCGGGGCTGATTTGCGACACGCACAACTCACCAAGGCCAACCTGACTCTGGTCTCCGGCGATGAAGCCGCGCTCTATGAAGCCCAACTCCAAGGGGCACGGCTGGGCGAGGCGACGTTCGGGCGGGCTCACTTTGAAGGGGCGAATCTCCAGGACGCGAACCTCAAGATGGGCGATTTCGCAGACGCCTACTTCTACGGGGCCACGCTGCGCCACGCCAATCTGGCCGGGGCTGACCTGAGCGGGGCAGACCTTCGCAAGACGGATCTCCAACGCGCCAACCTCCGTCAAGCCAACCTGGAGGGAGCGCTCCTCGACGGGGCGGACCTGCGAGACGCGCATTTGGTCGAGGCGGCATTCGACGGGGCCTACCTCGATGATGCGAACCTCGCCAAGGCAAACCTGCAGGAGGCCTCCCTGCGGGAGGCTGACTTGCGCACGGTCAACCTCACAGCCACCCGGCTGCAAAAAGCCGACCTCGAGAACGCCAATTTGGAGGGAGCGACGCTCTCAGCGAGCAATCTGGAGGGCGCCAGCTTGCAGATGGCCATCCTGTCCAGGGCTCACTTACGGGGGGCCAACCTGGTGCGGGTGGATCTCCGCCGGGCTGTCATGATCGGCGCCGACTTGACGGAAGCCAACCTTCACCACGCGGACCTGGCAGAGGCCTACCTGCCCGAGGCCATAGTACGGGACGCCCAGCTTCGGGAAGCCAACCTTGCGGGGGCCAACCTCGTGGGAGCGGATCTACGGGGAGTGAAGGCCGAGGGGGCCAACCTGGCACATGCGAATCTTCAAGAAGCGGACCTCCGGGATGCCTCGTTTGCTTCAGCCGACTTTTCCGGCGCGAGGCTCGACAACGCCATCCTCCAGCGCGCCGATTTCCGTGGAGCGACCCTCTCAGCCGTCGTGGGACTCTCCCAGGCTCAACTCAACGAAGCCTGCGTGGACGACGACACGAAGCTCCCGCCGAGCCTGACCAAACCGCAACCCTGCCAGACCCCGACGCGATCGAAGCGCTAGCCGACTGGGGGTGATCCTGCTGCTGTTCGGAGCAGTTGGCGGTCCGCCTCATACGTCAGCCGGCCCAGCGCCTCGCCGACCGGTGTCCAGGCGACCTCGTCCACTTCGTTGTCCTTCTCGCCGACCCACTCCATCGGCGTCATGCGAAACCACCGCACGGTTTTCTTCACCCGTTGACCTTCCCGCTGGAACCAGTACTCCGATTTCGGCAATTCCGTCTCGATCCGGCACCGCCAGCCCGTTTCCTCTTCCACCTCCCGGACTGCCGCCTGCTGGCTGATCTCCCCGTCGCCCAGCTTGCCCTTGGGAAAGGTCCAGACCGGCCGGCCCTTGAGGTCGCGGGTCCGGATGAGCAGCACCGACCCGTCGCGCAGGACGACGCCGCCGGCCGAATATTCAAAGATCGGTTTTGCCATCGAGGCAGGAGACGGCGTCAGGGAAGTTGGCGCCAGGCGTCTTCCGCCCAGAGATAGGTGCCGCGCTTGGGATCCTGCGTCGGCGTTTGAGCCAGATCCTCCATTTGCCGGTGCGGGCGCCCTATGACCGGTTACTTTCGCGGTTTGGGCGGTTTGGCTTCCTTCGATTTCTTTCGCAGCTGCTCCACGAGATCGTCGTAGCCCGATTCGCGGATGATCTTGTCGAACTGGGCGCGATAGTTCCGCACCAGACTGACTCCGTCGGCCACCACGTCGTACACGAACCAGTCCTCGGACCGGCTCAGCAGCCGGTAGTCGATCGGAATCTCGGTCTTCTCCGAGACGAGCTGGGTGCGGACCTCCGCGTAGTCTCCTTCGAGCCGCTCCTTCAGGTACTCGATCTGCTCCCCGGAGTAGCCCTCGATTTTGTCGGCGTAGGAGGCCGAGAGAAAGGACTGGAAGAGCTCGACGAATTCCCTGCGTTGGTCCTCCGTGAGTGTCCTCCACTGAGCCGGAAGCGACCGTTTTGCCATCTCTCGGTAATCGAACCGGCTGCCGATCACCTTTTCCAGCAGTTTCCGCCGCTCCATCAGCCGGTCCGGCTGCTGCAGCGCCTTGTCGTCGAGAATGCGGATCACCTCATCGATCGTGGCCTTGACCGCACCGGTCGGAGAGATAGTCACTCCTGCGAGCGCCCCCTGCGCCAGCAGCAGCACCGCCATTGCCCACGCCCGCATCACGGCTTTATGGAGGCCGCCCGTCACGGCAGCATCTTGTCGGCTCCGTAGTTCAAATAGGCCCGCAGAATGTCGCGTCGGGCCACGATGCCAACAAGAATGTTGTCCTTGTCCACGACGGGCACCCGGATCAAGTCGCTCTTCAGCAGCACATGGACCAGTGTCGCCACGTCCGTTTGCGGCCGGACCGAGTACGGGTTTTGAGCCATGATGTCCTGTGCGGACACCTCGCTCCACTTGTGGCCTCGCTGGAGCGAGCCCAGAAGGTCGTATTCGGTGACGATCCCGACCAGCCGCTGCCGGTCATCCACGATCGGGACCGACCCGAACCCCTCGATCATCATCGAGGCGATCACGTCCGCCTTGGTCTTCGCATGCGCGGACTGGACGTCTTGCTCCATGAACCGCGCGACGGTCAGCCGCTCGAACTCATTGCGTGGCTTGATGCCGGCGGGTTTGTTCTTCGAGATAGCCATTGTTCCCCTTTCCTGGTCTCCCCATGACGAATCAAAACAGCGGATGCGGCGCGAGGAGACCCCGTCAGCGCAGTTCCAGCTTGTTGATCACCTTGTCGACGCCGAACACATACCAGGCGTCGAACTCCGCCATCTCCTTCTGCGGGTCTGTGGGCACTTCCCCCTCCAGCGTCACCACGGAGTTGCGGCCGCTCACGCGAATACGATCCGCTTTCAGGAAGGGATCCTTCTCGAGTGCCAAGCGCACCGCCTTCGTGATTTGGGCATCGGAGTCTTCCTCCGGCGGCACGACTTCCATGCCGTTGATGACATCGCGGCTGCCGGGGACCCACCAGGCCAATACGCCGGCCAGGCGTTTTTGCACGAGACTCGTCACGTGGTTGTCCAGCAGGACGACGCCGTCGGTGACAGAGATCTCGATGACGCCGTGAGGATCCACGGGGGATTCCCTGACGGTTTCCATCCTCCCCTTGTGTTTCACCCGGATCGTGCAATTCCGGAGGGCTGATTCCTGCAGCAACGCGTCCCGCACGGCGTCCAGGATGGCCCCATCACCCATGCGCGTGGCAGGGACGACATGCAGCCGATCCACGATGCCGCTGACGCCGGGGACCGCGATCGCCAGCTCCAGACCGAGCTTCTTGGCCGCGACATCCTCCACCTCGCCCTCCAGCGTCAGGACCCCGTCGCCGAAATCAATGTGCACCGGATACCGATGGAGGTTGATGCGCGGCTCACGCTCGAACGCCGCACGTACAGCCTTGATGACACCCCCTTTGTCCGACATCGCTCCTCCGGTTTTCAGGGGCGTGAATTCAGCTTGGTCCGTCGAGCCTCGAGCTTGCCGAACTCCTCCAGCAACTCACGCTGCCGGGGGGTCAGG
>Ga0233416_10000509_pt1 | contig 12007 bp, 15 predicted proteins | sample Sediment_Towuti__2_FD_188638 | JGI IMG/M metagenome (GOLD analysis project Ga0233416, IMG submission 188638) | Sediment microbial communities from Lake Towuti, South Sulawesi, Indonesia - Sediment_Towuti_2014_0_MG | ecosystem: Environmental > Aquatic > Freshwater > Lake > Sediment | place... | reverse complement strand
TCTCGAGGACGTTCACCCGTGACGACGTCGCGGCGCTCGAGACGGAGCTCTCGGAGGCGATCGCCCGCATCCGCGCCGGCGACTTCCGCCCGACCCCGAGCGAGCTCGCGTGTGGCGACTGTCCCGCTCTCGACCTCGTCTGCGCAGGCCCCCGCCTGCCAGTCGAGCGCTAGCCTCACCGCGTGCGCGTCGCCGCGATCAGCGACATCCATGGCAACCTGCCCGCGCTCGAGGCGGTGCTCGCGGACGTCGAGCGTGAGGGATTCGACCTCGTGGTCGTGGTCGGAGACACCGTCACCGGTCCCTTCTCCGCAGGGGTGTTCGACCGGGTGACGAGCGTGCCCGCGGTTCGCTTCGTCCGCGGGAACGTCGAGCGACTGGTGATCGAAGGCGCTGACGAGCACGGGCGGGACTGGAACCAGGAGCGGGTGCGCCTCGGAGACGATCGCCTCGCTGCGGTCGCGAGCTGGCCGCGGACGATCGAGCTCGAGCTCGACAGCCTCGGCCGTACTCTCTTCTGCCACTCGACCGCGTCGTCAGAGGATCCGATCTACACGCGGATCACGCCCGAGGACGAGCTGCTCGAGCTCTTCGCGGGCGTGGAGGCAGACGTCGTCGTCTGCGGCCACACGCACATCCAGTACGACCGCCGGCTCTCGAGCGGCCTCCGCCTCGTCAACCCCGGCAGCGTGGGCATGCCGTACGAGGGGAGGCGCGGCGCCTACTGGGCCGCTCTGGGCCCGGACGTCGAGCTCTGCCGCTCGGAGTACGACGTGGATGCCGCCGTGCGGGCGATCGAAGAGCAGGGCGCTCCGGTCGACGAGCAGCACATCGCGCTCCTCCTCGACCCGATGGACTCCGAGGCCGCGACCGCTGAGTTCGAGGCCATGCGTGGCGCGTAGCTATCTGGCGGAAGCCCGCCGCCGGGGGCTCGGGCGTCGCAGAGAGAGGATCGGCCCGATCATCGAGCGTCTCGTCGAGGAGCACTCGGACGCCGAGATCGCGCTCCGGTTCCGGAACGACCTCGAGCTGCTCGTCTCGGTGATGCTCTCCGCGCAGACGACGGACACGAACGTCAACCGCGTCACTCCCGACCTCTTCCGCACGTACCGCAAGCCCGAGGACTACCTCGGCGTGCCGCAGGAGGAGCTCGAGCGCGACATCTACGCGACCGGGTTCTTCCGCCAGAAGGCGAAGGCGATCCGCGGAACGATGCGGATGCTGATCGAGGAGTTCGACGGCGAGGTCCCGCGCCGGCTCGACGACCTCGTGCGCCTCCCGGGCGTGGCTCGCAAGACGGCGAACGTCGTCGCCTCCGAGCTCGGGCATGCGCAGGGAGTTGTGGTCGACACGCACGTACGGCGTCTCTCGCAGCGGCTCGGCCTGACGCGCCACGACGATCCGGTGAAGATCGAGCGCGATCTCCAGCGCGTCGTTCCGCGCCCCGACTGGGCCCGCTTCCCGCACCTCCTCATCTGGCACGGCCGGCGCGTGTGCGTCGCGCGGAGCCCGCGCTGCGAGGAGTGCGTGTTGGAGGATCTTTGCCCCTCGAGCCGGCTGCGCTGACTCTCGTATGATCGCCGCGTCCGACCCAAAGGAGGAACGATGGATCACGCTGCGACGATTCGACGCTTCTACGACCTGCTCAACGCCGGCGACATCGACGGGTTCGGCGACCTGCTCGCAGCCGACTTCGTCGAGCACGAAGAGCTGCCCGGCCTGGAGCCGTCCAAGGAGGGCGTCAAGGCGTTCTTCCGCATGTACACGGCGGCGTTTCCCGACCTACGCCTGGACCCGGAGGACGTCATCGCAGGCGGAGACAAGGTCGTCGCGCGCGTCCGGGCGACCGGGACCCACGAGGGCGACTTCATGGGCGTCCCCGCGACCGGGAGGCGCATCGACGTGCAGTTCGTCGACATCATCCGCTTCGGCGACGACGGGCTCGCGCACGAGCACTGGGGCGTCTTCGACACCATGACGATGATGCAGCAGCTCGAGCTTGTGCCGGATGTTGCGCCTGCCTAGATCCAGCGACGCCAGCGGAACAGCACGAGCTGCACAACCTCTGCGCGACGCCGAGATCCGCGCGAGCGGATCTCGGCCGCGCGAAGATCCCTGAAGAGCCGCGTCGCGGCCGTGGTGCAGCTCGCCTGGCAGCGTGGCGCCGCTCTCCGTCAGATCCAGCGACGCCAGCGGAACAGCACGAGCTGCACAACCTCTGCGCGACGCCGAGATCCGCGCGAGCGGATCTCGGCCGCGCGAAGATCCCTGAAGAGCCGCGTCGCGGCCGTGGTGCAGCTCGCCTGGCAGCGTGGCGCCGCTCTCCGTCAGATCCAGCGACGCCAGCGGAACAGCACGAGCTGCACCACGGTCGAGGCGACGATGATCCCCGTCGAGAAACCCAGCGTCCAGAAGCCCCGCTGGAACTCCCCCGGGAAGTTCTGGCCGTAGTAGCCGACCACGAGGGACGGGGCGAGGACGAGCGACGCGATCACGGTCAGCTTCTTCCCGACCTCGTTCTGGCTCTCGGCGATCTTCGCTTGGAGGTGGTCGCGGACGCTCGAGAGCAGGTCGCGGGCGACGTCGAGCTCCTCGGTGACGCGCACGAGCGTGTCGTACGTGTCGCCGAACAGGCGCTCCACCTCGGGCGGGAAGAGCGCGTGGTCGCCGACCTCCACGCGGCCGTCGAGGACGCGGCGCACGGCCGCTCGCGTCGCCGACACAGTGCGGCGGCGATAGAGGAGCTCGTGCCGGAGCTCCGAGAGCCGCATCCGCACCTCCGCGGGCCGGAGGGCGTCGATCGAGTCCTCGAGCTCGTCGATCTCGCCGTAGATCGCGTCGAGGAGCTCGAGGTAGGAGTCGGCGACGTCGTCGACGAGCCGGTGGACGAGGATGCCCACGCCTGCGTCCTGCTCCGCCGCCGGCGCTAGCGGCGAGGTGTCGTACGGCCGGGCGCCGGGAGGCGTCTTCCGCACGGTTACGAGCAGGTCGGGGGTCGCGACGAGGGCGATCTCCTGCTGGACCAGCCGGTCCTCCTCGGGGAGCGGCAGCATGGCGACGAAGATTCCGAAGGCATATGGGCCGTGCGCCTCGAGCACCGGATGCGGCATGCGGCCCTCCTCGTGCCGGGAGGCGAGGACCTCGACCACCTCCGGGTCGACGTGGGCGGGGAGCGCCCCGAGCAGCTCCTCCCGGGTGGGATCGACGAGGTCCAGCCAGCGTGTCGGCACCGCCCGCGAGGGTAGCCGGGCGAGCGGTCGGAGCCGCCTCAGCCGCTTGTCAGTCGCTCGAGCCAGGGATGGCCTGGATGCACGAGCTCGATCGCCTTCGTGAGCCAGCGGCGCGCTTCAGTCGGAGCAGCGGCACGATCTCGTCGAAGTCCACCTCGTCCTTCTCCCTGGTGTGGAGCGCCCCGAAGAGGAGCGCGTCCATGGGTGCTGCTCTCGTTCACGATCGGGATCCCAGGCGCTCCATGCGGAGGAGTCGAGCTCGAACGGCTCGAGCCCTACGCCGAGGTCACGGCTGCTTCCCGCTCGTGGCGCTGCTCCTCGAGCCAGCGCTGCGCGTCGAGCGCGGCCATCGTGCCGGAGCCCGCCGCCGTCACCGCCTGCCGGTACGTGTGATCCTGGACGTCCCCCGCCGCGAAGACGCCCGCGACGTTCGTGTACGTGGAGCCGGGCTCGGTCACGAGGTAGCCCTGCTCGTCGTGGTCGAGCCAGTCCAGGAAGAGCGCGGTGTTCGGGTCGTGGCCGATCGCTACGAACAGACCGTCCGCAGGCAGCTCGCGCAGATCGTCCGTGACCGTGTCGCGGAGACGCACGCCCGTGACGTGCCCGGCCTCGTTCCCGAGGACCTCCTCGACCACGGCGTTGAGCACGAACTCGATCTTCTCGTTCGCGCGAGCCCGGTCGACCATGATCGGTGAGGCCCGGAACTCGTCCCGGCGATGCACGATCACGACCTTGCTCGCGAAGCGCGTGAGGAAGGTCGCCTCCTCCATCGCCGAGTCGCCGCCGCCGACGACGACCACTACCCGGTCCCGGAAGAACGCGCCGTCGCAGGTCGCGCAGTACGAGACGCCGCGGCCTTGAAGCGACTGCTCGGACCCGAGCCCGAGTTGCCGCGCGCTCGCACCCGTGGCGACGATGACGGCCTCGGCGCGGTACTCGGTCTCGCCGACGTAGACCCGGAACGGCCGCTCGGAGAAGTCCACGCGGGTGACGTCGTCGGTGACGAACTCGGCGCCGAAGCGCTCCGCCTGGCGCCGGAAGTCCTGCATCATCGCCGGCCCGAGGACGCCGTCCGCGTACCCCGGGTAGTTCTCGACATCGCTCGTGATCATCAGCTGGCCGCCCCAGTTGAAACCCTCGACGACGAAGGGCCGCAGGTTCGCGCGCGCCGTGTACAGCGCAGCGGTGTAGCCGGCGGGACCGCCGCCGATGATGATCACGTCACGAACGTCGCTCGGGGTCATGTCTCCCGCTCCGTCTCGAAAGGTAGCCGCCCCGCTGCGGCGCGGCAGACCATGAGAACGATCGTGGGCTGTCGGATGTTCCTCCGCTTCACGCCGCGCTTGCGCCCGTGCGTACGGCTCCGAGCGCCGGCTGCTCGGGGTCCACGAGCTCGGCGGCGGCGAGCGGACGCGTCTGCCGCTCCACGGGCTGCAGCTCCGGCAGCTCGACGCCCGTGATCCCGTGGCGCTCGAACCGTCGGGCCTGCGGGAGCACCTGCCGCTCCAGCGAGCCCACCGACTCGTTGTACGCCCTGACGGTCCCGTCGAGCGACTTCCCGAGCCGCGCGAAGTGCGCCCCCATCGTGGCGAGCCGCTTGTACAGCTCGCGACCGAGCGCGCTCACCTCGCGGGCACTCTCCGCGATCGTCTCCTGCTGCCAGCCGTAGTGGATCGCCCGGAGCAGGCCGATCAGGTTCGTCGGCGACGCCGGGATGACGTTGTTCGACCACGCGAGCTCGTTGAGCGAGCCGTCCTGCTCGAGCGCGGCACGAAGGAACGTCTCGTCGGGCAGGAACATGACCACGAGCTCGGGAGTGGCCGGGAGCTGCCGCCAGTAAGCCTTCTGGCTCAGCCGCTGGATGTGCTCGCGGACATGGCGCGCGTGGTCGGCGAGCGATGCGCGGCGCTCATCGTCGCTCGCATCCTCACGGAAGGCGTCGAGGTAGCCGGCGAGTGGAACCTTCGAGTCGATGACGACCTGCTTCGAGCCCGGGAGCTGCACGATGACGTCGGGCCGGAGGACGTGCCCGTCTTCATCGGTGGTCGTGTGTTGCTCCACGAAGTCGCAGTGCTCCACCATTCCCGCCATCTCGATCACGCGGCGGAGCTGGATCTCGCCCCAGCGGCCGCGGACATGCGGAGCGCGGAGCGCGGTGACGAGGTTCCCCGTCTCGGCTCGGAGCCGCTCCTGGTCCGACCGCAGCTGCCGCACGCCCTCGCGGAGCTCGCCATAGGCCTCGTTGCGTATGCGCTCGACGCCTTCGAGCTTCGCGTCCATGCGCTCGAGCGACTCCTTGAGCGGTCGCACATGCCCCGTGAGACGTGACTCGGCGAGCTCGAGAAAGCGCGCGCTGTTCCGGTCGAGCGCCTCCACCGAGAGCGTCCTGATCGCGGCTGCGAGGCGCTCGTCGACGACGGCGCGCTCCGAGGCCAGCTCGGCCTCGGCTGCCGCGAGCTCGCGCTCGAGCGCGATCACCTGATCCGTGCGGCGCCGGCGCTCGACGAGGGCGGGACGGAGGGCTGCGTAGACGGCGAGCGCGCCGAGCAGCAGGCCGACGAGAAGAGCGAGGATGACCATGGCCGACGAACGGTAATCCGGTCTGCGGACGGAGCGCCTTACGCAACTCGAACCTAAAGGCGGTGCTGCTACCCTCGCGCGCGGCATGCCCGAGAAGCCTCGCGTCAAGGCGCCCAAGCAGCGCGCGTCGTCCTCCGCGGACGGCCGCGCGCGCAACCGTCCGCTCGTCATCGCCGCCGTCGCGCTGCTCGGCCTGGTCGCAGGTGCGGTCGTCGTGTTCGCGCTCGTGGGCCTGGGCGGAGGGGGAGGAGGGGCGGACCCGGAGAAGGTCCAGGCGACCCTGGAGGCGGCCGGCTGCACGCTGCAGGTCGTCGACGCTCCGCCCCGCGGGCACACCGTGAATAGTCCCTCCGCGACCTCCGACGCGTGGAACACCGATCCCCCGACCGCGGGGCCCCACTACGCGATCGCAGCCATCTTCGGCATCTACAACGAGCCGCTCGAGCCGGCGCGCGTCGTCCACAACCTCGAGCACGGCGGCGTCTTCGTCCAGTACGGGCCTGACGTCCCTGCCGGCACGGTCGAGCAGCTTCGCTCGTTCTACAACGAGCACAAGATCGGGACGATCATGGCCCCGTACGAGAAGCTGGGCGACCAGTTCGCGCTCGGCGCCTGGGTCACCGAGACCGACCCGGAACAGGGCAAGGCGTACCTCGCGAAGTGCACGACGTTCGACAAGGAGGCGGCGTCCGCTTTCCTCTCGGCGTTCCAGTTCCGCGGGCCGGAGCGCTTCGACCCGGCCGACCTCCGCCCCGGTCACTAGCTCGCGTCTCGCCGACCTCCTGCCGCGCCGGGCGTACACTCGTTCCGCCGGGGTGGCGGAACGGGTGAGACGCGCCCGCCTTAAAAGCGGGTGTCCCCTCTGGGGGCGTGCGGGTTCGAGTCCCGCCCCCGGCACCTCGATCGGGCGCAGCCGGTTTGCAACAGACTGTTGCAAGCGGACAGTCAGACTTCCGCGCGAGAAAGGATCTCGAGCACGACCTCCGTCTTCGCGTCCGCGTACTGTTGGGCGTACGTCCAGTCACGGGCGGCGAGCTCGCGCTTCTTCGCGGCATAAAGCTCCCGATCGGCGCGATCCGCCCGCAGCCGGTTGCGGAAGACCACCATCCGGTCCACTTCCTCGCAGCCGGCGCTGAACACGTGCAGGTTCACATTCGGGTTCCGTCCCCTGAGCCCGCGGTGCTCGAACCACTCGGGCTCGCGGATCCTCAGCGTGTAGCCGGCCCGCTCGAGAGCAGGAACATAGGCCTCCTCATCCGTAGCGTCCGGGACCTCCAGCGCAATGTCGAGGATTGGCTTCGCCGCAAGCCCTGGAACCGAGGTCGAGCCCACGTGCTCGATCCGCACGATCTGGTCGCCGAGCGCCGCTCGGATCCGGGCCTCTTCGCGCGCGAAGAGGCCCGGCCAGCTCGCGTCGTACTCCTGGATCTCGATCGGCGCCGTCAGCGGGCGAGGAGCTCCGTCGACGGCCACTTTGGCGAGCTCCTCGTCGTACCAGGCGACATCAGTCGGGTCACGATGCCCCATCGGGCGTATCGATAGCGGACAGTCCGAGGATATGCTCGGCGCTTCGTGGCATCGCATCCGCATCCGGTCACGACTGCTGACGGGCGGGTGCTCTCGGTCCGGGAGGCCGGGGATCCGGTGGGAGTACCCGTTCTCGTGCTCAACGGGACGCCGAGCTCGAGTCTGCTCTACGAGCCGAACGTGCGCGACGCCGAGGAGAAGGGCATCCGCCTGATCTCGTACGACCGCCCCGGTTACGCGCGCTCGACCCGCAAGAGAGGCCGCGCGGTCGCCGACTGCGCGGAGGACGTGGCGACCGTGTGCGACGCGCTGGGCATCGAGCGGCTCTGCGTCTGGGGCATCTCGGGTGGCGGCCCCCACGCGCTCGCCGTCGCCGCGCTGCTCCCGGAGCGAGTGGCGGCTGCGGCCGCACTGGCACCGGTCGCACCGTTCGATGCCGAGGGTCTCGACTGGTACGAGGGAATGGGCGAGCAGAACGTCGTGGAGTTCGGCGCCGTCTTCGAGGGAGAAGAGGCGCATCTGGCCGTGCTCGAGCGGGACCGGCAGGAGATGCTCTCGGCGACCCCGGAGGAGCTCGCGCAGGCGTGGAGGACGCTGCTCGGTCCGTCCGACCGGGAGGTGCTGAGCGGCCGGATCGCGGAGTTTCTCCTCGAGAACATACGGATCGGCATCGAGGAGAGCCTCGACGGCTGGTTCGACGACGACCTCGCCTTCGCCCGGCCGTGGGGCTTCGACCTCGCCTCCATCCGAGTCCCCGTGCTGCACTGGCAGGGCGAGCAGGACCGGTTCGTCCCCTTCGGCCACGGCGTGTGGCTCTCGGAGCGCATACCCGGCGTGGACTCGCGCCTGACGTCCGAGGACGGGCATCTGACGCTCTACGAGTGGCGCATCCCCGAGGTGCACGCCTGGCTGCTCGAGCGCTTCGCGTCCTAGCTCGGCGACCCCGATTCCCGCTCGTGTCCCGGGTACACTCGGCGCGCCGTGGCGAGCACCCCGGAAGCGCTTGCCCATGCTCACCTCGAGTGGGATACGCCCCTGTACCGGATGGCGGTCGCGCAGTTCGATCAGGCCGTCCCGTTCGGGGACGTCCACGACGAGGTCGCCGAGCGCCTCCGCTACCCGGAGCGCTCCTTCATCGTCAGCGTCCCGGTACGGATGGACGACGGACGCCGGATCGTCTTCCCCGGCTACCGCGTGCAGCACTCCAGCATCCTCGGCCCAACCAAGGGAGGAGTGCGCTACGACGTCGACGTGACGCTCGGCGAGTGCGCGGCGCTCGCGATGTGGATGACGTGGAAGTGCGCGCTTCTTCGCCTCCCGTACGGCGGCGCCAAGGGGGGCGTGCGCTGCGACCCGCGGTCGCTCTCGCCCGGCGAGCTCGAGCGGCTGACGAGGCGGTTCACGTCCGAGCTCCTGCCGATCATCGGGCCGCAGGAGGACATTCCGGCGCCGGACATGGCGACGAACGAGCAGACAATGGCGTGGATGATGGACACGTACTCGATGCAGCGCGGATACGCGGTTCCGGAGATCGTCACGGGGAAGCCGATCTCCATCGGCGGCTCGGTCTTCCGGCACGAGGCGACCGGCGCGGGGGTCGTGATGGTCGTCGCGCGGGCGTGCGAGCGGCTCGGCTGGCGCCTCGAGGACCAGCGCTGCGTCGTCCAGGGCTTCGGAAACGTGGGCGGGATCGCCGCGCTCGAGCTCGCTGCGCGCGGAGCGCGCGTCACCGCAGTGTCCGATGTCTCGGGCGGCCTTCACGCCGAGGACGGCCTCGACGTGCCCGGGCTCCACGAATACGTGCGGGCGCACGGCTCGCTGGAGGGATGCGATGCGGGACGAGGGCTCTCCAACGAGGAGCTGCTCGAGCTGGAGTGCGATGTCCTCGTCCTCGCGGCCCGCGAGGACCAGATCACCGCCGAGAACGCTCCGCGGGTGCGGGCGCGGATGATCGCGGAAGGCGCAAACGGCCCGACCACGCTCGAGGCGGACGCCATCCTCGCCGGGCGCGGCATCCCGATCCTGCCGGACGTCCTGACGAACGCGGGAGGCGTCACGGTCTCGTACTTCGAGTGGGTGCAGGATCTCGGCCGCCTGTTCTGGACCCGCGACGAGATCCGGGCCAAGCTGGCGGACAAGCTCTCCGACGCGTTCGACCGGGTGTGGGACCTCTCTCAGGAGCGGGGGATCTCGCTCCGCACGGCGGCCCTCGTCTCGGGGATCCACCACGTCGCGGCCGCGCTCGAGGCACGGGGGATCTTCCCGTGACGGATGCGGTCCGCGACGCGATGCTCTCGCACCCGGGACAGCTGCCCGCGGACGCGTCCGCGCAGGCGGCGGGCGAGCTCCTCCAGCGTCCGGAGGTGCGCGCGATCTTCGTCACCGACTCCGAACGGCTCGTCGGCGTGGTGACGAGGAAGACTCTCGTGCGCGAGGTCGTGGCGATCGGCCGCGACCCGCGAACGACCCGGCTCGGCGAGATCGCGGAGGACCCCCACTACACGATCGGACCGGAGGTGCCGCTCGACGAGGCGTTCCGCTTCCTCGAGGAGCACGACGCCGAGCGGGTGCCGGTCGTGGACGGGGAGCACCGGCTCGTCGGCGTGCTCTCCCGCAGCGTCCTCCAGCGCCGGCTCGCAGAGGAGCCCGGCGACGAGGAGCCGCCGGACCTCCCGCCGGCCGCGTAGCGCTGCGAAGATCCGCGGGTGGTCGTCTGTCCGCACTGCGGCGAGGAGCCGGTCCTCGCGCGCGCCGCCTGAACGCGGCGCGAGTGTGCTAAGTTATGGCCATGCGTATACACATAACGCTGGAGGACGAGCTCGTGCGCGAGCTGGATCGACGGGTCGGGGCTCGTCGCCGGAGCGGCTTCATCGCCGGCGCGGTCCGGCTCGCACTCGACGACGAGCGTCGCTGGGACGCGATCGAGGAGGCGCTCGGCTCGATCGCGGATGAAGGGCACGAGTGGGACGATGATCCGGCGGCCTGGGTACGGGAGGGCCGGCGCAGGGACGTTAGCCGCGTCGGCTGATGGCCGCGGTCCTCCTCGATACGACGGTCCTCATCGATCTGCTGCGAGGGCGACCCGGGGCCGTTGCGCGGCTCCGTGCGTTGCGCGACACCGGAGACTCGCCGTACGTCTGCGCCGTCAACGTGGAGGAGATCGCGCGCGGGCTTCGTCCGGGCGAGGATGTGAGTGCCCGTCGGTTGTTCGAGGGGCTGCGCGTAGCGGCGCTGGGCGAGCCGGAGGGCTGGCAGGCGGGCGAGTGGAGGCGAGACTTCGCCGCCCACGGGCAGACTCTCTCGCAGGCGGACTGCCTCGTCGCAGCCGCCGCCACGGCGATCGGCGGGCGACTCGCGACGGGCAACTCGCGTGACTTCCCAATGGTCGAGCTCACCGTTGAGCACTGGCCGGCCGGGGAGTAAGCCCAGGCGGCTAACAGCAGGTGTGGACGCCGGGGGGCGCCGCGCCCTCCCCGGGCTCCGGCAGCTCCGCGGCCGCGAGCGCGGCGCCGTGGAGGATGTCGCGCTCGGACGCCTCGATCTCGGCGAGGCCGTGGGCGTTCATGACCTCTCGGAGGACGACGAGGCCCGCGACGATGACCGGCGCCCTCCCCGGCTCGATGCCGGGAATGCGCAGCCGCTCCTCGTTCGTCATCGCGGCTAGCCGCGCGAGCTCGCGCTCGACCGACGCGAAGGGGATGCGGTGACCATGGGTCTGCTCGGGGTCCCACTCGGCGAGCCCGAGGTCGAGCGTCGCGAGCGTCGTGACCGTCCCCGCCACTCCGATCGCGTCCCGCGGCTCGAGTGAAGGGAGGAGGGAGCGGACGTACGCGGCGGCCTCGCGGAGCTCGGCGCCCGTGGGAGGGTCCGAGCCGAGGAAGCGCTCGGTCACGCGGACGCAGCCCACGTCGAGGCTCGCCGTCGCGTTCGGCGTCCCGTCCGTCGCGAGGACGAGCTCGGTCGAGCCGCCGCCGATGTCCACGAGCAGCGTCCCGTCGAGGAGCGGCCTGCCGACCGAGACGCCGCGCAGCATCATCTCCGCCTCTTCGTAGCCGTCGAGCAGGCGCGTGACGAAGCCGTAGCTCCACTCGATCTCGCCGAGGAACGCCTCGCCGTTCTCGGCGTCGCGCACGGCGCTCGTCGCCACCGCGAGCGTGCGGCCGGCGCCGAGCCCCTCGAGCTCGCGCCGGTACTCGGCCAGGCAGTTGCGCACCCGGGCGATCGGGAGCGGGAGCAGGCGGCGCCGCTCGTCGACGCCCTCCCCGAGCCGTGTGATGGTCAGGCGGCGGGCGACCTCGTCGAGCCGGCCGTCCTCGACGTCCGCGACGAGGAGCCGCGTCGAGTTCGTCCCGAGATCGACGGCTGCGACGCGAACGGGGGGCACTCAGACGGGGATGAAGGCCCGCAGCCAGCGAACGCGCGCCGTGCTCCGCTCGAGGGCGCGCCGAAGGACCTGGAGGCGCGCGAGAGAGACGCGCAGCCGCTCGAGGGCCTCCTCCAGCTCGCGGCTCGAGCGCTCGTTCTCGGCGAGAAGCCGCTCGGTTCGCGCCGCGCGCTCGTCGAAGCGCTCGAGCTCGGACCTGAACGCGCGGCCGGTGCTCTTCGCCTGGCGCCAGAGCGTGATCCCCCGCAGGACGAGCACGACGAGGCCGACCACGACGAGCGCGAGA
>Ga0233416_10000508_pt1 | contig 12014 bp, 12 predicted proteins | sample Sediment_Towuti__2_FD_188638 | JGI IMG/M metagenome (GOLD analysis project Ga0233416, IMG submission 188638) | Sediment microbial communities from Lake Towuti, South Sulawesi, Indonesia - Sediment_Towuti_2014_0_MG | ecosystem: Environmental > Aquatic > Freshwater > Lake > Sediment | place... | reverse complement strand
CGTTCTCGCATTACCTGGAATCCATGGCGGGCCAGATCGTCGCGCTGTTCGTGATCGCGATCGCCGCCGGTGAGGCGGCCGTGGGCCTGGCGATCATTATTGTCGTGTTTCGAGGAAAAATATCCACGAACGTGGATGAAATGAATCTCTTGAAGTGGTAGCGTGACGGACTTATTGATCCTTGCCATCCCGGTGTTTCCTCTCCTGGCCGTGCTGCTCAACGGCCTGGTGGGGAGCCGCTATTCGCACGAGGTCGCCGGCCGCGTCGCCTGTGGCTCGGTCGGGCTGTCCTTCGTCGCCGCGCTGATCGTCTTCGCCGATCAGGTCCAGACCGGGGCGGTGCGCGAAGTCGTCGCCTACCGGTGGATCTTCGGCGGCGACCTGAACATCAACCTCGCCTTCCTGATCGATCCGCTGGGCTGCGTCATGCTGCTGGTCGTGACCGGCGTCGGGTTCCTGATCCATCTGTACTCGATCGGCTACATGCACGGCGAGGACGGCTTCACGCGCTTCTTCACCTACATGAACCTCTTCATGGTCTCGATGCTGCTGCTCGTGATGGGCAACAACTACCTGGTGCTCTTCATCGGGTGGGAGGGCGTCGGCCTCTGCTCCTACCTCCTGATCGGCTACTACTACGACAAGGTGTCGGCGGCCAAGGCGGCGACCAAGGCCTTCGTGGTCAACCGGATCGGCGACGCCGGCTTCCTGCTGGCGATCTTTCTCGTCTTCTACAACTTCGGCACCCTCGACTACACGCAGGTGTTTTCACACGCGAGCCAGTTGTCCCCCAAGATGGCCACGGCCATCGCGCTCTGCCTCCTCGTCGGGGCGGTCGGGAAGTCGGCGCAGATTCCGCTCTACACCTGGCTGCCCGACGCGATGGAGGGCCCCACGCCCGTCAGCGCCCTCATCCACGCGGCGACGATGGTCACGGCCGGCGTCTACATGATCGTCCGCAATCACGTCATCTACGACCTGTCGCCCGCGGCGATGATGACCGTCGCGGTCGTCGGCGGCTCGACAGCGCTCTTCGCCGCGACGATCGGCCTCGTGCAGACCGACATCAAACGGGTGCTGGCCTATTCGACGGTCAGCCAGCTCGGCTACATGTTCCTGGGCTGCGGGATCGGCGCCTACGCGGCGGCGATCTTCCACCTCATGACCCACGCCTTCTTCAAGGCGCTGCTCTTCCTCTCCGCGGGCTCCGTGATCCACGCCCTCGGCGGCGAGCAGGACATCCGCAGGATGGGCGGGCTGAGCAGGAAAATTCCCTGGACGCACGCGGTCTTCCTGATCGGCACGCTGGCCATCGCGGGCATCTTCCCGCTGGCCGGGTTCTGGAGCAAGGACGAGATCATGGCGCATGCCTTCGTCCACCATCATTACGTGCTCTACGCGATGGCGGCGACCGGCGCCCTGCTCACCTCCTTCTACATGTTCCGGCTGACGTACCTGACCTTCTACGGCCGTCCGCGCATGGATCATCACACGGCCGAGCACGTGCACGAGTCGCCCATGATCATGCTCGGTCCGCTGGTGGTGCTGGCCGGGCTGTCCGTGATCGGCGGGTTCCCCGGCGTGCCTCCGGAGAACGGCTGGTTCCATCATTTCCTGCACCCGTCGGTGGCGGCCGGCGCGGCCGAGGAGCACGCCGTCAGCCTCGGCCTCGTGGTCAGCCTGATGGGCGTGGCGACCGTCATCGCGCTGGCGGGCTGGGGGGTGGCGCACTACCTCTACAGCGTCCGGCCGGAGGCGGCGGATCAACTGGCCGCGAAGGCGCCGGCGGCCTACACGACGCTGCTCAACAAGTACTACGTGGATGAGCTGTACGATCGGCTCTTCGTCGAGCCGACGAAGAAGCTCGGCCAGGTCTGGGACTGGTTCGACCGGACCATCATCGACGGCATCGTGCGCGGCGTGGGGGAGATGACCGAGGGCGGGGCGTGGCTCAGCACGTGGATCGAGAAGCACGTGATCTACGCCGGGCTGAACGTCATCGGCTATTCCAACCACCTGGCGGCGCGCGTCTGGCGCAGGCTGCAGAGCGGGATGGTGCACCATTACGCGGCCATCATCGTGGCCGGGCTCTTCATCCTGGTGCATCTGGTCATCGTCTGGTGGACGACGGGAGCGGTCGGGTTCGGAGTCGCCTCGAAATGATGCAGGAGCTCACATACGCGTTTCCGATCCTGTCGTGGCTGGTCTTCCTGCCCCTGATCGGCGCGCTGATCATCTGGGTCGCGCAGGACCAGGACCTGATCCGGAAATCCGCGCTGGCGGTGTCGGGGTTCCAGCTGGCGCTGGCGGCGCTCGTCTTCAAGGATTTCGTGCCTGAGTCGCCGGCCATGCAGTTCACCGAGCGGCTGGCGTGGATTCCCGCGCTCGGCATCAATTACCACCTCGCCGTGGACGGCATCAGCGTCCTCTTCGTCGGCCTGACGGCGTTCCTGACGTTCCTCGTCGTGCTCTACTCGTGGGACACGGTCCGCGTCCGGGTGAAGGAGTATTACATCGCGCTGCTGGCCCTCGAGACGACCATCGTCGGGATCTTCGTGTCGCTCGACCTCATCCTCTTCTTCGTCTTCTGGGAGCTGATGCTGATCCCGAGCTACTTCCTCATCAAGCTCTGGGGCGGCGGGGCGGACCGCCAGTACGCCGCGCTCAAGTACGTGCTCTACACGCTGCTGGGCAGCGTGTTCATGCTGGTCGGAATCGTCCTGCTCGACCTGAACTACCACGACTGGGCCGTGGCGCACGGCATCCAGCCGGCCTACACCTTCGATTTCCTCGACCTGCTCGCGGTCCCCGTTCCGCCGGAGCAGCAGATCCTGATCTTCTGGCTGATCTTCTTCGGGCTGGCCTTCAAGGCGCCGATGTTCCCGTTCCATACCTGGCTGCCCGACGCGCTCGTGGAGGGGCCGATCGGCATGTCCGTGGTGCTCGCGGGCCTGAAGCTGGGCACCTACGGGTTCATGCGGTTCAGCCTGCCGCTGCTGCCGGACGCCTCGACCGACGGCCATGTCGTGATGACGCTCATGACGCTGGCGCTGGTGGGCATCATCTACGGCGCGATCGTCGCGCTGATCCAGCCCGACTTCCGCCGCCTGCTGGCCTTCAGCAGCGTGAGCCACCTCGGGTTCGTCGTGCTGGGCATCTTCGCGCTGAACTTCCAGGGCCTGCAGGGCAGCCTGCTGACCATGATCAACCTGGGCTTCAGCACGGCCGGCCTGTTCTTCCTGGCCGGGTTCCTCTATGTCCGCCGGCACAGCACCGACCTCTCGGCCTTCGGCGGCGCCGCGAAGCAGGTCCCGGTCCTGGCGACCTTCCTCCTGATCATCGGCATGGCCTCGATCGGCCTGCCGGGCACCAACGGCTTCGTCGGGGAGTTCCTCATTCTCCTGGGCACATTCCAGGCCTACTGGCTCTTCGGCGTCTTCGCGGTCACGGGCGTGATCCTGGGCGCGGCCTACTTCCTCTGGTACTACGAGCGGGCGATGTTCGGCCCGCTGTCGGCGAACCTGCCCCGCACGATCGCGGACCTCAACGCGCGGGAGATGATCATCGCCGTGTCCCTCTGCGTGATGATTTTCTGGATCGGGTTGTACCCCTCGCCGTTCCTCAGGATGATGAATGGCTCCGTGCAGGCGCTGGTGGAGCGGTTGGAAAAGGGGGCGGTGGCAAACGCTCCTGCGCTGCCGGCAGCCAACCGGGCGGCCGTGGAGATGAGGAAGGCGGCGGGGCAAAAGATATAAGGTCATGGATTACATCCTGCTCGTCATACTGTTCGCGCCGTTCCTGGGGGCCATCGGGCTGATCTTCGTCCCGAACCGTCAGGCCTTGCAGGTGAGGCTGGTGGCGGCCATCTCCGCGGGGATCTGCTGTCTGGCCTCCTGGATCATGTTCTTCGCCTTCGACCCGGCGAAGGGCGGCTACCAGTTCGTGCAGCGCTACGAGTGGTCGAAGGAGCTGGGCATCGCCTTCTACCTCGGCGTGGACGGCGTCGGCGCCCCGCTGGTCCTGGCCTCGGGCATTCTCCTGTTCGCCGGCATCTTCATTTCGTGGCACATCAAGGACCGCACGAAGGAGTTCTACATCTTCCTGCTGATCCTGGCCGCCGCGACCATCGGCGTGTTCATGTCGCTGGACCTGTTCTTCCTCTATTTCTTCTACGAGATGTCCGTGATTCCCATGTACCTGCTGCTCGGCATCTGGGGGAGCCACACCAAGGGCTACCTCTCGATGACGGATCCGGAGGGGCTGAAGCAGCGCGACTCGGTCGGGTTCATTTTGAACTTCGCCTCGAACAGCAAGGAATACGCGGCGATGAAGCTGACGCTGTTCCTGTCGGCCGGGGCGGTCGTCGCGCTGATGGGCATCCTCTTGATCTACAAGCTGTCGGGCCTGAACACCTTCGACATCGTCGTGCTCAAGCAGCAGACGCACTTCGAGGGTCCGGTCGGCACGCTGATCTGGCTGCTGATTTTCTTCGGCTTCGCCTCCATCGCGCCGATCTGGCCGCTGCACTCCTGGTCGCCGGTCGGGCACGCGGCGGCGCCGGCGGCCACCAGCATGCTCCACGCGGGCGTGCTGATGAAGCTCGGCCATTTCTCGATCATCCGCATCTGCTACGAGATCATGCCGGACCTGACGCGGCAGCTGATGCCGATCGCGGCGGTGCTGTGCATCTTCAGCATCATCTACGGCGGGCTCGTCGCCTTCTACGCGAAGGACACCAAGTACGTCATCGGCTACAGCAGCTCCAGCCACATGGGCTACGTGTTCCTCGGCATGGCGGCGCTGGACTACATCAGCCTGAGCGGCGCGGTGCTCTATATGTTCGCGCACGCGCTGGCGACGGGGATGCTCTTCGCCATGGCCGGCTGGGTTTACGACCAGACGCACACGCGCGACATTCCGTCCCTCGGCGGGCTGGTCAACCGCATGCCGTTCGTGGCGGGATGCTTCATCGTCGCCTGCATGGCCTCCATCGGCATGCCGGGCACCGTCAATTTCATCGCGGAGGTCATGATCCTGGTCGGCGCCTGGCACAAGTACCCCTTCCAGGTGCTCGTGGCGGTGGTCGGCATCGTGCTGACGATGGGTTATCTCTTCCGCATGATGCGGGGACTGTTCTACGGCCCGATGGACGAGCACTACGCCCATGCCCACGACGCCGTCTCGATGGTGGACCGGTTTCCGCTGCTGCTCATGATCGCCTGCAGCGTCGGGTTCTTTTTCTTCCCGTTCCATTTCTATGAGGTGGTGCGCGCCGGGGTCGAGCCGCTGATCGCCCGCATCACCGAGGTGGTGCCGATCGTTTCGCAGGCAAACGGAGGGCCGCTGCCGTGACGTTCAACCTCACGATCAACCCGGCCGACCTGCTGCTGATGCTGCCGGAGCTGTTCCTGACGCTCTGGCTCTGCATCATCCTGACGATCGATTTCTCCCTGCCGCGGTTCCCGAAGCGGAACCTAGCCTACCTCAGCGTGCTGGGGCTGGCGGCGGTGCTGGCCAACCTCATCTGGTACGACCTGGCCGGGGTCACGGGCACCCTGTTCAACCACATGTTCGTCGTGGACGGCATGGCGCTCTTCTTCAAGATCTTCATCGTCGCCGCCACCATCCTGGTCATCCTTGCCTCGATCGATTACGTCAAACGCTTCAAGTTCTTCAAGGGCGAGTACTACTTCCTCGTGCTGATGTCGGCCCTGGGCATGATGTTCATGGCCTCGGCCAACGACTTGCTGTCCATCTTCATCACGCTGGAGTTCTCGACCTTCGGCTTCTATGTGCTGGTCGCCTACCTGCGCGACGACCCGGCGTCCAACGAGGCGGGCCTCAAGTTTTTCATCCTGGGCGTCTTCGCGGCGGGGCTGCTGGCCTACGGCATCAGCCTGGTCTACGGGGAGACGGGCAAGATCGTCCTGTCGGACATCGCCTCCGCCCCGGCGACGCCGGGGCTGGTCATCGGCTACCTGCTGATCTTCGCGGCCCTGGGGTTCAAGATCGGCGCGGCGCCGTTCCACGCCTGGATTCCCGACACCTACCACGGCGCCCCCACTCCGGTGACGGCGTTCCTCTCGATCGCGCCCAAGGGGGCGGCGTTCGCCATCCTCTTGAGAATGTTCTTCGTCTCGCTGGCGGCCTTCAAGCCGCAGTGGGTCCTGCTGCTGGTCCTCGCGTCCATCCTGTCGATGACCTACGGGAACATCGTCGCGATCGCCCAGAAGAACATCAAGCGGCTCTTGGCCTACTCGGGCATCGCCCAGATCGGCAACGTGCTGATCGGCCTCGCCGCCGGCACCAAGATGGGCAGCGACGCCATCCTGTTCTATCTCCTGACGTACCTCTTCGCGAACCTCGGCGCCTTCGCGATCGTCATCGCGGTGGGCAACCTGATCAACAGCGACGAGATCGAGGATTACAACGGCCTGAACCGCCGGTCGCCGTTCCTGGCGTTCGCCATGCTGGTCTTTCTCCTGTCGCTCGCCGGCGTGCCGCCGCTCGCGGGCTTCATCGGCAAGCTCTACATCTTCGTCGCCGCGATCAAGGAGGGGCTGTACACGCTGCTCGTCGTCGGCCTCATCAACATCGTCATCTCGATGTACTACTACCTGGTGATCGTGAAGAAGATGTACATCAACGAGCCGGTGGACAATTCGCCGCTGGCGGTGTCCGCCCCGATGCAGGCGGTCGTTTACATCGGCCTGGCCGGCACGCTCGCGCTCGGCATCTACCCGCAGCCGGTCATCGACTGGGTGGTGTCCGCGACCCTGATGTTCTCCCACATCGTGGCGCCGGCTGCCGCGATGGCGCCGCCAACGGCGCTGCCATTCGGCGGCTAAGCGGCCGTTGAAAAAGCCTTCCAGCGTTGTTCTCGGTCGTCCGTCTCCCTGCGACGTACCCAAAAACGTACGTCTCAGTCGCCGGACTCCCTCCGGCCTAGCTGAAAAGACTTTTTGAACGGCCTAGGGGAAAAGCTGCTTAGTTTCTTCGTCTTTCCAGCTACTTAGACCATTTCAAAAACCACAAATTTCCCCTCTGTTCGACGCTCGTCTATCAAGGTAAAATCGCCAAGGCTTGGGTGTCGTGTTGAAAGGAGGTGTCCTATGGCGGAATCGATCAAGGTCGCCCAGTACTTCAAGATGCAGGTGCCGGACAAGCCGGGCGAGGCGGTGCGGATGTTGGACGCGATCAAGGGAGCGGGCGTGAACCTGCTCGCGTTCTCCGGCTTCCCGCGCGGGAAGAAGGCGCAGCTGGATTTCGTGCCCGAGGACCCGGTCCGGTTCAAGGAAGTGGCCAAGTACAACAAGTGGAAGGTGGCAGGCCCGAAGTCCTGCTTCGTCGTGCAGGGCGACGACCGGGTCGGCGCGGTCGCCGACGTGCTGGAACGGCTGGTGGACGCGAAGATCAACGTGACGGCGGCGGACGCCGTCAGCGCGGGCATGGGCCGGTTCGCGGTCCTGATTTTCGTGAAGCCGGGCGCGGTGAAGAAGGCGGCGGCGGTGTTGGGCGCATCGTAGGAGGGTGGGCCATGCGACGCGTCGTTCTCTTGATGGCCTTGTATGTGTTCAGCACGGGCCCGGCCTGGGCAGGGCAGAATTCTTCACTGGTGGGAACCTGGAGCGGGGACTTCGGCGGGGAGCCGTTCCAATTGATCCTCAACGCCGACGGCACCGGTCAGATGGACGGGCCCATTCAATGGGCGGTGCAGGGCAACAAGCTCGTCATCGTCGAGGATGACGGATCGACGGCCTATACCTTCACGCTCAAGGGGTCGAAGATGACCGTGTCGGGGGGCGACCTGGAAGCGCCGCTGACGCTCACCCGCGTCGGCGGAGGCGGCAAGGCGGCGGTTCCGGCTCCGAAAGCGCCGGCGGGAAAGGCGTCGGCTTCGACCGCGCAGCGGTTCCTCACCGGGCACTACTGGGCGTATAGCGGCCACTCCACCGGCTCCGGCTCCTATTCGCGCGAGCAGCGCGCGGCCCTCTGCAGCGACGGCACCTTTTATATGGGCAGCGAGACGGGCAGCTCGGGCGGCTCAGGCACGGCGGGCGTCTCGCACGGCGACAGCGGACGCTGGACCGCGCAGGGGAACGAGATGCGGGGCACGCTGACCCTGCATTTTAACGACGGCCGGCAGGAGCAGATTGCCTACGAGACCTCCACGAACCCGAAGGACCGGAGCGGCTACGGCCCGGCCGTGATTTTCGATGGGACGAACTATCAGCGAACGGGCGACGGCAACTGCCGCTAGGAAAGCCTTTCCATGCGCATCGTCGTGGCGGGCGGAACGGGCTTCATCGGTCGCAGGCTGTGCGAGCGATTGGCCAATGCCGGCCATGCGGTCACGGTCCTGACGCGAGATCCGGAGAAGGCCAAAGGCCGGGTCTATCACGCCGTCACCATCGTCACCTGGCAGGGCTTCCGGGGTCCGACGGAGGAGTTGTCGAAGGCGCTGGGCGGAAGCGAGGTGGTGATCAACCTCGCCGGTGCGCCGATCGCCGACGGCCGCTGGACGCCGCAGGCCAAGGAGCAGCTCCGCAGCAGCCGCGAAGGCACCACCACCGCCATCGTCACGACGCTGGCCAAGCTCACCACCCGTCCCGTCCTGCTGATGAACGCCTCGGCGGTCGGCTTTTATGGCCCGCGCGGCGACGACGAGTTGACGGAAGACGCGCCGTCCGGCGACGGGTTCCTGGCCGGCCTCTGCCGCGAATGGGAGGGCGCGGCGCGCGCCGCCGAACGGCTGGGCCTGCGCGTGGTCACGCCGCGCATCGGCGTGGTGCTGGGGCGGGACGGCGGGGCGCTGCCGCGGATGCTGCCCGTGTTTCGCCTGGGCCTCGGCGGCCCGCTGGGGCACGGGCATCAATGGATGTCCTGGATCCACCTGGACGACCTGGTCGAGCTGCTGATGTTCCTGATGAACAACGCGGCCAGCGGACCGGTCAACGCCACCGCGCCGCATCCCGTCACCAACGCGGAATTTTCCAAAACCCTGGGCCGGACCCTCGGCAAGCCGGCGTTTCTTCGGACGCCCGCTTTTGCCATGAAGCTGGCGTTCGGTGAAATGGCGGACGAGCTGCTCCTGACGGGGCAGCGGGTGCTTCCTCACAAGGCCCACTCGATGGGGTTCCATTTCCGTTTTCCGTTTCTTGCAGGAGCACTGAATGACATTCTGCAGTAGGAGACTGCACGCCATCGGAGCCATCGTGGCTGCCGCGGCGCTGATTGCCTTCCCCCGTCCTGTCATGGCCCAGGAGCTGGCCTGGGACCGGCTGGCGGACGGGCTCGAGGTGGCCGTCTGGACGCCGGGCGAGGCTTGCCCGCAGGTGCCGACGACGTACATATTGAGGATCGACCCTGAGCGCTTCCGCTTCGCCGTCCACCACTATCGTGCCGAGGGGCTGGACGCCCCGCTCACGCTCGACAACTGGCATAAACGGACCAAAGCTCTGGTGCTGTTCAATGCCGGCCTGTTCATGCAGGATTTTTCCTATATCGGTCTCCTGCGCAAGGACGGCAAATCGCTCGGCGGCAAACGGCATGGACAGTGGCAGGGGCTGTTCGTGGCCGAGCCGCTGGCGCCCAACGTCCCCAAGGCGCGCGTGCTGGACCTGAAACACGACGTGTTTGACGACGACAAGCCGGCCTATCAGGAGGCGGCGCAGTCGCTGATGCTGCTGGACCGGCGCGGCACGCCGCGCGTCCGCCGCTCCGGCAGGGCGGCGCAGCAGACCGTGGTGGGGCAGGACCGCGAGGGGCGCGTGCTGGTCATCATGTCCAAGGGCGTGACGCCGTTGTGGGAGCTGGCCGTCTGCCTGCGGGACGGCGTCCGGAGCCTCACGCACGCGATGGCGATGGACGGGGGGGATTCATCCGATCTGCTGATCGGGTCGGAGCTGGCCGGCACCCGCGCCGATGCGGCCTGGCAGCCGCTCGTGGACGGAAAGGGGCTCAGCCACGTGCCGTTGCCCACTGTTATCGGCGTGTTCCCACGGCGATAAAAAAGTGCTGAGCGATGAGTCCTGAGTGCTGAGGTTCTGAGCGGAATTCGTTCACTCAGGACTCAGCACTTTGCACTCAGCACTGAAGCTTAGCGGCCGGCAGGCTGGAGCTCGTAGCCCGCGTCCAGCCACGCGTTCACGCTGCCGCTGACGTTATAGACATGCTTGTAGCCGAGGTCGGCGAGCGTTTCGGCGGCGATGTTGCTGCGGTGGCCGGACTGGCAGTAGACGACGATGTGGTCGGTCGGCTGGGCGCCGATCTCGCGGTGGCGGGCTTTCATCTGGGAGAACTCGATGTTGCGGTCCGTGCCCGGGATGACGCCGCCGGCATGTTCCTCGGGTGAGCGGACGTCGATCAGGAAGAACCCCTTGTTGAGATGATCCGGCGCCTTTTCGAGCGCCGTTTTGAGCTTTTTGACGGAGATGACGTACGAATGATAGGCCGAAACAACGGAGCTGCCGCCGGCGATCAGGGTGATGCCGACAACGAGGCTTGCGAGGAATCGTGTGACAGTCATGGCCGCGCCTCCTGTGGCTTGCGCGAAGGAGGTCGCTTTCATGATACGGGCCGCCTGAAGGGCTGGTCAAGGGCGACGGGGCTGGGCGTTCTGCTCCTGCTGGGCGGCTGCTCCGAGGGCGTGAAGTTCGTCCAGGAAACGGACACCGGCGGGGTGGTCGTTTATCCCTACAAAGGCGACAACGCCCTCACGTCGACCTTCCGAGGGGACGCCCTGAAGATGATCCAGAAGAAATGCCCGAAGGGCTACATCATTCTGAAGGAAGGGCAGACGAAAAGCCTGCAGCGGGTCCACGAGAACGCGGGAGGCTCCGAGACGATCGAGCTCAAACGGTGGGCGATCAAGTTTGCGTGCAAGTGAAAGGTGAAAAGTGAGAAGTAAAAAGGAGGGATGAAAAGGACAACTTAGAAAGAGACCGAACTTTTCACTTTTTACCTTTTACTTTTCACCTGAGGCAGCCATCAGGTCCTTGATCGTCAGCAGGCTCAGGAGCGTGACCCCCAGGTCCTCGACCTTCTTCCGTCCGTCCTGCTCCTGGCGGTCTACGATCACCAGCGCGTGGGATACGTTCAGCCCGGCCTCGCGGGCCGCCTGCACGGCCTTGATCACCGAACCGCCGCTGGTGAGCACGTCGTCAACCACAACCGCACGGTCGCCGGCCTGCGCCGCGCCTTCAATCAGCCTGCCCGTGCCGTGGTCCTTGGCCTGTTTTCTGACGACAAAGGTCCGCCAGTCCTTCTTGTTCCGGTGCGCCTGGTCGGAGATGGCCGTCGCGATCGAAATCGCGCCGAGTTCCAGGCCGCCGATGCAGTCCACCGGCAGGTCTTTCATGGCCTCGAAGGCCAGTTGCGCGACCAGTGCCCTGGGGGCCGGATGGGCCATCAGCACCCGGCAGTCCACGTAAAAGGGGCTGGTGGCGCCGGAGGCCAGCTTGAAGCCCTTCTCGCGATCCCATTTGAATGATTGGGTGCTGATGAACGATTTGGCGAGGTCGGCTTTCAGGGACATCGGGCGTTAGTATAGCGATGGGGCGCTCCCAATGTCACGCCCCGGCCGGAGGCATTCTTTCCTTGACCCGGTCCGGCGACCGCAGTAGCGTAGCCGTAGTTCATCCGAACGGCACACCACCTTATCCGAACGAAAGGAGCCATCATGTTTGCCAGAGCATTGCTCATGAGCCTGATCGCAGCCGCCGTGGCCGCGCCTCTTTATGCCCAGACGGACACGCCGAAGGTGGACGCCCGTCAGGAGCGGCAGCAGGAGCGGATCGACCAGGGCGTCGCGAGCGGCGAGCTCAACCAGCGCGAAGCCGGCCGGTTGAAGAGGGAGCAGGAGCGCATCGCCGCCCACGAGGAGAAGGCCAAGGCGGACGGCGTGGTCACGAAGCAGGAGCGCCGGCGGCTGAATCGCGAGCAGAACCGGGCCAGCCGCCACATCGGGAGGGAGAAGCACGACCGCCAGGACGCGCGCTGATGGGAACTGGCTC
>Ga0233416_10000507_pt1 | contig 12025 bp, 13 predicted proteins | sample Sediment_Towuti__2_FD_188638 | JGI IMG/M metagenome (GOLD analysis project Ga0233416, IMG submission 188638) | Sediment microbial communities from Lake Towuti, South Sulawesi, Indonesia - Sediment_Towuti_2014_0_MG | ecosystem: Environmental > Aquatic > Freshwater > Lake > Sediment | place... | reverse complement strand
CAAGCCCTATAAAGCCGAGGAGGCGGCCTAACTAATGAAGGCAATCATCCTCGCCCGCGTTTCGACCAAGGAGCAGGAAGAGGGGCATTCCATTGCTGCACAGCGGCAGCGGCTGGTTGATTACTGCGCCCGCAAAGGGCTGGAGGTCATCCGCGTGTTCGAGCTTGTGGAGTCTTCGACGAGAGGCGAGCGCAGGGACTTTACCGCCATGCTGGACTTCGCGAAGGTCCAGAAGGAGACGGTTGCCATCGTGGCCGATGCGGTTGACCGTTTTCAGCGGAGTTTCAAAGAGTCTGTCCTCATTGACGAGTTGATCCGCAAGGAGCACGTCGAATTGCACTTCTACCGTGAGGGCATGATCATCGGCAAGGGCGCGTCCTCGACCGATATCCTGCGCTGGGATTTCTCGGTCATGGGTGCAAAGTCCTACGTCCTGAACCTGTCGGAAAATGTGCGCCGCAGCAGCTCGTGGCTTTTGTGTTTTCGAACTTGCAGTTGCGAGGAAAAAAGCTAGAGTTTTCCTTACGTTCGCCGTTCGACCTGATGGTAAATCGGCCGAATCATACAAGTTGGCTGGGGGACTAGGATTCGAACCTAGGTTGACGGAGTCAGAGTCCGCTGTCCTACCGCTAGACGATCCCCCATTCTTGGGGCTGCTTTTGAAGGTGAAAACAGCTCCCGGTTTAAAAATTAACGTTTCGAGAATTGCGGACGTTTCCGAGCCTTATGGAGGCCTACTTTCTTGCGTTCTACCTCTCGTGCGTCACGGGTCACAAAACCCGCCTTCCGGAGAGAGGACTTGAGGCTTTCATCATACGCGACTAGCGCGCGGGTTATGCCATGGCGAATCGCGCCGGCCTGGCCGGTGATTCCACCTCCGGTTACGGTAATAGCGATGTCAAACTGATCGCTCATGTTCACATTTTCCAACGGTTGGCGAACCACCATACGTGCGGTTTCCCGCCCGAAGTAATCCTCCAGCTTCCGCTCGTTCACTGTGATCTGTCCTTGACCTCGCCGTAAAAAGACCCGCGCCGTGGAGCTTTTCCGGCGACCGCAGGCTGAGTAAACCGATTCAGTCATAGCTTAAATGTCCAAGGGTTGTGGTTGCTGTGATGCATGCTTGTGATCGGGGCCGGGGTAAATTTTGAGCTTACGGAACATCGCCCGCCCGAGTGGACCCCTGGGGAGCATCCCCTTGACGGCCCGTTCAATCACACGTTCGGGGTGTTTCTTGATAAGGTCGGCAAAGGGGATCGATTTGATCCCGCCCGGATAACCCGAGTGGGAATAATAAATTTTATCAGTGGGCTTGTTCCCGGTGACCCGGATCTGACTGGCATTGATAACGACGATGTAATCACCCGTGTCCATATGGGGCGTATAATCAGGTTTGTGCTTCCCGCGGAGCCGAGAGGCGATTTCTGTAGCCAGCCGGCCAAGGACCCGATCCTTGGCGTCAATTAAGTACCATCCCTGTTTGATGGTGGAAGGCGTTGCACTAAAGGTTTTCATGAAATCAAGATTGCCTCTCGTTATAGAGGGTGGGGATGTTACGAAGTGACTGGATCTATGTCAATATTTGCACGTGGTTCCAATTAAATACAATGGCGGCGTTGCCCCATCGAAAGATACTTTGAGGTGTTCCCCATGACCGAGCGGATTTACTCAGTGGTCGATGATTTCATCATGAATCTGGATAAGGGCCTTCAGACGGTGTTTGGTAGGCCTATTCCCACAGACCGACCGGATCCGGCGATAAATGCGCCCGGGGCGGATCTCACCGAGGCGGAGCGGCGGATGTCGGAAGGCTTTATGCGGGTTAACCATTCCGGCGAGGTGTGCGCCCAGGCCCTGTATCAGGGCCAAGCGCTCACGGCGCGCTCGACTATCGTACGGGAAAAGATGGCGCAATCAGCCTGGGAGGAGAATGACCACCTGGTCTGGTGCGAAGACCGGATCAAGGAACTGGGGGGACACCTGAGCTATTTCAATCCGTTTTGGTATCTCGGCTCCTTTACCCTCGGCGTATTGGCCGGGATCGCCGGAGACAAGTGGAGCCTGGGGTTCGTGGCGGAAACCGAGCGGCAGGTCGTGAGGCATTTGGACAGCCACATGAAGCGGCTACCGGTGAAGGACCTGAAAAGCCGGGCCATTGTTACGCAAATGAAGGAAGACGAACTCCACCACGCAACCGTGGCTATCGAGACGGGTGGGGCTGAGTTGCCTCCTGTGATTAGACACCTGATGACGGCAACCTCCAAGGTGTTCACCAGTCTTACCTATTACCTGTAGGTTTCGGGGGATTTTTGCCATTTTGTTAGGGAAATCCCGGATTGTTTCGGCGCTGCGTTCCGATATTCTTCTCGGGGAAGCACGGGGAGGTCTTCAAACATTAAGGAGGGAGTCATCGAGCCTTCATAAAGGGCTCGTATGCTTATCAATGTTGGGAGAAGAGAGGATGTGTCTATGAAAACGATCCAGATATCTGCGCAGCATGATACCCTGAAGGTCTCGGTCAGCGGCCGTTTCGACATGAGTCTCTGTTTTGATTTGTGGCATAGTTGCCGATTGGAGGATGGGCAGTTTCATACCTATTTCTTCGATCTGGGCGGTGTCGAAGATCTCCGCGATTCTGGTCTTGCATGGCTAATGATGTTCAACCGCCATGCCGCCAAGACTGGTGCCCGGATGTGCGTCGTTAATTGCGGGGCGAAGATGGCGGAGCGATGCCTTGCAGTCGGCCTGAATATGGACCCCGCGACACCGCGGGTCACTATCCCTGCGGGCTCCTTGACGGCTGTCCATTAAGTTCTCTTTCCTTAATCATTCCTTTTCTCCTTTGGCTTGTTGTCCTCTGCCCGTTCTACAACCCGGGGGTCCTTGGGGAGTGGCGGTACTCTTGGCTTGCTCTCCTGAAGAGAGGCGATCAATTCATCTTGCTTCTTTTGCAGTAGCGCGGCCTTGAAGGTGGGTAGGACGAAGATCCAGCCCTTGGTTTTCTCGTTGAGGGTGGCTACCTCTTGGTCCACCGGCTGATTGGGTTTCGCATCTTTGATTTCGGTCGGAGTTCCTGTCGGCTTTTTCCCTCCGGCCTCATTCGTCGCCGTGGATTCGCCCGTGGACTCTTCCGTCGGCGGCGTATGCTGCTTGGCGTAGTCCGAGTCGTAGGAAAACTCGAATTGGGCATGAATCCGATCGTCTTGCTTGGTTGTTGCCACGGTGGCGATGAGGCCATCGAAGGTGCGTAGTGTGGTCATTGTGGGATCCCTGGAAGGTGAGGAGCTTGTTTGCGGCATAACGTCGTCGAAGGCCAAGTCCTCCAAAGCCGTCGCCAGGCCATTCAATGTCACCTGGGACTTTACCTTGAACCCCGCAGGAAGGTTGTCCAGCGTATAGTCCATGGCTTTGTGATCCTGGCGGTGGAGATGGAAGGCCTTTTGCCCTGCGGGCTGAATCGTAATTTCGGAGATGCGGTCGGAGGCGATATTGAAAAGGGTCTTGTCGATCCAGTCGGTGGGGTCAGCCGAAATATCCAATGCCCCCTTGACCAGCCAAGCCTGGTCCTCATTGGCGCGGCGGGCGTAAAAGCCCGCGGGCTCAGTTCCTTGCTCACTTTGCCGATTCTTCCCGATAATGAGAGACGCCAGCGGTTTCCCACCCTGATTTAGAAGTGTGACCTGCTTGGAGGTTGCACCCTCCGTACTCACCTCCTCCACGCCCAGGCGGGAATGGAGGTCTTTTTTGTTGGTTTTCTTCTCCACAGTCTCGAGGCCAGCCATGGTCATAACGGCACCCTTGACCGTGTCAAACAAGGCCGGGTAGTTGTTACGGCTTTCCGTCACCCACCCTTCTCCCTGCCTCGCAATCACCGTCGTGTGTTCTTTCGATTTGACCTCGATCTTGGCGATATCATTCACTTGGTCCACAAGGCCTGGAAACAGCCGGACAGTCTGGACATCGGTCGTGGGTGTGCGTTGTTGGATGAGGATCCACGCCGCTACGATGACGCCCAGGGTGAGGAAAGCAAGGAGGTATAAGGAACGTTTTGACATGGAGTTCTATGGGAGCCTATAGAAATTACATGAACGATGATCAAGCAGACCCTTGACGGGCGGAGCGAACCACGCTCATCGCGATGGCGAATAGCCCGATGAGAAGCGGGATGAGGCCGATGTTGATGAACTTGAGTTGTGTGCCGAGCCGTTCGATGTTCTTCTGGAGATCGTGCTGTACGGCGCGGAGCTCCTTGCGGGTCTGGACCTGTTGCTCGCGGAAGGCCTCGAGCTCTTTTCTTTGCGCCGGGCTCAGGATGAGCGCACTCTTGCCTTCCTTCTGCTGCTGGAGTTTCTGGAGCTTGGTTTCAGTCTCTTCAAGCCTCATCCGTAAAGCGCGCTCTTTGTCGCGGAATTGGGCCTCGGCTTCCCTCTGAATAGCCTCGACCCGGCGGAAGGGCCGGGCATAGACGCCACGGCTGCGGAGGCTGATGAGATCGTCATTGCCGCCCAGGTTGTCAAGGACATTGACTACGAAGTCGGCGTTGTCAGCGATAGCTGAGGGGACCTTCATGCCCAAAAAATTCTGCACTTGAACCCAAAAGCGATCGGCGAGGATGTCGCTGTCGGCGATCACCACCAGATTGATATTGCCTTTCGATTCCGCCAGGAATTCCGGGTCTTTATCTTTTTCACCCTCCTTCTGAGTCCTTCCTTCCGGGAAAGCGGTCTGGACGGGGCCGCTGATACGGGCTGCGAGAACCAGGTTCTTGTTTTCCGGCTTGAAGTTTTCCAGAAGCCCGACGGGATTCGGCATGATCCGCACCGCGTCCTGCTCCAAAGGCATGGATTGGGTGCCCGTGGTGAGGAGCGGCGTGAAGGTGGTCTTGGCGTCCTCGATCTTTTCCAGGATCCCGGCGCTGCCCATGTGGAGGGTGTTGAGCTCATTGGTGACGAAGTCGTTCTGGTTGAGATTCGCCTTTCCAAGGCGGAGCCAAGGCAGGTATTCGATTTCCTGGAGCCCGCGAGGGCCGGGGTGACTAACGCGGATAGCGGCCTCAATGTCGCCCGCAACCTTGCCCTCCAGGAGATTGATCCCCCAAGCCTTGAAGAGCAATGGCAGATCCGAGTCTGTCTTGGGGATCACCATGGCGTTGTGAGGATTGGGCTCAGGTTGGTCTTCCTCGGCGAAGGGATCGACGAAGACCATCGCCTTACCTCCCTTCAAGACAAACTGGTCGATGGCGTAGAGCGTGTCCTCCGAAACCTGCTTGGGATGGATGATGAGCAAGGTGTCGATGTCCTTGGAGATATCTTTGACATCGCTGCCGAGGTCTTGAACCACGAAGATTTCCTTGAGTGTCGTCATCAGGGTCCAGGGAGGGGAGGGAGGCTGCCCCGGCAGGGGCGCGCCGCCCAATACCGGCAGCCCGCTAATGACCCCAATTACGCGCTTCTTTGGATACGCCAGATTGTATATGAGCTTGGTGATTTCATATTCCAGGGACTCCTCTTTGTCGGGTTGAAATACAGGTATGGTGGCTTCATCATCGGTGGTGTTGCTGCCCACGAGCCCCAGATAGCCCATGTCGCCAGTTGCGCTCAGGGGGAGTTGCTTGATGCCATAGCCCACCGCCTGGTCCTCCGCCTCCGAGAAAGGTTCGGGATCGATGACAGTGAGGCTCAGCTTGCCGCTAGACTTGGCCACGTATTCCTCCAGCATGTCGCGGATCCGCTGGCCATAGTTGGTCAGGGTAGGAATGCCGCTGAAAAGCTTGGAAGAGAAATAGTATTTCAGCGTGACAGGCTCTTCGAGCTTCTTGAGGATATTCCTGGTTCCTTGGGAGAGAGTGAAGAGCTTGTTTTCCGTGACATCCAGCCGCCAGGAGGTGAAGGCGTTATTGGCGAGAATGTTGATGGCGACAAACAGCCCCACCGCCAGGGCGAGGGTGGTTGTGGAAAGAAGCTTTCTTTTCATGGACATCTCTCCCTAACTGGCCTTTTTAGTCTCAACGGCAATGGTGTTGGCGTAAAGCCAGAAACCTATCAGGGTAGTGAAGTAGATGATGTCCCGCACGTCGATAACTCCCTTGCGGATGGAAGAGAAGTGGAAGAGAAAACTGAATGAGCCAATGGCATCCACAATGGCCTTTGGCGCCCAGCCCTGAAAGAAGTCAAGGACGATAGGAAAGCCGCTCAGGATGAACAAAAAGCAGATCACCACGCTGATGACGAAGGCGATCACCTGGTTCTTGGTGAGCGCCGAGATGCACGAGCCGATGGCGAGGAAGCCTCCGGCCATAAGGAGACTGCCGATGTAACCCGCCGCTATTGCCGTGTTGTCCGGGTCGCCCAGGTAATTCACAGTGATCCAGATGGGGAAAGTCAGCGCCAGGGCGATGGCAGTAAAGCACCAAGCGGCCGGAAACTTGCCCAAGACCGCCTGGATGAGTGAAACCGGCAGGGTCATGAGAAGCTCCACCGTTCCGCTCTTCCGTTCCTCGGCCCACAGCCGCATGGAGATGGCGGGGATCAGGAAGAGATAAAGCCAAGGGTGGAACTGAAAGAAGGGTTCCAGATCGGCCTGATTCCGCTCGTAAAAGCCGCCGAGATAAAAGGTGAAAATACCTGTGATAAACAGGAAGATGACGATAAAAACATAGGCTACGGGTGTGGAGAAATAGGCCAGAAGCTCCCGTTTGAAAATTGCCAACGTGTTTCTCATGAGGTAAAGACTTCTCCTTGATGAGGACCTTGTGTCGTAATCAATCGAAAAACCTCATCGAGCCGTCCCTCTTCCTGACGAAGCTCGAGGAGAGGCCAGCCCTGAGTGCGGACTGCGTCGCTTACTGCAGCCATGATGGAAGCTCCGTTCTTGGGGACGATGAGCAGCCGGGTCGTCCCATTGGCGATTCCGATGGTTTCCACGTTGTGAACGGGCGCAAGCGCGGCGAGGTGCAGTTTTGCGTCCTCCGCGGCCTCAGAGCCGATAGCGAGGGAGACGGCGTTGTGGAACATTGATTGCGCCGCAAGTTCTGCCGGCGTGCCTTGGAAGAGAAGTCGGCCTTGGGCGATGATGATGGTTTGGGTGCAGACTGCGTCCACTTCCTCCAGGATATGAGTAGAGATAATGATGGCCTTATCCTTGGCCATGGCCTTAATGAGTGTGCGGACGTCGTGTTTCTGGTTGGGGTCCAGACCGTCGGTGGGTTCGTCGAGGATTAAGACCTTCGGATCGTGGAGGATCGCCTGAGCCAAACCTACCCGGCGCTTGTAGCCCTTGGAGAGGGTCTCGATGCGCTGCTCCATAACCGACTCCAGATGGATCTGGCGGACCACCTCCGCGATGCGCTTTTCTTTCCTTGAACCCTCGATCCCACGCACCTCTGCGATGAAGTTCAAGAACCCGGCCGGGGTCATCTCGCCGTACAAGGGTGCGCCCTCGGGCAGATAGCCGATCTTTTCCTTGACCCGGATGGGGTCTTCCAGCACATCGTGCCCACACACGGTCACCGTGCCTTTGGAAGGCTCCAGAAAGCCTGCAATCATCTTCATAGTGGTGGACTTCCCGGCCCCGTTCGGGCCTAGAAACCCGAGGACATCGCCGCAGTCCACGGTGAAGGAAATGTCTTCTACAGCCTGCAGGGCGCCGAAATGTTTGTGGAGATGCTTTACTTCGATTGCATGCATCCGAAATGTTCCCCTCAGAGTAGCTGCAACAATGAAGAAGTGGCGGGGCCCGACGAGCAGGGCCCCTACCAGAGGGCCAACATTTTCCACAATCGCCCGGATTCGTCAACACATCCGGGTTTGGGAGAGGCGCAATTTCAGCGCATTGCGCAGAATAGAGATTTCAGCGGGTTACATTCCGGGCTTCGCAAGCCCGTCCCGTGGTGTGATTCAGAAGTTCGGATTAAGGCTGGTGTCGTTTTCGCGGTGCAGAATCAAAGACGACGGCGGGCTCTTCGCCAATAACCTCTGAACTGTAGGTCGTTCCCCTGGGCAAAAAAACGCAGTCGCCCGGCTTGAGGACCACGGATTGGCCTTCAATGGTCAGGCGCAGTTGTCCGTGGAGGACTGCATTGATAGATTCTTTGTCCGGGCTTTGGTCGAGGATAACGACGCCTGATTGATAGACCCGCTTTCGGGGTTCGAACTCCCAGGTCCTCAGCTTCCGCAGGAGATTCTCTTCGCACAGAGGCCCCTCGGTCTGGATGTTCCAACGTTCCAGCCGGAGCCAGTCCAATGCCCGGTAGGCGATAACCCGATCCCCGCCCTGGAATTTGGCCTCATAGAGGGCGCTCTCGATGCGCTTGATGGCTTCTTGTTGCGAGTTCCAACGGCTCGGGATCATCGTGGTGGTTCCGATGTGGATGGTAACAAAATCACCAGGCTGAAGTCCTTCGTGGGTAATTTTTTGGGCGGCGAGATGCTGGCGAAGGCTCTCGGCGATCTCGATCGCATGCTTTGTATCGGCGCCAATCAGCAACAGGCAGAATTGCGTGGCCCCATAGCGAGCCAGGAGGTCGCCTCCGCGACGCCCGTAGCTTTTCAGTACATTGGCGATAGTCTGAAGGCAGTTCGCCCCCCCATCCGAGGTGTAAAAGTCTATCGCCTGGTCCGCGTCATCCAGGTTCGCCAAGATGAGAGAAAGGGGTTTTTTGTCCCGCATCAAGCGCCGCCACTCCATCTGGAGTACGTCATCAAAAAGCCGCCGGTTCGGGATGCCCGTTACAGGGCAATATAAGGACACCCGTTCAAGGGCTTCGGATAGGGTCTTGGCCTGGGTCCGCGCATGGCCCAAGTCCGCGGATACCAGGCTCAAGGTTTTTCCCAGCTTTTCGTTTTCGGAGGCGTTGGCCTTGATCGTGGTTGTCAGCGATTCGACCTGATGTTGGCTGGCATCGAGCAGGGACTGTAGCTTGCGATTGGTCCCTTCCAAGGCCAGAAAGGATTTGACCGATCGTTGCAATCGGGTTGCACTCAGGGCCAGGATGACAAAAAACAAAAAGAGTATGGAGGATATTGACCCGTCAATCTGTCCTCCTCGATGCAAAAGAACGAAAAGTGGCGGAATAAGCGCCGGGACCGCGAATGCGATGAGTGTGTTCAGGCTTTCCAGATAAATCGCGAGGACGAGAAACGAAAGGCAGACAATCCACACGAGGAACAGTCCCATCGGCTGGGGGAAAGGCTGTATTTGTGTGGCTGCCATCACCCCCAGAATCCCCCAAAGGGCCCCGGAGATCCCTAAGCCAATAAAAAAAATGACCTGCCATTGACTAGGGGCTTCAAATTGCAGATAACGCCTTTGATAGGCCCATCCAAGGGCATAACGTCCCGCATAGACAAATCCTAATACTATCAGCCATGGCAGGATGCGGTCATGCTCCGGGTTATCCCAGAGCCCAATGACCGCCGCTACCGCCGACAGCCCTCCCAGGACCAATTCCATGCCCATCAGACGATAAAGTCTGTCCGATTGTTTGGAGTGTTCCAGGTTCCCTATTTCATAAGTTGACAACATGCCTGAGTCCTCAGCGTATAAGGTCTCGTAAAACGAGAATGAAAGTGTCTTCTGTGAACTTCCTCTCACTTATCGGCGGGAGTTAGACAACTTTAAGACGCAATTCAGCAGATTGCCGAGGCATTAGGGGAATCTCCATATGAAATACCGGTCAAAATTGGTGCTGTCCAAACGGGAATAGACGGCAGGCGGGCGGGAAACTGCCCTCTGTGCTGCGAAGGTCGGGGAACGATTTTTCAAAGCAACTACCGTAGTGGAGGAAACATGATGCGTTATTTACCCCTATTGGCTGGGATTTCCCTGCTAACCGTGACCGGCATCGGACAAGCTGCCCAAGGTGAGTTCGGCAAGCAGTGCACGATGGGACTTGCGATGCAACAACATGTGGATACGGACTGTTCGGTTAATTGGACCGGCACGGACGACAAGACCTATTGCTTTGGCAATGAAGAGGCGAAGGCAACGTTTTTGAAAGACCCGGAAGGTAATCTAAAGAAGGCCCAGGAGTTCTACGAGGCCAGCCAAAAAGAGTAGTTATCCATAAGGATGATGGGAAACAAACGGCGGCGCGACACAGCGCCGCCGTTTTTGTTCTGGAAAGTCTGCAAGGCCGCTTTGTGGCTTTACCGGGAGTTTGTATCCATATGTGCTAATGCCAGCTCGGCCCGTTGGTGGCCGATCTCGATCAATTCGCGGGCGCGATGGAATTCATGGAAGGCACAGCTGTTACGAGGGATTTCGATTAGGAGATCAGGGGCGCAGGCCGCGAGACGAAAGCGGGCGATGATGTTCTGCATGACATCCATGGATTGAGCGGCGATATCGAGAAAGCCCACGTCCGCAGGATCGCGTCGCTCCCGCTTGAGGTAAAGAGTTTCGATGAACGCGGCAAGGCGGCGATGGTATGCGGTTTCCCGCCCGCTGTCCGGAGTTTCTTTTCCCGCCTCGAGTTGATCGAGCTTGGGGTCCGGCGGACCACTTGGATTCACCGCCACGGTGAAGTCCGTCTTGTCGTTGAGCGTCGGGGCGATGGGGATGGGATTGACCAAGGCCCCATCGACCAGTTGCATGCCCTGGTACGCAAACGGCGTGAAGATGGTGGGAATGGCGATGGAGGCGCGAATGGCGTCGAACAAAGAACCATGCTGCAGCCAGATCTCTTTTTGGGTCAGGAGATCGGTGGCCACGGCGATGAAGGCGATGGGCAGATTCTCGATGTTCCTCTCGCCGATGAGATCTTTGAGCAGGTTGATGATCCGTTCTCCCTTGAAGAGCCCTTTGTGGTCGAAGGCGAAATCCAGGAGGCGGATCACATCGATCCGCTCCAGGGCGCTCACCCAGCGGGTGTACACATCGAGCCTCCCCGCTGCGTAAAACCCGCCGATCAAGGCCCCCATGGAGGCCCCGGCGATGGAGCGGATGTCGTAACCCTTTTCCTCCAAGGCGTGGATGACGCCGATATGGGCGAGGCCCCGCGCTCCGCCCGCCCCCAGAACCAGTGAGACAGTGTGTTTCTGCTCGTTCACCCTCTGGTGACCATAGTGTAGACGCCGTAAGCCAGCCCGACCCAGGCGAACATTCTCAGATGGGCGCCCTAGATATGACCAGGGCGCAGTTTAAAGCTCATGCCATCCCAGGTACACCAGCCGGTTGGCAATCCACATGACGATTTGTTGTCTGTTCATGTTCTCTTTCACTTTTGAAAAGTTGTCGGAACGTAACCCGACGATTCGATCGTTTTGTCGGGATGGCCTCGCGGCCTAATACCGACCTGCGAACTGGAGAGTAAAACAAAGTATGGGGCAGGCCTTGCGGGCGGGCAAGACTTGGCGGGGCGGAAAAGGGCGTACGAACCCTGCCCTCTAACAGAGAAAGTCTCGCGGGTTGAGAAATTGTCCCTGACCGCCTATGCTTATCGTCCCTGCTGAATTTAGCAGCTATTAAAAACAGTAACTGAAAATTTGAGGAAGCATGTCCTATGAAACCTATTCTGAGTCTATTAGCTATCATTGCACTGGCGTCGTCCCTGACGGCTTGTAAATTTTCAGATCCCGATCCAGATGAAAGTCTGAGTGTAGAGTCCAAGCGTATAGAGGACGTAGGCGAAGACGCAGCAGCGGAATATAAAGAGAAAGAGAGCCAAAGCGCTGCGGGTCAAAGTGAAGAGGGCAAATAAGCCCAATTTACAATTTAAAGTTAGGTGCTCAAATCGGGGACTAAATCGAGGCCAGACCGGACAGACCACGGTATCCTGCCAGTCCTGAAACAGTTTCCCTGAGTTAGACATAGTATCGTAGGTTGGGTCAGGCCAGAGGTCTAGCCCAACCTACATTTAACTCCTCCTCCCCCGGCTAAGCTAACACCCGCTTGCGCCGTTTTTGAGATGGCTTCTTGTCTCTTTAACTGATTTCGGGAACCTGTGAAATGGATAGGCAGATCTTTCTAGCCCTCTGTGTCGCTATTATTCCATGGCTCGGGACGTCCCAGGCAGCGCCTACCGTAC
>Ga0233416_10000506_pt1 | contig 12027 bp, 5 predicted proteins | sample Sediment_Towuti__2_FD_188638 | JGI IMG/M metagenome (GOLD analysis project Ga0233416, IMG submission 188638) | Sediment microbial communities from Lake Towuti, South Sulawesi, Indonesia - Sediment_Towuti_2014_0_MG | ecosystem: Environmental > Aquatic > Freshwater > Lake > Sediment | place... | reverse complement strand
GACCGCGAGGTTGTCGATGAAAATATCGTTGTCGGGCGCCCGCCCGACCATCACCCCGCGGCTGCTCACGGGGACTTCTTTTAGAACCGTGCCCTCGAATTTGAGCACCAGCTTTGCCATCTAATTGTCTTCCCTCTCGGGGGGAGGCGGTTCAGAGGGCCGCATCCAGCGCCGCAAATACCCGAAAAGCCCGCCGGGTTCTTGACGAATTCGCAGGACGATCACGGTCACGTTGTCTTCGCCGCCGTATTCGTTGGACAGTTCCACCAACCGGTCCGCTGCGGATTGAGCGCTCGCATGCGTCAGCAAGGTGCTGGCAATCTCCGGGTCCGTCACCATGCGCGTCAACCCGTCCGAGCAGAGCAGCAGGATGTCCCCATCCAGCAGCACATGTTCGTTTGCGTCAATCTCTACCTCCGGGTCTGTACCCAGCGCACGAATCAACACGCTCTGCATTTCGCTCGCGTCCGCCTGCTGTGGCGTCAGTAGCCCCCGGCGCACTTGTTCTGCGACCAGGGAATGGTCAGAAGTCAGTTGTTCCATCACCCCCGTCCGCAGCAGGTACGCTCGGCTGTCACCCACATGCACCAGGCTCAGCCTCGGACCATCCACCCAGGCCGCCAGGATTGTCGCCCCCATGCCCTTTCTGGCTGCCACCTCTTGTGCCGCTTCTCGAATCCGTCGGTTGGCCAGGCGCACCGCGCTTCCCAATCGGTTGGTCTTGTCGGTCAGGCTGGCTCTGTGTTCCCCGTAAAACGGCACGGCAACGTTGTTGGAGGCCTCTTGGCAATGCGTGGCCACAGTTTCTACAGCCAACGCGCTGGCCACCTCGCCGTGCGACTCCCCGCCCATCCCGTCCGACAACACGAACAGGTTCAGCGGAGCCAGAACCTTATAACTATCTTCATTCTGGTTGCGAACCCGCCCGACGTCACTTCGTGCCCCGATCTCGATTTCCAAGGGCCGCTCTCACTTTCTTGCCGATGCGGAGGCCTTTCTCAGCCTTAGCGTCGAAGTCTTCGTGGCCGCGCCTTGCCGTACATCCGCCCAAGTTCGATGGTTCGTTTCGCTCGGGAATGGGCGCACTGCAACTAGGCTAACAAAGTGAATCTCCCCGTTCAATGCACGCGGCCTCAACTAGTTACGACTATCTTGCGCTTTTCCTCTTGCGCGCTTGCCATATGTTTCAAAAGCGTCATCCCCGAGCGCCCACTTTCTGGTTGGCGGTGGGTGTTTCCGTTATACTGCAAAATTGAGGTGCGGCCGGCGCTCGTGATGTTCCTGACCATTGGGGTAGACCCCTGCGCCTTCCACCTGCATGAAAAAACCCCGGAACAGGCAACTCTGTTACCTCAGGAATTCTGTCGTTGCACCGTTGGCAAAGTCTCTGGGCGACAAGTTTCGGCTGCTGCCCATTGATTCTTCCTCTCGGAGCGGCCCCACCCCCCTGGCAAATTCCTCCCTAGTTTTCTTGGTAGACCTCGAGCGGGACGATTGGTCCCATGGCTACAAGCTCGTCGGTGGCCATCCTCGCCTGCGGCTGGTAGGTCTGCTCGACGGCCGAGCATCCAGCCATAGGCGAAACTCCGCGCGCGGTCGGAGTCTCGCCCATCTGTTTGCTTGTTTGCCCCGCAATGTCTCGCGCTCACTTCTGAAGCGGACCATCCTTTCCGCCTTTGCTAGCCTCGAGCTTGCAGTCAAGGAACGTACCACCCGAGAGGAGCTTCGGCGCACACGCCTCGAGATGGCGGAACTCAATCGCATCGGCTTGGCCCTTTCCTCCACGCATGATGTCAACGCCCTGCTCGATCTCATCCTGAGGAGGGCGCGCGCCCTCACCAACGCCGACGCAGGCTCCTTGTACCTTATCGAGGAGGCGCAGCCCAAGCCTGCCGCGGCTGCTCAGGCTTCCCCGCCGGCCCAGGAGCCCCTCGAGCGGTGTCTCCGCTTCAGGCTGACCCAGAACGACAGCGTGCAGTTCCCCTTCTCTGAGTCAACCCTGCCTTTGTCCGAGAAATCCATGGCGGGATACGTCGCCCTCCACGGGGAAGTCGTCAACTTGCCCGATGCTTACGCGATCCCTGCGAAACGCCCCTACCAGTTCAATCCTCGCTTTGACCAGGAGACCGGCTACCGTACGCGCTCGGTCCTCACCTTGCCGATGAAGAATCCCCGCGGCCAAATCCTCGGCGTTCTTCAGCTCATCAATTGCAAAACGAACTCGTTAGCACGCCTCGCCAGCCGCGCTATCGTGGATCGGGTCGTTCGACCATTTTCGCGCCGCACCGAGACGCTCGGCCTTTCCCTGGCTTCTCAGGCTGCCGTGGCCTACGAAAACGGCAAGCTCTATCAGGACATCGAAAGGCTCTTCGAAGGCTTTGTCGGCGCCGCCGTCACCGCCATTGAGCAGCGCGACCCGACCACTTCGGGCCATTCCCAGCGTGTGTCGGACATGACCATTAAGCTGGCGGAAACCGTAGATCGCGTTGACACCGGCCCGTACGCCTCCCTTCGCTTCTCTCCGGAGCAGATGAAGGAATTGCGCTACGCCGCCCTGCTCCACGATTTTGGCAAAGTCGGTGTGCGCGAGGAAGTGCTGGTCAAGGCCAAGAAGCTGTATCCCTCCCAGCTTGAACTTGTTCAGAATCGCTTCGATTACATCCGCAAAGCGCTTGAAGCCCGCACGCAATTCCGCAAAGTGCGGTTGCTGCTCGAGCGCGGTCGCGATCACATTCAATCCGAGCTCGCGCACCTCGACGCGGAGTCTCAGCGTCGGCTCGCGGAAATTGACGATGCCTTTCAAGTCATTCTCCAGGCCAATGAGCCCACCGTCCTGCCCGAGGGGCAGTTTGAGCACCTGCTCGAGATCGCCCGCAACACCTATGTGGACCCGCGCGGCGTCGAGCGCCATTTCCTCACACCCGAAGAGGTCCGCTTCCTGTCCATTCCCAAGGGAAGCCTCGATCCCGACGAGCGGCTCCAAATCGAATCTCATGTCGTTCACAGCTTCAATTTCCTGATGCAGATTCCTTGGACTCGCGAGATTCGCTTCATTCCGTGGATTGCCCGCGCCCACCATGAAAAACTCAACGGAACGGGTTATCCCTACAAGCTCCGAGCCGAGGAGATTCCAGTTCAGGCCAAGATGATGACCGTCTGCGACATCTTCGATGCCCTCTCCGCTGCTGATCGCCCCTATAAAAAGGCCGTGCCTCCCGACCGCGCGCTCGACATCCTTCGCATGTCCGTCCGCAAGAAGGAGCTGGACGAGCACCTCTTTAACCTCTTCGTGGAAGCCAAAATCTATCAGCTCATCCACCGGCGCAGCTGACCCGTTCTTCTGCCCCAATCGCTGTGAATAGGCCTCAACCAACACCCGCGAACGCGATACAATTCCTGCTATGTTTGCGGCTCGCGCTCTCTTCTTATTTGCGTTTTTTTGCTTATGCGTTGTTGATCCCGCATATTCTCAGGCTGGGCCGGGCACCACGATTGTTCTTCCCCCCAGGCTTTTGACTGCTCAACAAGCCACTCTCGCCGTCCTCGATACCGCGGGGCGCTTGGTTCCTTCTGCAGTCGTGGAATTCTCCGGCGGCGAGCGCGTTACCACCGACTCGACCGGCCGAGCCCTCTTCACCGCTCCCTCCGACCCGGGCATTCTCCTGGCTCGTTTACCGGGTCGGCTCGGTCGCGCTTCGGCAACAGTTGGCGCGCCGACCCCGAGTCCGCCCGATGGCGTCCAGGTTCTTGATTACCCCGCGGTGATCACATTGGACGACCGCTTCGTCGTGGAAGGCGCGGGCTTTCATGGCAATGCCAACTCCGTCCAGGTTATGTTGGCCAACCAGCCCGCGTTGGTTCTTGCATCTTCGCCGTTGAGCCTTGTCCTGCTTCCCCATCCAGGCCTCAAGCCGGGACCAGCTCAGTTGGTCATTGAAGTCGCGGGTCGCAGTCCAGGCCCCGTTCCGCTTACTCTGGTTTCGCTGAATTTGCTTCCTCTCGAAAATGCGCTGAAGCCTGGCGAGAAGGGCGTGCTCAGAGTTCGCGTTCGGGGCACAGACCAACGCTTGCCCATTGAAGCGCGGAATCTGACGCCCGAAACCATCTCTTTCCAACGAGGCGATATCCTCCGCGTCACCTCCAGCGGCGGGGCGGTCAACGATGCGCTGATTGAGATTCAGGCTCTGAAAGCGGGAGACTTCTCCGTCACGGCACGTCTCATCCCGGGCGTTTCCGGCCTACCTGACGTTGAATCGGCCCGTCAAAAACTCATTGCTGCCCGTCAATTGGCGCCGGAAGAGTGGCTCGACCGCATCAATCGCCTCATCCGCCGCATCGAGCGCGACCCCCAGGATGCCCTCAAGGTCCGAGACGAGCTGGAGAAAATGCTGGCCGAGAATCCGCCGGGGGAGTTTGGCAGTCGGCTCGAAGCCGCTTGGCGCGCCCTTTTGAATCGTTAACGCGCCTGCGGGCCCGAGACAAATTTCCCGCTCATCCTTCGCCTGTCGGGGCTTCTTCGAGAGCGCCGATCGCCCCCTCCGGAAGAGCGCCTTGCACCATTTGCTCTAGGGAAGTTCGGGCACGCTCCAGTTTCCGTTCCGCCTCCCCGTAGCTTTGTTGGGCGTTGCGCAAATGCGTTCCCAGCCTTTCGTGAACCTCGTCGAAGGTCTCGAGTTGCTTCTGCAACCCTGCAAGACCCAGGCGCAATTGTCGCGCGTTCTCTTCGATTTGCATTCCCCGAAGTCCGACGAGGATCACGGCCAATTGCGCGTAGAGCGTGTTGGGGGAAACGGGAAATACTCGCTTCGACCTGCAATAGTCCGCCAGCGGCACTCCTTTTCCGTCTTCCGTCATCAACAGTTCGTAATAGGCGCCCTCCGACGGAATAAACATCAGCGCGATGTCCAGTGTGCCTTCGGCCGGCAGGATATACTTGCGGGAGATGGCGTCGGCGTACGCTTTCACCGCCTGCCCAAACCTGCGTCGCGCCTCTGCGCCCTCCGCGGGGATCCTTAGAAAGTCCTCGCGCGGAAACTTGGAATCAATTGGCAGCAGCTTGTCCCGAAATCGCACCACGGCGTCCACAGTCTCTCCAGTGGAAAACCGGTATTGAAGGTCGTAACTAGCTTGTGGCAGCGCATCCGCCAGCAGCCGGTCCAGAGCCAGCTCACCAAGGGACCCGCGAGTCTTGGCTCCACCCAGGACTGTCTCAATGGTTCGTGCTGCATCGGACAAATCACGCCCCGCCTGCTGAACCTCTCCCAGTTGTTGCCGAATGCTTCCCAGCATGTCGGTTGACGCCTTAAGCTGCGCCGACACATCCCGTTGCGCTTCCGTGGCCAATTGCCCCGTTGCCGCAACTCCACTCTGCAACTGCTGCATGACCTGGCCCAGTTGCTGCGTCAGCAGGGTCGCCAGTTGCCCGATCTGCGTAGCCGCCTTGGCCTGCTCGACAACCAATCCTTGCATCTCCTGCCGCAGCGCTCCGACCTGCTCCTCATTGCTCCGCCGCATCCTCACAACCAGCAACCACACCACCACGGCCGCAATGGCCGCGACAACGACCGTCATGAGCAGTTGATTCATTCGTTCTCGTTCTTTAGCTGAATGCCCCTACCATAGCCTCGCAGCCCGAAGAAGGGAAGAGGGAGCCAACATTCCACTCCTTGGCTCCCTCATTGACCCTCGTACCGGATTACACTCTTGGTCTCTTTAGGGGCCCCTCACCAGTTAATCTTGATTGCAAACTGAAATTGCCTTACATCCAGTGCTGCGGTTGGTTCGCCGGCGCGGCAGTTGGCCGGATCGAGCGGGTTGCACAGTGGGCTCACGTCGCCCACATTGAACCGGTTGAAGAGGTTGAACATGTCCGCAATCAGTTCCACGTTCCACCGCTCCCCAAAGTAGATCTTTCGCGCCACGCGCAGGTCGAACGTAAAGAACCCCGGCCGTGTAAACGTGTTCCTCCCCAAATCTCCCCGACATCCCGTTGGCGGAGAAATCGTAGCCGGACCCAGCGAGACGCTTCCATCGCAGACGTTGGCTGGGACAAAGGTCACTCCGGAGATGAACGGTGAGCTCACGCCCCCGCTCGAAACCACCGAAGGCCGGTCGGTATTGCTTCCGAAGTTCAAGTTGAAATCGGTTCCGGTCAGAACGGTGAAGGGACGGCCCGAGGCAACCTCGACGATCGGAGCGAGTGTGAAATCGGCCAGGAACTTGTGCCAGAAGCCGTCGTCGCCGCGCTTATAGGGACTTTGCAAGACTGCACTCGTCACCCAGCGATGCCGCTGATCGAACGAGGAATTGCCCCGCTCCAGCCGCGGGAGCCGCGTGTCCTGCGGCTCCAGGAGCGTCTGCAAATCGGTCGAATCGTCAATCGCATGCGAATACGTGTAGCTCGACAGGAACTCGAAATTCTTGGAGTACCGCTTGGAAACTGTAAGAGTCATACCGTGATAATTCGAGATCCCCGAGGATTCCTGCTGATCCACACCGCCCCAGGGTATCTGCACTCCCGGGAAGCCGGTCGGATATCCTGCCAGCGTCGCCAAGCCAACCTGATTCGCGTATCCGCCGGCTAGCCCGGCGAACGACGGATTGGGCCCGGAGCGACGGAAGAAGTTAAAGAACGCCGCCGTGCCCAGGAATTGGCCGTTCAAGGGAGCCAGAGGCCCGGGGCAACCCGAGAGTGCGCCCAGTACGTTGGGTGCGATAACGGTAACTCCGCAAGTAGCGGCCGTGGCCGCACGATTGGCCGCGGGAGCCGCGACCGACAACGGGCTCGCCGGGCTGAGGCCTGCGGCCAGTGCGTTGCGGAAGTTATTCGCTAGCCGAAGCGGGTCGGGAGTATTGACGTCGCGAGGCCGGTTCAGATGCAGCCCTTTGGTAAATGTATACCCGATTCCGAATTTGTAGTCGTTCCAGGCTTGATGCTCGACCGTGAGGTTGGCCTGCTGCGCATACCCGAACTCGAAGTTGTTTGCCACTGGCAAGACGAAGGGAAGGATGGGAATGGGGAACCCAGCCGTCAAGAAATTCTGGTTGGCAAACAACGAATTGGGCAACTTGGGATCGAATCGCTGCTGGCTTGCCAGATATCCCATCGAGGGGATTGCATTGAGCACCCCTTGGAAAATCGAAGAAGCGTTCAGTGCCAACGGGTTCACCGTCAATGCAACCCGTGACGCCGTTCCGCCCCCGGAAAGCAATTGTGTAGAGATTGCGCCGTCGGCGGTCACCGAATTGAACGCCACGGCCAACAGCGGGTGGTCGTAGAACAAACCGTATCCCGCACGCACAATGGTCTTCCCCTGCCCCCACGGATCCCAGGCCAGCGCAAACCGCGGGGACACATTATTCGTGTCCCGCGGGATGCCAAGGGTCACGCCAAAGACCTGCTGAGCAACGGCATTGACGGATGTAGAGGGGTCAAAGAGGGGCGTCTTTTCGTAGTCGTACCTCACCCCATAGTTCAAGGTCAGCCGCCGGTGAATCTTCCAGCTATCCTGAAGGAAGATACCCAGCACGTGGTTGTTCAGCGGGCGGTCCGAGTTGCCAATGCCCTGTATAAAGACCTGCGGCACGCCGATTCCATAGGCTTGCACCGCGGTTAAGCCCGGAACGCTCACGCCTCCGATCGTGCTGGGCAGGCCGAGACTCGCCGCGCTTAAAGCCCCGAAATTGAACAGGCCGCCGAAATTCAGCTCGAAAATCTGTGTTTCTTTCGAGCGCAATTGAATCAGGTTGTAATCGGCGCCGAACTTGAACGTATGCTGCCCTAGAATCCAACTCATGTTATCGGTCCACTGTAGGCGCCGCTCGATGCGGTCCACAGTCGAGAATGGCTCCCGCCCGAAGAAAGCAAACCCTGCCATGTTCACCCCCACTTGGTCGCCGCCGGGCAGGGAAGCGAAGCCGTAGTGCAGCCCGCGCCGTGCATACTGGAAGCGCGCTTCATTGAAGATGTTACGGCTAAGCGAGGTCACGTGCTGCGCGACCAGTGCGAAGTCACGGGTCCGTTGCAACGAGGTACGCGAGCCCGCGTTCTGGCCCAAATTCTGGTTTTGCGCATTCACCTGGATCCCATCGAATTCCGAAGGCGCCACGCTGACCCGCACAAACGTATTGTTCTTGTCATTCCATTCGTGGTCCAGGCGGGCCGACCAGAGACTCGAACCCTCCTTCGTCGGATAGTTCCCGCGCAGGGAGTTTAGTCGCACGAAGGAAGCTGGCAGCGGCACCAGGTTCCCAGAGGCGCAAGGAATGGCTGGCGGGAGACAGTCAATCGGCAGCGGGAAACGCGGGCCAGCAGGTGTGCCGGTAATGCCGCGGGCGTTGGCGATCGCTCCTGGATCAATCCCATTCAATGCCACGCTCGACGCCGAGCCGGCCAGGAGAAAGACGTTGGCCGCCACCACTCCACCGCCCGGCGCGGTGAGCACTGCCGGGTTGTTAACGAACGCGCACTGCTGCGCGGTCAATTGCAGCGTCACTCCGGCCACCGCTGGAGTCGTGCAGTTGCTCACGCCGAAATTGTTGGCTCCGATGTTGGTGAAGCCTGTCTCCTGCCGCCGTGTCGTTTCATACGAAAAGAAATAAAACGTCCGGTCCTTCTTGATGGGCCCGCCGATGGTGGCTCCAGTCTGCACCCGTGTAAACCCCTGCTTCACCGGCACGGTGTTGCCCGTCGCCGGATCCACTCCGACAGAGAATGGATTCCGCGCCTGCAGGTCCTTGTGCCGGAAGAATCCAAAGACATTCCCGTGCACATCGTTCGACCCGCCCTTGGTCACGATATTGATCACCCCGCCGGTGGCCCGCCCAAACTCCGGCATGTAGTTGCTCACAATAATCTGGAACTCCTGCACGGCCTCCTGCGAGACCGTTGCCCGGACACCATTCACGGAATTATCTGTGGCGTCGGCACCGTCCACCGATACTTGGTTCGACCTCGCCCTCTGTCCTCCGAAATTGATCCCGCTGGTGGGCGCTGCTCCGATGGATGGCGCGCTGTCTCGGTTGGCCTGCGACGCGGTCAGCGTAAACTGGATGTAATTCCGCCCATTGATCGGCAGGTTGTTGATCCGCCGCTGGTCCACGGTCTCCGCTACCGCCGTTCGGTTCACCTCCACCAGTTCCGTGGCCTCCGTCACCGTGATCGTGTCCGTCCCCGACTGAATCTTCATGTGTGCGTCGAATTCAGCAGCTTGCCCGATCGTCAGGATGAGCTCGGGGTTCACCAGCTTGGCCAACCCCTTCCCTCCCTCGACCGTCAATTCATACCGGCCGGGTGGCAATCCCACCAGCCGATACCGGCCCGTATCATCGGCCGTGGCAGCCCGCGTCGCTCCCGTCGCCAGGTTCTTCACCGTAACGGTGGCCCCCGGAATCGCCAATCCCTGGGGGTCCAGGACCTGGCCCGACAGGTCCACCGTGTTCACTTGCGCCTGTACGGCCGCCCCTGCCACCAGCAAGATTCCCACTACTCCGATGAGCAGACTCCTTGTTCCTTGTCCTCTCATTGCATTTCTCCTTGGCGTGCGCCGGGTTGAGGAGATGCACTCCCCCGTTGGAGGTGGTTGCAGGCTTGGGCTGAGAACGCGCGTAGAAACACCCCACCTCTGCTGAAACCAATGACAGGCTTCTATATCAACCCATTTGCCTTTTCAATAGGAATCTTTTGAGAATCCGCGTGTCTCGCCCCAACGGTGTAGGCCTCCGGCAGGGAAGCCGTTCGTGGTCTACCTCTCTGAATTGCGTTTCACGAATCGCCGCAGTTTCTCGCGGTCGGTATCGCTCAGATGAACGAATTCCAGCCCGCTTCCAGCAGGCGTAACGTTTCGTACGATTGCCGTCCCCTCGATCCGCCGTAACCCGGCGCGAATCTCCACGCGCACGGGGTGGCCCACAGCCAGCTTGCCCTCCGATTCGACAAACGCACCGCCGAGGCTGATCGTCCGCACCCTCGCCACGTTCGGATGAGCTTCCGTAGACTGACGGTACGGCTCCGGACGCAGGATTCTTGCTTCCAGCGGCGAACTCAGGGGAATCCTCAGGTATCGTCGTGGCCGCGAATAGGCTTGGTTCGTCGCCAACAATCCCGGTTGAACGCCTCCTATCCCTCCCGACGGCGCGCGGCCTTCAATCAATGCCAGAGCTTCCTCGGCAGCGGCTCGTAGCCCGGCAGGCTCCGCATGAGTCAGGCCATTTCTGCGAGTCTTGATCTCGACAAGCAGTTCCTTGGCAACATCCGCCCGGATCCTTCCCAGGGCCTCCACGGCTTTGATTCGCAGATAGACATCTTTGTGTTCCGTGAGGGACGTGCCGCCCGGTTCCTTGCCCTGCGCGATTTCCATCAGCGTGTCCGACGCTGCATCTAGCAAATCGGGCCCTTCGGAGGGTGCGGCCAGTCCGATGGAATCCACCATCATCGGCGCAACCAACGGATGAGCGCGTCGCAGCGTTGCAAGAAATGTCTCCGTGACCCCGGCGACGGGCTCCCTGGTCAACGGCCGGGCCAGCGCCGAGATCGCCAAGTCTTGCAGCCCCCAATCCCATCTCGGCAGGTGTCGCGGAATCGCCCCCAGCAGTCGTTCCGGAGCTGTCGCAGATAGAAGCTTGATGGCCGCTGCCACGCGATGGTGCTTCGAGTCGCTCAGCCGCCTCTCCAGCACCTTCATGACACCCTGACCCACCTCTCCTAACAGCCTTGCCATGGCGGGTATCGCATCGTCGCCGGCTGGGGTGGTCAGCAGCAGTCCCAGTCGATCCACGAGTCGCTCCGGATCGCGGGACAGCAGCCGGGGCAGTGTGCCCGACCGTGTTTCGTCTTTTCTCTTCCTGCTTGCTGCATCTCCAAATACGGCCGCGTCCACAAGCTCCATCCACCGCTCGTCGGCCACCAGCCGTCTCGCGACGCTCTCGGCCAACTCGATGCTGGCTGCAGCACTTCGCTCCGACGAACCCCAGGCCATCTGGCCCATGCTGATTTCCTCCAGCCCGCAAAGGACTCGCTCAAACGCCCGAAAGTCTCGGGCATCGAATGCCGCCCGCGCCACCCGCTCCAGAGCGGCTGCCAGCAGCCCGGCAATACGATGGGATTTTTCGCGCGAAAGTGCTCCGCAGAGCAGGTCAATCAGTTTCTGCGGGAATTCTCGCGCCGTCCCCGATGATTCCGGGTGCGGCCACAATTCCTTCAGCGTTTCAGCAAGCTCTGCCAATCCAGCGGCTACGCCACTGCGGGCATCGTCGCGTTCTGCCTCCAGGCAGCGCGCGTATCCCACAATCAAGTTCCGAGCTTCTTCGCGCGTCCCGAAAGGATTCGCTGTTTCGTGCGTCCCTCTATCCCTGCTATCCAGCAAGGACTGAACGAAGTTCCGCAAGGTTTCGACCGGCACGCACCACGCCTCCTGCCCTCGCAGCACGGCCGAAGTCGTCAGGCTTGGTAGCTTGGCCCAAAACCTCGCGAACAAGTCCTCTCCGTATCCCTCGCTGCTCCAGGCCGCCGCTGGCGTCCCGGGGCCTTGCAGAGCCAGCCCGTTCCCGAGCGGAAGCGAGTATTCCTCAGCCAGCCGAGTGAAAAATTCCTTGAGTGCCGGAGCTCTCAGTCGGCCCGCTTGGAATTCACGGGAGGCAAATCCCAGCACAGTCGCATCCGCCAAGCGCGTCAGATAACTTTCTGAGGCGTCATTCTCTTGAGGCAGGTGCGCGCTCAACACACTCACCAATTGGCGCGCTGTCTCTGCTCCTGACCCCGAAAGGACGGCATGGAATTCTCGTGCCAGATCCTTCGCTTGACTTCTCGCTTGCGCCGCGCCGCCAACCAGCTTCTCGAGCAATCGCAGTACTTGGCCCAGTTGCTCTCGAGTGTCAATCTCGCGTGGAACTGTTTCCTCACTCGTTCGTTCACTGCCGTAAGCCAGGACGCTCGCCACCAAGCTGGCGAGGATCGTTTCATCCTTTCGCGCAGGAGGATTTAGAGGTTCGTTAATTTTGATGCTGGCAATTCCGCTGGTGCAACCGGGC
>Ga0233416_10000505_pt1 | contig 12031 bp, 13 predicted proteins | sample Sediment_Towuti__2_FD_188638 | JGI IMG/M metagenome (GOLD analysis project Ga0233416, IMG submission 188638) | Sediment microbial communities from Lake Towuti, South Sulawesi, Indonesia - Sediment_Towuti_2014_0_MG | ecosystem: Environmental > Aquatic > Freshwater > Lake > Sediment | place... | reverse complement strand
CAAGTCCCTTGGGTGAGTATCGACCTCACGACCTCATCCTCTTCAGGGATGCGCTCTACAACTGAGCTACCAAGGGAAATTCTGACAACAAGTAGGCGAAAAGATATTTTTTTACGCGCTCTGCTCTTAAGCTATTCCGCATCAAGAATTGCGGAATCTGGATTCGCACCAGAACATCGTCCTTATAATGGATGTAATCCTCTCAGGGCATTTGTCAGAAAATTGTGTGCGGTTTGTTTTTGTTATTCGACAGGTTCGATTTTCCATCTTTTACCACGGGCCTAATCGCAGGCAACAAACTTCCCACCCTCGCACAACGCCGGACGTTGGGTATGAACCAACATTTCGGGTTCTTGCCGGTGCCCCAGCGCAATCCCGCGTTCTACTTCTACTAGTCCGACAAAATTTTTTTGGTTTAGACTCCGTTTGTGGCACTACCAGGATTTACAGGTCCATTTCTAAGGGTTGACCACCCCGCCCAGTCGTTGCCACCTTCTTCGCTCACAATATAAAGCTCCATGCCCTCTTCCAGGACAACAACCTCACAGGAGCCCTTACCGCAGAGCTTTTCATGCAGTTTCTTAGTCTGCTTTGCAATCTTTTTCGATACCCTTGGGTTCGTACCTGTCGGAACCTTTAAAACCATCATCTTTTTCATAAAACCTCTCTAGAATAAATATATTATTGTTTTATTTTGAACAAATGTATAAAAATGTGGATATTATGAGACTCCACCCCCTGGGATCGAACCAGGCTGATTTCGGTTAAACTCCAAGGGTAGGGCACGATCCTACAACCACCCGGTTACTCGCGGAAATTTTACTTTTGAAGCACGGACATAAATCCGAATTTCCTACAGCCGGACGCTCTACCAATTGAGCTACCTTGGAACAGATTACCAAGTTGGTAATCTTTCTCCTGCATGTACTTCTCTGTGACAATTTGCACAGAGAAGTACGCATTTATCTAATTCTACTTTAACTCGTTCCCAACTTCTTGTATGGCCCTTAGCCGATATTCCAAAATCCTTTTCATTGGGATCTTTATGATGAAATTCTAAAGCAGCAATAGATTTACAATATCCACATTCGATACATTTTCCTCCCAAATGAGCAACCGCCAACTCCTTTAGTTTGTCTCTTCGTTTTTGTACCGCTATCGTGTTACATTTACAACACTTAGTTTTTAATCGACCGCGTTTATCAGAGTAGTAATAATGTTCACATACACCATGATGAACGCATTTTTTTGCTATTTTTTCCATATTCCTAAATATGGTTGATAGTACATTTTTTGTTAACTCCTCACCATGAGTGCTAGAGTGGAATGTTTGCAGATTAACTCCCCCGGATACCAATTCCGTTGTGCTTTATACACTACTAGTCGTCTGGCCTAGACAACCGGTTCTGCAACACGTGGTTTTACGACAAGTAAACGGTGTCCCACTAACCCAACGGTTTCTTAAGTAAAACCGTCAAAACCAAAATATGTCCGTCGTTTTTCCGTTAAACTACCAAGACCAGCATTTTTTGGTTTCGGTACACATTTTCAGGATGGGTTTCCCGGCCGGTACACACCTGTAAACTCAGACCTACTATTCGGTTCATCGCTAGGATTACTTCTATTCTGGTTATGTCTTCCCTTACGGTACTTGTTTTTCTTGGATGGGAATCGAACCCATATCTACGGAGTTAGAGTGAGACCGGCGGGCAACGATCCCGCAACCTTCTCCTTAAGAGGGAGTTGCACTGCCAATTGTGCTACGGACTCAAATTCACTGGAGGAGTAGGTGTCGAACCTACAAACGAACCTTTCGGACCCACGGTTAACAGCCAAGCGGCACAAACCAGCAGTACCTTCCTGCCAAAATTATTTTTCCATTTCAATATGAATTTCTCGATGACATCTACAACAAACAAGAATACACTTTTGAGCTTCTTCTATCATTTTTTTAAGACTTCGGCCACTTCTATTATCAGATAGACCAAATTTTTTTTGAGTAGGATCTTTATGATGAAAATCTAAAGCCTGAAGGTATTTATTATATCCACAATTTATACATTTACCACCAAAATAATTTTTCAACTTCTGAATTTGTTTAACTCTGGATTTTGCAACTCTTTCGGATCTGCACTTAGAACATCGTTCTATTTGTTTGCCTAATCTCGTTTTTTCGAGATATGTTTTACTTTCTGGGTGTTTAGTACACATATGGTTAACTATGTAGAGTTAACCGAAACTTATAAATTTAAGTTCAACTTTGCCTTTCCTCCAAAATACTTTCTTCACACTCACAAGCCGATTCTTGGCGGGAAGGGGCATCACTCCCTTCACCTTTTAGATTTTAGTCATGTTATTCGGTCACAACTCTCAAGGGCTAGCTACTTCCCTCTCAACAAGTCGGGGAGATTTTACTCCCAAGGGCTGCATCACTGATGTCCTGCTTGACCCTTCGCCCTACCGCTCAGATAAGTCTCGCGACTTCACGGCTTCCAGGCAACCTTACATTTCCAAATCCTACTCAGACCACCCACGACTCTCTTAGTTTGTGCCTTGTACCCGTGACGGTACTAATCAGCCACCAACCAAGAACCGGCTTCTAAGTGCGAAGAAAAATATTTTTTATTTAGTTTTCAAAGGCGGAACATTATCCTGCCTTTTGTTAGGTCATATGGGGACATTTCTACCTTTACCTTATCCCCAAGAACTATATTGATTTTATTCTTTCGGATCTTACCAGAAGGCAGACAGGTTACAATGCTGTCTGTTCCGTCCAGTCTAACCCGAAACAATCCCGTGTTGCTTTCTACCACAACACCCGTCATTCCAATCTTGTCATCTCTGTCGTTCATTGTTTGGATATCCTAGCAGGCAAGAGACGCCTGTCAAGGGAACTTTATTTCTTTCTTTTCTCTTCTGTTAATGGATACGGCAGGGTTTGAACCTACAATGCCCTAAGGCAGGCGGGTTACAGCCGCCCACAGCTACCGATGCTGCCTCGTATCCAAATCTACTCTCAACTTCCACGTACAATAGCACAAAAAATATGTGCATCAATAGGAATCGAGAACAGAATTGGACACACTACCGGCGTTAACAAAAAGAGAAAAAATAGAATTCATACCAAAGGAATTATGCTGGAAAAGACTGGTATTATCTTTTCTAGGTTGCTCACGAAACAGGCACTTTCTAATAAAAGTAATGTTTTCCATGATACATGTATCCTTTGTATTTAGATTTCTTTCTTCCCTTTGTTACCGGCACCATTGCCAGTAGTCTAGAGATTTTAGATGGAGCTAAAGGGATTTGAACCCTTAACCTACGGCTTGCAAAGCCGCCGCTCTCCCAATTGAGCTATAGCCCCGAACGGGTATTTGTATTAAGTGGAGCTAAGCGGACTTGAACCGCTAACCCTCTGACTGCCAGCCAGATGCTCTCCCAATTGAGCTATAGCCCCATTACGAAGAGGAAACTAGTACCAATTTGAGAAAAGAAATACTCAGCTTGATGAAACTCGTGATAGTCGCTAACTTTAATCACGGCGGGAAGTTTTACGATCATTTTTTCTGACTTGGTAACCATTCCCCTATCATACACAGGCCGGAGAGGATTTGAACCCCTACAAGAAGTTTTGGAGACTTCCATGCTACCGTTACATCACCGACCTATATTGTGCCTGAAGTTTAGTGGCGACAAAAATGTAAAGAAAGTTTTACCTTTGGGATAAATTGCGGTCTTCGAACTCCGCTAAATGTTTTCACATTCATTACCATGTATTCCTTACTGCATTCGCCAAATAGCGGATAAACGAATCGCACGTTTTCCTTTAGGTTATGAGCCTAACGAGGTACTTTTCCTCCAATCCGCAACAGAAAAAAGAAGAGACAACAACAGTTTGTCACTGTCAGGGGAGGTCGCATGTGCCTTACGTTGGAAGGAGAGTAGGGAGAAACAACGTTATGCGACCGAAAACATTGTAGGCTAGAGAAAGGAAAGGTTCGCTATTATAGATAAGAAACGTAAGTAAGATTTCCATAACAACTCAATCCTGGTTTAGTGCCTTGCTGGTTTCGCTGGGTTCTCCTATCTTTTGGACAGGATATCTTAAGCGTCAAGGACACTTTTCATTCAGCCTACATGTAGCAAAAATGCCAGTCTGAAATTAAAAAGTAATCTCTTTACTAACATCGCCACAAATCTAAATTGGAGACGAAGGGAGTCGAACCCTTGTGTAAAAGTCTTTCAAGAAATTTGTTTACGTTAACTATTCACTTTTTTGGTGTCAGAACAGGCATATCTCAAAGTGACCCAAAATTCTCTGTTCTCTAGTTTTCTTATTTATGCCAGGGGTTCGAAAACCATTAAGCCTCTAGCATTTGACTGCTGTTTATAACACTCCTTCCTAGCCGCAATCCGCTAGGAATTCATGGCTCTACAAATCTAACCTGAATCAGGCAGCAAGAGCAAAAGGTGCATCATCTGCATCTATTTTTTCCAAGATATTTTGCGCTGACTTCTTGGAGAAGTCCCTTAACGACAATTTCCATCTGTACCCTTATCGAGACCAGTGCGTCCCCATAGTGTGGAAATTTGGCGGGGAACGGAAAAATGGCTTTGCCGTACCTTCCCTCTCATCTAAGCCATAAATGGCCAATTTCCGAAGAGTGCCGTGCGTTAAGCCGGTTAACGTCAATAACCTGCGAGCAACCACAGGTCTAAACTTTGGGCAGCCCCGTGCTAGCTGCCAACGACACAAAAAACTTATTTCCTATTCAGTTTTCACGGTACCTACCCACCTGGGGACGTACCAAAGGGAAACCTCAAACAAGCTCCCTGCTATCTATTATTTATGTCGAATCCTCAGAAAAGGACAAAACTTTCTTCAAATTTAAATATAATTCTTCTGGATTATTTTCGGAAAGGCCGGATTGCTGCCCGTCGTTTACCTCGATTACGGTCCAGTCTCCGTCTGCCTTCCTAGCTATGTCTACCACGCAGAACCTAGCATTGCAACCTAGTCTATTTTTAACCTCCTCCAGGAACTCCAAGGGCACGTTAGCAGCCTTCGGAACCTCTGTCAAGTCATCTACGTGGGAGGACCAATAAAACGCACCAGAAACTATCTTACGGTCAAGAAAAAAGAACCTGTACTCCTCTGACACCTGTAGGCCGTTTAAGCCCTCTGCCAGCTTCCTAAGGGGGACGTACTCCCGGATATATATATTTTGCTGCCCTATGAGGGAATCCTGGGAAAGCCTACTGTAGACCTCCATTGCCTCTCTTTTATTTTTGGCGAACATATGGGTATTCCAGTGGAATTTCCTTGAGTTTGTTTCCCCTTTGAGGACAAAGGGACCCCCGTTTTCTGGGAGACTGACGAGATCAAACCAGGTTTTAGGGGTAATTCCCTTAAAATCCTCATACCACTCCCTCAGGTCTGCAATCCATCTGTGTTCTCTATAGGAATTTATAAGCTTGGAGCCAGAAGCAGCTAGGTCTTCCTCAAGTTCTAGATAAAATGGAACCACAGAATATCTGCCGACCACAAGACTGCCAGGAGGAATATCGGATCTTTTCCTGAAGGTTGGTAGGTGTTTAGAAGCAATGGAAAATTCATTTTCTTCGGCTAGAGATGGACGCATCAAAATTACAGGTTTCATGGGCTAAGCTTCCTTTCTAGTTTTTTTCTTTGGTCACGTATTATGTTTTCTTCTCTGGCTTTTATTGTGTGACAATCCTCACACAAAGGCTGCATATTCTCGTAGGAGTTAAGCCCTCCTGCTCCAATGGAATTTACATGGTCAAGGGTAAGGCAGGGCTTGCGTTGCTTGCATACAGCACACTTAAACTCATTTTCAAGCAAGGTGATGAGCCAATCCGTTGGGGAAAATTTGCCAATGTTTCCTTTTCTGCGTTTATGCCACTTGGCCTTAGTTCTTGCCTTTTTGACACAACTTTTGCAGGCAAACCAAAAAAACGAGTGTTTTCTTCTAGTTTCCTCTACAAGCAAAAAAGGCAAGTGACATACCCTACACGTTGACACGACGAGTTTTTCTCCACTCTTTCCAAGGCTTGCCAACCAAAACACGCCAGGAACACCATCCAATAGTTTGAGTTTTCTTGTTTATGGAATCTATAATGTCTCCATTTTTTTCATTATGTATTTTGACTCTAGCATAATACATTTCCTTTGAATATTCGTGATCTGCGATATCTGTTATTTCGATCAAGTTTCCTTCGTTTCTTTCGTATTCTTGATATTTCTCACTCCAACCATAATCGCAGTGAGTGCCTACATGAAGCCTAAATTCCTCATGCCAGTAAGAAATTTCTTTCCACTGTTCTTCTGTTAGTTTATAAATCCAATATGTTCTACCGGGATTATAACCATACTCTTTGGAATAATATTCTCTTTTAATATCAAAATAGCACTTATCTCCATTGTATTCCAGGACGCCAGACAAGGGTCCGTCATATCTTCCACTTTCCCACAAAATTTTGATCCCCTCTTTTATTTCTGGAGAGTTCGCCGGATAGATTCTTTTGGTCATTTTTGTTCTTTTTTTTCTTCATTGTTTCTAAAATTTAAAGCAGGATTTACTATTTTCATTATACCATGATTATTGTCATCAATCGTATAATACGCCCTACGAATTCCGTAATTATAAAGAACGTGCTGACAAATTTCACAGGGCTTGGCCAAAGCAAACGTGCCACGCTTCTTAATGTCCTGCAACTTCCGAATAACATATATTTTAGAACCCCTGAGGTCTGTTTTTGCCCTTGCCCCCAAAACTGCGTCCATTTCCGCGTGGGTAGACATACACCAATCTCTCTGCCCCTTGGCTATGTCGGTGTAGTGCTCAACAAAAGCATTCGTACTCTTTTTGTTGTATCCAACGGAAATAACAGACCCACCACGCACTATGATGGAGCACAGGTGATACTCCAGGTGTCCATAGTCATGCTCCATGGCATTTTGCAGGGCGATTCTAAAAAATTTGTTCATACTGACACAGTAGCATACTTGGCGTTGTCTTTCAAGAACGGAGTGCTATACATAGGAGAAGTTGCATGTTGCCTAAAAAAATAAAAGTTGGGATGTTGTGTACCTTTAAAAAGAGACACGAAAATACTTGGATGGGATATCAATCCCTGCCGTTCAACGAACATGCAAAACCCTATCATAAAAAAATCAAGATTATCAAGCTGTCAACGCCATTCGTAACAATTTTAGAAAAAAGGGGAAGCAAATTTATGGGGTTTTGGGTTTCGTTCTCAAAAGTTCTAGCCACAAATGAACATGGCGTTCATATAAAAGTCTGGGTAATGTCCGAGAAGCTTAAGCCGGCTAACAAAAATTACTTTAATAACCAGTCAAATGATTTGTAAAATTCTGCGTTCTCCTGCGGAGTTTTTTTGCTTCCCTGAGACTGTGTTTGCCACCCGGCACGCATAGGAAGATCCTTGCCCTGAACCCCCCAGCCTGGGTTTCTTAGACTGTTTAAGTCCTTAGACTCCCTTGACATGGCAGTAAGCATTGCGAGGGTATAAGCGTCAGATGATGCATTAGTTTTCTGAGAGAACTCAATAAAATTAATGCCTATAGCCAAGGCCATGACAAGATCGTCGTGGCAATTCTTTTGTGCCTTAGGCTTACCGTTATCCACTATAAACGTCTTGAACTCGCTCACAAGTCGTTCTGACCTGGACTTAAGTTTTTTATTTCTTATTGCAGCCTCAAGTTTACCCAGAATAACGGGTCTAGTTTTTACGGTAGTTGTGAACCCGGGGATAAGCTCCTCTATTTCTTCTGGCCTATAAAACGGTTCAAGATTTCCGTTAAAGAGTTTTTCATAGTACACGTTTTTATACTTGAGGTCTTTCAGTTTGTAGGAGGTAACAATTCCTGCGCTATTAATTTCGTGTACAATAAATCCATTATTATATTTTTGTGCAACATCCACGAGAAACTCTGCAAAACGATCTGGCTGTATTCTTCCCTTGTACTCTGCCACTATCTCATCGCAAGTTGCATCAATTACGTACATTGCAGAATAGTCTTCTGCGTCTCCCCTGGCCACGTCACCAGAAATTATATATTTGTGACCTGGTTCTGGATATTTCCAAATAAGCATGTCAAGATTCTCCCCATACCTTGACAGAGGACTTTCTATATTGGACGAAAGCCACCCCAAAGAATCTGTATCAAGAAAGGAAAACCCTGAGGCTTCAAAGGAGCACAAAAGCTCCTGGGCAATAGCTCTTGGGCTATTTAGAAGAGTAGAACATTGTTCCTCAAACCACTTTTGATCATGTTCCGGGTGAACATCCCAGGGAAGATTTATTGCAAGGAATCCATTTGATCCTGGTTCCCCTGGTTTCTTGTCAATAGCCTTTTGCCAAATGTTATAAAATTGATTTCCAACGCCCTTCGGGGAAGAAATAAGAATAACATCACCACCGGTATTAAACGTTGGCGAAAGACTCATCCAAATCTCATCAAAATTTTCGATGTGTGCAGCCTCGTCCACGACCAACAAAGAAACAGCCTCACCTCTAGCAGCGTTTTCTGTACATGGAAGGGCTTTGATGATTGACTTATTGGAAAACTTCATCTCTTTTACAGAAAGAGTGGTTATCGTTGGCATGACAAGCCACTCTGGAAGAGAGTCAAACATCATTTTGATTTTTTCTAGAAAGAGCTTTGCGGTTTCTAGTCTTGTTGCAAGAATAACGATATTTTTATTTCGTCTAAAAATAGCAAGCCACATACAATAGGCGGCAGAAACCGTAGACAAGCCTAGCTGCCTGGACTTGTTACAAATTATCATTCTGTGTGTCAGAAATAGATTTATGCACTCTTCTTGAAAGGGGTACGTATCGAAGTTTATTGGACCCCTGACCGGATGAGAGATTTTGATGTATTTTTTAATGAAATAGACAGGATCAGCGCCGCATTTTTTTATCTCTTCAAATTGTTCGGCTTTTCTCTCTATTTTTTTTGACTTGGCCATTTAATAATAACTAGGAAACAGAAGCATTTAAAAAGACTCTGAAGTAGGCTGCCTTTTTTGGATTGTAAAGATTGTAGCTGATAAATTCCAAGCTGTCACTAATGGATGCCTCTTTTATTTCAAACTTTACAGTTGAGCCGGTAATAGTCTCATATTCTTCGGCTGCCTTTTTGAGCGTTTTCTGAATTTTTTCTACGCCTTCTTCAAGCCACCTTTTTCTTAATTCTCTCCACATTCCTTCTGAGGAAAAATTGACATGAATTAAAAACATAGCCGAAATCATCTCGTCGTCCACCAGTCTTAGGGTAACTGTCTCTGAAGATGACTTCATTGTGGAAGGGGCGCCATAAGTCTTATTAAAAACCCTAGAAAGCGCCAAATATTTTTGATAGTCTTTTACGGTCACAGAAAATACCTCTACTTTAGCATAAGTAGGCCCTGTCCTGTGGCTTTTCGGTATTTAAGATAGTCGTCCCAGCCCTCAGTTTCCTTTGAGGGTCGCCATCCATCTTCCCATTTACCGAACTTCGTCCTAGTCCAGTGCATCTCGCACAAGTTGCAACACCCACTTGCACGGAATGCGATGGCATCTTCCAGGGTTTTCATCGGAAATGAACAAATTGAACAAAAAATTGGAACAATTATGTCTGTTTCGGATGAAAATATTAACAATATATTGCCGTTATCCAACATTTTTGTTCTAGAATAGGACATACATAGAATGTCTATTCCGAATTATGTTTTGGATAACTCAGTCACCACAATCTGTGTGGTACGTTGACCAAAAAAACATAACCTTCTGCGGGTCCTCATCATCTTGTTTCGACTTATTTTCTACGGGTTCTTGCTGAGGATATAATTCTTTGGAATAATGCTGACACTTCAGACTACCACATTCTATTTTACCAAAAAAAGAGATATAACACGGGGTTGAATTGCAAGCAGGGCAACGAGTTTCTGACATTTAAGACTAGCTCCTAATGTGCTCCTTAATTAGTTCGATTTCTGTTAAAATTTGCTCCTTACTTGACCCGGCAAAAGCATCTCTCCATATTTCTGCCAATTTTTCTCTATCTGACTGGAGTAGGTGCCCTTGTAGGGAATTAAATATCCTAGCAGCATTCGTCCAGGAGTGATCAGAAAATCCTTCAGATATGGTGTGCCCAAAAAAATCTATCTGGGATACCACGTAGGATTCCTCGTTTGCTTTTCTTTTTAAATTAAGGCTTTTTTTGTGTCTTTTTTTGTTGTTGTTGTTGTTTTCCATTGGAACTACATTCTACTAGAGAAAAAATCTCTTTAAACCTGAACAAAAGAGACGAGTCCGTCGTCTCTGATCTCTATTATTTTATCAGCAATTTCCTTAATTGGAGGAATGTGGGTGATAACAAGAATCAGTCTAAAATAATTCTTGAGAAGGGACATAATCTGTAGACACTGGTAAATTGAAGTGTCGTCCAAAGGTCCAAAACCTTCATCTAGAATGAAAATGTCAGACTTGGGAAGACTTGACAAATTGGTAAGGGCAACTCTTAAGGCCAGAGAAGCAATCATCTTCTCTGCTCCTGATGCCATCTCAATGACTCTCTTGCCTCCGTTGTCCTCAATAAACACGTCCATGACATTGGACGAGGTGTCGGTTTCTAGAAAAATCTTAAAGTCAAAAATGTTTGACAATATTTTCTCAAGTTCGGCATTAATAGCCGGAAGCTGACTCTTCAGAATCATGGCAGGAATGCCATTTTTGCTAAATGCCCTGTAAACGGATTCAAACACCTGCAACTGCTGCAAAATGTCGGTACATTCATCTTTTTCACGAAGAAATTGATCCAGCTTTTGCTTGTTGGAACCAAGACGAAGAAATATGTCATTTTTTTGAGAGTCTAACTCGGTAAGCTCTTGCTTAAGCTCCTGGAGTTCCTGTTTTTTGTTTTGGATTTCCTGCTCCTCTGCCTCGTCAAGACTAAGCCTTATTTTTTCAAGCTTCTCCTTCAGTTGTTCTCTTTCGGATAGAAGCCTCATGGTGTCAATGTTCTTTTGACGCGACTTTAGGTCTCTGAGGGTTGTTTCGAGCTTTGTCTTTTTCTCAAATAGAATTCTGTGTTCGCGTATTTTCTCAGAAATCTTCTCCTGTATCAGGAACTCAAGATTTTTTTTGAGTTCGTCATACTGCGTTCTGAGGTCCAATACAAGCTTTCTCTGACCTTCTATTGTTTTTTTGTTCTCGTGTGAGTCTTTAATGAAGTGACACCCCGGAAACTTGTCTTCGCACGGGACCAGTTCAAGTTTTCTTATTGACTTTTCTTGGTGTTCGAGAGCGGCAGTTTCGATCTTAAAAGAAGACTCTAGCAGTCCAAGTTTTTCCTTCAAGGAGTGCATTTCTTCTTGCCTTCCTTCTAACTCGTCCACCTTAATTTCTTGCAACTGAATATCGGTCTGCAGTAACTCCGAGTGTTTTACCTTGATAACGGCAGACAACTCAGAAAACAATTTGTTTGCATTTTCAATTTGTTTTTCCTTTGTCTCCAACTCCGACTCAAGCTGAAGAATTGTTGCCATGTCAACTTCTTTTTCCTTTTGAAGGATCCAAAGTTTAAGCTCCTCGGAGGTATTTCGTTTTTCCAGTATCCTTGACTCCAAGACAAGCTTTGAGGCTTCTAGATTTTGAATTTCCTTTTTAGAGTCCTCAATTATTTGTTCCCACTGCACATCAGAATATCTTTTTGTTCTGCTGTTCAAGGTTGTGCAATCGTCCTTGGCATAGTCGCAAAGTTTTTTGAAGATATCCAAATCAAGGAATCTCGAAAGAACCGCCTTGCGTTCTGTAGCGCCTTCCTTAATAAATCTATCCATGTCACCCTGGGAGGCAAAGGACGTAAGAAGGAAGTCCTCGGAAGTTCCAATAAGCCTACGAAGCTCCTTGTCTGTCTCATCTCTAGAAATTCCAGTCCTAGGGATGGTTGTACCATCAGAGTTTACCTGTGTGACAGACAAAGACGTAGAGGTTTCTTCGT
>Ga0233416_10000504_pt1 | contig 12044 bp, 10 predicted proteins | sample Sediment_Towuti__2_FD_188638 | JGI IMG/M metagenome (GOLD analysis project Ga0233416, IMG submission 188638) | Sediment microbial communities from Lake Towuti, South Sulawesi, Indonesia - Sediment_Towuti_2014_0_MG | ecosystem: Environmental > Aquatic > Freshwater > Lake > Sediment | place... | reverse complement strand
TCGCGAGCCTCGTCCGCTCGAAGAGCGCCGCGCGGGTCGTCGCCGTCGTCGGCTCGACGGGCAAGACCTCGACGAAGGACATCCTCGGCGCCCTCTGCGCGCCGCACGCGCCGACGATCTGGGCGGAGCGGAGCCTGAACAACGAGATCGGGCTGCCGCTCACCGTCCTCGGGCTCGAGCCCGAGACGGAAGTCCTCGTGACCGAGATGGGCATGCGCGCGATCGGCGAGATCGCGGAGCTCTGCGCGATCGCGCGCCCGAACCTGGTCGTGGTCACCCACATCGGCCCCGAGCACCTCGAGTTTCTCGGGAGCGTCGAGCGGGTGGCCGAGGCGAACGCCGAGGCGATCGTCGCGCTTCCTCCGGACGGTGTCGCGGTCGTGCCGGCGCACGCGACCGAGCTCGAGCCCTTCCTCGTCCGCGACGACGTCAGCGTGCGCCGGTTCGATCCCGCCGACGCCGCGCTCGAGGACGGGCGCGGCCGGTTCCGGGTCGACGGCCGGACCGTCGACCTCGACCTTCCCTTCACCCAGCGCCACCACGCCGTCAACGCGCTGGCGGCGCTGCACGCGTACGCCGCGCTCGGGCTCCCCCTCGACCGAGTCGCGGAGGGCGCGGCAGGGATCCGGCTCTCGCCGTGGCGCGGCGAGGAGCTCGCCCTTCCCGGCGACGGCTTCGTCGTCAACGACGCCTACAACGCCAACCCGGACTCCATGCGCGCCGCGCTCGAGCATCTCGCGGAGCGGGGCGTGGGACACCGGCTCATCGCAATCCTCGGCGAGATGGCGGAGCTCGGCGAGGCTTCCGGCCGCTACCACCGGGAGATCGGCCGGCTCGCCGCCGACCTCGGCATCGGGGTGATCGGCGTCGGCGAGCCGGCGAGGTCATACGACCCCGTGGCCTGGGCTGCGGACGGGGACGAGGCCGTCGCCGTCGCGCGCGGCTACGTCCGCCCCGGCGACGCCGTGCTCGTCAAGGCCTCGCGCGCGGTCGGGCTCGAAGGCATCGCTTCCGAGATCTCGAACTTCGCACGAGCATGGTCCCCGTCCTGATCGCAGGCCTGATCGCGATGGTCGCCGGGATCGCGATCGGGCCGACGTTCATCGAGATGCTGCGGGCCAGGAACCTCGGCCAGCAGATCCGCGCGGAGGGCCCCGCGGCGCACGTGGTGAAGCAGGGCACGCCGACGATGGGCGGCCTGCTGATCGTGGCCACGGCCGTGATCCCGTTCCTCCTCCTGTCGCAGCGCACGGTCGAGGCCGTGACCGTGCTCTTCGTGATGCTGGGGTGCTCCGCGATCGGGTTCGCCGACGACTACCTGAAGCTACGTCGCCGCCACTCGCTCGGCCTCCCCGGCCGCTGGAAGATGGTGGCGCTGGTGGTGGTCACGGGCGTCACCGCGCTTCTCCTCAACGAGACGGCGGCGTTCGACACGTCGATCTACCTCCCGGTCGCCGGGTGGGACCTCGACCTCGGCCCGCTCTACTACGCCTTCCTGTTCGTCGTCATCGCGGGCACCGTGAACGGCGCGAACCTGACAGACGGGATCGACGGCCTCGCCGCGGGCACCGCGACGATCATGCTCCTCACCTTCCTCGCGATCGTGGGGATCTCGTGGCTCCGCTCAGGCCCTCCGGGGGAGCGGAGCGACGTGTACCTCGACCTCGCGACCCTCGCCGCCGCGCTGATCGGGGGGACGATCGCGTTCCTCTGGTACAACGCGTTCCCCGCCGAGGTCTTCATGGGCGACACGGGCTCGATGGCGCTCGGCGGCGCGATCGCGGGGTTCGCGGTCGTGACCGGCACCGAGATCCTCCTGCTCTTGATCGGGGCGATCTTCGTGATCGAGGTGCTCTCGCTCATCATCCAGGTCGTCAGCTTCAGGAGGACGGGCAGGCGCGTGTTCCTGATGGCTCCGATCCACCACCACTTCGAGATGAAGGCGTGGTCGGAGACGAAGGTGATGGTGCGCTTCTGGATCGTCTGCGCGATCTTCTGCGCGTCCGGGTTCGCGCTGTTCTACCGCGACTTCCTGCGCTTCGTCGGCGGGTAGCGGGTGGAGGAGCTCCGCGGGCTGCGCGTCCTCGTCGTGGGCCTGGCCCGCTCCGGGACCGCCGCGGCCGAGACGCTCGTCGCGCAGGGCGCGTCCGTCGTCGGCTTCGACCGGGACGCGGATCTCGAGGCGGGGAGGCTCCGCGGGCTCGGCGTCGAAGTGCACCTGGGACGCGAGGAGGAGACGCTGCTGCAGGGGATCGATCTCGTGGTGAAGAGCCCAGGGGTTCCGGGCGAGACCGTGCTCGTCGCGGAGGCCCGCGCGCGCGAGATCCCCGTCTGGAGCGAGATCGAGCTGGGGACCCGGCTCCTCCCGAACCCGCTCCTCGGGGTCACGGGGACGAACGGCAAGACCACGACGAGCGAGCTGCTGGGAGCGATCTTCCGCGCAGCCTCTCGCCCCGTCGAGGTGGCGGGGAACGTGGGCCGGCCGCTGACCTCGCTCGTGGGCGCGATCGCGTCCGACGCGTGGATCGTCTGCGAGCTCTCGTCCTTCCAGCTCGAGGACGTCGAGACGCTGCGGCCGCGTATCGCAGTCCTCCTCAACCTCGAGCCGGATCACCTCGACCGCCACGGGACCTTCGAGTGGTACGCCGACGTCAAGCTCCGCATCTTCGAGCAGCAGACCGAGGACGACACCGCAATCGTGCCGCTCGGGTTCGGGGAGATCCCCGGCACGGCGAGGCGGCTCGAGTTCTCCGGAGACGATGCGCTGCCGGCGGAGCCCCGGATACCCGGCGCGCACAACCGCGAGAACGCGGCGGCGGCGACCGCGGCGGCGCTGGCCTCGGGGATCGAGGACGCGGCGATCGCGGAGGCGCTTCGCACCTTTCCCGGCGTGCCGCACCGCATCGAGCTCGTACGCGAGCTCGCCGACGTCCGCTACGTCAACGACTCGAAGGCGACGAACGTCGCCGCCACGCTTCGCGCCCTGGCGTCTTTCCCCGGGGCGCGCCTCCACGTGATCCTCGGCGGGCGCGGGAAGGCGGAGCCGTACGGCTCGCTTGCGGCGGCCTTCGGGCCCGGCGACCGCGCGTACCTGATCGGGGAAGCCGCGGACAAGATCGCCGCGGCCTTGGATGTCGCAGACGTTCCCTTCGTCCGGTGCGGCGACCTCGCCAGAGCAGTGGGCGAGGCCGCAAGAGCGGCATCCCCCGGGGACGTCGTGCTCCTCTCGCCGGCGTGCGCGAGCTTCGACCAGTTCACGGACTTCGAGGAGCGAGGCGACGCGTTCCGCGGCCTCGTCGAGGGGCTGTCATGAGCTCGGACGGCCAGCTCGAGCAGCGCCTCCTCGTCCTCGTCACGCTCGGCCTGGTGGCGTTCGGGCTCGTCATGGTGTACAGCGCGACCTCGGCCGCGGCCGCGCTCGGCGACGGCGATCCGATGACGTTCCTGAAGCGGCAAGCGGTGTACGCGCTCCTCGGCGTCGTCCTCATGGTCGTCGCGGCGCGCTTCGACTACCGCCGTCTGCGCTACGTTGCCCTCCCTCTGCTGCTGTTCGCTCTCGGGCTTTGCGCCGCCGTGCTCGTCGCCGGCCCGGAGATCAACGGGGCGCACCGCTGGTTCCTGCTCGGCCCCGCCAGCTTCCAGCCCTCGGAGCTCGCGAAGCTCGCGCTCTGCCTCTTCGTCGCGGTCTACCTCGCACGCCGTCGGCCGCCGCGCACGTTCGGCGAGCTCCTCCGCCCGATCGGCCTGTTGACCGCAGTTTTCTGCGGGCTGATCCTCCTCGAGCCCGACCTCGGGACGACGGTCGCGCTCTGCGGGACGGTGCTGGCGATGCTGCTGGTCGCGGGCGTGCCGGCTCGACTGCTCGTGACGGCGTCGCTCCTCGCAGTCGCCGTCGGCGCGATCGCGATCTGGACCGAGCCGTACCGTCGCGCCCGCATCTTCAGCTTCCTCGATCCCTGGAGCGACGCCCAGGGGTCGGGCTTCCAGATCGTCCAGGCGATGATCGGGATCGGCTCCGGCGGCATCACCGGCAGCGGTCTCGGCGAGGGCGTCCAGAAGGTCCTCTACCTGCCGGAGGCGCACACGGACATGATCTTCGCCGTCATCGGCGAGGAGCTCGGCCTCGTCGGCTCGGTGCTCGTGGTCGGCGCCTTCGCCGTCTTCGCCGTCGCCGGCTTCCGGATCGCGCTCCGCTGCCGGGACCCGTTCGGGAAGCTCCTGGCGGCGGGGATCACGGCGCTCGTCTGCGGGCAGGCCGCGGTCAATCTCGCCGCCGTCCTGGGGATCGCCCCGCTGACCGGGATTCCCCTCCCGTTCGTCTCGTACGGCGGCTCCAGCCTCGTCGTCCTGCTCGCCGGGGTGGGCGTTCTCCTTAACATCGCCGTGCATGGAGACGTCGCCCAAGCTCGCGTGCCTGATCGCCGCGGGAGGAACGGCCGGGCACGTGCGACCGGCGCTCGCGGTCGCGGAAGCGCTTCGCGCCCGCGGAGTGACGGTGACGTTCGCGGGGTCGCGAGGCGCCGTCGAGTCGCGGCTGGTGCCTGAGGCGGGCTTCGAGCTCGACACGTTCGACGTCTCGGGGCTCCCGCGGAAGCTCGGTCTCGATCTCGTGCGCGCGCTCGTGCGCGCCGCCCGGGCCCCGTTCGCGTGCAGCCGGATCCTTGCCCGGCGCCGGCCCAGCGTCGTCCTCGGCGGAGGCGGCTACGTCGCCGGCCCGATGGTGCTCGCCGCGCGGTTGCGCCGGATACCCGCGGCGATCACCGAGGCCGACGCGCATCTCGGGCTCGCCAACCGTCTCGCCGCCCCCATCTCGAGCCGCGTCTTCCTCGCCTACGCGATCGCCGGCCGTCAGGGGCGGAAGTACCGCGTCGTCGGGCGCCCGATCCCGTCTGGCCATCTGGGCGCGAGCCGCACCGCCGCGCGGGAGCGGTTCGGACTGCCAGAGGACCGCCCCGTGCTCGCCGTCTTCGGGGGCCTCGCGGGCGCGCAGGCGCTGAACGAGCTGGCGGTGGAGGCCTGGGGCGAGCGGGGTCCGGCCGTCCTGCACGTCTCGGGCGAGCGCGACTACGACGCGCTGCGTCCGCGGGTGCGGCGGGACGACTACGCGCTCCTTCCCTCGACCGACCGCTTCGGCGAGGCCCTCGCCGTCGCGGACCTCGCCCTGTCGCGCGCGGGCGGCACGGTGTGGGAGCTGGCCGCGGCCGGCACGCCCGCCGTGCTCGTCCCGTACCCGTACGCGACGTCCGACCACCAGACCCTGAACGCCCGGCATTTCGAGGCGGGAGGCGGCGCCGTCGTCGTCCCGCAGGCGGAGCTCGGCCGCGTGCCGGGTCTCGTCGAGGAGCTTCTCGCCGACCCCGGTCGCCTGCGGGACATGAGCGACGCCATGCGCGCTCTCGCGAGGCCGGACGCTGCGGACGCGATCGCCGACGAGCTGGTCGCGCTCGCGCTCGAGCGGAGACGCGACGCTCCATGGGCGGCCGAGCGGTCGTCGTGAGCGAGGCTCCGCTCTCGGGCCGGCGGATCTACTTCGTCGGGATCGGCGGGGCCGGCCTCTCCGCGTACGCGAACATCGCGCGAGCCTGGGGCGCCGAGGTGCGGGGCTGGGACGCCCGCGAGACGATCTTCATGGAGACGCTCAGCGGCGTCGAGGTCGACATCGGCGGCGATCCGGCTCCGCCTTCCGACTGGGAGGTGGTCGTCTCGACCGCCCACGCCGGCCGCGCCGAAGGCCGGACGCGGGCCGAGTTCCTCGCCGAGCTCGTCGCCTCCCGCCCGTCGATCGTCGTGGGCGGAGCGCACGGCAAGACCACGACGACCGCCATGATCGCGTACGCGCTGCGCGAGCTCGGCCGGGACCCGGCCTGGATCGTGGGCGGCGTCGTGCCGCAGCTCGGCGGGAACGCCGGGACGGGAACGGGCCGGCTCGTCGTCGAGGGCGACGAGTCCGACCGCTCGATCGTGCTGCTCGACCCCGAGATCGCCGTCGTCACGAACGTCGAGCTCGACCACCACGCGACCTTCGCGTCCGAGGCGGAGCTCGCCGCCTTCTTCGAAGACTGGCTGAGGGGGGCGCCGTCCGTCGTACGGGGCTGGGAGCTCGAGCCGGTTGCGTTCGAGCTCGCCGTGCCGGGCGAGCACAACCGGCGGAACGCGGCGGCGGCGCTCGCGGCCCTCGAGCAGGCCGGCGTGGACCGGGAGGACGCGGAGCGGTCGATCGCCCGCTTCACGGGAGTCGCGCGTCGGTTCGAGCTCGTCGGGGAGCGCGGCGGGGTCACCGTCTACGACGACTACGCGCACAACCCGACCGAGATCGCCGCGACGCTCCGGACCGCGCGGGAGCGCCGGCCCCGGCGCGTGATCGCCGTGTACCAGCCGCACGTGTTCGAGCGAACGCGCCACCTCGCGTACGAGCTCGGAGAGGCGCTCGCGCACGCGGACGCCGCGGTCGTCACCGACCTGATCGGCGCACGCGACACGCCGGCGCCCGGCGTCTCCGGGAAGAGCATCCTCGACCGGGTCCCGCGGAGCGTGCGGGTCGGCTGGGCGCCGACGCTCGAGGACGCGGCGAAGGTCGCCCTCGCCTGGGCGAGACCGGGAGACGTCGTCGTCACGCTCGGGGTGGGCGAGCCGTGGAGGATCGCGCGCGCGATCGTCGAGGAGCTCCCGGAGTGAACGACGCTCGGGTTCGGCTCGCGTTCGCCGGGGAACCCATGGCTTCCCACGCCTTTCCGCGACCAGAATTCGCGCAAGCGGATTCTGGTCTTGCGAGAACTCCGCGGACCCCCCTCCTTCTCGAGAGCGTGGGAACCTCCGGGCTCGAGCGTCTGGGCAATGGTTTCCTCAGGAGCACCTTCCGTACCCGTACGGCCCTAGGGCTCCCCACGCCCCTCCCCGGTCATCGGCCCACCGAGGCTGGCCGATGAACCTCGAGCACGGCGTGCCGCTGGCGCGCCTGACGACGATCGGAACGGGTGGGCCCGCCTCCGCGCTGGCGCGCCCGCGGTCGCTGGGCGAGCTGGAGGAGGCGCTGCGATACGCCCGAGCCGAGGGGCTCGAGGTCGTGGTCGTGGGCCTGGGCTCGAACCTGCTCGCCGCGGACGAGGGTGTGGACGCTCTCGTCCTCCGGCTCGAGGGAGAGCTCGCGCACGTCGAGGTGCGAGAGCGAATGCTCGTCGCCGGCGGCGGCGCGGCCAACGCTGTCTGCCTCCATCGTGCCCGCGCCGCCGGCCTCGGCGGGCTCGAGTTCGCCTGCGCCATCCCCGGGACCGCGGGCGGGGGCGTGCGGATGAACGCCGGCGCCTACGGACGCGACTGGTCGGACGTCCTCGTCCGCGCGCTGGTCGCGACGGCCGACGGCACGGAGTGGCTCTCCCCCTCGGAGCTGGGCCTCGGGTACCGCCACTCCGACCTGAGGGGCGGAGCAGTCGTCGCGCGGGTCGAGTACCGGCTCGAGCTCCGCGATCCCGCGGAGATCAAGGCGACCGTCGCCGAGCTCGTGGCCCGTCGGAAGGAGACGCAGCCAACGAACCGGAGGACGTTCGGCAGCGTCTTCAAGAACCCGCCGGGAGAGCTGGGAGCAGGGCAGATGCTCGACCTCTGCGGGCTGAAGGGCCATCGCCGCGGCGGAGCCGTGATCTCTCCGAAGCACGCGAACTTCATCGAGAACGCCGGCGGCGCCACGAGCGCGGACTGCATGGCGCTCATGGTCGAGGCGCGGAGGCGAGCGAGGGAGCAGTTCGGGGCCGAGCTCGAGCGGGAGGTCGTGCTCGTCGGCGGGCTGCCGCTGCCTGCGTGACTGTAGGAACGCGCGCGCGCGCGGCGAACTGAACGCCCATGGCCGGGGGACGAAGCGCGCGCGGATCCCGCCGGCGGGTGGCGCATGCGGCAAGCGTCGTCGTCCCGTTTCCGCGTGCGGAGGCCGGCGAACGCCCGGATCTCGCCCGCTTCGTCCCCTCCGGCCGGTCGCTTCTCGTGGCGGCCGGCGTCCTCGTCGGCGCCCTCGGCCTCTACTGGGCCGCTCTCGCGTCGCCGGTCTTCGCCGTCGAGCGCGTGGAGGTCCGCGGCGCCTCTGGCCCCGTGGCGAGAGAGGTCGAGACGGCGACCCGGGACGTCGTCGGGCGCAGCCTGCTCGAGGTGGACGCGGCAGAGGTCGGCGACGTCGTGCGGGCGCTTCCCAGCGTGGCAGGGGTCGCGGTCGACCGGGCGTTCCCCCACACGCTCGTCGTCAAGGTCGCCCCCGAGCGGCCCGTTGCCGTGGCGCGGCAGGGGCAGTCGGCGTGGCTCGTCACGTCGTCCGCCAAGGTGATCCGCGAGATCGAGCTCGGAACGGAACGTCACCTCCCGCGCATCTGGCTCGCCCGGGACGTCGACACCGCTGTCGGGAAGGCGCTCCCGTCGACCTTCGTCGCCGCGACTCGGGCTCTCGCGGCAGTGAGGGAGGTCGCGCTTCGCCGGCGGGTGAAGGCGGTGCGCCTGTCGGGGGAGCAGGTGGTGGTCGTGCTCGAGCGGGGACCGGAGATCCGGCTCGGAGACGCTTCCCACATCGTCCTCAAGCTGGCCGTGGCCGCGCGCGTGCTTCCGCTTCTGGAGGGCGGGACCGTGTACCTGGACGTGAGCGTTCCGGAACGGCCGGTCGCTAGCCGCTACCTCAACCCTTAGGTAGAGGTTGAAGGTCGTGGCGATCGCGACGATTGACATATCCAGGGAGGAGCCGTACCCTCGGAGTCGAAGAGCGCGGTCGAAGTCGACACGTCAACGCGAGCTTCAGGTTCAGAGTGGTCGAGATATGAGCAATCAGCTGGGCAGCTACCTCGCGGTCATCAAGGTCGTCGGGATCGGCGGCGGAGGGTCGAACGCGGTCAGCCGGATGGTCGACGCCGGCGTCTCCGGGGTGGAGTTCGTCGCGGTCAACACCGACGCACAGGCCCTGCTCATGGCCGAGGCCGACGTGAAGATCCACATCGGCTCGCAGGCGACCCGGGGCTTGGGCGCGGGAGCGGATCCCCGCGTGGGCCTCGAGGCGGCGCACGAGAGCCGGGACGAGCTGAAGGAGGCGCTGAAGGGCGCCGACATGGTGTTCGTCACCGCGGGCGAAGGTGGAGGCACGGGCACGGGCGGCGCTCCCGTGGTCGCGGAGATCGGTCGCGAGCTCGGCGCGCTCACCGTGGGAGTCGTCACGCGGCCGTTCGGGTTCGAGGGCCGGCTCCGCGCGGATCAGGCCGAGCAGGGCATCCAGGCGCTGCGGGAGGCCGTCGACACGCTGATCGTGATCGAGAACGACCGGCTGCTGCAGGTGGTCGAACGCTCGACGCCCGTGACGGACGCGTTTCGCATGGTGGACGACATCCTCCGCCAGGGCGTGCAGGGGATCACCGACCTCATCACCGTCCCGGGTCTGATCAACCTCGACTTCGCGGACGTCCGGACGATCATGCGCGATGCCGGCTCCGCGCTCATGGGCATTGGCGTCGGCCGCGGCGAGAACCGTGCCGTCGAGGCCGCGCGGGCCGCGATCTCGTCCCCGTTGCTGGAGACGTCCCTCGACGGCGCGACGGGGATCCTCATCAACATCACGGGGGGCTCGGATCTCGGGCTCGCCGAGGTCGACGAGGCGGCGCACGTCGTGACGGAGGCGGCCGACGCGAACGCGAACGTGATCTTCGGCGCGGTCATCGACGACGCCATGGGGGAGGACGTGCGCGTGACGGCCATCGCGACCGGCTTTGGCGGCAGGCCGAGGCGCCGGCGCGTCGAGGCGCCCGCGGCAGCGCAGCCGGCCTTCGCGGCGCCGAGCGTCTCGGACGTCGAGATCGACATTCCGAGCTTCCTCAAGGAAGACTGACCAGTCGCGGTCGGCGCGCGGCCCGCGTCGCTCGGGCGCCGGTCGCAATGGAGGCGAGCGCGAGGATCCTGACGCGAGCGGCGTCGGGCTCAGCGGGAGCTGAGGCCGGCGAGCGGCGCGGGGGAGAGGTTAGAGTCGCGGGCGTGGAGAGCACGCTCCTGCGCACGCCTCTGTACGAGCGCCACGTCTCGCTCGGCGCGCGGATGGTGCCGTTCGCCGGGTGGGAGATGCCGGTTCAGTACGAGGGCGTCATCGCCGAGCACAGGGCGGTCAGGACGGACTGCGGCGCGTTCGACGTCTCCCACATGGGGGAGATCCACGTCGACGGCCCGACCGCGCAGGCGTTCCTCCAGTCCATGCTCTCGAACGACCTCGAGCGCGTGCAGGACGGAGGCGCCCAGTACACGCTCCTGACGAACGACCGCGGCGGGATCGTCGACGACCTCATCGTGTACCGCTTCGCGCACGGCCAGTTCATGGTGGTCGCGAACGCCTCGAACCGAGCGGCCGTGTACGAGTGGCTCAAGGAGCGCGAGCCGCGTGGAGCCGAGGTGCGCGACGCTTCCGACGAGTACGCGCTCGTGGCCGTCCAGGGGCCGCGCTCGCTCGAGCGTCTCGGCCTCCCCGAGTCGCCCGCGTTCACACACACGATGGGCGAGCTCGACGGGATCGAGGTGCTGATCTCGCGGACGGGGTACACGGGCGAGCTCGGCGTCGAGCTCTGCTGCGCCGAGGAGGACGCGCCGGCGGTGTGGGACGCCGTCCTCGAGCGCGGCGCCGTGCCGTGCGGCCTCGGGGCGCGCGACACGCTCCGCCTCGAGGTCTGCTACCCGCTGCACGGCAACGACATCTCCCAGGAGACCGACGCGATCTCCGCCGGCCTCGGGTGGGCGTGCGCGCTCGACACAGAGTTCACGGGCGTCGCCGAGCTCCGCCGCATCCGCGAGGCGGGGTCGGCACGGTGCCTGGTTCCGTTCGTGATGGAGGAGAAGGCCGTTCCCCGGCAGGGCATGCCGATCGAGGGGGGCGGCGAGGTGACCTCGGGGACGCATTCGCCCATGCTCGAGCGGGGCATCGGGATGGGCTATGTGCCGACCCAGAGCGGCGCCCCCGGGACCGAGATCATGGTCGACGTGCGCGGCAGGCCCCGCCGGGCGCGCGTCGTGCGCAAGCCGATCTACCAGCGAGAGGAGGCATAGTGCCCGCCACCGAGAGCTATCCCGACGGCCTCTACTACCACCCCGAGCACGACTGGGCGCGCGTCGAGGACGGTGAGGCGACCCTCGGGATCACCTGGTTCGCGCAGGACGCGCTGGGCGAGCTCGTCCACTACGAGGCGCCCGCCGTCGGCTCCAAGGTCGAGAAGGACTCCCCCTACGGCGAGGTGGAGTCGGTGAAGGCGGTCTCGGAGGTTGTCGCGCCGCTGTCCGGCGAGGTCCTCGAGGTGAACGAGAAGGCGGTCGACGAGCCCGAGATCGTGAACGACGGTCCGTACGACGACGGGTGGCTCGTCCGGATCCGCATGTCGGATCCCTCGGAGCTCGACACGCTGATGAGCGCCGAGGCATACCGCGCCCACGTCGCCGAGCAGTGATGCGCACCTCTCGCCGGCACCCGCTCCCGGCCGGCCTCGGTCTCGGGGACCCCAGGAAGTGTGGAGCACTTCCGGGGGTGAAAGCGGGCCTCCGCCGGGGCCTGACGCCGCTCGCGGCAGGAGTGCTTCGTACCCCACGAAAGCTGGCGCTTTCGTGGGGGCTCCGATCCGCGCTCGTGGCGTGTCCGTACGTCGGTGTACTGCCCACGCTCCTCGCGCTCGCCTCCTTGGCGAGCGTGTCTCTGGGGCCCCCGAAGAGTGTGCAGCGCTTTCCGGGGTTGGGCGCCCGAGAGGCGTGCGCCACGGTCACCGGGAGCGCCAGGTGAGCTACCTCTCGCTGACGGACGAGGACCGCGAGGAGATGCTCGCGGCGATCGGCGTGTCCTCGGTCGACGAGCTGTTCGAGCAGGTTCCCGAACGTGTTCGCTTTGTGCGCGAGCTCGACGTGCCTCCCGCCCTGCCGGAGGCGGCGCTCGTCCGCCACTTGGAGGAGCTCGCGGGGCGCAACGCGCACGGAGGCGTCGAACTCTCGTTCCTCGGGGCGGGGATCTACGACCACTACGTCCCGGCGCTCGTCGACGTCCTCCTCTCGCGCGGGGAGTTCCT
>Ga0233416_10000503_pt1 | contig 12051 bp, 16 predicted proteins | sample Sediment_Towuti__2_FD_188638 | JGI IMG/M metagenome (GOLD analysis project Ga0233416, IMG submission 188638) | Sediment microbial communities from Lake Towuti, South Sulawesi, Indonesia - Sediment_Towuti_2014_0_MG | ecosystem: Environmental > Aquatic > Freshwater > Lake > Sediment | place... | reverse complement strand
CTCGAGACCTTCCGGGAGGTGGGACCCGGGGGCACGTTCCTCGGCGCCCAGCACACGCTGCGGCACTTCCGCGAGGCGATCGCGGCGCAGGGCCACGGCCCGCTCGGGTGGCAGGACATCTTGGACCGCTACGAGGATCCGGGCATCGACGAGGCCGCCGACGAAGCGATGCGCGATTTCATCGCCCGGCGCCGAGCCGAGATCGAGGCCGCGGACTAGGCGCGAAAGGAGGAAGGGATGGCCGAGTGGATCGACGATCTCGCTGCAGCGCTCGGCGAGGAGCCGCTCACCCCGCAGGAGGTCGACACGCTCCTCTCCGTGGCTCGAGACGTCGCGCACCGCGTGGAGCGCAAGGTGACCCCGCTGTCGGCGTTCCTGCTCGGCGCCGCCGTCGGGCGACGAACGGCCGCCGGCGTCGCGCGCGCCGAGGCGATAGGACCCCCGCTCGCCACGCTCCGAGGCACGCTCCCCACCGCATCGGGAACCTAGCCCTACCCCGTTCCGCGGTATGACGGTACCCTGAGCGGTCCATGGACCTCGCGCATCCCAACGGAGATCCCGCCCCGCAGCACGGCCCGCTGGTCGACCGGTTCGGCCGGGTCGCGGACGACCTGCGCATCTCGGTCACGGACCGGTGCAACTTCCGCTGCACCTACTGCATGCCTGCCGAGGGTCTCACGTGGCTGCCGAAGGCCGAGCTCCTCACGTTCGAGGAGCTCACGCGGGTGCTCGGCGTCTCCGTTGACCTCGGCGTCCGCTCGATCAAGGTGACCGGCGGCGAGCCGACCGTTCGCGCGGACCTCCCCACGCTCGTCCGGATGTTCCGCGACGCCGCACCGGGACTCGACATCTCGATGACGACGAACGGGCTCCTGCTCGACACGCTCGCCGCCCCGCTCGCGGAGGCCGGCCTGGACCGCGTGACGGTGTCACTGGACTCCCTCGTGCGCCACCGCTTCGAGGAGATGACCCGCCGCGACGCGCTCGAGCGCGTGCTCGCCGGGATCCGAGCGGCCGACGAGACCGGCCTCTCGCCCGTCAAGATCAACTGCGTCGTCATCGCGGGGCAGAACGACGACGAGGTGGTGGACTTCGCCCGATGGTCCCGCGAGACCGGGCACGTCGTCCGCTTCATCGAGTACATGCCGCTCGACGCCCAGCGCGAGTGGGAACGCGCGAAGGTCGTGCCCTCGGCGCGTCTCATCGAGGCGATCGACGAGCGGTATCCGCTCGTGTCCGTGGGACCCGACCACGAGCCCGCCCGGAGCTACGCGTTCGCCGACGGCGCGCCCGGCGGCATCGGCGTCATCTCGAGCGTGACCGAGCCCTTCTGTGACGACTGCAACCGCCTCCGTCTCACGGCCGAGGGCGAGATCCGCGCGTGCCTGTTCTCCCTCACCGAGACCGACCTGCGCGGCCCGCTCCGCGCCGGCGCGAGCGACGAGCACCTCGCCGAGCTGATCCGAGACGCCGTCTGGCGCAAGTGGTCGGGACATCGGATCAACCTGCCCGACTTCGTCCGCCCCGACCGCAGCATGTCGGCGATCGGGGGCTGACCCCGACCGCCCTCAGAGCCCCGCCAGCTTCGCGAGACCGGCGACGTTGCACAAGACGTACCGGCGGCCGTCTCGCTCGATGACCCCCCGCTTCTGGAAGTCCGAGAGGATCCGGGTCACGTTCTCGCGCGTGCCGCCGCACAGGCTCGCCAGGTCCGCGTGCGTCACGATCGCGGGAACCAAGACGCCGTCCTCCGGCAGCTCCTCGAGGCTCGGCGAGACGAGCTGGAGCAGCCGTTTCGCGACCCTCCCCTTCAGATCAAGGTACAGCAGGTCCTCCACGAACGCCTCGCTCGAGCGCACCTGGCGGGCGAGCGCACGGAGGAGCGCGCGCGCCGCCGGAGGCTGACCGAGGAGGAAGTCGAGGAACTCATGACCGGGGATGGTCCAGACCGAGGCCTCCTCGAGCGCGATGGCTGCGGTCGTGCGGGGCATCTCCCCGATGACGCCGAACTCGCCGAAGAACTGCGGCTGGTCGAGCGTCGCGTGGAGCTGTCGCTGGCCATTCGGGGACAGCGAGCTGAGCTCGACCCGACCGGACACGAGGAAGAACACCTCGGCCGCCCCGTCATCCTGGCGGAACAGGTAGGTGCCCCGCCGGTAGCGATGCATCCCGCCCATCGAGGCGAGCCGGGCCACCACCGTGCGCTCCACGCCGGCAAGCATCGGCGTGCGCGCCATCTCCGCGTCGAGCCCCGAGACCCGCGGATCGTCTCTCCCCATGGCGCGAAGCCTAGCCAACTCGGCTGGCGCCCGGGGAACGCGAGAGCGGGCCCGGAACCCGGACCCGCTCTGCGAGAGGTATCGATCAGACCTAGGCCCGACCCAGCTTCGCCCTCGTGGACCTGCGCATGGCCTTCTTCGTCACGCGCGTGGCCGCCTGCGTCGTCTTCTTCTCCGACGTCTTCTTCTCGGCCGCCTTGGGAGCGATCTTCTTCTCCGCCACTACGTTCACCTCCCCCACACAAGTGGCTCAACGACAGCGGCATCATCCCCCGATATGCGCGCGAGGGACGTGCTCCACGTCACCGATCCGAGCGTGTTCTTCGTCACGCCTCAGGATGTGACGCGCGTCACGTCTGATCGTCGAGCTCCGGGAGGGGGACCGGGTCCGGCCGGGGGGTACAGGCGCCGCAGAACAGGGCGTCTTCGACCACCAGGGCCTTCGTGACGTCGGCGGACCGGAACAGCTCGAGCACGTACGGGAGGGTCTCGACGTGGTCCTCGCAGATCCCGCGCCCGCAGAAGCGGCAGGCGCCGACGGCGGTCCTCCTGCAGTGCCAGCAGTCCAACGTTCCCCTCTCCATCCGTGTCCGAGCGACGCTAATGCTGCCACTTCCGATCGACGGCCGCCGTCGGGTCCAGCGTCCCCCGGCGGAACGAGCCTGCGACCACGCGGTCGAACCCCTCGCGACTCAACCGGAAGACATGGACCGGCGTCCTCGCGATCACGGTCGCGGTTCTCGGCACGTCCATGAGCAGCGCGATCTCGCCGAAGTACTCCCCCGGCCCACGGGTCCCGATCGTGACGCCGTCCTTCAACGCCTCGACCCGACCCGCGCCGATCACGTAGAACGCGTCCCCGATCTCGCCCTGCTCGACGATCGTCTCCCCGGGCGCGGCGTTCATCCATCCCCCGGACTCGAGGATCTCCATCAGCGCGCTCGCCTCGAGCATCGCGAAGGGCGGGAGCGCCCGAAGCTCGGCGACGGCCTGGAGGGTCGGTGCGAACCTCGGGGCGTCGATCATGTCGGCGAGGAGCCGATCGAACGTTCCCTTGCCCACCTCGAAGACCTGCGCCTCGTCCACGGCTCGAACGGTTGCCATCCGCGGATGTCCGTCCACGAGCCCGAGCTCACCGAAGGCCTCCCCTCGGCCGAGGACCCGGAGCACACGCTCCTTGCCGGTGTCGTGATCCTCTTCCACGACGTGGAACGTCCCGCGACGCACGACGTAGAACGCCTCAGGGCGATCGCCTTGTCGGATGACCGGCTTCCCGGGCGGCACCGAGTGGAGGCGGACGCGGCCCGCGAGGTCCGAGAGGAGCTCCTCCGAGAGATCCTCGAACATCGGGAGCGCGTCGATCAGCCGAGCGGCTTCGACCCGCCACCTCGTCTGGACCCGGAACCTGATGCCACGCCACAGCTCGCGGAGATTGCGCCAGAGCGCCCGAACGAGCGCCACGAGCCCTCGCAACGCCGGACCCGCGAGGAAGAGCCCGAGGACGACGAGCGCCACCTTGCCCACGAGCCCTCCGCCCCACAGGTCCGAGACGAGGCCGCCGAAGACCTCCTGCCAGAAGAAGAAGGCCGTGTACAGGGAGAAGATCGTGAAGGCGATACCGAGGAACCCGTAGAGGGCCAGGCCGAGATCCTGCTTCGTGACCCGCTCGCGTCTGCGGAGCTTGCGCCACAGGTCGTAGCGGATGAACTGGAGAGACCTCGGACGAAGGTCGGGCACCTGGATCAGGTCAGCGAGGATGAAGTACCCATCCAACTCCAGCAGCGGGATGAGGTTCAGGAAGATCACGAAGTAGTTGAGGAGCGCGAACCGGTAGAGGATGCCGGCGACGGCAGAGTCCGGGAACGCCCAGATGAAGATGGCAGCCCCCCCGGCGACCACCAGCTCCGCGAACGGCCCTGCGAACGCCTGGACCATCCGCTGTCCCCTCTCGAGCATCAACGCGTCGGAGGACTCGACGAAGAAGGCCGGCGAACCGAAGTAGATCATGAACCCAGCGCTCTTCACGCGTCGTCCGTAGTGGACGACCACGAGAGCGTGCGCGAGCTCGTGGACGAACGTGAGGACGTAGGAGAGACCGAGCAGGATCAGCGACTCTGCCGCCACGGACCTGCCCCCCAGCGTGAAGCGACCGGAGCCGTAGACGGACGCGAAGGCCACGAGACCGGCGAGCGCGGTCAGCGCCAACACGATGACGAGCACCGGCTTGAACAGCCACCGAAGACCGCCACGGTAGAACCACTCGACCAACCCGTTCGCACCGGACCACTCGACGGACAGGGTTCGGATGAACTCCCGGATCTTCGCCCTCAAGACCGAGACGGGGTAGAGCGCACGCTTCACGACGGCCTGGACGTCGTGGAACCTGTCCGTGAGGAAGTTGTCGACGCGGAGGAGCTGCACGAAGTCGGCGACGCCGGAGAGCTCCATCTCTCCCGAGTCACGGAATCGCTCGACGACGATGTCCTTCACGGTGCGGGTTCCGTCCATGAGCGGCAGCAGCTCCGCCTCGGCCACCTCGACCCGGTAGTGGACGAAGTCGCGGGGATTGGCCAGCAGGGCGTAGTCGTTGCCCCACTTCAGGTGGAAGATCTTGACCTCGACGTCCGGAGCGATCTCGGGCCGGAACTCCGCAGGGTCGACGAGCTCGGCGAGCGAGTCCCAGATACCGAGCCACTCACCCTCGACGGTCTGCGTCTGGAGGCGATCGGCGAGCACCCGGTACAGGCCCGCGGGGACGACGGCCTCCGTCACCGAGGACCCCTCCGGCCAGCCTCCATCGCGGCATCTTCCGCGCCACGCTCACTCGACGCAAGCCGGCGTCGGCCCGCTCAGGACAGGGACCCGATCCCCGCTCGCAGGGTCGCCTCGTCGACCTCCCCGGTCATCACCTGCGCAACGGTCCCGTCCGAGTTCACGAAGTACAGGGTCGGGAAGACCTGCAACCCGTAGGCGGAGGCGAGCGTGCCGTTCTCATCGTCCACGGCGACCGGGAACTCGAGGCCGTTGTCCTCCATGAAGCCGTCCGGCGACGGACCGGGTTGCTGACCGATCGACGTGACGATCGTCACGAATGCGACTTGCGGAGTGGAATCCATCACCCGATCGAGGACCGGCAGCTCGGCCTGGCAGTGGGAGCACCAGGACGCCCACAGCGCCAACACCGCCTTGTTGCCCGCGTACTGCTCGTCCCACGAGAGGGTGCCGCCCCCGATCTCCGGCGCCGTGAAGGCCGGCACCGACTCGCCGGCGCCGAGCAGCGCGTCCCGGGGCGGTCCCTCGACGGTCACCTCCCCCGGCGCCGAGGGCCCGACGCCGTCGCCCCCGTTCGTCTCCATGGTGAGGACGACGATGACCACCACGGCGAGGAGCGCGAACCCGCCGAGCGTGTACGCGAGGTTCCGCCTCTGCTGGACCCTCCTCGTCTCCGCCTCGGCCTCCGCCTTGGAGCGCCGACGCTCCTGCTTGGTTCCCGACCGGTTCGCCACGGCCGATCCTCCAGACCCACACGTGGGCGCCACGGGCAGACGCCCACGCCGCCACGTATCGTCGACGCCGGCGCGGTGGGAACGAGGGGTCCTTCGACCCGCCGCGTTCGGGGCGGAGCGCCTACGAAGGTGGACCCTGAGCGACGGGCCGCCCGCCCGGGACGGTCGGCTCAGCGGCGCCCGACGAGGACGCGCGTGACCTTGAACCCGTGATCCATCGTGGAGCGGACCTCGCGGAAGCCGTGCCGACGCATGACCGTGGCGACCGAGCGCGCCCGGTCTGGGCTCACCTCGATGAGGAGCCAGCCCCCCGGCTTCAGCCACACGCCTGACTCCGCCGCGGCGCGACCGATGAGACCGAGCCCGTCGTGGCTCTGGTCCGTGAGGGTGTGGACGGGCTCGAAGCGGCGGATCTCCTCGGGGAGCTCGCCCAGCTCGCGCTTCGCCACGTACGGCGGGTGCAGAGTGATCACGTCGACCGAGCCGTGCAGCCTCGCCGGCAGCGCACCGAACAGGTCCCCGGTGAAGAAGGCGGCGTTGCGGAGGTCGAGCCGCGAGGCGTTCAGCCTCGCGACGCGGATCGCCTCCCTGGAGATGTCCGTGCCGAACACCCGGGCGGCCGGCACCTCGTCGGCGACGGCGAGGGCGATCGTCCCCCCGCCGCACGCGAGGTCCACCGCGATCGGGCCCCGCCGGCCTCGGAGGCGCCGGACGGCCTGCTCGGCGAGGAACTCCGTCGAATCGCGGGGGACGAACACGCCCGGACGCGCCAGGATCTCCAGCCCTCGGAAGACGGCGAAACCCTTGATGAGCTGGACCGGCTCGCCCTCGGCGCGGCGCTCCACCATGCGCTCGAAGCGGCGGCGGACGGCCGCCGGCACCTCCCGCTCCGGATCGAGCTCGTCCACGCCGAGCGCGAAGCACAGGAGGTCGTCGCCCTCGATCTCCTCCCGGTCGGACTGCCAGTGATCGATGTTCGGCGACGCCTTCAGCATCTCGACGGCGCGGGCGAGGACCTCGGCGGCGTTCACGCCGCGCATCCTACCCGCCGCGCGGAGGGACGAGGGCCGCGCAAGTACAATCGCGCGCATGGCCAAGCCCACCTCGACGCCGAAGTCCCGGAAGAAGCAGCGTGAGGAGATCCGGCTCACGGGCGACCGGATCGTCGTCGAGCACCCCGACAGCGGCGAGCGCAAGTCCCGCGGCGGGCTCCTGATCCCGGCGACGGCGGCGCCCGCGCCCAAGCGCTGCATGTGGGGTGAGGTCGCCCTCGTCGGCCCCGACGTGCGGGCCGTGAAGGCCGGCGACCGGATCCTGTTCCTGCCGCAGGCCGGGCTCGAGGTCGAGCTGAACGGCGACGAGTACCTGCTGCTCCGCGAGCGCGATGTCCAGGCGGTGGCCTCTCCGGCCGACGGCAAGGACCGCCAGCCGGGCCAGTACCTCTAGACGAGCACGCGATCTCCGCGACCCGCGCCGCTAGCCGGCCAGGAACGATAGGCGTACGCGCCGCGTGTTGTTCTCGCGGTTGGGATCGACGATCACGATCGATTGCCAGGTGCCGAGCACCACCCGGCCGTCGTCCACCGCGAGCACGAGCGAGGGCGAGATGACCGCGGGCAGCAGATGGTCTCCGCCGTGGCCGACGGACCCGTGCCGGTGCCGGTACCGGTCGTCGCGCGGGAACATCCGCTCCAGGACCTCGTCCAGATCCTGCTCCGACCCAGCGCCGGTCTCGATCAGCGCGAGGCCGGCCGTCGCGTGGGGCAGGAACACGTGGAGCAGCCCGTCGCCGCCGACCTCGGCCACGAACCCGGCGACGTGCGAGGAGATGTCGACGACGCGTCGCCCGTGCGTCGATACCTCGAGCTCGATGCTCCTCACGAGGGTTCCGAGGGCGAACCACCCTCCTCCCGATCGGGCTCCGTCCCCGCTGGTTCCGGCGCCGGTGCTGACCCCTCGGGGATCGCCCACACCGAGGCCGTGAGTGGCACCTCGCCCGGCTTCGGGGGCATCGGCGTCGACCACGGCGGGACGGAAGCCTTCTCCTGGCCCGGAGGTGCAGGCGCCGCCCACCCGGTGAGTCCGGATCTCGGCGTCGCCGACGCAGGCATCGTCGGCACCGGCTCGCCCGAAGCCAACGCGACGATCCCCGCGACGATCCCGAGCACCCCGCCGGCGATGACGAGGTAGAGGCCGATCTGGAAGGAGAGGTCGAGCAGCCCGTGGTCGAGCGCGGCCTCGATCGTCGCGCGCGCTTGCTGCTCGGGGACTCGGAACTCGGCGGCGATCTGGCTGGCGGCGGAGTCCACGATCTGGTCGGTCGCCGTCAGAGCCGTGTAGATGCCCACGCCCGCGGCGGCGATCCCGCCGACGAGCGCCGAGGTCCGCAGTCGCGCCCTGGCGCCTTCGCTCCCAACGAGCGCCGAGATCCCGGCAACGAGCATCACGACGCCGGCGACGATCGTGACCTTGCCCTCCCACCCGTCGATCCCCTTAGCGGTGAAGCTCGAGGCCCCCACCGACGCCTTCGCCCACCCGAGGAGCGAGCCCAGCGCGGCGACCGCACCGCCGGCGAGGGCGAGCGCGGCGGCCGCCGTTCCGCTCGACGATCCCCGCTGCTGCACGAGGCCCTCCGACGACTCCTCGACGCGGACGAGACTAGTCGGGTTCCGGCGGATCCTGAGCGCCCGACGCTCCCGGGATCGGCCTCTCCGGCATCGCTGCCGGTTCCGGCATCAGCGGGCCCGTCGTGGCCGGCCCCGCGATCGGGGTCTCGGACGAGCCGGGTGCTGCCATCGGCATCGGCTCCGCGACACCGGCCGGCACGGGCTCGGCCGCGCCCCGCAGACCGAGGATCCCGCCGACGACGCCGAGGGCGCCTCCCACGATCACCATGTAGATCCCGAGTTCGAGCGAGATCGCGATCTGGCCCGCGTCGATCGCCTGGTCGAGCAGCGCTCGGACCTCGGAGGTGGTCGCACCGAACTGCGTGGCGAGCTCCTCCGCCGCGTCGTTCAAGACCCGGTCCTTCGCCGTGAGAGCGTCGTACAGACCCACCCCTCCGCCGATGAGGGCGGCGACGATCGCGATCACCGCGATCACCTTCTTCCCGCCGCGCAGGAGCAGCACGCCGCACGCGACGACGATGATGCCGGCAACGAGCGTGATGTATCCGTCGCTGCCGTCCGTTCCCTTGGCCGTGATACTCGTTCCCCCGCCGGACACCGAGGCCCACGCGAGGAACGAGCCGACCGCGAGGAGCACGCCGCCCACGATCGCGAGGATCGGGGCGACCGAGCCGGAGCGACCCGGAGCAGCCTGCTGCATGACGGGACCCCTTCCGAGAGGTTTCGCGGGCAGTCTGGCACCCCTTGTCGACCGGGTCGAGGATATCCTGGCGTGAGTTCGACAACCGACGGAAGGACGAGGCATGGAGATCGATCCGGTCTGTGGCATGGAGGTCGACCCCGCGACCGCCGAGTGGAAGTGGGACTACGAGGGCAAGACCTACTACTTCTGCGCGAAGGGATGCATGGAGGACTTCATGGAGGATCCGGGGTCCTATCTCGGTTAGATCTCGCGGCGCGCGAGCAGGCGCACCGCAGCGACCAGGCAGGCGCCCGCCGTGAGGATCGCGACGACCCCGGCTCGGAGGAACTCGGACGCAGACGCCCCGTCCACCAGCGCGGGCAGCGATCCCACGAGCGTGCTCGGCATCCACGGTTCCGCCGTCCCGAAGACCTCTGCGCCGAGCGGCATGGCGAGCAGGACCACCACGGTCAGGCCGGCGACCCCGATCACGCTCCGCGTCAGCGCCGCTCCGAGCGCCACCACCCCGATCACGAACGCGAGGTAGATCTCCCAGTACACGATGCCGACCAGCATCGCAGCGGCGGGAAGGTCGTCGATCAACAGCGAGGTCACGACCCACGCCATGGTCGCCGCGATCGAGAAGCTCGCGGCCGCGGCCGCGGCGTTCACGAGGTACTTCGGCACGAGGATCTGACCGAGCGATGCGCGGGCGCGGAGGAACGCCGCCCACTCCGGACGCGCGTCGAACGCGAGCGAGCCTGCCGCGATGAAGACCGTGACGACGAGACCGATCTGTGATGCGTTACCGATGAACGACGTCATCGCGATCGAGGGCGTCGGTTTCGGCAAGGTGATCTCGACCCCGCTCCCGATGTTGCTGAACAACGCCTCCGCGTACCGTGTCATCACGGGGCTGAGGATGCCGAACACGAGGTAGGAGGCGAGCAGGCCGAGCCACCGCGGCGTTCGGAACAGCCGAGCGAGCTCCATCCGCCACAGGTTCACGCGGTCAGCTCCAGGAACACGGACTCGAGGTCGGCCGCCGCGGGTTCGAGGGACACGACCCGCGCCCCGGTGCGCGCGAGAACCCCGACGAGGAGTGACTCCGCATCTCCGACCGACGTGACCGAGATGCGCAGCTCACCATGTCCCTCGTCCTCGACGCCCTTCACCCAGGTCTCGGCTCGAAGCGCAGCGAGGACCGGCCCCACGGGCTCTCGGACGCGCACGAGGTAGGCGGGAGCCACACGACCCGTCAGCAACTCGTCGAGCGCGCCCTGGTACAGCAGACGGCCCTCGCGCAGCACGCCCACCATGTCACAGACCCGCTGCACATCGGCGAGGATGTGGCTCGAGAACAGCACGGTGCGGTGCCGCCCGAGGCGGCTCACGAGCTCGAGCACCTCATGGCGCCCGATCGGATCCAGGGCCGCGCTCGGCTCGTCGAGCATGAGGAGGTCGGGCTCGCCGACGATCATCGCCGCGATGCCGAGCCGCTGCAGCATCCCGCGCGAGAACCCGCCCACCCTGCGCCCCGCCACGTCGGCCAGACCGGCCTCGGCAAGGGCGTCGTCTGCCCTCGAGGGCGGCAAGGTCGGCGCGACGAGCTCTCGCGCGAGATCGACGATCTCCCGTGCGGTGAGCCACGGCTCGAACCGCGGCGTATCGGGCATCACAGCGACCCGCTCGCGCGGCGCGTCGACGGTCACGGAGCCTGCGGTGGGGCGGCGGAGGCCTCCGAGGATCCCGAGGAGCGTGCTCTTGCCCGCACCGTTCGGTCCGACGAGACCGTACACGCTCCCGGCCTCGACCCGGAGCCCCACGTCGTCGAGCGCAACCGTTGGCCCGTAGGTCTTGCGGAGGCCCTCGGTCCGGATGAGGAGTGCACCGCTCACGCGTGCAAGGCTACTGCGGGCCGCGCTCGCTCAGGCGACGATCCCCTCGGCGAGGAGCTCCTCGTGCGAGCCCTCGACGAAGCCCTCGAACGACTGACCCCACGCGAAGTCCGGCCACAGGAACTCCGCCCGGCCCTCGAGCGGCAGGTACACGGCCGTGTAGAGCGTGCCGAAACCGCGCTCGTAGGTCGTGCTGTACAGGTGCGGCTTCAGGAACGCGGCCGCGAAGCCCGCGGCCGTCGAGTACGGAGCGTGCAGGAGCTCGAGGATGTACTGCTCGCGCTCGAGCGTCCGGGTCGCGCGCGCTTGTTCCGGCCAGTCCACGAAGCCCTGATGGTTCGTAGCCGCGGGCGAGCGGCTGAGCACCGGCTCCCGGTCGGGCGAGAGATACGCCGTGACCACGTCGAGGTTCGCGTCCACGATCGTCACGTTGTGGGCGAGGTTGCAGGGCACCCGGGCGAGCACCTCCTGTGCCTCCCGAGACGTCTCGCAGGTCTCGAGGATGTAGCGCAGGATGAGTGGGATCCCGAACCCGTCGCCGAGCACACGCCGTCCCCCGAACGTGAGCGACAAGGCCAGCCCCGCGTCGTTCATGCCATCGAGGAGCCCCCAGAAGCAGTCGCTCATGCCGATGACCCGTCGGTCGAGGAGCCGACTGTGCAAGATGACCCCCTCGAGCCGCGACGGCGCGTAGTCGTAGTTCCGCACCAGCATCGGGCCACCCTCTCGCGTCCACACACCCTGGGAGCAGGCGGCGAGGTACGGCGGCGGCCGGTAGATCGAGAGCATCCTCGCCGCCAGGTCGCTTCCGCCGGCAAGGTCGACGAGTCGCTCGTACACGGGGTACAGCTCCGGCATATGGGCCTTCAGCATCCGCGCCGAGGTCGCGTAACTCGCGCGTGCCTCTTCACCCTCCTGCAGGAACCACCGCCGGTACTCCGGCCAGGCATGCGAGAAGAACGACTGCCACTTGGCGCCGATGTCGAGCTCCTCGATCGCTCTGAACGTGAACGGGATCAACCGCATGCGTCCTTCGGGCTCTCGGCCTCTGTATCAGTC
>Ga0233416_10000502_pt1 | contig 12072 bp, 10 predicted proteins | sample Sediment_Towuti__2_FD_188638 | JGI IMG/M metagenome (GOLD analysis project Ga0233416, IMG submission 188638) | Sediment microbial communities from Lake Towuti, South Sulawesi, Indonesia - Sediment_Towuti_2014_0_MG | ecosystem: Environmental > Aquatic > Freshwater > Lake > Sediment | place... | reverse complement strand
CCCTTCTCAGCATTAGGTGTTTTCCCTTAACGCCGGCAGACGGATCAGAAAACACGCCCCTTCGGGAGCGACGGATTCCAGTGTGATTGTCCCGCCATGGGCAGCAATGACCGCGTGGGCCACGGCCAGTCCAAGCCCCGTTCCATTCGAACGCATAGTCACAAAAGGATCAAAAATCCGCTGCCGTAATTCCTCCGGTATGCCCGGTCCATTATCGGTAAAACGCAGTTCTATCCAGCCGGACACGCTTTTCTCTGACACGATCACCAGCCGGCCACCGTGGCCACAAGCCTCGATGGAATTGTTGATCAGGTTATGGAAGGCGCTTTTGAGCGCGTGGCTATTGGCCTGTATCCGTAACCCTGGGGCCCGATTCTCCATTTGTATCTCAAACCCCGCCGCCTGGGCATAGAGCACTTGCTCCTCTATCAACCCGTGGACGAGATCCTCAACGAGGAAGGACGTTCCATCGATGCCACCGCCCCGCGCGAACAGCAGCATTTCTTCCACTAGTTTTTCCAAGTCTTTAAGACGCCCCAGGGCTTTCACCGTAAACGCCCGCCAGAGACTTTCATTAAATCCCGTGCAACAGAGACTCGACAGGTACAAAATAGCGGATGACAGGGGTGTTCGGATCTGATGGGCCAGCGCGGCTGCCATATCTCCTTGGGCGGAAAGCCGTTTTTGACGGCTCAACTGCTCGTGGAGGCGGCGGGTTTCTGTGACATCGGTGATGAGCAGGATCTGGCCGGGTTCACCCTCCAAGGCTTGGGTGGAGACATTGACGCGCCGCCCATCGCAAAGGGACAGGTTATGGCCATCGTCCGGGCGGGGCGAAAATACGCGCGCTGCCACCTCTCGCCATAGGGCCCCTTGAAGCGGCTCGCCGAGGAGTTTGACGGCCGCTGGATTGCATTCCCGGATCTGGCCTGCCCCATCGAGGATGATGACGCCGCCGGGCAATACATTAAAGACCTTCCTCAGGCGAGCGTCCCTAGGGCAGCCGTCCCTCTCAGCCGCGATGGGTTTTTCGCTATCCCACGTCCACTCTTCATCCGGCACTCCCGAGGGAAGCGAAAGAGCGGATTTTTGGGGACGACTAAAAGATTGTTGGATCATTCGTGACAAGTCTGCTCTATCCAGTAGTAAAAAAGTGCATCTTGCGCCCTTTCTTCAGAGCAAGAGTTATGCCACGACAACTATTCTCAATATTACAATACCTTACAATAACAAGTGAGAAATACTGGTGGGAACCGCGTCAAATCGTTGGCGTGTCGCCGGCCCGATGGAAACCAAATTTCCGCATTTTTTCCACCAACGTCGTACGGCCCATTTTCAGACGCTTCGCCGCGTGGGCCACCACCCAATCCGTCTCGTCCAAGGCCTGCTTGATAAGTGTGTATTCAAGGCTGTTAAGATGCTCTTTGAGGTCGATACCTCCCCGCGGCAAACGGGGCGATCCCATCATTACTTCGGGGAACTCGTGCTCTTCCTGGCGAGGCGGGACGGGAGCCACCTCGGCTAGCCCTTCAGCCTGGTACCTCTCGGGGAGATCTGAGAAATCAACATTCCCTCTGGGATAAAGGATTGCCAGACGCTCGATGAGATTGGCCAGTTCCCGCACATTGCCAGGCCAGGCGTAACGGGCCAGCGAGTCCATCGCCAAGGAGGTCAGCCGCGGCGCGGAGCGTCCTTCATGCCGCAACCGCTCCATGAGGTCGTTGATCAATAACGACAGGTCCTCGATCCGATCACGTAGTGGAGGCGTTTCGATGGGAAAAACGTTGAGGCGGTAATAGAGGTCCTCTCGGAAGCGGCCCTTTTCTATGGCCTCCTCCAGATTGACATGGGTAGCGGCAATAATGCGGACATTGGCGGCTATACTTTTGTTGCTCCCCACCCGTTCAAAGGTCCGCTCCTGCAGGACTCGAAGCAATTTCACCTGCATGGGAAGGCTCATGTCACCGATCTCGTCGAGAAACAGAGTCCCGCCTTCGGCCATCTCGAACCGGCCCTGCCGCGCAGTAATGGCACCGGTAAAGGCGCCCCTTTCGTGACCAAACAATTCGCTTTCTAGAAGATCCGATGGGATGGCGCCACAATTGAGCGGCACAAAGGGTTTATTGCGACGTTTTGAATGATAATGAATGTGTCGTGCTACTACTTCCTTACCAGTCCCGGACTCTCCCATGATCAAGACATTGACGTCAGAGGACGCCACCATCTCAATCATCTTGCGCACTCGCTGGATGCCCTTGCTGCTGCCAACTAGGCTTCGGAAGAGCTCCATGGACCGCCGAGAACCATCTTCATGGCGAGTCTGGCGGTAGATTTCCAGCTTCTCCAGTGCTTGGGCAACTTGCTTGTAACGCAGTGGTAATTCCAATATGGACAGAGTTCCCGACTCCAACTCCGCGCTGGGCTTGCCTTGGGAGTCGGGGTCAATCACCAATAAAACTGGAAGGTAAGGATCCATCGCCTTCAAGGCCTTGAGCACTTCCCCCTGTGACTTTCCGCCGCGGCTACTCCCGAGTAAGGCCACATGAACTGGGGCACCACCTTTAAGCGATGCCTCCCAGTTGGCAAAATTGCAAGGGTATGTAGGGCTGTAATCCAGGAACTCCATTACCGTCACCACCTTCTGACGGAGTTCCGGATCATCTTCAATGATTAATACGCTTGTTATCGTCATGGAAAGTGAGAACTATTTCTTATAATTAATTGGCAATAAACTACGCGATCTTGACAATGATGTCAAAAATCTGGCGTATAGGGACAGGAGAAAACGGACTTCAGAGCTTCTCTAACGTTTGTGATACCGCGCAACCTGCTTACGGTGATGGAGAAAGACAAGCCGCTCCAGGCTGTCTTGGACTACCTTAGGCAGGGCAAGAAACTCAGCCTTGGCCCGGCATCTATCTGGCAAAGTGCTCACCTCGGTGACAGAGCCTGGAAGACTTACTGCACAAGGGTATCGTGGATTGAGGACTATGGACAGCAGGATGTTTTCACCAACGACCAAGGCCTCTCTCTCTTCCCACTCAATATCCTGGCTAGTGAGCCTTGTCTTCACGGGAAGCGGCAGGGGTTGATCTTTCAACAGGGATTGCGCAACTAGACCCAGGAGTAGATCGATCTTGGATTCGAGCCGCTGGAGTTCCAGGACTAGGCGGGGGTCGTCGTCGGTTTTCTCTGTACTTCCATGTTCGAGAGACAAGAGCGCCCGCAGCGTTTCCGCATTGCTGGCGTGCCAGGCAGTTGCCTGAAAGGGGAACTCGTCTTCGGCGAGAGGCCGCCAAGTGAGTGGAAGAAAGTCTTCGTAGCTAAGCACGGCGCTGGAGAGACCTGCAAAATTCTACGCCAAGTATAGGCCAACCTTCGCCTGTTCGTCAGCTTTCTATGCTGTAGGCCTGCGTAGCCTCTTTCCTCTGCCTAAACTGCCGCAGGTCATTCGCTGTCGAGTATTTTGCCTCTTCGACCAGTCTATAAATCGCCTGGTTTGTAGCGAGCATGAAGGCGATTGTTCCGACGAACGTCTCGCGAATTGCTTCAGGTGCCGGAGCGACAAAAAGGTTCCGCATGAGCGGATATCGCTCCCCTTCAAGCGCACGGACATTATCCCAGTCCCCCATTTGTGCATACTCAAGCATTCGCTCGCTGAGCGTTCTGATGTCTTGCAGCCGGAGCAACCAACTTGCCTGCTCAAGCACTGAGCTTTGGCCCGTATACATTGTTTAAATTTCGGAAGAGGCCTTGGCGGATTCGAACGGTTGAATATCCTGCCAGCCAGCACGCACCTCCGCCAGCAGACGCTGTACCTCATCAAGCAAGGCGGGATCATTGCGTAGATTGGCCTCCATCAGCCGCCGCGACACATATTCGTAAAGGCGGTCCAGATTCCCGGCAAGCTCTCCGCCCGATTCCATATTCAGACTGGTCCGAAGCCCTTCAATAATGGAGATGGCCCAACTGATATGTATGCCCTTTTGCGCCACCTCCCGACGTTTCATATGGCCACTGGCGATGGAGATCTTTTCCAGTGCACCATCCAGCAACATTTGAATCAGTCGATGGGGCGGGGCGGATTCCACGCCGGTGTGCACCCCGATCTCTCGATATTGGCTTACAGCGGATGCGTACCGCTTTATGGTATTCAACCTCATAGCGTTCTCTCCATTTTGGCTTTAGTTTTAAGGCTCTTGGAGGACCTTGAGTTGCTGACTTAAATAGCTACTCGTTGTCTGTAAGGAGCCCAACAGGGAATCCAGCGTTGAAAACTGCTTAAGCAGTCGAGTTTCTACCATATCAAGACGCTTCTCTAGCTGGGCCCGCCGCTTATTTACTTGCTCTATCTGGCTGCCCAAGCTCTTGGTTCGGGAATCGAGAGGACCATCACTTCCCAGAAGTTTATCGGCGAGTGCTTCCAATCTTGAGGAAAAGCCCTCTTTTTCATCTGTGAACAAACTGACAATTCCAGCAATATCATTTTCGATGGCTTTATTGAGTTTTTCGGTATCCAGCGAGATATCGCCTTGGGCGTCAGTTTGCGATCCGATCTGCACGTTGGACTTCACGCCTATCTCAAAGAGGGAAGTAAAGTGACTGTCAAGCGCCGCTGGGGTGTTGAGTACCAAGCGGAATTGGGCTTGGATCGCACCAAGCTTAGCCGACTCTTCCATGAGCCCCTGCTGACGGAGCTCATTGATAACCGTCATCAGCTTGTTGTAGGCACCGGTGAATTCTTCCACCGCCTTTTTCACAACCCCTGTGTCCTGTTCAACGCTCACGGCAGTCGTGCCAGGACCCTTCAGATTCAACGTAACACCCTGGATCACATCTCCAATGCTATTGCTCGATCGGGTCACGGTATAGCGCCCTTCCAGCGCGAGTTCCGCATCCAGATCGGCCGCCGTGAAGGCCGAATCTCCGTTACGATCCTGATTAAGCGCCTCAAGTCCAAAGGGGTCTGCGCCGCTGTAGCTGACCATCAGGGCGTGATTGCTTCCCGTGGAATTCGCCGAGAGCAGAAGGCGGCTGCCTCCGTCCACACTGATAACAGAGGCCGTGACGCCCGCATTGTTCGTGGCCTTATTTATGGCGTTGCGGACGTCTGCCAGGGTCTTGCCGCCTATCTCTACACTGAAGACATCGGCCCCCACTTGAATGGTCATGGTATCGCCGGTCGCACCAATGGCGCCCGTATCCACATTGGCAAAGGCGGTCCTGGTTACCATGCGGTGGTTCTCGGCGATGCGTTTGACCTCCATTTGATATGCGCCTTTCGCCGCATTGGAGGACGCGGACACGGTCAATACATTTTCCTCAGACGAGGTAGCGTCAAAGACCAGGAACTTGGAAACCTGGCTCAGTCCCTTGACTGAGGACTGGAACGAGGATATCGCGCTTTTAAGCTGCCCAATGCCGCTAATCTTCGCCTGGAGTCCGGCCTCCTTGGCGTCAAGCTTCAGCAGCGGCCGTTTCTCCACGGCCATAAGTTGGTCCACAATGGACTTTACATCCAGTCCAGAACCAATCCCCGGTGAACTCAACATCAGCTAGCCTCCTGTAATGATGTGACTTCTCAGGCCTCTTCGGAAACAAAAACACCCACGACCGCTTCCAAACGGCTGGCGATGACTAATGTCTCCTCGGCGGGGATCTGCCGGATCACCTGCTGGGTCGCCTTATCAAGCACTTTAACGACAACTTGCCCCGTACTCTCATCCACACTGAATTTGAGAGCTCGCTGAAGGCTCTGAACATAGTCATTGAGATCACTGACGCGCTTCCCAAGCTCGCCCTCAAGCGTATCTTTGTTAGCTGGTGATGCTGCAGGTGGTTCCGAGGAGCTAAGCTGTGACTCCAAATGCTGTGCAAATCCGCCCTCCTTGAGCTGGGAACGCGCTGCAATCTCCTGTTGGGAGTGATATCCCCCAGCCGGGAGCATTTTGACATTTGAGTACATAACAAACTCCGCATTTCATGTCCTAAGCATGCGCCCTGGGCATGGCCCAGGGCGCATCTTGCTTACTTACTTAAGTAAACGCCACTTAGCCTAAGAGACTTAAGACGTTTTGAGGCAAGGCATTAGCCTGCGCCACCATAGCGGTGCCCGCCTGCTGCAGGATCTGGGCGCGGGTCAGTTTCGCCGTCTCGACGGCGAAATCCGCGTCCGTGATGCGGGACTTGGCCGCGCTCATATTCTCGGAACTCGTCTGCAGGTTGGCGATAGTCGTCTCGAACCTGGACTGCAATGCGCCAAACTTGGATCGCTGACCGCTAATCGCTGCAAGGGCGGAATCGACTATTGCCAACGCCGTGGTGGCATTACTCGTGGATGTGACATCAAGGGTCGAAACGGCTTGCAGGGTCGAACCGACGCTGGCAGCGGTCAAGACAGAGTCAGCAGTACCCGACGCCGTAAAGGATTTCTCCGAGTCGAGATACACCGTACCAGTCACGCCAATGTTGTTATCTGCCGCCCCGGCCGCCTCCATGACACCGCTGCCGATAGTGACAGTTCCCGCATTGGTATTACCTGCTGAGGTGTTACGGAGAAAAATGTCATTACCCGTGGCGTTGGTCAGCACTAGTTGACCACTAGTATTGAGTGACGCCGTGACACCGGTCTTCGACGATTGGTCGTTAATCGCGGTGACCGCAGCGGCCAATCCCGTGCTCCCCGTAGTCGCCGTAATAGCGAAAGAAACACTGGCGGTATTCGAGGCCGAGTTGTCGGACACGATGTTGAAGGCGTAACTACCTGCAGCGCTGAATGCTACGGTTGCTTCGGTGAAAGCCGAGGCGCGTACACCGGTAAGAGCCGATTTATCGTTGATCTGATCGGCAACAGTCTTTGCGCTCGAGCCAGCCGCCACGTTGATCGTTCCGCTGGACCCAACGTAACCCTTAATGGCGAGGGTAGCATCGGCGGCACGAATACCCGTACCCGCCGCCACTTGGGCATCGGTACGATCTCCTGAGATAGAAGCCGAGACGGCAGTACTGGTGACCCGGTTATTCCCGTAGGCCGAGGTTCGGAAGTTCCCTGTTGCAGCGGTGATCGTCTGATTTGCGTTGGCGCCAACCTGGAATGTGGCAGTACCAAAAGATCCGTCGAGGATCTTTCGACCATTAAACTCTGCAGTTGTCGCAATACGATCCAGTTCGGCTGTTAACTCAGCTACCTCATTTTGAAGTGCTTGACGGTCACCGGCTGAGTTGCTGGCATTCGCGGACTGCACGGCAAGCTCCCGGACCCGTTGGAGAATATCTCCTGCGGAAGACAAAGCGCCTTCGGCGGTCTGGGCAAGCGAGATACCATCGTTAGCGTTGCGCACGGCCTGGTTCAACCCGCGGATCTGGGAGGTGAACCGCTCCGAGATCGCCATGCCAGCCGCGTCGTCCTTGGCGCTGTTGATGCGCAAACCCGAGGACAAACGCGCCACAGCAACCGACAGGTCGCCCTGGGAGCGGTTGAGGTTGCGTTGCGCGGTTAATGAAGCAACGTTGGTGTTGATTGTCTGAGGCATGATCTTTGCTCCTGAGAAGGTACCCACGGCGCCTTTGGCCGGGGTCAGGTTGATAACATGGCGGATATATTCGCACTTCGAATATTTACCGCCTCCGAGGGGGTTATCGGGCGTAGGGGGAGGGTCTTTAGGTGAGAAACTAGCTGCTAGGCCACGAGTTTCTTAATTTGAGAACGGCGTCACGGCCCGAACTTACCTCAGGAATCTCTGCATAAGTCAGAGATTCCTGCGTACGTGGAAGTCCTGGATAGACTGTTCCCTTAATCCCTACGCAGCCGGTCAGAGACTGAGATTGGTGTGGGATAGCGAAGCACGATCAGATAAGACGACAGAATAAACGTCAGAAGCGTCGTTATCTGCACGAGATAGGAGATCTCCGCGCGGATGAACTTCGACTGAACGGCGAGGACCGCGATGAGGAGTGCGAATTCGCTGTTCTGTCCGAGACGCACGCCGATCTCGATGGACAATGGCCTCTTTTCCCCAGCCTGCATAAGCAGCCCATGGAATACAAGCGGCTTTATGATGAGTACGGCTGCGGCAAGCGCGGTTGCAGGAATGATCAACCCCGAAAATACGCCTAGGTCAAAGCCCGCGCCCAGAGAAAAAAAGAACAGGATCAGGAAAAAATCACGAAGCGGCTTGAGACTCTCGGCAATGAACAATGCGATGGGGCTGCTTGCCAAGGTGACTCCGGCGATAAACGCCCCAATTTCATGTGAAAGCCCCATCTGGCCGGCCAGCTCCGCGATGCCTAGACACCAGCCAATGGTTAAGAGGAAGATATATTCACGGATCTGGTCGAAGCGGGCGATAAGTCGTTCCAGGACATACCGGTCCAAGAGGACTGCGACCCCTATGAGAGTCGGGAGGAAGAGCAATTGCATGCCGATGTCCTTGGCCAGATTACCCCCTTTGCCATACCCCTGGAGCAGCAAAAGAATTATGATGGCTAAGAGGTCTTGCAGAAGCAGCACGCTGATGATGACTTGCCCCGTGTGGCGGTGGTGAAGCGCCGTGGTGGGTAGGAGCTTGAGGCCCAGGATAGTGCTGGAAAACATCAGCGCCGCTCCGATAAAGGCCGCCTCTTTCGATGTGAAACCGAATAAAACCCCAAGCCCGAACCCCAGAGACAAAAAGATGAACGAGCTTAGAAGGGTCACTGAGAGCGCTTCACCCAGTATCTGCCAGAGCCGCTCGGGCAATAGATTGATCCCCATGAGATAGAGCAAAAACATGATCCCGATGGCGGCCACGTCCGAGATCCAGCCAGGGTCCGACACAATCCCCAACCCCGAGGGGCCCAGGATCATGCCAAGAAAGATATAGGCCACAATCATGGCCTGACGGGCGTACAAGGCCAACGTGGCAAAGAGCGCCGCACCGGTGAAGACCAAAAAGAGAGAAAAAACAATCGTGTTACTAGGGTCTGTGGACATATATTTGCTGCCGCGGCAGCAACATAATGCAAGGGCGAGCTAATTCACGCTGTAACCCGTCAATGTGACGTGCGGTGCGCGTCACTTTCGGATGAGAGATTACTATGAAAACGTGGCCTTCTCCAAGCGGGTCGTGTACAGTAGAAATGCTTCGCGGAGGGTCTCGTGCAACTGTTCCTCGGAGATCGGTTTCTTCAAGAATTTGAAGATGGCTCCTTCATTGAGGGCATTGATGAGTAAATGTAACTGATCCAGGCCGCTCAAGAGAATGCGCACCGTTTCGGGATGAAGTCGCCGCACTCGTCTTAAGAACTCAGTACCATTCATCTCCGACATAAATTCATCGGACACTAAGACCCCCACTGCATGCTGCGCCATTAACTCCAGGCCTTCATGGGCAGATCTTGCCGTGAGTACATGGTACCCGTCTCTGGAAAGGAGAGTTCTTAACAACTCCAGCATGTTGGTATCATCATCCACTATCAAGAGCGTGCGCTCAGGGGGAATATCAATGTCTACTGCAATATGTCGGGTGCGGTTCTCCTGCAAGAACCGGGTTATCTCCTTCGCCGGCGCCGGGGGGCTGACGTAATAACCCTGGATCTGCTGACAGTGTTGGTGCTTGAGAAAGAGCGCCTGGGCCTCGGACTCCACACCTTCAGCCACCACCCCGATACCAAGTTTTTGGGTCATGGCGATAACCGCAGAGGTAATGGCGGCATCATCCGGATCCGTCACGATGTCGCGCACAAAAGACTGGTCAATCTTTAATTGGTCTATAGGAAGGCGCTTTAGATAACTCAAGGATGAATAGCCTGTCCCAAAGTCGTCGATAGAGACGCTACTCCCCATCTCTTTCAGTCTGCCGAGGATCTGTTTACATCGTGCTAAATCCTCCAACATGAGGTTTTCAGTGATTTCCAGTTCCAGAAGCGCTGGGTCGAGCCTGGATTCATCCAGGGCCTCGGCAATATGTACCAGGATATTCTTATCCATGAACTGGCGAGGGGAGAGGTTCACCGACATGCGCATTCTGGAAATTCCCATGTCGCACCAAACCTTGGCCTGTAGGCAGGCTGCGCGGAACACCCATTGGCCCAGGGGGATGATCAAACCGATTTCTTCCGCCAGAGGTACAAATTGAGAAGGGTGGATAAAGCCGCGCCGGGGGTGGCGCCAACGCACGAGGGCCTCGGTGCCAATTATCCGGCTGCTTGCCAGTTCCAGTTGGGGCTGGAAGAAAAGCTCTAGCTCCCCGTTGGTAACGGCCTTCCGAAGCTCTTTTTCCAATGTCAGATGCTCCGAGCCTTTGACATCCATCTCTTTGGAATAGAACAAAGATTGATTGCCGCCTTGTTTCTTGGCTCGGCGCATGGCTATGTCGGCGCACTTCAACAGTGTGTTTGCGTCCTCACTATCTCTCGGATAAAGACTGATCCCAATACTACAAGTGACAAAGACATCCTTCTCCTCAATGATAAAAGGCGTGGGCGTCAAGTCCAGAAGCCGTTTGGCGATGCGGGCAGCCTCTTTCTGATCCATGACGCCTTCCACTACCACCGCAAACTCATCTCCGCCCAGCCGGGCGACGATTTGCCCATCCCGAAGACGGCTTTTCAGCCGCCTGGCGACAGCTTTGAGCAGGGCGTTGCCGGCGCTTAGGCTGAGGGTGTTATTAATGATTTTCATTCGGTCCAAACCGATACATAGAACACCGACGCTTTGTCGTGTCTTCATCGCGTATGCGATGGCTTGGTCGAGCTGACTCCGGAACAGTTCGGGATTGGGGAGCTTGGTGAGAGGATCGTGGGTCGATAAAAAGTCCATCTGGCGCTCCCGCTTCTCAAGTGAGCGTGTCATAGATTCCAGACGTCTCCAGAACCACCAGAGATACTCGAGGAGTAAAACGGCCAAGGCAGGGGCAGGCGCTAACCAGATATTTGCTATACGCATCAACAGGAGGCTTCCTGCCAATGTCAAGATCCCCAAGCCGACTGTTAATCCCAAGACCTGTAGGGAAGTAAGCTGTGAATACAGCCGAAGAGGGATAAGTATCAGGATGGCAAGACAAGCCAGTCGCCAGACGGGCGCCATGGGATAGAGTATCACGCTATTCTGCAAGGCCGTCAGGATGTGCCCGTGGAACTCAACGCCCGACATAGGCCGCGCCCGAGCCGTCACAGGCGTCGGAAGTGTATCTCCCAGATGGTTTGCCGTGACCCCGACCAAGACATATTTGTCCCGAAGCGTATCCACCGGAAGGCGCCTTTGCAACACATCCACGTAAGAGACCTGCTTGAAATGACCCGGTGGGCCGCTAAAAGGGATCAACATGCGGTTATCGCGAACCCAGACGCCCGCCAAAGAAGATCCGACGGCGTGTGGATTCCGTTCCCCAAGCAGCGATGCCTCTTGAACATGGGGCTGATCCAGCTCCAGCATGGCATAGCCAAAGGCGGGCCATCTCGGTGAGCCGAGGCCCGCCCGCAAGAACACACTGCGCACAAGACCATCGGGGTCTGCGTCCGCATCCACATGCCCCAAGGACGCGGCCGCTTGTGCCAGTCTTTGAATGGGCAACACCTCTCGGACACTGAGGCCAGACGAATTGGATTCATAGGACACCGGCAACACAACACGGCCGTGCTCCCGAATCGCCGCAGCCAAAGCGGCGTCACTCTCCGGGTCCTGGGCATCCGGCTCAGTGAACATGATGTTGAAGCCAACCACCTTGGCCCTTTGGCGCGTCAACTCTTTCATAAGCTCGGTATGTCTTTGCCGCGGCCAGGGCCAGCGCCCCAACTCATCAAGGCTATGCTCGTCGATGGCTACGATCACCATATCTTCTGGCGGTGATCGTCCAGAATGTCTGATCTGCCAGTCATAAATCCAGTCATCCAACCGCCCCAGGATATCGCTGTAAACCAGCACGGAGAGCACGGCGAACAGCAGGAAGCCCAGTAAGTCTTTGTCGAAATGGAGGGATCGCCAAACGAGCAAGCGCAATTTCATGAATATCTCAAGGGACAGGAACAGGTGTTAGATAATTGGGGAGACCAAGGCACAAGACCATCCCATACCCTAACGGTATAAACCGAAAA
>Ga0233416_10000501_pt1 | contig 12081 bp, 13 predicted proteins | sample Sediment_Towuti__2_FD_188638 | JGI IMG/M metagenome (GOLD analysis project Ga0233416, IMG submission 188638) | Sediment microbial communities from Lake Towuti, South Sulawesi, Indonesia - Sediment_Towuti_2014_0_MG | ecosystem: Environmental > Aquatic > Freshwater > Lake > Sediment | place... | reverse complement strand
ACCATCTGGGTCATGCCCAGGAATAACGGCATCAGGATCAATGCGCCCAGCACCCACCAGACGACCCCGTTAACAATCCCGCCAATGACGGCGTTGGTCCAGGTCAGCGCCAAGCGCCCGGCGACCAGGCCATAGACTGCACCGATAAAAGCGCTGATGACCATGTGGACGACGAAGCCGACGACGGCATTCTGCACGCGGATGAGCATGCCAACCATGGGCAGCATGCCCATCATGCCCATCAACAGGCCGAATACCAGTCCTCCTGCCAGCCCAGCAATGGCGCCGGAAGAGGCCAGCTTCCCTGACGACAGACTCTTGGTTTGGGTTAAAGTAGTTTCGGACATTTCTTCCTCCTTTGGAATAAGTGATGGTCTGGGTTTCACCGATTAACAGACAACCTGCGTTGCAAACATCTTACTTGAATTGCCAAAGGGAAATTAGTTGTGCCGATTGGGAAGAATTGATGAACGACACCGGTAAGAATTGCAGACCCCGAGTTGTCATAACTCATGAAAGTAGGTCGTAGAAGGTGGCGCGAATCACTGGTAGGCGCTATCCGGAAAGGAGATTTCTATGGACGTTGTGATGGTTGTTGGAACAATCTTTATATTGGTTTTAGCAGCTGCCCTGGTGGTTGGGAAGTTGGAGCAGAATGCACATCGCCGAGTTGCACGAGTACCGGCGTTTATTGAACGTAATAGGTCTTGTATCCGACCAAGAAAGAATGACGGGCCATAGCAAATTCTCTGAATAGTCCCGTCGTGGGCAGTGCGTTGAGCGGTTGGTGGTACATCTTTCTCCTCCTCTGCGAAGGTCTTGGAGCGTGTTTGCTCCAAGACCTTCGTCAATTGAGGTAAATGAGGTAAAAAAGTGATGAAGATAAAAAAAGGCGTTTTCGGCCTCATTTTGCTCATCGGAGTAGTTACGACCAGCCTGTACCTATCATCTGTGCGTTCGGTGGGAAATTCCGGCGGTTTGACGGTGGGCACGACCGTTGGCAACCTGGCACCTGACTTCGAGGCGCTCACAATTGACGGGGAGACTCTGCACCTGAGCGAATTGCGCGGCAAAACTGTGCTGCTCAACCTCTTTGCCTCCTGGTGCGGACCCTGCCGGGCTGAGACACCTGAGCTGGTGGAACTGGCAAAAGACGAATCGGATGATTTGCTCCTGATTGGCTTGAATCTGGGTGAAACACCTGCAGCGATCGAAACTTACCGGCAGGATTTCAACGTTCCCTACCCGTTGCTGCCGGATGCAGACGGCCGCCTGATGGAACTCTACAGGCCAATCGGGCTGCCAACGAGCTGGTTCATCGATCCAGAAGGCGTCATCCGTTATATACACAACGGGCCGATGACGGCCACGATGATCCAGAAAGTCCTGGACGACATCCGGGCCGGGAAGCAGCCTGATCCGTTCATGTCAGGCTAATGGCATCCAAATTTGACAGTGACGATTTAGCGGCTCTTGAAGAGCTATTCGACGGTGTTTAAACTCCAATCATATGGCTCATAACGCAGTTTCATGACATCCTTTTTATTTGATAGCCATACCCGGCGCCCATCGAAGGGCAAATGGTCGATCAAGAAGGATACAATGCCTTCCCGACCGCCAAAGTCGCCTTCGAACCACCGAAAGAGACTGGAAACTACGAGCAAATTATTGGCCGGATTTAGCCTCAGATCAGAATCAATAAAATTACGGGCAGCCAAGTCAAGCTGTGCCTCGAGATGACCGGCGGAATAGACCTGGATCGGCGGGCAGGAGCGGCTGGCGCAGTTAAGTGCAAAGTGTACACGTGGATCCAGCGGCAATACCCAGGCGCGGCGCGCGTCTTTAGAAGTAAAGTGCGGGCCAGGCAGAAATGGGTGGCCGCGGTTGGCGCGCAGGATGCCGTGCTCGATGTCTTCCAGGCTTACGCGCAGGCCGGCTACGTCATAGGCCGCGCGCCGGAAGAAAGTCAGTTGCCCAAGGCGTCCCTCACTTACACTGTGGTGGACGTCAAAAGCGATCACCGCATCCATCACCAGGGCGTTATACAGGTTGATCCAGAAAGCCATTTGCCCTTCATATGTCATCCCAACAGGATCGAAGGTCCTCAGTCGAGTTGAACATACGCTGCGGAATTCCTGGTAGGCCGCGCTTGCCCGCAGCGCGGTGTAATCCACATAAGCGCCGGACTCATCCATGGCAGCAGATTTGATCCGGTCCAAAGCGAGTTTGAGATCAGCGGCCGGGTCGATCCCATCTTCAAGGAGGGACCCGGCCGAGGCAAGGTTCAGTACATCGCCGGACTTCACTCCACTCAACCCGTTCAGGAGCTTCTCTCTCAGACCAATCAACCCATCGATCCGCCTGACCTGGCCGTCGTTGTGCTGAACGGGATTGCCAGAACGCGGTGGAGCGTGGAATTGGACCCTGGTCAGTCTATTCATGAACCGGCTGCGCCTGCTCAAGGAGCGCTTCGACCCTGGCTTTGATGATCGGCGCAGGGGCGGCGCCTACCAGGCGATTTTTCACCTCCCCATCTTCGACAAAAAGCAGTGTGGGTATGCCTTGAACGCCATAATGAATTGCCCATTCGGGGTTCTCATCCGTGTTCACCTTGGCGACAATCAGCTTACCAGCGTACTGGTCTGCGATCCCTTCAAGTACCGGCGCGATCATGCGGCACGGGCCGCACCAGGGCGCCCAGAAATCCACGATAACCGGCAGCTTCGACCGCAGGACTCTTTCTTCGAATTCGACATCACTGACGTGTATTGGTTTCGACACAATCATCACTCCTCTCCACGATCTATTCGTTGAATATTTTCTCGCCGGCCCGGATGGCTACTTTCAGCCGGTTCTCAAAAGGCGTGAGCGGGCAAGACCAGCTCTCGTTATAGGCACAGTAGGGGTTGTAAGCCAGGTTGAAGTCGATCAAGAACCTGCCATTGGCTAGGGGTTCAGGCTCCAGGTAGCGCCCGGCCGGGTAAGTCTCCCGGCCGGCCAGACTATCGACGAAGGGCAGGAAGAAGCCGTGGTGGTCGGCGTAAATCGTCAGCTCTGCATCCTGCCCATCCACTTGAAAATGGAATCTCCCATAGCGGCGGTAGGTCTGGACATCGCCAGTGGAGGTCTGCATTTGAATCTCTTGCTGATCCTGAAACCGTTCCACTTCTATTTCAAAGCGCAGACCGGGCGCCTCAGGGAAATAATTCAACCCCTGAAAGGCTTTCTTCTGCTGGCGCGTCAAAGGACTCTGCGAGTGTTTTTCGAAGAAGACGTCCTTCTCAGCGCGGAAAGTTTCCAAATCTGTCATGAGCATCTCCATAAATACAGCTATAAATTTAGAAATCATGACCTGCGGGAATCTTACCTGACATGTATCCTCTGACCCCTACCACTAGGGCATAGCCAAGTTTCCCTACGCGTACGGCCTCGGCCGCCGAGCGCGCCAGTCCTCGAGCCCGGTCAAAATCCACTCCTGGCAGATCAAGCTTGTTGAGCTTCACCAGCAATTCTGCTCCCAGCAATTTAGCACGGATGTCCTGGACCAACACACTCAGGGCATCATGATGCTCCTCAACGGTTTCGATTGCGAAGTTGGCTGCCGTCAGGTACCTGAGGTACTCCTCCAGGGGTCGGGCGTCGCCGATGCAGGCGATCCACGCCAGCAAGTCATCCAAATCCCCAGGCAGTTCGCCGGTTCGGGTGAGGTCGCTCAATCCCACACGCCCTTCAACCCTCAGCACACGGGCGAACTCGCTCGCCGCCGCAGCTTTATCCGGAAAAGTGCAGAAGGCGCATTCACAGATCAAGGCATCAAAATAACCGTCTGGAAAAGGCAAAGCTTCGGCGTCAGCGGTTCTAAACTGCACGCGATCCACCAATCCCGCCGCTTCTGCCGCCGCCATAGCTTCGGCAACCAGCTCACGGCTGTAATCCACACCCACGACTTCACAGCCGTAGCGTTGGGTCAGATAGATGGCGCTCGTGCCTTTCCCGCAGGCCACATCGAGCAGACGTTTCCCTGGCTCCAATTTCAATATTGAACCGAGTCTCTCAGTGAGCGCCACCCCGCCAGGATGAAACGACTCGCCCAACAGCGCCTGCGCCCAGTCGCTGGCGTATAGACTGGCGCAGCAAGTCTTTATCTCTACAGCTTTCGAGGGCTGTATTAGTCCGGTCATTTCTTAGTTCCAATTCTATGCGCCGAAAAAGGCTGGTCGAAGGTGAACGTCAGCGGCGGAGGGTTGAATACAACCCCAGCACGTTCAGCGCGAAGGCGCGCCGCCTGGCGAGCTGTCAACTGGGAGCGGGCCTGCTCCCGGTAGCCCACATTGTTATAGGCGCAGAAGGGAATTTGCTTACCATCAGGCAAGAGAATTTCCTTACAGCATTTCATCAGGTTCTTCTGGTTGAAAGTCCACGGGTCGAGAAAATCCTGGAGCATTATGGTAAATACGTGATCGGCTAACTGCCCCAGGTCGAGGCTGCCGTCCGGCAGGCCGCATGCCGCACAGGAGAGGGCGAACTGCTGCAATGTCTTTGCTGAGCCAGGCACAGCCGAAGAAGACCAAAGCCCTTCGAGGGCAGTCTTTATTTCTTCCCCCAGGTCAGGCAGGACACGGTTGGTGATGTAATCTAGATAATCGTCCACATTGAGCAGGCGCGGCAGCGGCAAGACCGTATCGCCGTCGATGTAAGCATAGGTAACCGAGTTGCAGGTCGGGAAGCAGCAGGGCACCGGCACAAAATCCTTCGTGGTAAAAAGGCCATCCGTCTGCTCCTCGATACACCTAACCACATCGGGAATGGTCATCCGCTGCAGGGGGTCGTGCTCCCCGTGGCGACCGGCGTGAAAAGCGGGCTGAAAGTTGATGCCCCGCACCGCCGGATGCTCGATGCCGAATTTGACGATGCGGCCCATTTCATGTTCGTTGACGCCCCGTTCAATGGCAGGTACGAGCACTACCGGTAAGCCGCTGGCGGCAAGCCGGTCCAGGGCGCGCAATTTCTCCGACAAGATATGCGATTCGCCGCGGATGATGCGGTACGTTTCTGCATCGAAGCCATCGAACTGGAAATAGATCACGGGTCCAGCTTCCGCCAGTCCTTCCAGGAAGCGGTCGTCGTTGGCGATGCGCTTGCCGTTCGTGTTGAGCATGACGTACTGGATGTCCCGTGCTTTGGCTGCCTTGATCATTGGAATAATCTGGGGATGGATGGACGGCTCGCCCCCTGAAAATTGGACGACCTCCGGATGGCCTTCCGTCTCGACAAAGTGATCCAGGATGCCTTCTACCTCTCCCAGGGTCAGGTTGAATCCGGAGCCGGCGTCAGCGAAACACAAAGGACAATCCATATTGCAGGCGCTGTTCACTTCGATGATCCCCACGCAGGCATGCTGCTGGTGATCGGGGCACAAACCGCAATCGTGCGGGCAGCCGTGCTCGATGGCAGTTGAATATTGGAGTGGGATCGTCCCCGGCTTGTTGAACTTCGCGGCAGAAGTGTATGCCTGGGCATCAGCATAAACGAGTGCTTCAAAAAGACCATGCTGCGGACAGCGTTTCCTCATAAATACTTTATCCTCCCGCAGGAGAATCTGGGCATCGATCACCCGGCGGCATTCCGGACAGATGCTGCGAGTAAGTTCATAGAAAACATAATCGGCATCTTGCTTTGTACGAACCTCGGTTACCAGGCTTTGATTGGACATGGTCGTTTGGTTTCCTCAGGGGAAATATGGCTCATCGGGTTTACCGTGGCTGGAACAATTACCTGACGTGTTAATGGTGGTTTTTCTTACGATAATGGATTTCGTCGCCAATATTCCCTGAATGAGTAAGAATTCACCGGATGAGTTAGTCTTTATAGGCAAGAAATCTATCCTAAGGATGGAACTGTGCCCCGAGATTTACCCCTTGGCAACGGCAGCCTGCTGGTAGCCTTCGACAAGTATTACCAGATTCGAGACCTGTACTGGCCGCACGTAGGCCAGGAAAACCATGCCCTGGGCCATGCGTTTCGCCTAGGCGTATGGGTGGATGGGCAGTTCCGAAGTCCAAGCATAATCAGCTGGCTGGATGACGACCGCTGGGAGCGCGAGCTGAGATACCTGGCGGAAACTCTGGTGACGGATGTGACCCTGAAGCACCCAGACCTGGGTATCGTGCTTCAGGTCGCCGACGCGGTGGATTTCCACGAAAACCTGCTGGTGCGCCGCTTTGAGATTCAGAACCAAACCGGTCAACAGAAAGAAGTGCGCCTGTTCTTCCATCACGATTTTCACATCGGCGGCAACGAGGTCGGCGACACGGCTTACTACGAGCCGGACCGGCGAGCCATCTTGCACTATAAAGGGGCGCGTTGGTTTCTGATCAACGGCGCGGTGGACCTGAAGGATAACGATCCAGGTCCGGGTTGGGGAGCAACACCCGATACCCATCCTGGCCTGGTGGTTGGTCTGCACCAGTGGGCGTGTGGCCTGAAGGAGCTTCGCAGCCTGGAGGGAACCTGGAAAGACGCCGAGGATGGAAAGCTGGAGGGGGGCAGCGTGGCGCACGGCTCGGTTGACTCTACGGTCAGCCTGACGGTTCAAGTGCCCGCGAATGATCGCCGCTTGGTTTGGTATTGGATGGCAGTCGGAGAAAATTTCGAAAGCGTCGTGACCATCAACCGTATGGTGCGCCAGCGCGGCCCGGAGGCATTCTTGCAGCGCGCCGCTGCTTTCTGGAAGCTGTGGCTCAAAAGCCACCTGCCGGATTTAAGCAATTTGCCCGCCCCGGTAGCGGAGCAATATCGACGCAGCTTGATGGTAATCCGTACCCAAATCGACAACGCCGGGGCGATCATCGCCGCCACCGATTCCGATATCTCCTCCGCGGTGCGGGATACGTATAGCTACATGTGGCCGCGCGATGGCGCCCTGGTCGCCAATGCCCTCAACCGGGCTGGCTATCTGGACCTGCCCCGAGCTTTCTTCCAGTTTTGCCAGAGGGCGCTGACCAGGCAAGGATATCTGTTGCATAAATATAACCCCGATGGCACACTGGCTTCTTCATGGCACCCATGGTACCGGGACGGAAAGAAAGACCTGCCCATCCAGGAAGACGAAACAGCGCTGGTGTTATGGGCGCTGTGGGAGCACTTCGAACGCTTCGGCGACGTGTACTTCATCAAGCCGCTTTATCGAGGCTTGATCTGCCCGATGGCCGATTTTCTGGTGGAATTTCGCGATCCAGAGACTGGACTTCCCCTACCAAGCTATGATCTTTGGGAGGAGCGCCATGGCATCCTGGGCTGGACGGTTGGAGCAACCTGGGGTGGGCTGCAGGCCGCGGGGAACTTCGCAGAGGCGTTTGGTGAGATGGAGCGCGCCGCGCAGTACCGGCGCGTCGCCAGTGAAATCAAATCCGGAGTGGATCGCTACCTCTGGCAGCCTGAGCTTAATTGTTTTGCGCGCATGATCAACCGTAAATCAGATGGCAATTGGGAAGTGGATAAGATTATCGATGCTTCCCTGGTGGGATTATGGCAGTTCGGAATGTACGCCCCGGACGATCCCAAAATAACCGCCACCATGGACACCATCCGCCGGCGTTTATGGGTCAAAACCCGGTTTGGTGGGATCGCCAGGTACGAGAATGATGGTTACCATCAAATCAGCCAGGATATTACGAATATACCCGGCAATCCCTGGTTCATCTGCACTTTGTGGCTGGCTGAGTGGTATGCGGTCACAGCCAAAAACCCCGACGACCTGAAACGCGCCCTGGCGCTCCTGGAATGGGGGGCCAGGTGCGCCTTGCCCAGCGGCGTTCTGGCTGAACAAATGCACCCCTATACCAACGAGCCGTTGTCCGTCAGCCCACTGACCTGGAGCCATGCGGTCTACGTTGCCACCGTGCAGGCATACCTGGATGCTCTCGAGAGGCTGAAGAATGGTCAAACCAGGTGATAAAGCGCCGGACGTCCGCCTGTTCGCTCCGGACGGAACACCCCACCATCTGGCTGAAACCTGGCAGACTGGTTCTCACGCTTTGTTGGTTTTCCTGCGCCACCTTGGCTGACTGCCCTGCCGGGAGCACGTGGCGCAGTTGCGCCAGAGCAGTGAAATGATCAAGGAGCTCAACACCCGTGTCGCGATTATTTCCTTCGGGACATTCCCAGGAGCCATAGCCTGGTTACAGGAAACCGCTGTACTCTTTGAGTTTTTTCTGGATCCGGGAAGGAAAGCCTACCAGGCCTATGGTCTCGAGCATTCCCTGGTCAGGTCGTGGGGTCCGAAAGCCTGGTCCACCTATGCCCGCTTGCTGCTTTCCGGGCGCAGATGGCGCGGCATCCAGGGCGACAGCGCCCAGTTAGGAGGCGATTTTATCGTCGATAGAAATGGAATCATTCGCCTGGCTTATCGCAGTCACGATCCGACGGACCGTCCCTCGATCAACGAACTCGTCACTTTACTGCAACGGTTAGAGTAACTTCGCTTAATAGCGCACGTGTGATCGAGCAAGTGATTGAGATTGCAGGAATAATCTCATTTGCGGGAATGTTTTAACCAGTTTTTCATATTCAACAGGAGCGGCTTTGATGATTACCAAATCCTATTCTAAGCATGGCAAGACCTACCGGGTAACTTTCGAGATCCCGGCCGGAAATGGCGCAGAAAAAGCATTCTTATGCGGCGATTTTACCGAGTGGGAGAAGATGTGTGTGCCCATGAAACGACGCAAAGATGGCAGTTTTACATCTTCCATCACGCTGAAGACCGGTCAAGAATATTATTTCCGCTATCTTTTGGACGCAGGCCGCTGGGAGAACGATGAAGCGGCTGATGCCTATGTGCCCAATCCCTTCGGCAGCGAGGACTGTGTAATTTACATGTAGGTGAGTTGAAAATGAGGCTTGAGAATAGGGTGGCTGTAATCACAGGGGCAACCGGAGGGCTGGGACGTGTCGTCTCACGACGTTTCGGCCAGGCCGGAGCGCAGCTGGCGCTATTCAGCTCAAATGAAGTGAACCTGGGTAAATTGGCCGAAGAGCTGGAAGTTCCCAAGGAAAGATTCCTGACTCGTGCGCTGAATTTTCGCCATCCCGAAGCGGCGGAAGCTGCCGCCCAGGCAACCCTGGATAAATTCGGCCGGGTTGATTTGCTGCTGCACTTTGTCGGTGGCTGGATAGGAGGAAAGTCGCTTGTCGATGTAGAGGACGATCAGATGGAGGAGATGATCTATCAGCACGTCTGGACGACTTTCCGCTTGATAAAGGCATTTGTCCCCCACTTTCTTGTCAACAAATGGGGCCGCATCGTGATCATCTCATCACCGAATGCAGGCATGCCGTCTGCCAAAAGCGCGCCATATGCTGCTGCAAAGGCTGCTCAAGAGACGTTGATATTGGCTCTGGCTCAAGAAATCAAGGGCAGTGGGGTGACTGCCAATGTGATCCGAGTCCAGACCATCGATGTAAAGCACCAACGTGACCGGGAACCCAGCCCGATGAACACAAGCTGGACGACACCAGAAGATATTGCCTCAACCATTGTCTATCTGTGTTCGGAGGAGGCTAAAATGGTGAATGGGGCGCGCATCCCTCTATATGGCAGCCCTTAGACCCGCATAGGATGTGAATAAAGGTCCTCTGTGTCAGGCTTTTGTTCGTTTTGCAGGTAATATTCTACGCCCTTACCGCGTCTTGAGCATAAAGGGATGTCATCATTATGGTGATTATGATGAAAAGAAAAGGCTTTTTTGTGATTTTTATCCTGGCCAGTCTTGTGCTTTCCGCCTGTGCCGGAGCAGTGACATCTGATGAGAAACCTACTCCGACGAACTCAACCGGTAAGCAAACCAATCCAACTTCCACTCCAGCCCACACCCCTGCGATCACGTCCGGAGAAGCAAAATCCACTGTGACTCTGCTCCCTGAAGAAGCCCCACCAACCAGAGCAACGATCGAATTTACAACCGACTTCAGCAAGCACAGCGTGCCCTACAGCGAGATTCTTTCCGGCGGACCGCCAAAAAATGGCATCCCAGCCATCGACGAACCGAAATTCGTCAGCGTTAATGAAGCGGATAGCTGGCTCAGGCCGGTTGAGCCTGTCATCCTGATCCAGGCGGGAGACGAGGCGCGCGCTTACCCGATCCAGATCTTGATCTGGCACGAGATTGTCAACGATACTGTAGGTGGATTGCCCCTGGCTGTCACTTTCTGTCCACTATGCAACACCGCCATCGCATTCGAGCGTATGCTGGATGGTAAGACCTTCGACTTCGGCACGACCGGCCGGCTGCGTTACAGCAACCTGATCATGTACGATCGGCAAACCGAGACCTGGTGGCAGCAGGCGAACGGCGAGGCCATTGCCGGCGAGTTGATCGGTAAACGATTGAAATTTTATCCGGCAGCGATGATCTCCTGGGAAGAGTTCAAATCTGCCCATCCGGATGGCTTGGTGCTTTCCCGAGAGACAGGTTTTCCCCGCTCGTATGGTCAAAATCCTTACGCCGGTTACGATGACGTCAACAACCCGCCATTCTTATACCGCGGACCCGAGACGCCGGGCGTTCTACCGCCGGTGGCGCGGGTGCTGACTGTGGACTTGAACGGTGAAGCTGTCGCTTATCCCTACGAGGTGCTTCAGGAAGTGCTGGTGGTCAACGATACCGTGGGCGGCCAGCCCGTTGCGATTTTCTGGGCCGCGGGCACGGCGTCTGCCCTGGATGCCGGCTCAGTCGCAGGAGGGAGAGATGTGGGATCGGCGAATGCCTATTCACGAGTCGTAGATGGTCGGGAGTTGCATTTCAGCGTGGAAAATGGCCAGATCGTCGATCGGGAAACCAACAGCGATTGGAACTTGCTCGGTCAGGCGATCAGTGGGAAAATATCTGGGCAGCAGCTCGAGCCGATCATCGTGATCAACCATTTCTGGTTCTCCTGGGCGGCTTTCAAGCCCGAGACCAGGATCTACCAACCCTGAACAGATGATCAATACCGAAGCTCTCCAGCGTACCCATGATAAAGTCCGCATGAAGTGGGACCCCCATTTTGAATGGGTGGTGAACGAAAGCGGGCCCTGGACTCCATTGCGAAAATCACTCGACCAGATTGCTTTGGCTCTGGTAGGGACTTGCGGAGCATACCGCAAGGAGATCGATTGCCCCTTCGACGCAGCCAACTATTACGGCGATCCGTCGTTCAAAGAAATACCTATCCACACGCCTCTTGAAAGGCTGGATTTCGCCCACGAGCACTATGACCGGACTCACGTCACGGAGGATCCTGATATAGGGTTTCCACTCTCTTACTTGTCGGAGTTCGCTGGAGAAGGGGCGATCGGCCGTTTCGTCGATCCGGCAATCAGTTTCTCCGGATTCTTACCCCAGCCCCGGCAACTGATCGAAGTGACTGCTCCAGCGGCCGCCAACCGGTTGTTGACAGCAGGTGTAGAGGCAGCCCTGCTGGTGCCTTGCTGACCAATCTGCCAGCAGTCCATCGGACTGATCGCCCGTGTGCTCGAAGAATCTGGTATTTCTACCGTCTGCATCGTGATGCGCCGGGAAGTAGCCCAGAATGTGAAACCTCCCCGAACGCTCTTCGTGCATTTTCCGATTGGCGCTCCCCTTGGTCCTGCCAAAGACACAAACACACATCGCGCCGTTATCCGTCAGGCGCTCGAAGTTCTGGAGACCGCCCAGCAGCCAGGGGCGATTATTGACTCGCCGCTCCTCTGGAAGCGATAAATAGTGATTTCTGGCCTGGGGAATGAGTTGTCTTCTAGTCGAGTTGACTGAAAGAATAACAACCGATATTGCGAGATACATGGACTCAGCGGTTTATACCCACCGTGGAGTGGGGACCCACCCTCTCCGCAGGTTATAAGTTCCCCCAAGGCAGCGTAAGCTGCACTTACTGCCGGACTTAATCGTTCTGGTGATAGGACTGTCAAAGTGCAAGGGAACTGCGACCGAGATCGCTCAGTTCGCGCTGGGCGGTCTCACTTTTAAATCGCTTATCCATCATTTTATATACTCCTGGTCGATTGTCAAGGTGTTGTTGGACATTGTTAGCAGGATTTCGACA
>Ga0233416_10000500_pt1 | contig 12095 bp, 10 predicted proteins | sample Sediment_Towuti__2_FD_188638 | JGI IMG/M metagenome (GOLD analysis project Ga0233416, IMG submission 188638) | Sediment microbial communities from Lake Towuti, South Sulawesi, Indonesia - Sediment_Towuti_2014_0_MG | ecosystem: Environmental > Aquatic > Freshwater > Lake > Sediment | place... | reverse complement strand
GGGCCCGCGCGTCGTGAACCACGTCCTGCACACGTTGCACGACGCGTACCCGGACCGCTTCCCGCTTTCGCCGACCCTCGACAACTACGCCTACGGCAGGGACGAGATCGTCGTCGTCGACCACCGGCCGCGAACGGTCGAGGAGATCACGAAGGCGGCGCTGGAGGCGATGGCGGACGAGTGCCGCCACATGCTCGACGAGGGCGTCGTCGCCTCGGCGGCCGACATCGACACCTGCATGCTGCTCGGCGCAGGCTTCCCCTTCTTCATGGGCGGCATCACGAAGCACCTCGACCAGGCGGGGATCTCCGAGCGCGTCGTCGGACGGCCGCTGGCAGAGCTCGGCGCCGCGGCGCCGGCCTGATCGCATAGCCTGAACGTGATGGCACGCGACGACTGGCGCATCCGCATCGAGCTCGCCGGCGAAGCGCATGGCTTCCTCGAGCGAATCGGCATCGACCTGAGCTCACGCGCGAAGAAGCTGGCCGAGGAGCTCCGGCTCGACCGCCTTGCCGTCTCACGCGACGGCGACACGGTGTTCGTGTACGCCTCCTCCGGCGCGGAGGCAAACCAGGCCAGGCAGCTCGTCGAGGCAGAGCTCGACGAGTCGGGCATCGAGCCGAGCTTCGTCGCCATCGAGCACTGGCTTGCCGAGGAGGACCGCTGGGACGACGAACCCGAGCAGCCCGATGTCGAGGAGGAGCTCGTTGCCCGTGGCTACGCGCCATGGGAGGTCCGCGTCGAGTGCGCATCGCACGACGAGGCAGATGATCTCGCCGACTCGCTCGAGGCTGACGGCTACGAGGTGACACGGCGCTGGACCTACATCGTCGTCGGCCTGTCCAGCCGAGAGGAGGCCGAGACGCTGGCGGGCCGAGTGCACGGCCGAGTCGAAGCGGGTGGCGAGCTCGTCTGGGAGGTCATGCCCCAGAATCCCTTCGCAGTCTTCGGTGGCCTCGGCGGCTGAACTCGGGCTTCCCGCGAGGTAGCCGGGCACGGCGCCTGAGCCTCCATCCCCCGCCACTTCCGGTATCCTCCCGTTCGACGCCCGCCGGTCTTGCGGGCGCACCTTCTCGAAGTGCTGCAGCACCGGAAGTGCTGCACTCATGCAGGAGATCGCAGACCACCCGATCAGAGCCTCGGAGGCAGGTGCCCTGCCTGCCGATGCCGCCCGTGCTGGGCTATGGGCCGGCGAGCCGTTCCTCCGCCCGGACGAGAGCCCGGCCGAAGTGCTCGCCCTGGGCACGGCGCGGCGGCGCGCCCTCGACGAGGCGCTGACAGAACTGTCCGCCGGGCTCGAGGCGCCGTCGTACGACTGGCGGGTCCGCTTCGCGCTCATGCTCGGCCTGGAGCGCGTCCTCACGGAGAAGCCTCCGCATCTTGCGTCCGGCACCGAGCTGCGGCGGCACCAGATCGATGCCCTGGCGGGGATGCTGACTGCGGTCATCACGGCGAACCAGCGCGAGGCGGAGGCGAACGGCTACGACACCGTCGCAGCGGACGACGAAGTGGAGGACTACGAGATCGGCAACGGCGACGAGAGCGGCAACGGGCTCGACGACGACGAAGAGGGGGGCTTCGCCGGCGAGGATCCGGGCGCCGTCCGCCGCTACCGCTTCCGGCATCCGACGGCCTCGGGCAAGACGATCGCCGCCGCCGGCTTCGTCGAGGCCGCCCGCACCACCGGCGTCCTCATCCTCACGCACCGGCGCCTGCTCGTCTCTCAGTTCATTCGCGAGCTGACGGCCGAGGGCTACGGCGAGCGGCTCACGCCGGAGATCCTGCGTGGCAGCCGTCCGCAGCGACCGAACCCGATCACGATCCAGACGTATGCGTGGTTCGCCCGGCACGTGAAGGATCTCAGCCGCGACGCCTACCACCTCGTGATCGCGGACGAAGCGCACACGGCCCTGGGCGAGAAGACGTCGGCGGCCATCCGAGCCTTCCCGGGCCCGATCTATATCGGCATGACGGCAACGGAACAGCTCATCGCGAAGCAGGTGGCCGACGTGTTCCCCGCCTCCGTCGACGACCTGCCGCTCCAAGACGCCGCGCGCCGCGGGCTGATCGCGCCGCTTCGCTGCCTTCGCGTGCCGCCCGTTGCCGCCATCAACTCGGTGCCGATCGTCGGCGGCGACTTCGACGAGCGAGCCCTGGCGGCCGTGCTCGACCACAAGGCGCTGAACCAGGCTGCCGCCAGCCTGTACCGCGACCGCTTCGAGGACACACCGGGCATCGTCTATGCGGCGGGCGTCGACCACGCCTACAACCTCGCCCAGGAGTTTCGCGCGGCGGGCCTCAAGGCCGAGGCCGTCTCCGGGCGCACCCCACCGGTCAGACTGGCCGAGACGCTCGCCGCGTACGAGCGTGGCGAGATCAACGTGCTGATCAACGCCATGCTGCTGGCGGAGGGCTGGAACTCGCCTCGCGCCACCGTGTGCATGCACCTCGCCCCGACGGCCAGCCGCCGCGTCTACCAGCAGCGCATCGGGCGCATCATGCGCATCCACCCGCGCAAGGAAGCCGGCATCGTCGTCGACTTCGTCAACAAAGGCGCGACGCACTCGGAGCGCGTGATCACGCTGCACACGCTCCTCGACTCGGACTTCTACCGCGAAGGGGCGCGCGTGACGCCTGCCCCACGCCGGCGCGTTCAGCGGCGCGCGCGGCGAAGACTCACGCCGGCACCCTGGCTCGTACCCGTCACTCCGGACGTTCGTCGCCGCCTCGCAGTGATCGGGCGCGAGTGGCAGCGCATCGACCCCACGCACCTCGACGACGACGAGCAGCTCTTCTGGGCGTCTGTGGCGGGACGCGCTGCGCGCTTCGAGGAACGGTCCGACCTCGTGCAGAAGTTCACCGACGGTCGCGCGAGCAAGGCAGCCCTCGAGCAGTTCCTCTTTACCTGCGCGGCCGAGAACCCGAACCGCCGCCTCCGCCTCATGGCACTCGCCGACCGCGTCTCGATGCGGGTCGACCGCGCAAGCTTCGACGACCTCGTCACGCTCGTCACGCAAGCGCCACCGTGGGAGAAGGACCGGCTGCCGGGCGTTCGCATCCTGCTGCAGGCCATCGCTGCCGAGAAGCCCGATGCCCCGGACCAGATCCTCGCCCGCTGGACGTGGCGGCTTGCACGCGCCACTCGCAAGGCCCAGGACCGCACAGCGAGCGCCGAGTTCGCCGAGGCGAAGCGACTGCTCGGCGCGCTCGCCAACTCACGGGGCCACCGGCACGAGGAGAACGCCGCCAAGCTCATTGCCGCCGCGGCGGGCCAACCGATGAACGTCGCCGCAGCGCTGTTCGCCTCGGCCGAGGGCTACACGCCGCGCGCCAACCGACTGCTCGACGCCGCCCGCGAGGAGCTCGGCACGGTGCAGGAGGTGGCGGCAGCGCTGGCCGAGAACCTTCCCGAGCCGAAGGCTCCCAGGCGCTCGCGCCGCCGTCGCCGCAAGAAGCGCGGCGCGGGGCACCCTGGAGCCGTTGTCGGAGCCGCCGACAACGGCGAAGTCACCGCCGATAGCGGGGAGGCGGCCGCCGAGCACGCGGACTTCGACAAGGCCGGGGCCGAGACCGAGCCGGCGATCGCCGTCCACGCTCCCGACGAGAGCTAGATGAGTGATCGAAAATTGATCGGGCACGCCGTGGCACCGCCGGCTGGCGCATCTGACGCATCGCCTGAGCCCACGCTCGCCCTTACACGTACCAGCAGGTACGCGCTGCGGACGATCGCGGCCTCATGCTCGGTCAGGCTGCACCCCCGACGGCACCACACTTTCCGATCAATCGTCTAGAGGCTGCCCGCCGCGAGCTCGGGGTACCGGAAGCAGTCCGTCGTGTGGTCGTTGACCAGGCCTGCGGCCTGCATGAACGCGTAACAGACGGTCGGCCCGACGAAGCGAAACCCGCGTCGCTTCATGTCTTTGCTCATCGCACGCGACTCGGCCGTCTCTGCCGGGATGTCCTGCAGCCGGCTCCAACGGCCCACGACGGGCTCGCCGTCGACGAAGCTCCAGACGTACGCGGCGAAGCTGCCGTGCTCCGCCTGAGCATCGAGCACGCGCCGAGCGTTCGAGATCGCAGACTCCACCTTCAGGCGGTTGCGGACAATGCCGCTGTCCGCGAGCAGGCGCTCGACGTCACGCTCGTCAAAGCGGGTCACGCGCTCGGGGTCGAATCCGGCGAAGGCGCGCCGGTACCCCTCGCGCTTGCGCAGGATGGTCGACCACGAGAGCCCGGCCTGCGCGCCCTCCAGGACGAGCAGCTCGTAGAGATGGCGGTCGTCGCGCGAAGGCACGCCCCACTCCTCGTCGTGGTAGGCGAGATAGACGGGGTCGGCCGACACCCCCCAAGCGCAACGGGGCCGCTCGTCCGCAGCGCTCACGTCGGTGTGACGCTTCGTCGCCGGGGTGCAATCGGTGGCGCGAGGCAAGGACGCAGGGAGCGCGCGCCTGGGCGGATGCTAAGCGTGGCCGCTTCCCTCCCGCGGAAAGTGCGCCGCGTAGGCGAGCCGTACTTTCCGCGGCTAGCGACTGAGGACGCTGCATCGCCCCGCCGAGTGTGATTCCGGCGGCTCGAGGCTTCAGCCGACGTGAGCGCCTCGTTCCTACTGGTCGCGGGCGGCATCGGGTGGGCCCTCGCCCTGCTCGCGCTCGCGGAGGAACCGCGTGAGCTCTGCGGCCAGCGACTCGCCGCTCGGCAGCTCGGACTCCTCGATCATGTCCGCCCGGCGCTCGAGCTCGTCGACGTAAGCCGTCGCATCCTCGTCGGTCGAGACCGCGTCTGTGAGCTGCGTCGTGTAGCCCTCGACCTGGCCCTCCAGCTCGTCGACTTCGATCGGCAGCTCGAGGATCGTCGAGAGCCGGTTGCACAAGGCAAGGGCAGCGCGCGGGCTCGGAGCCAAGGAGACGTAGTGGGGCACCGCAGCCCAGAGGCCCACCGAGGGGATGCCCGCCTTGCTGCAGGCGTCGTGCATGACGCCGACGATGCCGGTGGGCCCCTCGTAGCGGGAGGCCTGCAGGCCGAGACGCTCGATGAGCTCCGGATCGGTCGCCGAGCCGGTAACGGGAGAGGGACGCGTGTGGGGCACGTCGGCGAGGAGCGCCCCGAGCGACACGACCAGCTCGATCCCGAGGTCACGGGCGAGGTCGACGACGATGCCCGAGAAGGTCCGCCAACGCGTGTTCGGCTCCGTGCCGATGAGCAGGACGGCGTCGCGGCCGCCTTCGAGCCGGGCGTGGTGGAAGACGTTCTCGGGCCATTCGATCCGGCGCGTCACCCCGTCCACGAGCGACACCTGCGGCCGCGTGTCCTGGAAGTCGAAGAAGCCCTCCGGGTCGATGTCGGCAAACGGCTCGGCGTCCCACACCGCCCGCAGATGCTCCGCGGCGAGCGAGGCGCCCTGGCCGCCGTCGTTCCAGCCGCGGAACGCGAGCACGAGCACAGGGCGGGTGAGTTGCGGGAGGTGTTCGAGGCGAAGCTCGTCGGCCACGAACGCAGTCTACGCGGCGCGACTCAGGCCAGCTCGACGCCAGCGCCCTCTTCGACCGACCCGATCCGCCCGATGAAGAGGTCGCGTGCGCGGAACGTGGCCTCGAGGACGGCTGCTCGGTCGCTCGACGCGGCGATGAAGAGCCCACCAGCCGTCTGCGGGTCCCACGCGAGCGCGAGGAGATCGTCTGGAACGCCGTCCCCGACGGTGACGCTCGCGCCGGCGTAGTCACGGTTCCGCGCATCGCCCCCGGTCCGCTCGCCGGCCCGCGCCACCTCGAGCGCGCCCGGCAGGACGGGTAGGCTCGCCGCGTACAGCCGGATCCGCACCCCGCTCCGCGATGCCGTCTCGTGAGCGTGGCCGAGGAGCCCGAAGCCGGTGACGTCCGTCACGGCGCTCGGCGAGAACGACCGCACGGCGTCGGCCGCATCCTTGTTCAGCTCGCGCATCGAGCGCACCGCCTCGGCGAGCTCCGCCTCGCCCGCGAGCCCGCGCCTCCAGCCGTGCAGGACCAGACCCGTCCCGAGGGGCTTCGTCAGAAACAGGGCGTCTCCGGGCCGGGCGGTGCTCTTCGTCCAGATCCCGTTAGGGTGAGCCGTGCCGACGACGGCGAGCCCGTATTTCGGCTCCGTGTCGCGAATCGTGTGACCGCCCGCGAGCAGAGCGCCGGCCGCACGCACACGCTCTTGGGCGCCGCGGAGGATGTCGCCGAGCATCGACGTCGGCAGCTCCTCGGGGAAGGCTGCGACCGACAGCGCCAGGAGCGGCGTCCCTCCCATCGCAAAGACGTCGTTGAGCGCATTCGTGGCTGCGATGGCACCGAACTCGGCCGGGTCGTCAACGACGGGCGGGAAGAAGTCGACCGTGAACACGAGCGCGCGCTCGTCGTCGAGGCGATACACGGCCGCGTCGTCGGCGGGGTTGAGGCCCACGAGGAGATCCTCGGCTTCGGCCGGGGCGAACCCGCTGAGCAGCTCCTCCAGGCGACCGGCTGCGTACTTTGCCGCGCAGCCGCCGGCAGTGACGAGCGAGCTCAGCTTGACATCGGCGGATGCCACGTCGCGAACTGTACGCGTCGGGGAGAATGCGGACGTGGCCCGTAGCGCCCTCGTCATCGGCGGATCTCGCGGCATCGGCCTCGCGCTGGCGCGGATGCTTGGGGAGGAGGGCTTCGCGCTGACCATCGCGTCGCGCCGCCCCGAGAGCGCCGAGAGCGCGGCGGCGGATCTCGGCGCGCTCGCAGTGGTCGCGGACGTGGGGCGGGAGGATGATTGCGACTCCCTCGTCGCGGCTCACGTCGAACATCACGGCGGCCTCGACGTCCTCGTCAACTCGGCAGGCATCGGCATTGGCGGCAACCTCGAGCAGCTGCGCACGAAGGACATCGACCTCCAGCTCAACGTCAACCTGCGCGGGCTCGTCCTCGTCACACGGGCCGCGATCCCACACCTCAAGACGTCGAAGGGGCTGATCGTCAGCCTGGCGTCGATCGCCGGCACGATCCCCACGCCGGCGCTTTCGATCTACGGTGCCGTCAAGGCGGCGGTCATCTCGCTCACGCGGTCGATCAACGCCGAGCTGGAAGGGGACGGAGTGCGGGCCACGGCGCTCTGTCCCGGCTTCGTCGACACGGACATGGCCGCCTGGTCTGGCATCCCGGGCCAGGAGATGATCCGGCCCGAGGACTGCGCGGAGATCGTCCGAATGCTGCTCCGCCTCAGCCCGAACGCCCGCATTCCGAGCGTCATCGTCGAGCGCATGGGCTCTGGCGGGGTGTACTAACCGAGGAGGTGCCTGCGCACGGCTGCTTCGAGCTCGCCGGCTGAGACGGAGCCCTCGAAGCGCTCCTTGATGCGTTCGTCGCGTCCCACGACGAAGACCCACGGCTCCGTGGGAAGGTTCCACTCCTGCACCCAGCGGTTCTCGCCGTTCCCCGGCAGGTTGTCCTTGTAGATCTCCACGTGGATGAACCGAACACCGGTGCCCTTGAACCGTTTTCGCACGTGGTCGACAACGTCCACCACCGGGCCGCACGTCCGGCTCGTGCAGAACGCCGGCGTCGCGAAGGCGACGACGAACGGCGCATGGGCTGCCAGCGAGTCGGCCACCGAGTAGCGGAGCAGACCGACATCGGGCGGTTTTCGCGTCGTCAGGGCAGCGAAGTCGCCTCCGGTGGACGCGATCGTCGGTGTGTGCGAAGGAAACGCCTTCTCGCCGATCCCGGGCGCAGCGGGGTCGTCCTTAACCTCCAGTTCTAGGGCGCCCTGGATGGGCTTGCCGCCCACGGGTTCCGCCACGAGCACGTACGTTCCCTCCACCGGCACACGCACATGGGCCACATAGAGGCGCGTCACACCGCCGAGAGCAGCCTCTGACTTGCCGGGCAGGCCAACGTTCTCGAGCGCCGCGGTTGCCTGCGTGAAGGGCTTGTCTTCCAGTGACCGCGCCACCCACACGCGTGCGCGCGGTCGCTCGACGACTCGGCCCTTCGAATCGACGACGAGGAAGACGACACGAACCGGCCCGGTCTGATAGTCGGAAGTGCCGGGCTGAAGCGCAACGTCCTCACCCGGCCGCGAGACGATCGCGCCGGCGGACCCGGGCGACACCTGAGCCGTGGTCGAAGATCCCTCGTTCTGGGTATCCCCTCCTCCTCCGCATCCGGCGCTGGCGACTACAGCCGCGACGAGGAGGATCGCGGCTGCGGCAACTCGGCCCACGGGCCGAGTAGTCTAGCCTCGCCTGTCTGCTAGCCGCCCTTTGGTCCGTCGAAGAAGCCGCTCGGGCTAATCGCCAGCAAAGGGGCGAAGGCCAGCACTGCCATCGACAGCCAGAAGAGCGTCTGGGCCTTGATCACCACGCGTTCTCCTTTCCGAGAACCTAGAACCGGAAGTCCTGCAGCGTCTCGGCTGCCCTCCGGTAGAGCCGAGCCGCCTCGCGGTCGTCTCCACGCCTGGCGGCGACGTCCCCGAGGGCGACCCACACGGCTGCCCGGTGGCTGGCCGAGGAGAGTTGCTCGAAGCTCCTATCGGCGTCGCCGAGCGTTTCTTGAGCCTCGTCGAGCCGGCCCTGCTCCAGAAGCGCCTTCCCGAGCGTGAGCTGGGCCGTGCCGAACTCGGCCAGGAAGTCGACGCGGCCCCCGAGCAGCTCGATGGCTCGACGGGCCTCCTGCTCGGCCTCGACCGCCTGGCCGAGGCCCACGTAGATCTCCGCGAGCGACGTGATGACATGCGCGGCCTCTTCCTGGCTGCCCGTCTCGAGCAGGATGCGGAGCGAGTCCTTGAGATGGGCGATCCCTTCCTCGGGATTCCCGAGCAGGTAGGTCAGGCCACCGAGGTTGTTCAGCAGCCGACCGACGTTCTCACGATCGGACAGCTCCTCGTAGCACGCACGCGCCCGCTCGGCATAGGAGCGGGCGAGCACCCAGTGGCCCTCGCGCTCGGCGATGAGCGACGCCTGGAAGTAGACCTGGGCTACTACACGGCGGTTGTTCAGCCCCTCCGCCAGCTCGAGCGCGCGCTCGACGTCCTCGCGGGCAGCCTGCCAGTCGCGCTGACGCCGGTAGCAACGTGACCGCCAGTCCAGAATCCGGGCCCGCAGGACGTCGCTCGGGAGATCGGAGCGTTCAAGGAGGTCGAGTGCGGCGTCGAACAGGCCGAGCGCGGTCGGGATGCTCGACAGGTGGTACCGGCACACGCCGAGCCGGAAGAGGACGTCGGCGCGCTCGACGTCCGAGACGCGGGAGTGCTCCGCCAGCTGGCGCGCCTCCAGGAGCAGCCCTTCGGCCGTCTTGACTTCGCCTTCCGAGAGGATCGCCCAGCCTTCTCCGAGCAGCGCACGCAGCTCGAGCTCTCTCGCGGCAGACGCATGCACGTCGGCTCGAACGCGCGCGAACTCGGTCGCCGCTCGGCCGTGCTCGCCACTCTCGCTCAGGGCCTCGCCGCGGGCGAGCGTCGCTTCCCAGCGGCTCAGCTCGATAGAGGAGACCCCGGTGAGCAGAAGGCCGGTGTCGACACCGAGCCGTTCGGCGAGCCATGCCACCGTCTGGTCCGTGGGCCGGGTCTTTCCGCGCTCGATCTGGCTGAGGTACTCCTTCGTGAAACGTCCTGCCGCAAGCTCGGTCTGGGTCAGGCCTGCCGCCGTCCGCAGACGGCGAAGGCGCTCGCCGATCGTCTCCGTGGTCGCAGGCGCGACGGCCGGCCCGGCGAGTGCGTCTTCGACCTCGCTGCCCCTCTGTCCCTGAACCATGCGATTCATCAGTGAAGTAAATGTAGCGAAGATTGCTTCACTTGACTACTTGACAGTTTCGGACAGGCCTGTTAGGGTCATCGCACCCTGTCAGGCAATGCCCTAGACGGGGGCGCGTCACCGAACCGCGCGACGCCCGAAAGGGCACGGCCGAGCCGCAGGGTCGGAGCTTCGAGGGGTCGCAGCGCAGGTGACGAGCAGGCCTCATCGGCGAGCCCCCGGTAGCCGCAGCCGGGGGTTTCGCATGTAAAGAGCATCGGGGACCGACTTCAGTCTGTCCCCGATTCCTTGTCAGGAGCGCTTCAGCGCTCGGTGGTCAGCCAGCGCAGGCGGGCCGCGGAGATCGCCTCCACGTCCTCGTCTCCGAGCACGCCGCCGAAGCGGTCCTGCACCGACCGCAGCAGGCCGAGGCCGAGGCCGATCCACGCCTCCGCGTCGGGATCGCGATCGGGGCGGACGCCGCCCGCCTCCTGCGCGCGCCTCAGCACGCCGGCGACGTAGTCGTGCACGTCGCGGAGGTGCTTCCGGAAGCAACGGCGGATCTCGGCATCCTCGGTCGCCTCGCTGAGTGCCTGGAGCCAGAGCTGCGTCGGCGCCAGCCTCCGCTGCCGGAGCGACGCCATCGCGCGGGGGACAGCGAGGGCCCACTCGCGTGGATCGGGCTCGCGCTCGATCTCCTCCTCGACGGCCTCTCGAAGACGCGCCCAGACCTCGTCGACGCAGGCGAGGAACAGGTCTCGCTTGGACGCGAAGTGCCGGTACAGGATGGGCTCGCTGATGCCGGCGGTCCTGGCGATCTCGGCCGTGGTCGCTCCGCGGTAGCTCCGCGCGGAGAAGACGCCCAGCGCCGCGTCGACGATCGCCGCCCGCCGGTCGACGGCCGGCAGGCGTGCCCTGGCGGTGCTCACGCCGTGACCTCCGCAACCGTGTCCTCGTCCGTCCGGGCGTGCTGCGGGCGACGGATCGTCGCCACGCCGACGACGGCCGCGCTCAGGGCAAGGACCGCTCCGACATGCATGGCGTCTTGGAGACCCGCGACGAAGGCTGCGTCCGGAGTGGCGCCCGAAGCAAGAGCGGAGTCCTGAGACGAGGCGAGGATCGCGCCCATCAGCGCGATGCCCATCGCAAGGCCGACCTGACGGAACGTGTTCAGCACGCCGGAACCGACGCCGGCCTTCGCCACCGGGACCGCGCCGAGCGCCGCTGCCGTCATCGGCGTCATCGTCATCGCCATGCCGAAGCCGCCGATCAGCATCCCCGGCAGGAGCCGCCACCAGCTCGACTCGGTGCCGAGTCCGGAGAAGATCAACAGCGACACCGACGTGAGCGTCATGCCCACACCGATCAGCCAGCGGGCGCCGATGCGGTCGGAGACCTTGCCGGCGATGGGGGCGACGATGATGATCAGAAGCGTCATGGGCAGGAAGCTCGCGCCCGCTTTCACGGGCGTGTAGCCGAGCACGTTCTGCATGTACAGCGACATGAAGAAGAAGACCCCGAACATGGCCAGCCCGACGAGCAGGGCGACGGTGTTGGCGCCGGCGAACGTCTTCGACCGGAAGAGCGAGAGGTCGAGCATGGGCGCCCTGCGGTGGAGCTCGATCGTCACGAAGACGGCGAGGCTGGCCGCAGCCACGCCGAACAGGCCGAGGATGACCGGATCGGTCCAGCCGTACGCGTTCGCCTCGATCAGCGCGTAGGTGAGCGCGAAGAGCGCGATGCCGGACGTGACGAGGCCGGGCACGTCAAGGGTCTGCTCGTGCGAGGTGTCCTTCGACTCCACGATGACGAGCCGCCCGATGACGAGGCCTACGGCGGCGACGGGGACGTTGAGGAAGAAGATCCAGCTCCAGTGCAGATGCTCCGTGACGAAGCCGCCGATCAGCGGCCCGATCGCCAGGGCCATCGCCGACACCCCGGCCCAGATGCCGATCGCCATCCCCCGCTCGCGTGCGTGGAACGTCGCCGTGATGATCGAGAGCGTCGCCGGCATCATCAGCGCAGCCCCGGCGCCCTGCACCGCCCGCGCGGCGATCAGCCAGTCCACGTCCGGCGCGAGGCCGCAGGCGAGAGACGAGAGGGCGAAGATGGTCAGGCCGATCAAGAAGACGAGGCGGCGGCCGAAGAAGTCTGCCAGCTTGCCGCCCGTGAGCATGAGGCCGGCGAAGACGAGCACGTAGGCGCTGACGACCCACTCCAGCTTCGACAGGTCGGAGACCGGGATCTCGAACTCGCGCTGGATCGATGCGAGCGCGACGTTCACGACCGTGTTGTCGAGCATGATCATGAACAGCGAGAACGTGAGCGCGAACAGCGTCCACCACTTGCGGTTCTGAGGGGCGAGCGCCACCTCGAGGAT
>Ga0233416_10000498_pt1 | contig 12143 bp, 13 predicted proteins | sample Sediment_Towuti__2_FD_188638 | JGI IMG/M metagenome (GOLD analysis project Ga0233416, IMG submission 188638) | Sediment microbial communities from Lake Towuti, South Sulawesi, Indonesia - Sediment_Towuti_2014_0_MG | ecosystem: Environmental > Aquatic > Freshwater > Lake > Sediment | place... | reverse complement strand
TGACGATTTGTTATTAAAAGTTCAAAAACTCTATCAATCAGTCGATGAAGTTGTAAAGGGTCTTCAAATTCCTATACGGATCGGAATAATGGAGGTCTTGTTCAAAGGTTTGGTGATAAAAAGAAACCAGTATGAGCTTGATGAAATTGCAACAATGATTAGTGATTTAGAAGAAAAAAGTCATGCAATAATAGATGGACCGGCAAAACTTCTGGAAGACCATGCCAATACGAAACGTTCACTTGAAGAATATACAAGTCTCAAAGAAGCACTTGAGGTTGTAAAAAAATTGAACATTGACCTAAGCAATCTTGGGCAGATGAAATATTTTTACACAAATCTATTTGTGATAAATTCTTCAGATTTTGCTGAGATTAGTCGTACACTAGAAGGAATTACAATTTTCAAATACGAGTTAGATAGTAAATTAAAAACAGCAATCATGGTTTTTACTGATACCCAAGACTCTGAGAGAGTTCTTAAGGTTCTTCGTAGCTTCAATGCAAATCCATTTATTATTCCGCAAGGAATACCGCAGAATCCAAGTCAAGCATACAACATGGTTATTTCAAAAATTACTGAACTCACTGCAAAGGAAAAAAAACTTACAAAAGAACTTCTAGAAACAAAAAAGAAAATTCGTGGTCCAATTCTATCATTGCATGAGGGTTCTGGCATTGCAAGAGATGTACTTGAAAAAATGCGTAAACCTGGTGGAACAAAACGATTTGCTGTAATACAAGGATACATTCCACGTACAATGGAAAAAAAATTCATAGATACAACAAAGAGATGGATGTCAATAACTGAGGAAATAACCGATCCAAAAATGCTCAAGGACATACCAATCCTTTTTGCAAACAAGGCATGGACTAGAACTTTTGAAGTCATTACAGAGAGTCAGGGCATACCAAAACGCGGAGAGGCAGATCCGACTCCAATGATTGCCATCATGTGGCCAATATTTTATGGGATTATGTTTGCTGATTTTGGTCATGGAATCCTGCTTATGTTTTTAGGATTATTGTTCAAATTCAAAGGTCAGGGAACACTTGCAAAATGGGGAATGTTGATTGCCATATCAGGTGGTTCAGCAGCATTTGCAGGAATACTAACTGGTGAGGCGTTTGGGTTTCATTTAGAAGCATTTGCTCCTGTACAGGCACTTTTAGAGGAAGGTGGACCCCTACATTCCATAAAATGGCTAGTGGGAGTCATCAGTGTAGCTGAATTAAACTTTGAACAAGTAATTAGAATTCTAAAAGTTTCCATATTTCTTGGAATAGTGCACCTAGTATGGGCGTTTATTTTACACATTAGAAGACTCTATCGAAGAGGAGACAAGCTTACAATGTTTACAGAAGCTATTCCAACTCTTGTAATGTATGGTGGGGTCGTAGTTATCATGATGACTGCAATTGGTTCTGGTTATGATATAATGAATATGTATTCACGCATTCATAATGAACCTGTTCCGTGGGTTACTATACTTGTTGGAGACTGGGCACGTGTTTGGATCGTTGCTAGAATTGCAATACCAGTGACTATTGGTTGTATGGGAATGATAATGGTTGGTGGAATACTTCATAATAAAAAACATCCAGGAGAAGGAGGAAGCATCATGAATGTTGTAATCGAGGTACTTTTGGTAAAAACGGTAGAGCTTTTGTCACATACCATAAGCTATGCAAGAATTGGCATTATGCTTCTTGTTCATGCGGCCCTTTTACTTACTGTAAATAATTCGTATCATTCAATGGGAGGATCAGAATCAGTTGGCGGGCTAGCATTGATAATTGGCGGAAATCTTGGAATAATGATGATTGAAGGTTTGATTGTATACATTCAGTCTTTGAGGCTTCATCTTTACGAATTTTTTACAAAGTGGTATGACGGTGGCGGAAAACCATTCAAAAAGATTGCACCAGAAATGCTGTATAACCAGCTTTTATGGAAGAAAAGAGACTAGACTATAGGAAGATCCAATCTATTTCCCCATTCTCCCCAAGAACCTACATAGACTTTGATATTTTTGAATCCAAGTTTTTTGAGAGCTAGAAATGAATTTGCAGCTCGGTAACCGCCTTGACAATAAGTTACTATCTGCTCATCTCGTGGTATTTGTTGATAAAGTTCAGAAAGAGATTTGTTGTCTTTCATTGTTCCATCCTCTGCAATGTTAAGATTCCAATCAATGTTTATCGCATTTGGAATATGACCACTTCTTGCAGCTCGTATTACTGTGCCATTGAATTCTTCTTGTGTTCTGGCATCAACAAGTTTTATTTTATCTAAATTTTTTTTGATGTATTCGTATCCAGCAACAATATCTTTGTTAGTTTTTCCAGAAAACTTTGCAGGTTTGAAACCGTTTGTTTTTGTTTCTAAAGGAAGATTTTCACTTTTCCATTTTTTTATTCCTCCATCAAGCATGAAAACTTGGGGATGTGAAAAATATAACAAAAGCCATACACCACGAGCTGCACTCATTCCAGAGATTTCATCATAAAATACAACTTTCTTTTCTGTTGTTATTCCAACATATGAAAGAAGTTTTTGCATTTCCATATCAAATGCTTTCATTCCTTCTTTTGATGTATCAGACCAATGATAATAAAAAAGATCTAAATTTACAGCACCTGGAATATGTTCAGTAGAATAATCTTTGTATGATCTTGTATCAACCAAGATCAAATTGGGATCTTCTAGAATTTCTGCCAAGTCGTTAACAGTGATTAACATGAATTGAAGTTAGTTGATGATATCTAAATTCATTTCACACTGAGATTATATTAGAATAAAAAGGAAAGTGTTAGCGTACTATTCGTTTACGTACGCTCTTTCGCCATGCTGTGCTATGTCAAGACCGACTTCTTCCTCTTTTGGAGTAACTCGTATACTGCCTGGCCACACTGCATCCATAATCTTGATTATGATTGCTGTAACACCTACTGCCCAAGCCATTGCTGCAAATGCACCAATTGCGTTGTTTAGTAGTTGTTGTGGGTTTCCAAATGCAAGTCCATCAGCACCCCAAGGTGTAAATCGCTTTTCTGCGAATATACCAGTTGTAAGTGCACCGACTAGTCCTCCAATGCCGTGTACTGCCCATGTATCAAGTGCATCATCCCATTTGCGTCTGTTCTTAAACAGTACTGCACCATAACATATGCATGATACAGCAATACCGATAATAAGAGCAGACATTGGGGAGACAAAACCTGATGCTGGCGTAATTGCTACAAGACCGGCCACAGCACCAGTTGCTGCACCAATCGTAGAGGGTTTGCCTGTATGGGCCCATGATACTAGCATCCATGTAACAGCTGCCATTCCCGTAGCAGTTTGTGTAGCGACAAATGCACTTGTTGCATTTGTAGCAGCTGCGGCTGCAGATCCAGCGTTAAAGCCGAACCATCCAAACCAGAGCAATGCTGCACCAAGAACTATCAGTGGTATGTTGTGAGGCTCCATTGGAACCTTTCCATATCCTAATCTTCTGCCCAACATCAGAGCTATAACTAGTCCTGAGAAGCCAGATGTGATGTGGATTACAGTTCCTCCTGCAAAGTCAAGTGACGGCAGTGCGCCTGTCCAACCTATTGCAGTACCACCAGTTCCTAGTGACCATGTCCAGTGAGCGGCAAAGTCGTACACGAATGTTGCCCATAGTAGTATAAAGATCACGAATGCACTGAATTTCATTCTTTCAGCTAATGCTGCTACAATCAATGCGGGTGTGATTATAGCGAACATCATCTGGAATACCATGTAAGTCTGATGTGGAATGGTAACTCCAGTTATTCCTCCGTATACATCAGATGGAACATCATGAAGTACATTATTCAGGCCGACCCAGTCTAAAGTTCCTATAAATCCATTTCCTGCGTCAGGACCAAAGGCAAGACTGTATCCCCAAAGAACCCACTGTACTGCAATGATTCCAGTTGTGATGAATACCATCATCAAGGAGTTAACTGCATTCTTTGATCTTGAAAGTCCAGCATAGAAAATTGCGAGTCCAGCAGGTGTCATTACCAACACAAGCGCTGAGGATGTTAACATCCAAGCATTGTCACCTGTATCAAGACGACATGGAACTAGATTCCCATCTTCGTCCATTACAAGATTCTCTGCTTCATCTACCTCAAAGCAATGATAATTTACTGCAGGATCGTCTGCCATATAGGCAAAGGCGTTTCCTGAGAAATTTATTGCTAGTAGCGCCGAAGCTACTATAACAGCACTTATGGTAAATACCTCGGACCTTCGTGCTCTCTTCCAAAACATTGGATTCCTTTCTTAATCGTAAGTATAAAAAACATTGTATCATATTATATGATTTTTATGACATAGTAGGAGATAATAAAGTATTATATTGTATCATATTATATGATAATAACGTAAAATGAATATTTTATATCATGATTGCCAACTTTATCGACTTTCATCCATTCAACCTATTAACAATCTGATAAAATTGTGGAGAATTGTTTGAGAAGTCTGGAAGCGTCTATAAAATTAGAAAGCAGACCTAGACTATCTATTTTTAAGACCTTCAAAACAAAAAGGGAAGAGCTTACAGGTGAAGCAATGCGGCAGAGATCAATTATCATAAATCTTGCAATTGAAACAAGGCACACGATGAATACAAGAACATCTCTAGCTCACAAGGTTGCGGAAAAAAGCAATACAATTTGGCAAAATGTTTATTCTGGGATTTTTAGAGATCTTGATGAAATCTTGCTTCCTCTGGGAATTGTAGAAGAGGAAGGAAGATTGCCCTTGAAGCGAGGACCAAAAGCTTTGCAAGAACATGGCGTACCCTATTACAAACTCACAGAAAGTGGCATGTTAGTAGCTGTATCTCTTGATGAGTTAAAAGATGAAAGAATCAAGATTCTTAAGAAATTCTTTAATGATTATGACATGAAGGAAGATGGATTCAAAGAAGTAATTCTTACACTCTTGAATGTTGCACCAAATTTTGTTTTTGTGTTACTTAGAAAATACATTGAAGCGTATATTGATAAAAAGATAGACAAACTTGTTCCGTTTAATTCAAATCGTTTAAGGTACGCTCTTGATGAAACAATTGCAACATATGGTGAGCTTTTAGAAGGTTTTTCCAGCCTGACAAGTTCCGATCGAGAATCTGTAATCAATTTTTTTCGGTCTAACCTTAACTCCAAACATTAAAATCCTTACTCAAAAGAAGTTATATGAATGGGCATAGGGGCTCCTCAGAAAATATTTGGTTCTGTAAAATCTTTTAGTGCCCGTGGTAGGCTTCTTTCAAAGGGAGAACTGCAGACATTAGCTGAATCACGAAACTTGGACGAACTTGTAACAAGGATAAAGAGTACTGTATACCTCAATGCCGTTTCAAAGATTACAAAACCAATTACTGCTGAAAAAATTGAATCTGCCCTTAGAAGTCATCTTGCAGATATCCATTTTTCTCTTGCAAAATCTGTAGGTGGGGGTTCAGAAATTCTAAACGTATACTATCTGAAATTTTTGATCTGGAATTTAAAATTGATTTTCAAAGGAAAGGTCTTAGGAAGATCATATGAGGAAATAGAACCTTATGTAAACCTACATGCAGAAGAATTGATAGGACGACGCGATATAGTAGTAAAAGCACTTGTAGCAAAAGACCTAGAAGAAGCTGTATCGAGTCTTGCAACTAGTGAGTTTGGTGAAGAGATTACAAAGGCAGTTGCATTGTATAATGAAAAGAAAAATCTCCAAGTATTTGATACATATTTAGACAAAGTTTTTTATAAACAACTAGACAGCGCGCTAAAAGCGTCAGGGGAACACGATCTTGCTCATCTTATAGGAATGGATATTGATTTTTACAATTTGCTTAGTATTCTACGTGGAAAGTTTTGGGGATTAGATGAACAACACATACTAGATCTCATAGTAACCCACACAACATCAGCACCCAAAGATTTACTTGGTAGAATGATAAGTGCAGAATCGGTAAAAGATGCAATGTCAGAACTTTCAAGTACGATTTACAAAGATTTAGTTCCACAAATCGATAACGCGATTGATGCGTTATCAGAATTTGAAAGAGCGTTTGAGCTTGCCATTTACAAAGCAATCAATCGAACTTTTACTAGAATGTTCAGCTTTGCAACAGTGATTGGAATTTTGAAACTAATGACATATGAAATAAGAAACATATCGGCAATTGCTTTTGCTGTAGAGCAACAGATCCCTACACAAACAGTAATGTCAAAACTTGTTATAGCAGAACAGTAGTTTTTTGATAATTGGTAAATTCCGCTAATAAATTTATGATTTTTGCCATCTCAATCTTCCAGTATCAAAAAAATTCTTTTATTTGACCTCAAAAATGAATTAGACTTGTGTAATTTGTCATACATTACAAGATTTTCACAAAAAATTGGAATGTTTTATGTTATAGATATAAAATTATGAGTGTATAAAAAATTTAAAAAAAATATTATACTACGTAAATTTATAATCTATTTTTCATAATTATTAGATGAAACAGAGTTGTCTGATCAAAAAAATTCAGTTTATAATAATCAGACAATACCATGTAGACTCTACCTTAGTAAAATGTTTAGAAAAAAACAAGAATTGACTATTGATGTTTTAGTTAACACCGTATGGGTCAGTACATTCCTTGCTTTAATGCTCACAGTCCCTTCCCTTGTCATATTCATGGGAATATACTTTACATCTGGAAACATTCTGTTAGGCATTGTGATTGGTTTTGGACTACACTTTGTAGGTCTTGCTTATTCTGAGAAGATCTCAAAGGGACTATTACGAACAGTGAGCTAGATATATTATAGACGTACCGTCAAGGATACCCACCTTGATGGGAGATAGAGATTACAGGCGAATCATTACAGATGTTTTAGAACGCATTGGTCATGATACAAAACAAGAAACTGAAAAGGATAATAAAATAATACGTTTTTCTGAGATCGCAAGATGCCTACGTCGTTCATATTTTGATAGAGTAGACCCTCTAGAACAAAAAGGATTGAGGTTTTCAGATCTTTTTAGAGAGTTGATAAGAAAAATGCCATATGGTTCTATACCTGGAGAATTCTCCTTAGATGGTATTAAGCTAAAGGTGCAGGCTGACATGTTAGTTGATGACATAATCATAATCTTCCGTCCAGTACCTAAACTACCAGAAAAACTGATACCTAGTGATGCATTATATCTGAATGCGTGTCTATGGATTCTTAAGAAGACGGATGGTATTGTGGTATACCTTGCAGAAAATGGCGATGAAATATCATTTACTTTGATTCGGGATAACAAGATGTTTGAAGAATCCATACGTAGAGTCAAAATCTTGAACAGCTTACTTGAAGAGAAAAAAGTTCCAGTCTTAGAACCATCGTTGGAATGTAATACTTGTCAATATTATGAAAAATGTTACGTTAAAGAAAAGAAAGCAGTGAGTTTTTCAATAGAATCTCTACTAGGTTTTAAGGAAGATTAGTAAAAAAGTTCGAAGGGAATTAGTTTCCCTATTCTGATCCAGTAGCTCCAACTGTATGACCTTTGCCGCGTAGTGCAAATAACAAAACACCAAAGGCAATGAAAACACCTGTAGTTATTGTATATGCTATCATCAAGTCTGCCATGTTAAGAAACCTCCTTTTTAGAATCTTATATAATTTATCTAAATAAGTTTCATTTTTTACAAATAATCTAAATTTTTGAATTTTATGATATAAGTGGGTAATTTCCTATCTTGTAAAATCAAAAACTACAGAATCTGCCAATCCGCTAAATGCAGATGTGGTACTATAGAATGCCTCACCTTTGATCCTCCATTCTGGGGTACCTTGTTGCAATGTTAACCAAAATTCTGGATTATTCCCGGTATTTTTTATTGTAATTTTTTCGCCTACAGTCATTGAGGATTCAGATAAAACTGTGTAGTAGTTTGAACTAGTATATGGCCCAGAAAGCCTTTCTCCAATTTCTCCATATCCAACTTTGATATCATTTTCAAAAATATCAAAGCTTATCATTTCTAGTAAGATTGGTTTATTATTTGGATTCGAAACGCCAAATTTGAATTCTAATGTAGCTTCTTTTTCAGAGACAGATAAAACAGAAATGTCATTTAGTTGAACCTCTAATGGTTTAATTTCTGAAGAGATCGTATTTAGACTTCCAGGGAGTTCTACGCCTTTTGGCACTATGCTTTTCAAAAAATCAGAACCTGGTAGTACTGAAACAGCTAGAATAATTGCAGCAAAGATTCCCACTGCTACTCCAACCAGAGGTTTTCTGTTCAATGGTCTAAGGAAGTTTATTCTTCTCTTAAATGTTGAGTTGAAAAGGCTTATAGTTAAAACTTTAGAAAATCATTTTGTGCAATATCACCAAGCAGTTAGAATAGGTCAAGAAAGGGCAAGAAAATCGCAAATGAATCTTTTTAATCATGCAGGATTTGCTATGCTAACGCTTACTGTAAAAAAATCAGAAGGAAAATTTGTTCCAGTTGGAGAACAGGAATTTGTTGCAGTTGTTAACAAATACAATGGATGGATTACAGTTATAGTTGATGAAGAAGGATATGCAAAAGCACAGTCTAAGGTTTTAGAAGAAAATGATGCTCGTGAGATTTTGAAAAAAGCTGTTGCTGCAGGGATTCCTGAATATACAGGAAAGGTTAGGCTAGTATAATTTCAGTTCCCTCTGGAGAGCCTTTTATTGCTTTTTCTAAGGTTTTAATGTCTGCTTTTATTATTCGTGTTTTAATTTTTGATCTTTCAATCACTTTTAACGCTACTATATCCATCAAGTCGTAACCACCTGCAAGTGATTCTTGATGCACAAGCATCTTACGAAGTTTTGTAAGCTCGATGCGTTTGAATTTTTTTGCGTTTTTGTTTTTGTTAGGATCTGAATCATAGATTGCGTCTACGTCTGTTGCATTCAAAAATATTGAAGCACGAACTTTCTCTGCAATAAGTGCAGCGGTTGCATTTGTGCTCTGACCAGGATGCAGACCACCTGTTATTACGATAAGACCACTATCAGCTGCATGCGTTACTTCCTTTAGATTAGTAGGAGGATGCGGGTAGGCTTTTTCTTGCATTGCATAGATCAGGAGTTTTGCATTTAATCTTGATACTTCGATTCCTAATTCGTCTAATGTTGATTCATCAGCACCTGATGACCTAGCATGTGAGATGTAATGTCTCGCAATTTTACCTCCACCTGCAATAATAATTGGTTGACAAAACTTGCTTATTCTTACAAAAAATGCTGCATAATCCTTTAAGATTTTAGAGTCATCAAATCCAAATAACTTTCCAGATAATTTTATAACTATTCTTTTTTTCATTTGTTTTCACCAAGGATGATCTGTGCTGCAATTTCAACCTTTTTTCTATTTTTTTCTGCAGTATAAACTCGCAGCATATTCATAAAACCTGAGATTGCAGACACTAATGGAATCTCAGAAATTGGTAGCTCATAACCTTCTTTTTGTGTAGAGCCTTTTTTTGATGTCAATATGATTGATTGAGATTCTTTTTTAGATGGTGTGAGTGGAATAGTTGGCGTTGTTGATATATCTATGAAAATCTCGGATTCGTCTACTTTGGATTTTCTAGAAATTTCTTTTTTTATCTCAGATACTTTTGTACCCAATTTTTCTTTACGTGTAAGAATTTTTTCAAATACACATTTGAGTAATCGACGGTTCTGATAGTCTTTTGCAAGTTTACTTGCTCGTTTTAGATCTGAGGATTTTTGTGGTAGCGATATTAGTTTTGATATAACAAATTCGTCTGTCAGCTGAATGTATTTATCAAGATCATATGAAGTAAATTCAAGTTCGTTATCTGCAAGACTCATTGATTCAAGTAACATCACTTCGGCCGATCGTACAGTTTTATGAAAGTAAACAGCTTTGAACATTTGATATCGTGAAATCATCATGGATTCAAATGAATAAAGAGACGACCTGTCAAGAGAAAGTTTTTTTTCGTAAACGCCAAGAGATTGTACAATTCTTTTAAAATCAATTTTGGCGTGTTCTGCACCTGTAAAATATCCATCTCGTGGAAGATAATCCATCATATCTGCACTCAGTCCACCCGATATGATCTCATTCATGAATTGATGTTTTGAATTACCAAATGCAAGTTGTGTTAGAAACTTCTTATCAAAACCAAACTGTGAGAAAAAATCTCCGATTTCGGTCTGAAGTATAAGCTTTTTACCAATTTCTTCGTGTGTGATTTTCTTTTTCTTTTGTAAAACTTCTTCAAAGAGATGTGAGAATGGACCATGACCAACATCATGCAAAAGTCCACCGAGTCTGAGATTTGCAACATCATCTGAATTCAAAAATCCTTTATCTTTAAGCACCTCAGCTGCCTGGCCAGCTATGTGCATCACACCTAGAGAATGTTCAAATCTTGAATGCTGAGCACTTGGATAAACAAGATGTGCACCTGCCAGTTGTCTTATTCTACGTAGTCTTTGAAAGACAGCTGTATCAATTACGTTGATCTCAGGTTCATAAATTCTGATAAAGTCGTGAATCGGATCAACTATCTCAAGATATTTTTTTGTCATTTCTTCAAAGATATCTTAGAACAACTTCCATTACATCTTTGTGAACTTGTGATTTAGTCTGAGATGCATTTACTATTTCCCAACGAAGCTCTTTTGCTAGAATTCTGTAGGTGTTAACGATTTTTTGTGCAAACTCTTTATTCTTTTCAAATTTGTCACGTTGAATTTTTTTACGATCAAAAGATTCTTTTGGTTTCACGTCAAGGACTATTACTAGATTTTCTTTTGGAAGACCTGCGTCAAGATTTGAAAGCCATTCTAATTCAAGCCCATTTGCCATACCATAAACTAGATTTGATTGATAATATCTGTTCATTATCAGTACATAGTCTTTTGAAAGTGCATCCTCTATCTCTTTTGATTTTTCCCATCGGTTTGCAGCAAGAAGACAATGAATTACTTGTGGCGGAAATTTTCTCTTTCCACTTAGATAATATTTGATTTCTTTTCCTATGGGAGTAGAATAATCAGGAAAGCTGAAAATTTTACATTTTAGTTTTCTAGTCTTTAGGGTCTTAGCTAGAAGTTTTGATTGAGTTCCTTTTCCTGCTTGGTCAAACCCTTCAAGAACTATTATCATCAAATTGTAATTAATAGAGTTCTAGATAAATTATGAATCTACAACGTTTATAACTAAAAAACACTTTATTACACAAAGATGGGTCTAGTATACCATATGGCAAAAGAAGTTTTAAAGGAAATAGGCAATAAATCACGCGAATTTTACGAGTTTGTTTTGCCGCCCATAGATATAATGTTAGATGATGACAGCTTGATCGTCACAGTTGATTTGCCAGGTTTTGATAAGAAAGATATCAAATTGAGAATAAATGGAAACATTCTTTCTATAAATGCAAAAAGAGAGACGGATCATGACGGGACAATGATCTGGCATCAAAGACCACATGAGGTTGATAAGAAAATTAGACTGCCAATCGATGTGAAAGAAGGTGAGGAAGCTGTTGGTTCAGCTAAATACCTACATGGCGTTCTTACACTAAAAATTCCCATTAAGAGCGGGAAAGACATTACAATAGAATAGCTAACGTTTTCTAAGAAATACGGATATTGCCATTATAATTATAGAACCTATCATTCCAACCTGTCCTACAAACTCATTAGTTGTATATAGTACCGCAGAGCCAACAAATACTGCAGAAGAAAGGATGCTTCCTGAAAGTAAGATGCCTCCAGAATATTTTGGCATCATGTTTTGAAAAGATCTGTTTTCATCAAGATATCGTTTTAGTTCTGGTGCGATAGATATTGTAGCGTCAATTGATTTTGCAAATCTGTTTATTGAATACTTTAGTTCTTCTACATATGCATCCTTGATAAGATGCTCTTCTTCCAGAATGTTTCGCAAAACATTGATGAATCTGAATTTTAGTTTATGAGTAAGATAAATTCCTTCAAGAATTGACGCCATTCTCATATAAAGTGCCAAGTGTTTTGGAAGTTTAAATGGAAATTTACTCATAGTTTTGTTTGCAAGCTCCATTAGTGCACGTACTTCCATCGTGTCTGGTTTTTTT
>Ga0233416_10000497_pt1 | contig 12144 bp, 10 predicted proteins | sample Sediment_Towuti__2_FD_188638 | JGI IMG/M metagenome (GOLD analysis project Ga0233416, IMG submission 188638) | Sediment microbial communities from Lake Towuti, South Sulawesi, Indonesia - Sediment_Towuti_2014_0_MG | ecosystem: Environmental > Aquatic > Freshwater > Lake > Sediment | place... | reverse complement strand
ATGGTGCGCGCCTCAGCGAAGCCGCGCTTCGCGAACTCGGCGAGGACGTCACGCTCGGCTCCGGGCGTGCACGAGACCAGCAGCCCGCCGCTCGTCTGCGGATCGGTGACGAGCTTGCGCACCCACTCGGGCGCGCCGGGCGGCAGCTCGACCGCGTCGCCGTAGCCTTTCCAGTTCCGGTCCGAGGCCCCGGTCGCGACCCCCTGCTTCACCCATTCGAGCGCCTCCGGAATCACCGGGAGCGCGTCGAGGCGCACCTCGCCACCGAGCTTCGATCCGCGCAGGATCTCGAGCAGGTGGCCGGCGAGGCCGAAGCCGGTGACGTCGGTCATCGCGTGGACGCCCGCCATCTCGGCGAGCGCCTCGCCGGGGGTGTTCAGGCGCGTCGTCGCGGCGAGCATCTTCGCGTAACCCTCCGCGCCGAGCTTGCCCTTCTTCAGCACCGCCGAGAGGATGCCGACGCCGAGCGGCTTGCCGAGCACGAGCAGGTCGCCGGCGCGTGCCGAGCTGTTCCGCTTGACCTTGTCGGGGTGCACGATCCCGAGCGCCGCGAGGCCGTAGATCGGTTCGAGCGTGTCGATCGAGTGGCCGCCGGCGACCGGGATCCCCGCGGCCGCGCACACCGACTCGCCGCCCTCGATGATGCGCTGGATCACCGCCACTGGCAGCTTCTCGAGCGGCATGCCGACGATCGCCAGCGCGAAGATCGGCCGCCCGCCCATCGCGTAGACGTCCGAGAGCGCGTTGGTCGCGGCGATGCGGCCGAAGTCGTACGGGTCGTCGACGATCGGGGTGAAGAAGTCGGTCGTCGCGACGAGCGCCTGCGAGTCGTTCAGCCGGTACACCGCGGCGTCGTCGGCGGTCTCGGTGCCGACGAGCAGCGCCGCCGGCAGGCCGCGGATCGGCGTCGTGGCGAGGATCTCGGAGAGCACGGCGGGCGCGATCTTGCAGCCGCACCCGCCGCCGTGGCTGAACTCGGTGAGCCGGATCTTGTCGAGGACTGCGTTCATGGGGTGCCTTCCCTCGGAACGCGGGATTTTAGTCGATCGCGCAGGTGCGGAAACCGGCGAAGACGTCACCGCGGTCTGGCGTGTAGAAGTTGCGCCAGGTGTTGCGGATCAGCCGAGCCGGCGTCGCGAAGCTTCCGCCGCGCAGCACCTTGTGCGTGCCGAACCACGGCTCGGAGTACTCCTTGTACGGGTCGACGATAAAACCCGGGTAGGGCGCGAACGCGCTGGCGGTCCACTCCCACACGTTGCCGATCAGCTGGCGTACTCCGGCCGGGCTGTCGCCGGCGGCGCAACCGCCAGTCGGCGCGACCCCCGATCCGCCGAGGTTGGCGCGCGCCGGGCTCGGCTCGTCGTTCCCCCACGGATAGCGCCGCTTCGCTTCGGTTGCCGCGGCGTACTCCCACTCGGCCTCGGTCGGGAGCCGCCGGTTCGCCCAGCGGCAATAACTTTGAGCCTCGTTCCAGTCGACGTGCAGCACCGGCTCGTCGGGCGCGAGCGGCAGCCAGCGGTCGAAGCGGCGCTGCAGCCATTCGCCATCGGTCTCTCTCCAGTAGCGCGGCGCCGGGCCGCCCGCCTCGACGTAGGCGAGGAACTCGGCGTTCGTCACCGGCGCGCGCGCCATGCTGAACGGGGCAACGTCGACCTCGTGCGCCCATTTCTCGTTGTCGAAGACGAAGCCGCCGTTCGGTTCGGCGCCGAGCCGGAACCGCCCACCCGGGTATTCGGCGTCACCCCGCGGAGCGGGGCTGGCGGCGGTGGTGGCCGGAGCGTCGAAGGGATCCGGATAGCCAAGGGTCTGGCGCGTGTAGTGGAACGCCTCCGCGTGCATGTCCTCGTGGAAGGTCGCGAGCCGGACGAAGTACCGGAGCGAATCGTTCTCGGGTTCGCGCACCAGCCGCTCGCGTACCCGTTCGAGGACGTTCGCGAGATACACGCGCGTGGCGGCGAGATCCGGCAGCGGCAGATCCCAGCGCGTGTCGTGCGCGACCGCCGCCGAGTCGTAGAGCGCGTCGGCCCTCGGCAGGAGCGAGTCGGCGAGCGCGCCCGAGGCCTGCAGGCGCAGGCACCAGCGCTCCTGGAACCAGCCGACGTGGCCGATCTCCCACAGCGGCGGGTTGACGATTGCGAGCTTGGGTCCCAACAGCCGCTCGCCGTCGAGATCCGCGGTGACCCGCGTCGCGCGCGCGCGGCTCGCGAGGAGGTCGCGCTCGAGGACGTCGGGCTCGGCTACCATCGCGGCCTACCCTCTGGCGCCATGGCCCGCATCGCGATCGTCACGCCGGCTGCCCCGGGCACGCGCACCGGCAATCTCCACACGGCAGCGCGATGGGCCAGGCTGCTGCGCAGCGCAGGGCATCGCGTGTCGGTCGCCCAGGAATGGCGCGGCGCGCGGTGCGACGCGCTCGTCGCGCTGCACGCGCGCCGTAGCCACGATTCGGTCGTGCGCTACCGCGCCGCGCATCCGGCCGGCGCGCTCGTCGTCGTGCTTACCGGTACCGATCTCTATCGCGACCTTCCCGCCTCCGCGGAGGCGCGGCACTCGCTCGAGCTGGCGGACCAGGTGGTGGTCCTGCAGGAAGACGCCAGGCGTCTGCTCGATCCAGCCGTGCGGCGCAAGACCCGGGTCGTGTACCAGTCGGCGGCCGCGACCCTCCGGCACGCTCCGCACGCGCGACGCTTCCGCATCGCCGTGATCGGCCACCTGCGCGACGAGAAAGATCCGTTCCGCGCGGTCGCGGCGCTCGCGCTGCTCGCCGGCCGGCCCGAGTTCGAGGTGGTGCACGTCGGCGGCCCGCTCGATCCGGCGCTGGGCGCCGAGGCCGAGCGGTGGATGGCCAGCGAACCGCGCTACCGCTGGCTCGGCAGCGTGCCGCACAGCCGCGCGCTGCGCGAGCTCGCGGCGAGCCGTCTGCTCGTGGTCAGCTCGAGAATGGAAGGCGGCGCGAACGTGATCGCGGAAGCCGCGCGCATCGGCACGCCGGTCATCGCGTCGCGGATCTCGGGGAACGTCGGCATGCTCGGCAGCCGGTACCCCGGGTACTACCCGCTCGGCGACGAGCGCGCGCTCGCGCGGCTGATCGTGCGCGCGGCCGACGAGCCTGCGTACTACCGGCGGCTCGGGCGCGCGTTGCGCGCGCGGCGATCGCTCTTCGCGCCGGCCGCGGAGCGCGCCGCGGTGCTGCGGGTGCTCCGCGAGGCGCTTCATTCCAGCAGCTCGGCGACGCGCTTGCGCACCGGCTCGCTCGACCAGTCGAGCTCGCCGTAGTGCACGTAGCGGATCCGGCCATCGGGCCCGACGACGAACGTCGCCGGCACGACGCGCGCCTTCCAGGCTTTCGCGACGCCGGTGTCCCGGTCGAGCAGCATCGGGAAGCCGAGCGGCATGCGCTCGAGGAACCGTTCGACGCGCCCGACCGGCTCGCCGAGGTTGACCGCGAGGACCTCGACCGGCCGGCCGGCGAACGACTGGCGCAGGCGCTCGAAGGAGGGCATCTCCTCGCGGCACGGCTCGCACCACGTCGCCCAGAAGTTCACGAGCACGACCTTGCCGCGGTAGTCGGCCAGCCGGTGCGTCCGGCCCTGCAGGTCCTGGAGGGCGAGCTCCGGCGTCGCACCGCCCGTCCAGGCCTTGAGCTCGGCCGCCCCGGCCGCCGCGGCGAACCCGATGGCGGCGAAGGCGACGAGCGCCCGCACTAGGCCTTCACCTCGCGCGCGGTGATCGCGTACTTGAGCGTGTCCGGGTCGAGCTGATCACGCATCTCGCCGCCGGTCTCGGCGTTGACGTACATGAGGTACGGCAGCGCCGGGCCGCTCGAGTCCGGCAGCTTCACGTCGTGCCCCATGTTGTAGGCGAGCCAGTTCATCTCCCAGCTGCCGAACAGGCGCTTGCGCGCCGCCTCGACCTTCGGATCGCTGACCGCGAGCTTGCCCGGCGGCTCCTCGAGCACGACCTTGCGCACGTCGGCCGGATCGACCGGCACCCAGCCGTAGCCGCTCGCGAAGAATTCCGCGCGGCAGTGCTGCGCCCGGGTCACGTTCGGCGAGCCGACGCCGAGGCTCGCGTAGCCGTACTCGGAGCGCGCGACCCGCACCCCGTAGAGGTCGCGCGCCGGCACGCCGACCGAACGCGCGAGGCCCACGAACATGGCGTTCAGGTCGCCGCACTTCCCGCCGAGGTTGCCGCTCTCGAGCATGCTCTTGATGTCGCCCCAGCCGCAGCCGCGCGTCTTCGGGTCGCGGAAGGTGTTATCGACCACCCACTGATAGATCGCGTGCGCCTTCGCCACGTCGCTCTTCGCGCCCTTCGTGATCTCGAGCGCCGTCTTCCGGACGATCCCGTCGGTGGGGATGAGCTCGGTGGCCGAGAGGTAGAACGCGCGCTCGGCGGCGGTGAGCGTCTCGGCATTCGGCAGCGGCTTGCCGAGCTCGACGGCACGGTCGCGGGTCATGAAGCGGCTCGTCACCTCGATGACCGGCGCGGGCTCGCCGTCGCGCCACTCGGCGTACAGCATCGCGACGCGGTACTTCCCGTCGGTGGCGATCTGGGTGCGCAGCGCGTTGCCGGCCCAGCTGTTGCCGATCGCCTTCTGCCAGTCGGTGTCGTCAGTCAGCGGCAGCGGCACCCAGGCGCGGGAGACGCCCCGGGGGTTGACGACTTCGACCCGTGTGACCGTCTCGAACGTGCGCCAGCCCGCGCTCGCGGCCGCGGGCTGCCATGGCAGTGCGGCGGCAGCCGCGGCAGCCGAGGTCTGCAGAAAGGCTCTACGGTCCATCGGGGTCTCCTTTGCTGGTCGGGTGGGGGCAGTGCGGGACGACGGGGGCGATTCTAGCGCCCCCGGGCTCGGCTAGACTCTCGTCCCTCCAGCCGTCACCAGGAGCCCCCGATGCCAGCCAAGCCGCAGGTGGTTTTCATCGTCAGCATGGACGTCGACCCCGCCAAGGAGGCGCTGTTCAACGAGGTCTACGACAAAGAGCACATCCCGCTCATCCTCAAGGTGCCGGGCGTCATCTCCGCGCGGCGCTGCCGGACCATCCCGCTCACGATGATCATGGGCGGCGAGAAGAAGACCATCGTCGCCGAGGGCGAGCCGAAGTACACCGCGATCTACGACCTCGAGAGCGCCGAGGTGCTGGTGAGCGAGGCCTGGGCGAAAGCGGTGGACGCGGGGCGGTGGCCGACCGAGGTCCGGCCGTTCACCCGCAACCGCCGGCACGTGCTGAAAAAGCTCGACGGCTGAGGCTGGGGGCTAGTAGTTCGCCCTGACCTCGACGTCGTTGCCGCCGCGCTTCATGATCAGCATCGTGCGGCTGAACTCGCAGACGACGACGCCGTTCTGGTTCCGGCCGATCGTCTTCACCGTCACGATGCCCGCGCCGGGCCGCGACGCCGACTCGCGTTTCGCCAGGACCTCTGACTCGGCGTAGAGCGTGTCGTCCGCAAACAGCGGATGGGTGAGCTTGATGTCGGTCCAGCCGAGGTTGGCGATCGCCTTCTGGCTGACGTCGGTGACGCTCATGCCGACGAGCAGGGCGACCGTGAACGGGCTGCAGACGATGGTGCGCCCGAACTCGCTGTGCTTCGCGTATTCCTCGTCGAAGTGCAGCGGGTGGGTGTTCATCGTGAGCAGCGTGAACCAGGTGTTCTCGGTCCGGGTGATGGTGCGCCCGGGCCGGTGCTCGTAGACGGCGCCGACCTCGAAGTCCTCGTAGTAGCGGCCGAACGACTCGCGGTAGCGGCGCTCGCCGACCTGCCTGGCCTGTCCGGTCATGGTCGTCCTTTCAAGTGCGCTCAGCGCCCGGGACGTGCCGGCGCGTCCTCCGCCCGGAGCAGCAGCCGGGTCGAATACCGGTAGCGCTCGGCGTCCGGGTGGGTGTTGACGGCGACCTCCAGGAGCTGGCCCTTCGCATTGAAGTAGCGGCGGATCGCCGCGAGGCCCGGCGAGCCCGGTTTCACTCTCAGACTGCGCGCCAGGGCAGCGCGGATCGATACCGCGCCGATCTCCTGCTGCACTTCGGTCACCCGCTCGCCGAACTGCGATTCGATCAGCGTATAGACGGCGGCCTGCGAGGCGCCGATCGCCTCCGCGACGGTCGCGTACGCCGGCGGGATGTAGATCTGCACGAACGCGAGCGGCGCCTCGCGGCCCGGGGCGAAGCGCGTGGCTTCGACGAGCAGCCAGCGCTGCCCGGGACTGCAGCCAAGGACCTCCGCCAGGCCGCCCTCGGCCACGACCTCGCGCTTCGCGTGCACCCGCAGCTTCGTGCCGCCGGCGTGCTGCACGAGGTCGGCGAGCGAGGACGCCGACTCGACGTAGCGCCGCACCGCGGCTGCCGATCGGACCACGGTGCCGACGCCGGGCGTGCGGGCCACCATCCCGAGCTCGCGCAGGCTGCGCATCGCCTCGCGCACGGTGTGCCGGCTCACGCCGAAGCGCCGGCAGAGCTCGAACTCGGTGGGCAGCTGATCGCCGACGCCGTATTGCCCGCCGGTGATCTCGCTCACGAGCGCGTTCGCGACGAGCACGTACCGTGGCTGGCCGGCCGCGATGCCGGCGGCGCGCAGTGCGCCGTTCGCGCGCCTCATGCAACGACCTTGTCGCGCCTGAGAGCCACGATGCGCTCGGCGGAATAGCCTAGCCCGGCGAGCAGCGCGTCGGTCTGTTCGCCGAGCGCCGGTGCTGCGCGCCGCGGCAACGCCGTGCCGCCGACGCGGATCGGGTTCGCGATCATGCGCGCCGAGCGGCCGTCCGGGTACTCGTAGTCGGCGAGCCCGCCGCGCTCCTTCACGAAGCGGTTTTCGAGCGCCGCACGGATGTCGTGGACGGGGGCGGCCGGGACGACTCCGGCGAGGCGCTCCAGCCACTCGGCGGTGGTGGCGGTGGACAGCACGCCGTCGAGCATCGCGGTGAGACGGTCGCGGTTGCGCAGCCGGTCAGCGAAGCTTGCGAACTCGGGGTCCCTGGCCCACTCGGGCTTGCCGAGCGCGACGCAGAGCGCGGGCCAGAACTTCTCCTTGTTGCACATGATGGAGAGCCAGCCGTCGCTCGTCCGGTAGAGCTGGCTCGGCGTGAGCGAGGGGTGCGCGCCGCGCGGCGTGCGGCCGGTGACCGTGCCGCCGTTCAGGTACCAGGTGCCGGGATAGTTCAGGTTGTGGAGCGCGGTATCGAAGAGACTCACGTCCACGTCCCGGCCTTCCCCGGTCGCGCGCGCGCCGATGATCCCGGCGAGGAGCGCGAACGCGCAGGTCAGCCCGGTCGCGAGGTCCACGAGCGACAGGCCCGCGCGGACCGGGGGGCCGTCGGGCTCGCCGGTCACCGACAGCCAGCCCGCTTCGGCCTGCATCAGGTAGTCGAAGCCGGGCCAGCCCGCGCGCGGGCCGTCGCGGCCGTACGCGGACAGATGCGCGCACACGATCCGCGGATTCACCGCCTTCAGGCTCTCGTAGTCGAGGCCGAGCTTGGCGGCGAGATCGCCGCGCAGATTGTCGAACAGCCCGTCGGCAGTGCGCACGAGATCGTGCAGGACACGCCGGCCGTCGGGATGCTTCAGATCGACCGCGATGCTCTGCTTGTTGCGATTGAACGTCTGATAGAACTGGCTGTCACCGGCGCCGAAGTAGTACGGGCCGACGGTGCGGCCGAAGTCGCCGCCCTCCGCAAGGTTCTCGATCTTGATGACCTCGGCGCCGAGGTCGGCGAGGTAGAGCGTTCCCCACGGCCCGGCGCCGTACTGCTCGACGGCGATGACGCGGACGCCCGCGAGCGGGAGGCCCATGTCAGGCCGGGTTCCGGGCGACGAGCTGGCGCGCGATGATGATCCGCTGCAGCTCGTTGGTGCCTTCGCCGATGCAGAGCAGCGGCGCGTCGCGGTAATAGCGCTCGATGTTGAACTCCTTCGAGTAGCCGTACGCGCCGTGGATGCGCATCGCCTCGAGCGAGTTCTCGATCGCCGCCTCGGTGGCGAAGAGCTTCGCCATGCCGGCTTCCATGTCGCAGCGCTCGCCGCGGTCGAACGCCTGCGCCGCGGCCTCGACCAGGTGCTTCGCGGCCTCGACCCGCGTCGCCATGTCGGCGAGCTTGATCTGGATCGCCTGGTGCTCGCAGATCGGCTTGCCGAAGGTCTTGCGCACCTGAGCGTACGCGACCGACTCCTCGAGGCAGGCGCGTGCGACGCCGACCCCGCGCGCGGCGACGTTGATCCGCCCGAGCTCCAGGCCGTTCAGCACGTGCTGCAGGCCGCATCCCTCCTCGCCGCCGACGAGATCGCGCCGGTGGACGCGGTAGCCGCGGAAGACGAGCTCCGCCGAGTCGATCCCCTTGTAGCCGAGCTTCTCGAGCTTGCGCGAATGCGTGAATCCCTCGCCCTTCTCGCAGATGAAGAGGCTCATCCCCCGGTGGCGCGGCTCCGCCTTCGGATCGGTCTTCACCAGGACGGCGAACGCCTGGCCGTGGATGCCGTTCGAGATCCAGGTCTTGGTCCCGTCGATGACGTAGTGCTCCCCGTCCGCCCGTGCGACGGTGCGGATCGCCTGCAAGTCCGTTCCCGCATCCGGCTCGGTCAGGGCGAGCCCGCCGCGGATCTCGCCGCTCGCGAAGCGCGGCAGCCAGCGGCGCTTCTGCTCCGCGGTGCCGTTGCGCTGCACGCAGGAGGCCATGATCAGGTGCGAGTTGATGATGCCCGCGATCGACATCCAGACGCGCGAAATGCGCTCGATGATCCGCGCGTAGGTGCTGGTCGAGAGCCCTAGCCCGCCGTGCTCCTCGCCGATGATGCAGCCGAAGAGACCCATCGCCGTCATGCGCTCGACGATCTCCGCCGGCCAGACGTCGTCGTGCTCGAGGCGCTGCGCGACCGGCTTCACCTCCTTGTCGAGGAAGCGGTCGACTGCGTCGAGCACCATGCTTTCCTTCTCGGAATCGACTGGCTTGACCATCGTTGCTGCTCCTCCGAGCGATGGGCGCGCGAGCGCCGGCAGCTTTGTCCGTTTGTCCGGACAATTGCACCAGAACGGCTTCGACCGGTCAAGCCGCGGCGACTGCGGCGTGCCCTAGTTCAGCTCGATCAGGATGTTGCCGCCGGCATCGAGGCTCGCCGTGGCACCGGGCGGTACGACGCAGGTCGCGTCGTACTCCTCGATGACGAGCGGCCCGACCCGTGGCATGGCGAGGTCGGAGCGGCGGAGGACCGGCGTCTCGACCCAGCCGTGCGGGGTGCCGAACCACGCCGGGCGCGGCGGCGGCGGCTCGGGCTCGGGCCGGCTCGGACGCACGCGCTCGGGCACCCCCGCGCCGTCGCGCAGCCCCTGGCCGACGACCTGGATCGAGACCAGCTCCACGGGCTCCTCGGGACCGGCGCGGTGGCCGTAGGTCTTCTCGTGCTCCCGGCCGAACGCTTCCTCGAGCGCCGCGATCATCTTCTGATCGAGCCGCCCCTCGGGCAGCGGTACGGTCAGCTCATAGCTCTGCCCGTGGTAGTGCAGCGCCGCCGCACGGCGGAGCCGCGCCCGTGCGCCGCGGAAACCTTCGACCACGAGCTGGGTCATCGCCTGATCGGCGAGCGCGTCCCAGGCAGCCTGGATCTCGCGCAGATTGGCGCCGCGCAGCAGCCTTCGTACGGTGCGGGAGTAGTGATGCTCGACGTCGGCGTAGAGCAGCCCGAACGACGAGAAGAGCCCGGCGGACGGCGGGACCACGATCCGCGAGATGCCGAGCGCGCGCGCCATGCCGCAGGCGAAAAGCGGGCCGCTGCCGCCGAACGCGAACAGGGCGAACTCGCGCGGATCGCGCCCGCGCTCGGTCGAGACCGCCTTGATGGCGCGGATCATGTTGGACGCCGCGATCTGGTGGGCGCCGTACGCGGCCTGCTCGATCGACATCCCGAGCGGCGTCGCGATCGTGTCCGCGAAGACCCGCCGCGCCCGCTCCGCGTCGAGCTTCAGTGCGCCGCCCACGAGATAGCGGGGATTGATGTAGCCGAGCAGCACGTTCGCATCGGTGACCGTCGCCACCGTGCCGCCCCGGGCGTAGCAGACCGGACCGGGCGAGGCGCCGGCGCTCTCCGGCCCGATCTGCATCGAGCCGCCGCCGTCGATCCACACGAGCGAGCCGCCGCCCGCGCCGACCTCGGCGAGGTCGATCGCCGGGACCTTCAAGGTGTAGCCCGCGCCGGTGAGCAGCCGCGAGCCGATCATGATCCCGGCGCCCACCGAGTATTCATGGGCCCGGGTCACCTCGCCATCCTCGACCATCGCGGCCTTCGCCGTCGTGCCGCCCATGTCGAAGGTGATGATCTTCGGAAGTTGTTTCGCGCGCGCGAGCACCTGCGCGCCGACGACCCCGCCCGCGGGACCCGACTCGATGATGTTCATCGGCCGTTCCACCGCGGCGCCGTCGGTGGTGAGCCCGCCGTTCGACTGCATGAGCAGCAGCCGCGCGGGAATGCCCGCCTCGTCGAGGCCCTTGCGCAGCGCCTGCAGGTAGCGCGCAACGATCGGCATGACGTACGCGTTGACGACCGTCGTCGAGGTGCGCTCGTACTCCTTGATCTCCGGCAGGACCTCGCACGAGACGCTGAGCGGCAGGTCCGGCGCGCGCCGGCGGACGATCGCCTTCAGCGCGAGCTCGTGCACCGGGTTCGCGAAGGAGTTGAGCAGGCATACCGCGATCGCCTCGACGCCCTCGGCGAGCAGCGCGGCGACCGCCTGCTCCGCGTCGGAAGGGTCGAGCGGGCGCTCGATCCGGCCCTGGGCGTCGATCCGCTCGTCGACTACCTTGCGCAGATAGCGCTCGACGAGCGGCGACGGCTTCGTCCAGCCGATGTCGTAGAGCCGCGGCATCCGCAGCGTGCGGATCTCGAGGACGTCGCGGAACCCCTTGGTGGTGATCAGGCCGACGCGCGCGCCCTTGTGCTCGAGGATCGCGTTGGAGGCGACCGTGGTGCCGTGCCGGATCTCCTCGATCACCCGGCCGTCGAGCCCGGTCTCCCGGAACACCTCGGCGAGCCCGTCGACGATCGCCTGCGCGTAGTTCTCGACGCTCGAGCTGATCTTCTTGGTGTGGATCGTTCCGTCCGAGCCGAGGAGGACGATGTCGGTGAAGGTGCCGCCGATGTCGACGCCGACGCGGTAGGTGATCATCGCCGGGGCGTCGACTGCGAGGCGAGGGGATCGTGCCACTGCACCTTCGGCACCTCGCGCCAGGCGCGGGCCTTGCGGAGCTCGTCGCGTCGCCGCTTGGTCGCCGGCGCGTCGACCAGCCACCGCTTCGTGTCGACCACGACGCCATAGTCGGCTGCCGCCTTTGCCGGCGAGAGCAACTCGTTCCGCACGTCCTTCAGCACGGCGGCCGGATCGCGCTCCAGCGGATCGCCCCAGCCGCCTGCTCCGGCGAGTACGTGCCGGAAGATGTCGCCGCGTTTGACGGTGATCGTCAGCTTGCCCGGGAGCGTGCGGTTCTCGCCCTCGGGATTGAGATAGTTCTCCGACGGCTGGCCGGGACTGCCGCCGTACAGGCCGAAGGGCCGGTGGTCGCGCCGGTCGGAGCGCACCTGCAACACGCCCTCTGCCTCGTTGAAGCGGTAGTCGCGCTTGAACGGCACGCCGCCACGGTACTTGCCCGCGCCCGCCTTGTCGGGCACGAACTCGTAGGCGAGGAGCGAGATCGGATGCTCGGCTTCGGTGACCTCGATCGAATGCGAGGCCATGTTCGCGAACATGTGCGAGTTGCCGTCGAGCCCGTCGGCCCACGGCCGGGCGCCCCACGCGCCGCAGGTGAAGTCGACGTAGATGAACGGCCGGCGGTCCGCGTAGTAGCCGCCGATCGAGACCCCGGTGTTGCCGCCGTCCCCGGCTGCCTTCACCTTGTCGGGCAGCATCATCGCGAGCGCGCCGAAAATGCAGTCGGTCATCCGGAACCCGGTGAGACCGCGCGCCGCGCAGGCCGCCGGCAGGACGCCGTTGCCCACCGTGCCCGGCGGGCAGATCACCTCGATCGCGCGGAACACGCCCTCATTGTTCGGGATGCCCGGCGGCAGGACCGAGCGCACGCCGGTGTACGAGGCGGCCTTGGTGAAAGACAGCGTGTTGTTGATCGCGCCCTTCACCTGGGGGTGGGTCCCGGTCCAGTCGACCACCATG
>Ga0233416_10000496_pt1 | contig 12153 bp, 11 predicted proteins | sample Sediment_Towuti__2_FD_188638 | JGI IMG/M metagenome (GOLD analysis project Ga0233416, IMG submission 188638) | Sediment microbial communities from Lake Towuti, South Sulawesi, Indonesia - Sediment_Towuti_2014_0_MG | ecosystem: Environmental > Aquatic > Freshwater > Lake > Sediment | place... | reverse complement strand
GTTGAGCGACGACCGCCGTATCCTGCCGATCGAAAAGAAGGGCCAGATGATCCAGGCGGTGGACGAGTTCATGCTGGTGATCTCGTACAACCCCGGCTATCAGAGCGTGCTCAAGGACCTCAAGCAGAGCACCAAGCAACGCTTCCTGGCGATCGAGTTCACCTATCCGCCGCAGGAGATCGAGGCCCGGGTCATCGAGCATGAAGCCTGCGTCGATAAGGAAACCGCCCAACGCCTGGTGAAGCTGGGCCAGAAGGTCCGGAACCTCAGGAACCACGGCCTGGAAGAGGGAGTCAGCACGCGGCTCCTGATCTACGCCGGCGAGTTGATGGGGCAGGGGATCGCCCCGGCCCGCGCCTGTGAGGCTGCCGTGACGCGGCCGATTACCGACGATCCGGACATGCAGCGGAGCATCGCGGAGTTGGTCAAGGCGATTTTTTGACGTGAGGCTATGGGCTATAGGAAGAGTGATCCTACCCATCGCCTATCGCCCATCGCCTCGAGCCTCCAGCCAGAGACTCGAACAGGGAGTATGATCATAAATTTCATGACGCGTGCAGTCGCCATAGCCCTCCCAATCGTATGGCTGGCGGGGTGCAGCTACCTGTTCTACCCCAGAGCCGATGAGTTTCTGGAAAAGGCCAAAGGGGCGACCGCCGTGGAGACGATGCTCAATCTGACGGCCATGCTGGAGGCCAGCGCGAAGGCGGCTCGCGGCGGCCGGGGCTACGATGCTCCCCTCAACGATCTCCACAATCAGTTCCACGCGCTCGATAACGCCTTCTGTCAAGTGACCGAGGAGCAGGCCTCGACCCCCGCCTACGCGAAAGCCGTCGTCCTCAACAAGGAGATGTGGGCGATCTTCAAGCAGCTCTGGAAGCACCGCAGTGACCAACTAGAGCGGGACGTGGCTCTCGATCTCTTCGCGAAGCGGGTGCAGGAGCTGCGGGAGGCGCTCCGGGCGGTGAAGAGGTAGCATACTCTCGCGGCATCTCCCTTCTCTTCCCTCTCTCCCGCGCAGCCGTCCTTGCGCAGTTTGGTCCGTTCCGTGTGCTCGTTTGCGAATGTCGGCAAGTCTGGGTAGGATGCTCCCATGCGTGTGCTGATTCTCGGAGCCGGTTATGGCGGAATCCGGCTGGCGATTGAGCTGGAGCGGCGGTTGCACCGAGGCCCTTGGAAAGGCCAAGTGGTCCTGGTGGATCAGTTTCCGCTGCATCAACTCGTGACTGAGATGCATCAGGTGGCGGCCGGGTCGGTGCTGTCCGACTTCACCGCGGTTCCGCTCGCCAAGATCCTGGGCGGGAAACGTGTCGCCTTCCGTCAGGGCACCGTGAACGGGTTCGACCTCCCACGGCATAAGGTGCAGACGACCCAAGGAGAGCTCATCTACGACGTGCTCGTCATCGGGCTGGGCGGAGAGGTGGACTATTTTGATGTGCCCACGCCCCGCATCCCGGGTCTCCGGCAGCACGCGGTCGGCATCCAGACGGTGCAGCAGGCCAATACTGCCCAGGCCCGGCTCCAGGAGGCGGTCTACCGGTACTCCAAGGAGGCGACCAAGGACGCCAGGCCGCTGACCCTGGTGATCGGGGGTGGCGGAATGACCGGCGTGGAGATGGCCGGCCAGCTGGCGGATGAGGCGGCGGTCTGGTGCCGGGAGTACCGACTGCCCACCGGGTCCATCCAGATTCTCTTGGTCGAGGCCCAGGACCGGCTCCTGCCCGGATTACATCCGCGGATCGCGGAGTATGCCTCCTCGGTCCTTCAGAAAAAGGGTGTGACGATCAGGCTGAAGACGATGATCGCCAGCGTGGAACAGGATCAGCTGGTGCTGGCCTCCGGTAAAGAAATCCCGATGAGGGTGCTGATCTGGGCCGGGGGGGTACGCGGGCCCTCCGTGCTGGCCGATGCGGGACTCAAGCTGGACCCGAAAGGGCGGGTCAGCGTGAACGGGTATCTGCAAGCGGAAGGAAACCCGGACATCTATGCAATCGGCGACTGCGCCTTGGTGCTCCACCCGCAGACCGGCCAACCCTGTCCGCCGTCGGCCCGGCTGGCGGTCAACGAGGCAGTCTGGCTCTCCCGCTACCTGACCCAACAGTGGAGCTTCCCGTTCGTCCCGCACACGACCGGCGCCGTGATTTCGCTGGGCCGCGGGGCGGCCGTAGCGGTGATCGGTCGCCTGAGGTTCTTCGGTCGACTCGCCTATCTACTCAAGTCGCTGATCACGATGAAATACCTGTATTCGATCGGCGGTCTCCGGCTCCTCTTCTACCAGCTCCGGATCGGCGTACTCGGCAAAATATAGCGGTTTGGAGGCCCGGCAGGCACGATGACACCGGCGCTGCGTGACGGTCCCCAGGGTGCCATTGTCACCGTCCATGTCCAGCCGAACGCGGCGAACACAGGGTACGCCGGCATGCACGGGGATGCCCTGAAGTTTCGTGTCGCCGCACCCCCAGTCGAGGGGGCCGCGAACGAGGCGCTCTGTGCGTTCCTGGCCGAGCGGTTGGAGATACCCAGGAGCGCGGTGGCGATCCAAGCGGGTCACGGCGCGCGTCGCAAGCGGGTGCTGCTGAAGGGCGTCCGTGCCTCGAGGGTGCGGGAGGTCTTAGGCACGGTTCCGGCCTAAACTAGAAGAGGAAACAGGCGGGGAAATCGGCGAGCAGACACTGCATCCGGATCGAAATTCGCTCCAGTCTCTTCAGTGCCCCGGCCGTCGTCGCTGTCGTATCCAGCGTCTTCAGCCAGCGGTCGTCCAGCTTCATCCTAGCCAGCGAGAGCGGCGAAGTGCCGGGGATCCTCGTGGTCCAGTCCGCCGCGAGTGACACCAGAGGACGCAGGCTCGCCGCTTCGTCGGCCAATTCCACGCGGGTCGTCTCGAATGCATACGGCTCCGTGTCCTCGTCCATCCGTGTCACCAGGCTGTGGAACCATTCGACCGTCCACGCCATCCGTTCATAGTGGAGCGTATCGGGGAGATCCGTGGGCTGATGGTAGCGCGGCGTCCGGCCGGCCGAGAGAAACGTGAAGGGAACCGAGGCGTTGCGGAACGCGTCATAATCGCTGAACGACACCTGCCCTACGAGCGGAATTTCCTCGATCAAGTGCATTCCGACCGGAAGAATGGCGAGGGGCGAGGGGCTAGGGGCGATAGGTTGCGCAGCCTCTTTGAGGCGCGCATACAGGCCGGGGCTTTTCTCGGCGCCGGCTGCAAAGATCACGTCGCGCAGAGGTTCCCACTGTACGCCCCCCATCAGGTCCATGATAAAGACCGCCTGCAGACGGTCGGGTGTGCCAATCTCAGCCGGGAGGTGGTCGACGAAGAACTGGGAGCCCATGAGCGGCGTCCGGATGAAGGGAGGCTCCTCGGCGTTGAAGGCCACAAAGAGGACAGGATGATGGGAAAGGCGCGGTAGGTTCCGGGCTGTTTCGATCAGGATCGCGATCGCCGAAGCATTGTCATCCGCTCCCAGGTAACTTCCCCCCAAATGATCGTAGTGGGCGCCGATCAGGATCCAGCGCGGAGCGCCGCGCGATGTGTCTCCCTCGTTCTGCGCTCGCCGCACCCCGATCAGGTTGTCACCCAGTTCGGACGCGATCGGCTGGCCATACCCGTGCAACGAGGGGAGCGGCTCGAGGTCCGCTTCGCGAAACCGAGCCGCGATATACTCCGCCGCCAGGCGATTGCCGGGAGTTCCCGGTTTCCGGCCCCGGAGGGCGGGGCTGGCCAGGTAGTCCACGTGTGAACGGAGACGTGTGGCGAGATGGCTGGTGATCGGGAGGGTCTTGGGGTCGACCGCGGTCGCAGTGGCCATGGCGCTCGGGTGATCGGCGAAGGGGACGAGCATCAGAAGGGCCGCGGCCCCGACACAGAGCACCCGCCGCCTGTGGCGGCGGCGGAATCCGCTCCCCTCTCCCACGTCTCGCCTCGTGCCCTGCGCCTGCGCCGCTAGTTTACAAGAGGCTACGCCTCCTTTACAATCCGCGGATTCGGCAAGAAGCCCATGGGCGTGAAGCGTGGAGCGCGGGATGGGAGAGCCGATTGAACACAGGTTGATCGGGCGGTTGGCCGGTGGCATGGACGACGGCACGGCCGCCACCCTGGCGGGGGAAGTGGGCAGGCTCGGAGTCACCCAGACGGTCCTCGACCTGCTCGACGAGTTGCAGAAGGCTTCCCCCAAGGCCGGGCGAGGGGCGATCGAAGCCCTGTCGGACCTGCACCGCCGCTGCGGGTTGTCCGAGGTGGTCTCCTGGCTGGACCTCGGCATCACGTTGGCCGGCTTCTCTGGTGCCGCAGCCCTGAAATACTTCAGAGAGAGCCCGCCGCTCCTCGGGGCTATTGAATCGACCCCGACTCGACGCGAAATCATAGCCCTGGCATTGGAACTGGCCGAGCATAGCGCCCACGATCCGAACGTCCCGATCGAGTTCCTGAGGACGGCGCCGGGGCTGCTGGCGGTTGTGTCAGCGACTGAGGTGGAGGACTGGGTCCGGGTGGGGGCGGACCTCGCACGCTGGGACTACGTATTGGGAATCGAGTTTTTCCGCGAGAGCCCGCTCATAGCCAGGGTGGTCCCACTGGAGGACGTGCGGGCCTGGGTCGGGTTCGGGATGAAGCTCGTCACGCGCAACAGCCTGGGCAAAACCGACTATCTGGCCACCCTGGAGTTCTTCCGCACCAGCCCGGCGATCCTGGGCGAGGTCCCGCAGCTCGCGGCCCGCAGACGACTCGTGGATCTGGGGTCCGTGATCGCCGACCGTGATCCTCGGCTGGCCCTCACGTTCCTGGCAGAGTTCCCGTCGCTGCTTCGTCGGATTCCGTCCGAGGAGTGGCAGACCAGGGTTTTGCAGTACGGCGTCTTGATCGCCGAACGGGACCCCGAAGCGGCCGTGGCCTTTGTCCGCCGCTGCCCGGAGATACTGGGAGTGATCGGCCCGACGGACGATGTCCACGGGAGGTTTGAGATTTGGTTCAAGGGCGGGATGGAAGTTTTGGGGTACAGCACCGAGGGCGCGCGCGCCTACTTCGCCCTTGAGACGCGCAAGGCCCTGGCGTCGGTCGAGGAGGCGATGAGCGGGGTGCCGCTCAGGCAGGTCGCTAGGTCGCTCAAGTGGTTTGCGCAAGGCTTGTGCGGTGCCGAGCTGAGGATCCGAGCGTTACCGGAGCCATCCGCTGAGTCCGGCTCCGAGCCGCTTAGGCCCGCCGTCAGCCCGGATGGACGGACGATCGCGTTGCCGGCCATGCTTCGACGGTATCCGACGCGCGAGGAGAACGTCCGGCTCTACACGGTGATGACCGCGCACGAGGCGGGGCATCTGGAGTTCGGGACGTACAGCCTCCCGCTCGGACGGCTGGCGGACCTGGTCGAAACAGCCTCCCTGAGGTATGGCCGAAGCGCGACGCCGCCGATCGAGTCCCTGGACGATCTCTTCGCGCGGTTCCCCCGGCCGGCGCTGATCCGCGACCTCTGGACGATCCTGGAAGATGCCAGGGTGGAGTATCGACTTCAGCACGACTATCCCGGTCTCCGGCGCGATCTGGCGACGCTGGCCCGGGACGCGGTCAGGACCCGCTCGCTCCTCCACGGGATGTCAGTCCGCGAGATGGTGGTGGACTGCCTGCTTCTCCTCTCGACCGCCGAGCCGGGGACGATCAGGATTCCGGATTCAATCGCCGGGGTGGTGGACCGAGTCTGGGCCCTTTTCCAGGCCATCCTGACCCCCAGCGCGACTGCAGAGGACGCGGTCCGACTGGCAGATCGGCTCTACGTCATGCTGGATGAAATGTTGGCGGCCGTGGCGAGCGAGACGCAGGCTGACGGAGAGGCGGGACCGGAGGCCGACCAGGGGGTTGGGCCAAAGGCGTCCGAGGACATCACGGGACGATACCGCCCGGTCACGAACTGGGCCTACCGGGGAACGATGAATCCGGAGATGATCAGAGACCGTGGCGGCTCGCGCGAAGGAAGCGAACGCGGGGGCATGGAGCCGGACGAATCGGCGGGGCCGGTACATCCGGGGAGTGGGTCGGGGGCGCTCGGTGGGCCACAGACGGAAGGGTCAAAGGTCTCAGGCGCTATGCCCTCCTCCACCGTCGAGCAACTCCTGGAGGTCAGCGATGACCCCCCCACCTCTGCCTTCGGGGACCCGTTGCATTCCCCAGAGCAACGGGTGCCCCTCTCGTCCGCGGAGCGGGCCTTCCGCTACGACGAGTGGGATGGCGTCATTCAAGATTACCGATCCGGATGGTGCCGGGTGATCGAGCGGGTAGCTCCCGAGGGCACGGGAGACTTTGCCCAGGCGACACTGGCCGCACATGGGCCGGCGGTCAGGCTGCTTCGCCGGTATTTTGAGAGCATCCGGCCCTCGGGCCTGCGCCGACTGCCCGGACAGCCGGACGGCGAGGACCTGGACCTGGACGCGGCCATCCGTCGAGTGGCAGAACGGCTGGCCGGAGCGGAGCCTTCTGACCGGATTTACGTCCGGCGGGAGAAACGGGACCGGGCAGTCGCGGTCGCATTTCTCGTGGACCTGAGCGGCTCCACCGGCCGGCAGATCGAGTCTCTCACCGGTTTCGAGAGACGGCGGGTGATCGACGTCGAAAAGGAGGGGCTCCTGCTCCTGTGCGAAGCCCTGGAGGCGATCGGGGATCAATACGCGGTGTATGGTTATTCCGGACAGGGCAGGAACCAGGTGGACTTCCTCGTCCTGAAGGAGTTCGACGAGCCGGCGGCGCTCCGCGCCGCGCACCGCATCGGCGCCGTGACCCCCCTCCGCCAGAACCGCGATGGCGCGGCGATCCGCCACGCAGTGCACAAGCTGCTGTCCAGAGCAGCCCGCGTCAGGCTGTTGGTCCTGATCAGCGACGGCAGGCCCCTGGACGATGGGTACGCGGATCAGTACTCGCTGGAGGACACGAAGATGGCGTTGCGCGAGGCCCGACTGCGCGGCGTCGATCCCTTCTGCATCACCGTGGACCGCGGGGCGGACGACTATCTCCGGCGGATGTACGGGGACGTCCGCTTTCTGATCATCGATCGGGCGGAGGCGCTGCCCGAGCGCTTGCCGCGTGTCTACCAGCGGCTCACGACGTGAGGCGGGCCATAGGCTATGGGCGATAGGCAATGGGCAAGACTTATTTTCCCTCTCACCTATAGCCTATCGCCTATTGCCCATCGCCTCGTGTCAACTAGCCCGGTGGTCATCGATGGTCGAAAAGCCTGCGAATAGCACTGTTCCGCCATGGTTGTACAAGCTGTTCACGGGTCATCAATATCCCTACGTGCGCCGGCAGGCAAAGTTCGCGAACCGGGACGTCAAGCCGGGAGAAGAGCGTCCTGAGCCGACGCCCGAAGCGATCAGGGAAAAGTTTTTGGAGATCTTCCCGCGGTGTTGGGTCAAGATCCTCGAGGAGGTCAAGACCGGCATGATCGTGAGCTTCGTGGAATTGGGCACCTACCAGGCGGGGCAGTACCAGGAGCTGGTGGACCAGCCGGAGGAGTTCCTGGCCAGGACCTACGGCAAGAAGAAAATCAAGGTCAATTTCTACGACGGGGAGAATTTCGTCTGCACGATCAACTTCAAAGTGGGCGGCTGGACGGCGCACGACGAGCACTAGGACATCGGAAGGGCGGCCGGACTGACCTCCGTGCTCGCGCACCGCGCACTCAGGATCTATTTGTTCCGGGCCTGGAAGGATAGAGTGCTCGGTGGACGCGCGCAGTAGAGGCCAGTTCCGGCCGCCCCTGAGGCGAAGAGACGGTAAGGGGCGCCGTGAAGGGTGAGGGTCATATGGCGCGACCGAAGATTACGGTGGTGGGGGCGGGGAACGTCGGGGCGACGGTCGCGCAGCGCCTGGCCGAAATGGACCGCTATGACGTGGTCTTGGTGGATATCCTTGAAGGGATTCCGCAGGGCAAGGCGCTCGACCTGACCCAGGCCGGGCCGATCTGCGGCTATAGTGGCCGCATCGTCGGCACGAATGGCTATGACGAGACGGCCGGCTCCGCCGTGGCCGTGATCACTTCCGGCGTGCCGCGGAAGCCCGGCATGAGCCGCGACGAGCTGTTGGCGACGAATGCGAAGATCGTCTCGGGGGTCGTGCGGGAACTCACGACGCGGTCGCCCAATGTGATCCTTGTCCTGGTGACGAACCCCCTGGATGCCATGACCTACGTGGCGCACAAAATCAGCGGGTTTCCCAAGCAGCGGGTCGTCGGCATGGCGGGTGTGCTGGATGCGGCGCGCTTCCGCTCCTTCATCGCGGCCGAGTTGGGGGTGCCTGCGGCAGACGTCAAGGCGATGGTGCTCGGGGGGCACGGGGACACGATGGTACCGCTGCTGCGCCACACCACCGTGGCCGGCCGGCCGCTCGCGGAGCGCCTGCCGAAGGCGAAACTGGACGCGCTGGTGAAACGAACCCGGGATGGCGGGGCGGAGATCGTCAATCTGCTCAAGGCCGGCAGCGCGTTCTACGCGCCGTCCGCCGCTGCCGTGGAGATGGTCGAGGCGATCCTGCAGGATCAGAAGAAGGTGCTGCCCTGCGCGGCCCGATGCGACGGAGAATACGGCATCAACGGCCTGTTCGTCGGGGTGCCAGTGAAGCTGGGGCGCGGCGGAGTGGAGCGGATTATCGAGTATGAGCTGACCGCAGAGGAGAAGGTGGCGCTCGCGGCGTCAGCCCAGGCCGTGCGGGAACTCTGCCTTGCCGTGGACCGACTGCTCGGAGGGTGAACTTGACAATCCGTGCGGCCGTTCCGATAATCTGCCCCGGTTCGAGCGGCTAGTGGCTCGTACCCAGAGACGCATCGAATCCTCAGCCCAGGAGCGATCATGGAATTCCAAGCCGACGAGTTCCTCATTCTGCTGATGCGGTGGGTACACTTCGTCTCGGGCGTGACCTGGATCGGGCTCCTCTACTACTTCAACATCGTCCAGGTGCCGTTTCTGAAGGAAACCGATGGGGGCACGAAGAGCGGCGTCGTGCAGAAACTCGTGCCGCGGGCACTCTGGTGGTTCAGGTACGCGGCGCTGGTGACGGTGCTGTCCGGGCTCATCATCATCTCGTCGCATTTCACGCACGGTCATGGCCACGGCATCTTCTCCACGTCCTGGGGGATCTCCATCGCCATTGGGGGAGGGCTTGGCATCATCATGTTCCTGAACGTGTGGCTGCTGATCTGGCCGAATCAAAAGGTCGTGATCCGGATGACCACCGAGGCTGCCGCCAATAAGACCTCGCCGCCTCCGGAAATGGCGAGACACGCGCGGATCGCGTTTCTCGCGTCCCGCACGAACTTCGTCCTCTCGTTCCCGATGCTCTTCTTCATGGCGACCGCGAGCCATTTCCCGTTGTTCTGAGCGGCCGTCAACCGTTGCCGTCAGCCCGGGCTCGTGGCAGTTTAGACTTGACTGAGGGGCCTTGCCGCCGGACTTTACCTGTCTCCGGCGGTCAAGGAAACGAACTTGCCTTTATCTTCGTCGTAAGCCCAGATGTCGCCGGTGGGAATGGAGTAGACCCAGCCATGGATGGTCAGCGCGCCGCGACGCAGGCGCGCAGCGACCCCTGGATGGGTCCTGAGGTGTGCGAGCTGGACGCGGACGTTCTCCTGGATGGTTGCGACCAGCAACTCTTCCCCTCCCATATGAGCGTAGTTCTCTAGATGATCACGTGCTTGACACCGAGCACCGAGACAGCATATTCGATCGTGGCGGTACTGCCTCCCAGTACTCCCCCATAGGAAGGGACAATGTTCCCCGCATTCCGCAGAATGAAGAGCTCACCGGGCTCGGTTTGAGTCAAGAGAGTAGGATCAATCCGTGAATCTGAGCAGGTGATGAACAGGGCGCGTGGTTCTTGCCTCTGTGACAGTCTCCTGAAGAGCTCACGTTTCGCATGGAAAACTTCGGACTGGAACTTCTTGAACCCTTCAACGAGTTTCTCCACGATTACCCTCCGGCTTCATGTCATCGATCGCTGACCAGAATTAAGCTGAAGGCGCGCGCGTCATCTGACCGCGGCTCTTGAGATGATTGCGCTACTGGAAGGCCAATTCGAGATCCTGATCCAGAGTGAACACAATGATACGTTCCCCGATCTGGGTGTCGATGTCGGTAAGAAGGCTGATCGTCTTGGCACCGGTGATGTCGTCCACTTGCTGACTGAGCTTCTCGCGCCCCTGCGCGATCAGGGTCTGCCGCAGCCGCCGAACCATCTCGATCCCCTCTGCGGTCTTGGCCAGTTGCCGTTCGGCCGGGGTCAGGACCCCTTTCAGGCGGACCAGGACGATGTCCTTGATTATGAAGGCTCGAACGTCCTCGGGCCCCCGGCCCATGAATTCCTGCTCGAACTTGATGACTGCGTTGCGAATCGCGCTTTCCACTTCCCCTTTGGTCCGCCTTTCTTTCGCGAGCCTAACGTTTCCCACGGAGATACCCATAAGACCTAGCCGGTTTGGGCCTAATGCCGTGTTGTGGACTACGCAGGCGTATGGTATGACACACCCTCAAAGAATTGCAAACGATGGGGCCTGCGTCCTTGTCCCGTACAGACAGACGGACCCATCACCAGAATCCCGATCGCGGTGGCATGTAGGGTAGCTGGCTCTCAGGTGTGAGAGGCCGGTCACAGTACGAGCCAGCCGAACGCTCCCTACGCAGCGTGGGGAACCGGCTGGCTTTTTTCATGCCATCAACCACGGACTCCTCGTGCACGCGTTGTCTTCTGGGGTGCAAAGAGTTTGAAGCCAGCCATGTCCTACGTGATCCTCGTCCCGCTGCTCCCGCTGGTCGCGACACTCATGATTGGAGTCGCCGGCAGCGTGTGGCGTGAACGGAGTGTCAAGTTCGCCGCGCCAGCCGTCATCGCGGCGTTTCCTGGTGCCGTCGCGGCGCTGATTCTGGTCATACTCAACGGCCCGATCAGCGTCCCGTTCTACGAACCGAGCATAAAGGGCCTTTCCGTCCTCTCGTTGGGCTTCTACATTGATCGTCTGAGTGCGGTCATGATGGTCCTGATCACGGGTGTCAGCACCATCATCTATCTGTATTCCATGTGCTTCATGCAACAGGAACGCGGTTACGCCAGGTTTCATGCGCTTCTGGCCATCACCACCTTTGTGCTTCTGTGCATGGTCTCAAGCGCTAACCTCTTGATGCTCTTCGTATTCTGGCAACTCCTGAGTTGGCTCTTATACCTCCTTTCCTATCAATATTCGCATCCCCCGACGATCGAGGGCGCCTTCAAAACGTACGCTGTGCTGCGGGTGGGGGATGTGGCTTTCCTCGCGGGAATCCTTCTCGCTTATCGTCTGTACGGGACCTTGGACTTTCAGCCCCTCTTTGACCGGGCCGCCGCGGCCTCGCGCACCTTTTCTCTCTGGCCGGGCAGCGGGCTTGAGATCAGCGCGGTTACGGCCATCACCCTGCTGCTCTTCATCGGAGCCATGAGCAAATCGGCCCAGTTCCCATTGCATGTGTGGTTGCCAGCATCCCTCTACGCTCCCACCCCGGTCCACGCTCTTCTGCATGCAGGAATCATCAATGCGGGCGGGTTTCTGATCAACCGCCTTGCGCCGCTCTACGGACTTGCTCCTGGCACGTTGCACGTCGCCTTCGTGATCGGGGGGCTGACAGCGATCGCCGCCGCCGCCATCATGTTGACGCGGTCCGATATCAAGACGATGCTGGGCTTCTCGACCATCGGGCAAATGGGCTACATGATCATGGAGTGCGGGCTGGGTGCGTTCGCGTTGGCGATCTTTCATCTCATCGCGCACGGACTCTTTAAGGCCACCGTGTTCCTAAACTGTGGCAATGTGATCCACATAGCTCGCCAGGAACCGAGGTTCCCTCCTGGGCACCTCCACGAGAAGGCTGAGGCCCTGCCGCGCCTCCCCTGGGCCACCGGAGTCGTCATGACGTTGCTGCTTCCGCTGATTATCCTGCTGGCCGCGCACGGGGTTCTACGCGTGCCCCTGCGGGATGCCCAGGGCGCGGTGATTTTTCTGTTTTTCGCCTGGGTCGCCTCGGCGCAGGCCATCTTGAGTCTGTATCGGCTCAGAGCTGTCGGCTCGTGGAAGGTCGCCGGTCTCATGGTGTTCATCATGCTGTTGGTGATCGGCACGTATCTCTGGGCAGCGGAACGCTTCA
>Ga0233416_10000495_pt1 | contig 12155 bp, 8 predicted proteins | sample Sediment_Towuti__2_FD_188638 | JGI IMG/M metagenome (GOLD analysis project Ga0233416, IMG submission 188638) | Sediment microbial communities from Lake Towuti, South Sulawesi, Indonesia - Sediment_Towuti_2014_0_MG | ecosystem: Environmental > Aquatic > Freshwater > Lake > Sediment | place... | reverse complement strand
TCTCCCCGGCGGGAAGGTCGCGGTCTTCACCGGCATCCTCAAGGTGACGAAGAACGACGCCGGATTGGCCACCGTAGTCGGTCATGAGGTGGCGCATGCCCTGCAACGTCACGGGGTGGAACGGATGAGCCGGAGCATCATCGACCAAATCGTCCAGCTAGGCGCCATCGGCGCTGCCGCGTCGGGCAAAGCGGCGGGAAGCGCCGGCGCGATCCAGGGACTGTTGGGCGCCTACGGGGTGAACGTCTCCTTGCCGTTCAATCGGAAACAGGAATCGGAGGCGGATTTCATCGGACTGCGACTGATGGCCGAGGCGGGCTATGATCCACGCGAGGCGGTCCCGTTCTGGGAACGTATGAGCGGATGTCCCAGGCAGATGATCGATAAGGTCTGTTTTCGGGCGAAACAGAACATCCCGGAATTCCTCTCTACCCATCCCTCCGATGTGACGCGGATCAATCAGATCGAGGCCTGGATGCCCGATGCCTTGCAACATTACAGCGGGCCTGGCGGCGGTACCCAGCCTGCTCCAGCCCCCTACCGGCCGCCGATTGGGCCGATGCCGCAATCCAGCTAGCAGACCCAGAGGGCCCGCATGCCGAAGCGCACGGATATCGAGTCCATACTCATGATCGGGTCAGGTCCGATCGTCATCGGCCAGGCCTGTGAATTCGACTATTCTGGGACACAGGCCTGTAAGGCGCTGAAGGAGGAGGGCTACAAGGTCATCCTGATCAACAGCAATCCCGCCACGATCATGACGGATCCGGAGCTGGCCGACCGGACCTATGTGGAGCCTATTACGGTGGATGTGGTTGAAAAGGTCATCGATCGAGAGCGGCCCGATGCTCTGCTCCCTACCATGGGAGGGCAGACCGCCCTCAACACCACGGTCGGTCTGGTCAAGCGTGGAGTGCTGGACAAGTATAGCGTCACCCTGATCGGCGCGTCGGCCGACGCCATCCATAAGGCGGAGGATCGAGAAGCGTTCAAGCTGGCGATGCAGCGAATCGGTCTGTGCGTGCCGAAGAGCGGCACGGCGCACAATCGCGCCCAAGCGGTGGCGATCGCGGAAAGGGTAGGATTTCCGGCCATCATCCGTCCCTCCTTTACGCTGGGGGGAACCGGCGGGAACATCGCCTACAACCGGGAGGAGTTCGAGCGGCTGATCGATTGGGCGCTGGCGACGAGCCCGGTCAGCCAGGTGCTCATCGAGGAGTCGGTCATCGGATGGAAAGAGTACGAGTTGGAGGTCATGCGTGACCTCAAGGACAATGTCGTGATCGTGTGCCCGATCGAAAATCTCGATCCCATGGGCGTGCATACGGGCGACAGCATTACCGTTGCGCCAGCCATGACCTTGACCGACAAAGAGTACCAGCGGATGCGGGACGCGGCGCTCAAGATCATCCGTGAAATCGGGGTTGATACCGGCGGATCGAACATCCAGTTTGGGGTCAATCCGGCGAACGGGGACATGGTCGTCATCGAAATGAATCCCCGCGTGTCCAGGAGTTCGGCGCTGGCGTCGAAAGCGACCGGGTTTCCCATCGCGAAGATCGCCGCCAAGCTGGCCGTGGGCTATACCCTGGATGAAATCACGAACGATATCACGGGTGTGACCAAGGCGTCGTTCGAGCCGACGATCGACTACGTGGTGGTGAAGATTCCTCGGTTCGCATTCCAGAAATTCAAGGGGGCCGATCCGACGTTGACGACCCAAATGAAGTCAGTCGGTGAAGTGATGGCGATGGGGCGGACGTTCAAGGAGGCGTTGCAGAAGGCCATTCGTTCGCTGGAACTGGACCTGAACGGGTTGGTTTCGAAATTAGGGATCGATCGGGGGATGTCTGCGGAGTTCAACCGGGAAGAAGCGCTGGAGACGATCCGGCGGCTCCTTCGCACGCCGCTCCCCGAGCGGCTGTGGTATCTCGCCGATGGGATGCGATTGGGACTCCTGAACGAAGAGCTCTTCGCGCTCACCAAGATCGATCCCTGGTTCCTGGAGCAGATCAGGGAGCTGGTCGGCTTCGAGCGAACACTGGCGGAGCTGGCCGGCAAGCCATCTGCGGCGCTTACGGACGACTTGCTGTGGCAGGCCAAGGAACGAGGGTTCTCCGATGAGCGGATCGGGTTCCTTCTTGGAGTGGAACCGGCGAGAATCCGTCAGAGGCGCATGGGAAGCAGACAACGCGCGGCTGCCGGAAGATCGGTCACCTACAAGCGTGTAGATACCTGTGCCGCTGAATTTGAAGCCCACACGCCGTACCTGTATTCCACGTACGGCCGCGAATGCGAGGCCCGACCGTCGAGCCGGAAGAAAGTCGTGATCCTCGGCGGGGGCCCCAATCGAATCGGGCAGGGGATCGAATTCGATTATTGCTGTGTTCATGCCGCGATGGCGCTGCGGGAGGAAAACATCGAGACCATCATGGTGAACTGTAATCCGGAAACCGTGAGTACGGATTATGACACGTCGGATCGACTCTACTTCGAACCGCTCACCGAAGAGGATGTGCTGAATATCGTCCATCGGGAACAGCCGATGGGGGTGGTGTTGCAGTTTGGAGGGCAGACGCCGTTGAAGCTGGCGCTTCCCTTGGCCAAGGCCGGTGTGAGGATTCTCGGCACCAGTCCTGACGCGATCGATTTGGCGGAAGACCGAGAGCGGTTCCGTGAGCTGCTGACCAAACTCGGTCTGCGGCAGGCCGAGAGTGGGATGGCTCGATCGGTCGACGAGGCCGTGCGTATCGCAAGCCAGATCGGCTATCCGGTCATGGTCCGGCCGTCGTATGTGCTGGGCGGTCGGTCGATGCAGATCGTGTTCGACGAGGCCGGTCTTCTTGAATACGTGAGATCCGCCGTGAAAGCCTCGCCCAAACATCCCGTCCTCATCGATAGGTACCTGGCCGACGCGATCGAAGTCGATGCCGATGCCATTTCGGACGGGAAGACGGTCGTGGTGGCCGGGATCATGGAGCACATCGAAGAAGCCGGGGTGCACTCCGGCGATTCAGCCTGCTCGCTGCCTCCGTATACGCTCGAGAAAGCGATCGTGCGCGAGATTGAACGTCACATGAATGTACTGGCGTTGGAGCTCGGCGTGATCGGGCTCATGAACGCCCAGTTTGCCGTGCAAGACAAGACGATCTACGTCCTCGAGGTGAATCCCCGTGGGTCTCGGACCGTGCCGTTCGTGAGCAAAGCGATCGGGGCGCCGCTCGCAAAATTGGCGATGAAGGTGATGGTTGGACGCACCCTCATGGACCTCGGGTTCACGAAGGCGCCGCAGCCGGCGCATCTGTCGGTGAAAGAGGCGGTGTTTCCGTTCAATAAGTTTCCCGGCGTGGACGTGTTGTTGGGGCCTGAGATGAAGTCGACCGGGGAGGTGATGGGTATCGACAGCGACTTCGGATGGGCCTTTGCCAAATCGCAGGCCGGGGCCGGTGCGGCTCTGCCGAAATCAGGCGCGGCCTTTATCAGCGTGAAGGAGCCCGATCGGCCTCTTGCGCTGGATGTCGCCAGACGTTTACGCGCATTCGGATTTCAGGTTCAAGCGACCAGCGGAACGGCCGGCTACCTGAGAGAGCATGGGGTGGACGTGACGACGGTCAACAAGGTGCGGGAAGGGCGGCCCCACATTGTCGACCATATCAAGAACGGGGAGGTTGCGCTCGTGGTGAACACCGTGCGGACCGCGTCCGCCCACTCCGATTCAGTGTCGATTCGGCGGGAAGCGTTGCACAAGGGGTTGTCCTACTACACCACGATGCGGGGAGCGTTGGCCGCTGTGCGAGGGATCGAAGCGATGGTCAAGAAAGAACTGACCATCCGCACCTTGCAGGAGTATCATCACAATTAGCTCATCAGGGAGCGACAGTCGCATGCCGACACCGATTACGAAAAAGGGCTACGAAGCGCTGAAAGCCGAGTTGGATCGTTTGCGGAAGGTCGAACGACCCAAAGTCATCGAGGCCATAGCGGAAGCCCGCTCCCACGGGGATTTGAGCGAAAATGCGGAGTATGAGGCGGCCAAGGAGCGGCAGGGATTCATTGAGTCCCGTATTTCCGAACTCGAAACCAAACTGGCCGATGCCCGTGTCGTGGAAATGACGGGACGGAGCAGCGAGACGGTGGTCTTCGGCGCGACCGTGTCGGTCATCGAGCAGCAGTCCCGGTCCAAGAAGGAGTATACGCTCGTTGGCCAGGACGAAGCCGACATGAAGTTCAACCGGATCTCCGTGCAGTCGCCGGTCGGGCGTGCGCTCATCGGAAAACGGGTGGGCGATTTTGTCGAAGTGAAAACTCCCGTCAAACTGGTCGAGTACGAAGTGGTGGAGATCAGATTCGAGGAACTCTAGCGTGCCGGCGGCACGTCCTCTCATTACGCTGCTGACCGACTTCGGCGAGCGCGATTATTTTGTGGCGAGCATGAAGGGGGTGATCCTGTCGATTCACCCCGATGCCCGCATCGTCGACCTTTCCCACGAAATCCCTCCTCATCGCATCGAGGAAGCGGCCTATGTCCTCGAATCCTGCTGCCGATATTTCCCGGAAGGAACCGTGCATGTGGCGGTCGTGGACCCCGGTGTAGGGAGCGCCAGGCGGCCGCTCCTGGCATCCACCGAGAAATACCATTTTCTCGCGCCCGACAACGGATTGCTCACACGTGTCCTGCGGCATGAACAACGGGTCGAGATCCGGCGGGTGGAAAATACCGCGTACCGCCTTCATGCCGAGGGGGCGACGTTTGACGGGCGCGATGTCTTCGCGCCGGCCGCCGCCTGGTTGGCCAAGGGGAAGCCTGTCTCCTCATTCGGCCGTGTCATCCATGATCCGGTGACGTTCACGATTCTTGAGCCGGCATGGGAGGGCCACACGTTGGTGGGCGCCATCGAGTATGTCGATCGGTTCGGCAATCTCATTTCGAACATCACGGTGGACCATTTGCAGAAATGGCGAACCCTGGCGGGGCGACGACAGCCGACCATCCATGCCGGTCCCTGTGCCATCGATGGATTGGTGTCCAGCTATTGCGAGGGAAGGCAGGACACACCGTCGGCGCTCGTCAATAGCTGCGGCAAGCTGGAAATCTTCCTGGATAGAAATAGCGCCGCACAGCGGATGAATATCGGCGTGGGAGAGAAGATTCGTCTGCGTTGACTGCGGTAGGTCCTATGCGAGCGCCGCGTCGATGCGATCGCACACATGACTGGCAAACGGGAACGAGCATGTGAATGCGGGGGAAACGGCGTTCAGGACGTGCATAGAACGGTTGTCGCCTTCCAGGACGAAATCCATTTCGAGTTTCTTCTTCGTGATATCCAGTAGCTGGGCTCTGATCCCGGGGCGTCCCCACTTTTGATAGTGTTCTTCCTTGACACCGTCGGCGAGGGCCGAGGCCAGCGCCACCATCTTCCTCCGAGAATACTTCGCGATCTCTTCCATGGCGAGGCGGCGGTAATCGAAGTGCGCGCCCGCCAGCAGGCCCAAGCCCCGCCCTGCGACCTCGATCAGTTCCGCCATCTTAAAATTGCTGAACCCCTCGTAGTTCTCTCGCCAGAAGGCCGGGATGGCGGTCGGCCCGATTTTGGCCTGGCCGTCCGCGGTAATCGTGAAATGAACGCCCAGGAACGGATTGCGGAGGTCCGGAACAGGATAAATATTGGTGCGAATCGAACCGGGCGGCTCGTTGGAATAGAGATAGAGCCCCTTGAAGGGCAGGATGCGATACGTTTCCGAAAACCCAAAGTCCATGGCGATCTTGTCGGCGTACAAGCCCGCCGCATTGACGACGTAACCAGCCTCGATCCGGTCGCTGCTGGTGCGAACCTGCCGGTCGTTCCGCTCCAGATAGGCGGTATCGAACTGAATCTGGACGCCCTCGCGAAGGGCGTCCTGTTGGATCGCGTCCATCACGTGTAGGGGGTTGACCGTCGAGGTGCGGGGCGAAAACAACGCTCGCTGATAGGTTCTCACCCTGGGCTCGATCCGCTTCGCCTCGGTGTCTGTCAATTCCTGCAACTCGATCCCATTGGCCCGGCCCCGGCGGGTCAACTCGGCGAGCGATTCCAGATCGCCGGCATCTTTGGCGACCACGAGCTTGCCGCATCTATTGATGGGGATGTGTTTGGCCTCGCAATAGGCCGTCAGCTCTTCATTGCCGAGGCGGGTAAATTTGGCCTTCAGGCTGTCGGGCGAATAGTAGAATCCGGCGTGGAGAACGCCGCTGTTGCGGCCGCTGGCATGGGCGCCGCAGGACGACTCTTTCTCGATCAGCATGATGCGCGCGGTGGGTCGGCGCCTGCGGAGTTCTCGAGCGATGCTCAGACCGATGACGCCGCCGCCGATCACGAGGAAATCACAGGTGGTCATCGTGCCGCACGCTCGAAGGGCTCAGTCCATGTTCCATCGCAAGGGCAGAAATCTCACGCTTCGGCCAAGGTTGCAATAGAATCCCGCAAAATCGTGACCATTCTCCGTAATTCCTTCATGGATGTCGACAGCGGGGGAAGCAGCACGACCACGTCCCCGATTGGGCGAATGATCAGCCCGTTCGCTCGGGCCGTTGCTGCGACACGATGGCCGACTTTGGCGCCGAGAGGGTAGGGCTCCTTGGTCTTCGGATCTCGCACCAATTCGATTCCCACCATCAATCCACGCTGGCGGATGTCGCCGACATGGGCCAATTCCTTGACGGACTTCAGCGCGTCCGCCATCGCCCTGATCTTCGGTGACATCCGCGCGAGGGTCTTCTCTCGGCGAAAGACGCCGAGATTGGCCAGAGCGACAGCGCAGCCGAGAGGATTACCGGTGTAGCTGTGGCCGTGGAAGAAGGTCTTGAACTCGTCGTACCGGCCGAGGAAGGCGCGGTAGATTTCATCGGTCGTCAAGGTCGCAGCCAGCGGCATGTACCCACCCGTGAGGCCCTTGCTGATCGCCATCAAATCCGGCGTGATCCCCTCATGCTGGCAGGCGAACATCGTGCCAGTACGGCCGAACCCGGTGGCGACTTCGTCGGCGATCAGGAGCACGTTGTATTTCGCGGTAAGCTCCCGGATTCGCCTCAAGTAGCCGGCCGGCTGGGGGATCATACCCGCGGCCGCCTGCATGACCGGTTCGATGATGAAGCCGGCCAGTTCACGATGACGAGTCTTCAGAAGGCATTCGATCGGATCGAGGCACGCGATGTGGCACGACGGGTAAGTGAGGTTCAGGGCGCAGCGGTAGCAGTATGGGGGCTCCGCCTCGACGGTTGGAAAGAGCAGCGGCTTGAACCTGGAATGGAACAGTTCAATATTGCCGACGCTGACGGCGCCGATGGTATCGCCGTGATAGGCGAGCTTCAGATGAAGAAAGGTGTTCTTGGGGCCTGCCTCCGGATGCCGTTGCCGCCAGTATTGAACGGCCATTTTCAACGCGACTTCCACCGCGGTCGAGCCGTCATCCGAATAAAACACGCGCGCAAGGCCTTTCGGCGCGATGCGGATCAGTGCCTGCGCCAGTTCGATCGCCGGCAGGTTGGAGAGGCCGAGTAGGGTGGAATGGGCGATCTTGTCGAGTTGTCGCTTCAACGCGCGGTCGAGGGCGGAATGGCGATGGCCATGGAGGTTGACCCAGATCGACGAGGTGCCGTCGAGATACCGTCTGCCCTCCGTATCGATGAGGTAGGAGCCTCTTCCGCCTGCGATAACAAGCGGTTCCTCCTGCTCCCATTCCTGCATTTGGGTGAACGGGTGCCACAGGTAGCGACGGTCCCAGTCACGTAACTGTTCGGTAGACGGTCGTCGAGTCATAGCCGTTCGGAAAGTGTCATGCGTCAACCGTCATTCGTCAACCGTGTCGCCAATGGTATGGTGCTCAGCCGTTTGACGTCTGACGATTGACGAGGTAACCCCTCGCGCGCGGCGCGGATTATACGGGCGGGCGATTTCTTTGACAACCTTGGAGGCACTTACTATAATGAACCGATTTCCAGAAATGAGCTAGGATTTGCAAAGCCTTATACGCAATTTCTCGATTATCGCCCATATCGATCACGGCAAATCAACCCTCGCTGACCGGTTCCTAGAAACTACTGGCGCAGTCACTGATCGAGAGGCCAAAGATCAGATTCTCGATGCCATGGACCTCGAACGGGAACGTGGCATTACGATCAAGGCTCATGCAGTGGCTATCCGGTATCAGGCCAAGGACGGGAGGACGTACGCGTTGCATCTGATCGATACGCCAGGGCATGTTGACTTCACCTATGAAGTTTCTCGCAGTCTCGCAGCCTGTGAAGGGGCGCTGTTGCTGGTTGATGCCACCCAGGGAGTGCAGGCGCAGACCATTGCCAACGTGAACCTGGCGATGGCTAATCATCTCACCATCATTCCGGTTATCAACAAGATCGATTTGGCGAGCGCCGACGTGGAGGGGACGAAGCACTCCATCGCGGACGTGCTACAACTTGAAGCAGACGATGCCCTGCCCATCAGCGCGAAAGCGGGAATCGGCATCACGGAAGTGCTCGAAGCCGTCATCGAGCGGGTACCGCCCCCGTCCGGCGATCCCGACGCGCCGTTGAAGGCGCTCATCTTCGATTCCTGGTTTGATAACTATCAAGGGGTGATCGTGCTGATCCGTGTGGTTGACGGCGCGGTCCGGCCGGCGATGAAGATCAAGGTGATGTCCAACGACAAGACATTTGAAGTGATGGAAGTCGGGCAGTTTACACCGAAGCGGATGAAAACTGCGCAGCTGTTGACCGGAGAGGTTGGCTATCTCTGTGCGAACATGCGGGAAGTGGCGGACGTCAAGATCGGCGATACGCTGACCGATGCATTTCAGCCCACGACTATGCCGTTTCCCGGCTATAAGGAGGTCAAACCGCTGGTCTTCTGCGGGCTCTATTCGACCGACACGGCGAAGTATGAGGATCTTCGGGATGCCCTTGTCAAGCTCCGGTTGAACGACTCGTCGTTTGTGTACGAGCCCGAAACCTCGCTCGCTCTCGGCTTCGGCTTTCGCTGCGGCTTCCTGGGCCTCTTGCACATGGAAATTATCCAGGAGCGTCTCGAACGGGAATACGGGCTGACCTTGATCACGACGGCGCCGACCGTGGTCTATCGGGTGACGACGACCAAGGGGCAGGTCGTGGAGATCGACAACCCGGCCACGCTGCCTCCTCCCAACAGCATCGTCCGGTTCGAAGAGCCGTTTATCCTGGCGACGGTCATCACCCCGGAGCGCTACATGGGCGCCCTTCTCCATCTGTGTCAGGAGCGTCGGGGGGTCCAACGCAGCATCCATTTCCTCGATCCGACTCGCGTGATGATCAGCTATGAAATGCCGCTGAACGAGGTTATTCTTGATTTCTACGACAAGTTGAAATCGCGCACCCAAGGCTATGCCTCGCTGGATTACGAGCTGCTGGGATACCGGGAGTCCGACCTCGTCAAAATCGACATTCTGCTCAACGGTGAGGCGGTGGACGCCTTGTCCTTCATCACCCATCGCGAGCGGGCCTATCATCGCGGGCGGCAGATGGCGGAAAAGATGAAGGAGTTGATACCCCGCCAGATGTTCGAGATCGCCATCCAGGCGGCGATCGGCAACAAAGTGATCGCTCGAGAGACCATCGGCGCGATGAAGAAGAACGTCACGGCCAAATGCTACGGCGGCGATATCACCCGCAAGCGGAAGCTGCTTGAGAAGCAGAAAGAAGGGAAGAAACGCATGAAGGCCGTCGGGAGCGTCGAGGTGCCACAGGAAGCATTCCTGGCGATCCTGAAAGTCGGTGAGGAATGACTCTCGATCCGAACCGCACCAACCTTGAGAAAGTGACCGGCTCTTCCGGGGGAGGAGAACCGGCGTCGGTGTCCGGTGCCAAGCTCGCGACTCGCGGGGGGGATCGGGCCGGGCGGAAGTCGGTGGTTCGGGAGTATGCGGAAGCGATCATTGTCGCGATGCTGCTCGCGTTTGCGATCCGCGTGTTCGTGGTGCAGGCCTTCAAGATTCCGTCCGGATCGATGATCCCGACGCTGCTGATCGGAGACCATATCCTGGTCAGCAAACTGTCCTATGGCCTCCAGTGGCCGACGGACTGCAAGCTCCAGTGGGCGTTTTCGCCCGTGAACTGCTATGCCTCCCAGACCGTGATAGCGTTCGGCAGGCCGCAACGCGGCGATATCATCGTGTTCCGGTTTCCGGAAGACGAAGAGAAGGATTTCATCAAACGCATCGTCGGTCTCCCGGGCGATACCGTGCAGGTGCGGAACAAGGTGGTGTTCGTCAACAACGAACCCTTGGACGACAAGCCCTTTACACAGCGCGCCGATCCCGGCATCATTGACGGCACGATCAACCCCCGCGATAATTTCGGCCCTGTCACGGTTCCGCACGGCGCGTATTTCGTGATGGGCGACAATCGCGATCAGAGTCTCGACAGCCGATTCTGGGGGTACGTCCGGGAAGAAAAAATCCGCGGCAAAGCGTTTCGGGTGTATTGGTCCTGGAACGGGCAGGGGAATTGGACGGAGTGGGTACGATGGGAACGATTCGGCAAAGCGATACGGTGAGAACGACCGCGGCCGCCTCGGCGGCGACTGAGGAGTCGAATGGTCGAAACCAGGCGGCTACGCTGAAAGCGCTCCGGCAGTATATCCAGCGATTTCCTCAGGCCTCCGTCCTGGTCATCGGAGACCTGATCCTCGACCATTATGTCATGGGACGCGTCACGCGGATTTCTCCGGAAGCGCCGGTGCCGGTCGTGCATGTCGAATCCGAGGAATTGCGACTCGGCGGGGCGGCCAACGTCTTCAACAATATTCTGGCGTTGGGCGGGAAGGCCGATCTCTGCGGGGTCATCGGCACGGATGAAAGCGGACGATTGCTGATGAAGGAACTCGGCAATAAGCGATCCGGCCGCGGTGGGGTGGTCATCGATCATGATCGTCCCACGACCAAGAAGAGCCGGATCATCGCGCACAACCAGCAAATCGTCCGGTACGACGTCGAAGGACGAAGCGAGTTGAAGCCGGCCCTACAACGTCGAATCCTCCAGTACGTCGAATCCCGACTGCGGGAGCTGTCCTGCGTGGCGGTGTCTGATTATGCCAAGGGGGTCGTATCCGCGAACCTGATGTCGGAAATCACCCGATTGGCCGCCTTGCGCAGGATCCCTGTCATCGTCGACCCGAAAGTCGAACATTTCAGCTTCTACAAAGGCGTGACGGTGATTACGCCCAACCATCTGGAGGCAACGCAGGCCGCCGGGGTCCATGGGGATGATGATCAATCGATCAACGAGGCCGGCGCGATGATTCGTCAGCGGCTGAGCTGCCAGTCGGTGCTGATCACGCGCGGGGAAAAGGGCATGAGCTTGTACGAAGGTGAGGGAGCGTGCTGGCATCTGCCGACCAGGGCCCGGCAGGTCTATGACGTCACCGGCGCCGGCGACACCGTCATCGGCACGTTGGCGTTGGCGCTCTCCACCGGTGCGAGCGTCAAGATGGGAGCCATGCTGGCGAATTGCGCGGCGGGGATCGTCGTGGGAATGGTAGGGACCGCAACGGTGACGCCCAAACAGTTGTCGGAGGCGTTGGGGGAATGAGCCGACAGTCGCGTTCGGTCACGGTCGTCATTCCGGCCCGGTTCGACTCGTCCCGTTTGCCCGGGAAACCGTTGGTCGTGCTCAACGGGAAGCCGATGATCCAGCACGTGTACGAAAAAGCCGTGGCCTGTCGTCTCGTGTCGGATGTCCTGGTCGCGACCGACGACGATCGGATCAAACAGGCCGTCGATCAGTTCGGGGGGCGGGTCGTCATGGTGACCGGAAACTACCGATCGGGAACCGACCGGGTGGCGGCTGTCGCGCGCATGTTCGCGGGTGAGTTCTTCGTAGATCTGCAGAGCGATGAAATTCCGTTGAATCAGGAGTTCTTGGCCGATCTCATCGAACCGTTCATCCAGAGCGGCGCTGAAATGGGGACCTTGAAGCGCGTGATCGATTCGACGGAGGACCTGCATAATCCGTCCGTGGTCAAGGTGGTCACGGACGCCCGAGGCTATGCCCTCTATTTTTCTAGGGCTCCGATCCCGTTGGTCCGTGATGACCCCGATCGTCGGGCCGTCGGAGGGCTGCACTACGTCCATCTGGGACTCTACATGTA
>Ga0233416_10000493_pt1 | contig 12174 bp, 11 predicted proteins | sample Sediment_Towuti__2_FD_188638 | JGI IMG/M metagenome (GOLD analysis project Ga0233416, IMG submission 188638) | Sediment microbial communities from Lake Towuti, South Sulawesi, Indonesia - Sediment_Towuti_2014_0_MG | ecosystem: Environmental > Aquatic > Freshwater > Lake > Sediment | place... | reverse complement strand
GGTGTGGAGCCCTTCGCGTGGAGCTTCGACCCCGACGCGACGACGGCCGAGCTGCGCGAGCGGCACGCGGACCTGCCTCCCGACTCCCTGACCGACGACGTCGTCGCGGTCGCGGGCCGCGTGGTGCTCGCCCGGCGCTTCGGGAAGCTCACGTTCTTCACACTCCGCGACCGGACCGGCGACATCCAGCTGTTCTGCTCGGAGGGGTCGATGACCGCGGCCTCGCTCTCGCTGCTCGAGGAGGTGGACCTCGGCGACATCGTCGGCGCTCGCGGGCCCGTGATGACGACGCGGAAGGGCGAGCTGTCCGTCCGCGTGAGCGAGCTCGTCATGCTCACGAAGTCGCTCCGGCCGCTGCCCGAGAAGTGGCACGGCCTGAAGGATCCCGACCTGCAGCAGCGCCAGCGCTACGTGCACCTCGCGACCGACCTCGACTATCGCCGGGTCGTGCAGGCGCGCGCCAAGACGCTCCGCGCGTTCCGCCGGGTGCTTGACGAGCGGGACTTCGTCGAGGTCGAGACCCCCGTCCTCCACGCGACCGCCGGCGGCGCGATCGCGCGGCCGTTCGCGACGCACCACCGTGCGCTCGACGTCGACCTGTACCTGCGGATCGCGCTCGAGCTGTACCTGAAGCGGTTGCTCGTCGGCGGCCTCGAGCGCGTCTACGAGATCGGCCGCAACTTCCGCAACGAGGGCATCGACCGGGACCACAACCCGGAGTTCACGATGCTCGAGGTCTACCAGGCCTACGGCGACTACTTCACGATGATGGAGCTCGGTCAGGCGCTGATCCGGGCGGCGGCGCTCGAGGTCCGCGGGTCGCTGCGGTTCGAGTACGAGGGCCGTGAGCTTGACCTGGAGTCGGAGTGGCGTCGGGTGACGCTCCTCGACCTCGTGTCCGAGGCGACCGGCGAGGAGATCACCCTCGATCGTCCCGACCTCGTGGACGTCGCCGCGCGTCACGGCATCGAGGTCCACCCCACGTGGGGTCCCGGCAAGGTCGCCCTCGAGCTGTACGAGAAGCTCGTCGAGGGCACGCTGTGGGACCCGATCTGGGTGATGGACCTGCCCCGCGAGGTCTCACCGCTCGCGCGGCCGCACCGCACGAGCCCGGGTGTCGTCGAGCACGCGGACCTCGTGATCGCCGGGATGGAGATCATCCCGGCGTACTCTGAGCTGTCCGATCCCGACCAGCAGCGCCGGAGCTTCGAGATCCAGGCCGAGGCCCGGGCGAAGGGCGAGGACGAGACCCATCCGATGGACGAGGACTTCCTCGCCGCCCTCGAGCACGGGATGCCGCCGGCCGGCGGCTTCGGTCTCGGCGTTGACCGGCTGCTGATCCTGCTCGCGGACGTCCCGAGCATCCGCGACGTGATCCTGTTCCCGCACCACCGCCCCGAGGTGTAGGGCTGTTGCTCGGCTAGTTGCCGTCCTCGGTGGCCTCCTGCAGGACCACCACGAGGTCCTCCAGCGCGGTCCCCTTGGCGAGGAACCCCGAGGCTCCCGCCTCGCGGGCTTCCTTCTCGATCCCTGGGTCGGCGTGCGCTGTGAGGATCACGACCGGGAGGTCTGGCTTGCGCTTGTGAATCTCCCGCATCGCGTCGATGCCCGAGATGTCGGGCATCGACAGGTCCATGAGGACGAGATCCGGCTCGACGCTCGCGGCCTGGCGGGTCGCGTCGATCCCGCCGTCCGCTTCGGCGGCGACCTCGATGTTGTCCACCCTGTTGAGGGCGGAGGCCAGCGCTCTGCGGAACGCCGGATGGTCGTCGACGACCAGTACGCGCAAGATCATCGTCTCCTCACGGGGAAGGTGCTCTGGAAGAAGCGTGCACAGCCACCGGCGCCATCTTGCCCGAGCGTCCTGCGTTCGGGCAACGCCCCGTCCGGGGGAAACTCGCGTGGTCCGTTCGGACCATGGCCTCGAAGGGCGACCTAGGACTCATCCTCACGGCCTTCCCGGCCGAAGACCTGTGAGAGGTTCGTCGTTCGGAGCAGGGGTGGAGGGCCAATGAGGGAGCGTTCTGGCGTATCGGAGGCCCAGGGTATACTGCCTGCGTGGGGCGCTTCGGAAGGCGCGAGGAGTGCGCCGGGCGGAGCGCTCGATGTGCCTCGGGGGGAGGACGTGGTCCGCTGATCCTCGAGGCGATTCGATAGAAGGGGCTTCGGCCCCGGGAGAGTGACATGTTCGAACGATTCACCGACCGAGCCAGGCGGGTCGTGGTCCTCGCGCAGGAAGAAGCGAGGATGCTCAACCACAACTACATCGGCACCGAGCACATCCTGCTCGGCCTGATCCACGAGGGCGAAGGCGTCGCGGCCAAGGCCCTCGAGTCCTTGAACATCTCCCTCGAGGCCGTGCGCCAGCAGGTCGAGGAGATCATCGGCCAGGGCCAGGCGGCGCCGACCGGACACATCCCGTTCACCCCCCGTGCGAAGAAGGTCCTCGAGCTCTCGCTCCGCGAGGCGCTGCAGCTTGGGCACAACTACATCGGCACCGAGCACATCCTGCTCGGGCTCATCCGCGAGGGTGAGGGCGTCGCCGCCCAGGTCCTGCAGAAGCTCGGCGCCGACCTGAACCGGGTCCGCCAGACCGTCATCCAGCTCCTGTCCGGATACACCGGCGGCAAGGGCGAGCAGACGTCTCCCGAGCAGGGCGGCCAGGCCGGCCAGGGCTCGATGGTGCTCGATCAGTTCGGCCGGAACCTCACGCAGCTCGCGCGCGAGCAGAAGCTCGACCCGGTGATCGGGCGCGAGAAGGAGATCGAGCGCGTGATGCAGGTGCTCAGCCGTCGCACCAAGAACAACCCGGTGCTGATCGGCGAGCCCGGCGTCGGCAAGACCGCGATCGTCGAGGGCCTCGCGCAGGACATCACGAAGGGCGAGGTCCCCGAGACGCTGAAGGGCAAGCAGATCTACACGCTCGACCTCGGCGCGCTCGTCGCCGGTTCGCGTTACCGCGGCGACTTCGAGGAGCGTCTGAAGAAGGTCCTGAAGGAGATCCGCACGCGCGGCGACATCATCCTGTTCATCGACGAGCTGCACACGCTCGTCGGCGCCGGTGCCGCCGAGGGCGCGATCGACGCCGCGAGCATCCTGAAGCCGATGCTCGCGCGCGGCGAGCTCCAGACGATCGGCGCCACCACGCGCGACGAGTACCGCAAGCACCTCGAGAAGGATGCGGCGCTCGAGCGCCGGTTCCAGCCGATCACCGTCGAGGAGCCGACCGTCGCGCACACGATCGAGATCCTGAAGGGGCTCCGCGATCGCTACGAGGCACACCACCGCGTGAACTTCACCGACGATGCGCTCGTCGCGGCGGCGAACCTCGCCGACCGCTACATCAGCGACCGCTTCCTGCCGGACAAGGCGATCGACCTCATCGACGAGGCGGGCTCGCGCATGCGGATCCGTCGCATGACCGCGCCGCCGGACGTCCGCGAGGTGGACGAGAAGATCGCCGAGGTGCGCCTCAAGAAGGAGAGCGCGATCGACGCGCAGGACTTCGAGAAGGCCGCGTCGCTCCGCGACGAGGAGCGTCAGCTCATCGAGGAGCGCCAGCGCCGCGAGCGCGAGTGGAAGTCCGGCGAGATGGACGTCCTGTCCGAGGTGGACGAGGAGGAGATCGCCGAGGTCCTGTCGATCTGGACCGGCATCCCCGTCTTCAAGCTCACCGAGGAGGAGACGGAGAAGCTGCTCCGCATGGAGGACGAGCTCCACAAGCGGATCGTCACGCAGAACGAGGCCATCTCGGCGGTCTCGCGCGCGATCCGTCGCACGCGCTCGGGCCTGAAGGACCCGCGGCGGCCCTCGGGCTCGTTCATCTTCCTCGGCCCCTCGGGCGTCGGGAAGACCGAGCTCTCGAAGGCGCTCGCCGAGTTCCTGTTCGGCGACGAGGCCGCGCTGATCCAACTCGACATGTCCGAGTACATGGAGAAGCACACGGTCAGCCGGCTGATCGGCTCGCCCCCCGGGTACGTCGGGTACGAGGAGGGCGGCCAGCTCACGGAGGCCGTCCGGCGCAAGCCGTTCAGCGTGATCCTGTTCGACGAGATCGAGAAGGCGCACCCGGACGTGTTCAATACGCTCCTGCAGATCCTCGAGGACGGACGCCTGACCGACTCGCAGGGCCACACGGTGGACTTCAAGAACACGATCATCATCATGACCTCGAACATCGGGACGCGGGACATCCAGAAGGGCGCGGGCATCGGCTTCGCTGCGCATGCCGACGAGGAGATCACCTACGACCGCATGAAGGCGAAGGTGACCGACGAGCTGAAGCACAGCTTCCGGCCCGAGTTCCTCAACCGGATCGATGAGGTCATCGTCTTCCGCTCGCTCACGCAGGACGACGTGAAGGAGATCGTCGACCTGATGATGAAGCGGGTCCGCGAGCAGCTCCAGGCCAAGGACCTCGAGATCGAGCTCACGGACGAGGCGAAGACGCTCCTCGCACAGAAGGGTTACGACCTGGCCCTCGGCGCGCGGCCGCTGCGGCGGACGATCCAGCGCCTGGTCGAGGACCCGCTGTCCGAGAAGCTCCTGTGGAAGGAGTTCCGAGCCGGCCAGACGATCATCGTCGACGCCCGAGACGGCGAGATCGTGTTCGAGGTCCCCGCGCCGCCGGAGACCCCGCCGGTGGAGCTCGCCGGCTCGTCGGAGGGGTAGGCGTCCAGGACGTGGGTCGGGGCTATCGCCCGCGCCCACACAAGACCGATGGCCCGGCAACCTCGCGGCTGCCGGGCCCTTCGGTATCTGGCCTCAGCTCGACGACGAGAGGTCGTACCGCCACACGGAGTCGTCGCCGTAGTTCGTGATCCAGACGGCGTCGTCGGTGACCTCAACGTTCGTCGCGAACGTCCCTGCCGCGGCGAACGTCTGCACGACGGCTCCGGTCACGGCGTCGACCTCGACCACCGTGTCGGGGGATCGCGCGACCCACACGCTCCCTCCGTGGCTCGTGAGGTACACCTCGGGGCCGGGCGTGTACTCGTCGAGCGGTGCACCGCTATGGGTGGCGCCCTGCATCGAGGGGTCGAGCGACAGCGGAAGGATCTGCTCGACCGCATCGGAGTTCGGATCGAGGCGAAGCAGCGCGCCCTCCGTCACCGCGCCTTCCCTTCCATGGACATCGCCTTCATACGCCGTCATCCAGACGAACCCGCCGGTCTCGACGAAGCCGCCCGGCTTGCCGTGCTCCGGGTTGACACCGAGACCATCGGGCAGCACGTAGGTCTGGAGCGTGTCGCCGGTGGTCGGATCGGAGCGGACGACCACCGCCCGCCCGTCTTGGTCGGTGCCACCGGTCCAGAGCGAGCCGAACGCGTAGCCGCGGGGAGGGGTCGGAAGCGCCCGGATCAACGCGCCGGTGACGGGATCGATCTCGGCACCGTCGCGATGCGGCTCGCCGGCCCCGAACGCCCACACGCGGCCGCCGCCGAAGACCGGGGAGATGTACGGCGACCAGGGATCCGTGACCTTGCCGGTCGCCGTAAATCGATCCGAACCGTCACGTCGGGAGGCCAGTACCCGCAGCCGGAGACGTAGATCGCGCCTGAGTCGACGACGAGGTCGCCACAGGCGTGGATGTCCAGAGGAACGTGCTCGATGATCTGGCTCGAGGTCGGGTCGATCCGGTACAGCGTCCCGTCGAACGTGGTCACCCAGATCGAGCCGCCAGCCTCAGCGATCCCACTCGGATGGCCGCTGAGCGAGAGGACCGCGTCGGGGCCGCCGTTGCCGGTGGCTGCGGGGACCGATCCAGATCCGCTGCCCCGATCGGTCGCGACGATCGCCGTTACCGCCACGATCGCCGCGGCCGCCGCGAGACCGACGACGAGCGCAGCGGTTCGACGCGGCGGACGTCGCTGCAGTTGGACCTGCCGATCGAGCGCTCCGGGTTCGGGGCGCACCTTCTGCGTCGCCATGCGGAACACCTCCTGCACCTCAGGCATCCCGCACTCCTTCCCTCGCTCGGAGGGCCCGCCGGCCCTGGGTTGCCAGGGCCCGCACCGTCGACGGCCAGACGCGCAGGATCCGCGCCGCCTGCTCGGACGGATAGCCGAGCAGGTCGACGAGCACGAGGGCGGCCCGCTGCCGGGGCGTGATGCCGAGCAAGAGCCGGCGCAGATCGGCGCTCAACTCCGCATCGGCGAACGCGTCCCGCTCTTCGCCGACCGGTAGCACCTTCCGAAGCGCCATAGCCGCGCGGCGACGACGCATCCGGAAACCGTTCAGCGCGACGCGGAACAGGTACCCGGTCGGATCCGAGATCCGATCGAGCTCGTTCCAGCGCTCCCACAGCCGCAAGAACGCCTCCTGCATGAGGTCCTCAGCGTCCTGAGTGCTCCCCGTCACGAAGTACAGGGCCTTGAAGAGACGCTCGTGTTCCGCCTCGAAGAAGTCGTCGAAGCGGGCCCGTGCCTCGACGACCTCGACGGGGAACACCACGATCTCCCCCTCGGCTCGCATGGACCATGGATGCACGAGATGCCTCCAGCGCTTAGCGCGCCCGAGCTCGAAGGGTCGAGCCTACGCTCCTCCATCGAACGGGAACAGCCGGCGAAGAGGGCCGCGGAGTCGAGCGGTTCCCCCGTCGCTCCCAGGGGTTCCCACAGCGGGCAACCGGGCGTACCCTGCTGCGATGGACGCGCCTCCGGAGGCCTGGACGGTCGAGACCTCGAGGGACGGCAAGCGTTGGCGCTCGTATGGCAAGGCCTGGAAGTGGCCCGGCGAGCAGATCCTGATGCATGCCGCCCCGCGCTTCGTGCGGTTCCGTCGCGTCGTTCCCGTTGACGAGCCCGAGTGGTGTACGCCGCTCGAGGGTGACGGTGGGACGCCGATGACCCTGATCAGGATGGAAGCGCGCGAGCGTGAGGACCTGTGGCCCGCTCGGAAGCATCTCGGTCTCCCGGTGCTGCTCCCGGGAGGGGAGTCCGGCCGACTCGTCTCGTTCTGGCGGAGCCCGGAGGGTGACCGCTGGACCTACACGCTCGAGTTCCGCGGTCCCTAGCCCAGCCCTCTGAGCTCCTCCGGGACGAGGTCGGCGAACTGCCACGCGGTCCACAGCTCGCGAGCGATCCGATCCTGGTCGGACCGCACATCGAACCGCTCGAAGTACTCGCAGACCCGGCGGACATCTCGCTCGAGCAGGCTCTGCGCGTGCCGGTTCTTGCGAGGATCGATGGCCTGCGGCAGGTCGATCAACGTGGCCCGTCCCTCCCACACGAGGACGTTGTACGCGGAGAGGTCTCCGTGGATCACGTTGCGGTACAGGAAGAGCTCGATGCCGCGCATGACCTGCGCGAACAGGTCTCTCGCCTCGTCGAGGTCCGGGCGGATCGAACGGAGCTGCGGCGCAGCGCGCTCGATGTCTCCGACGAAGGTCATCAAGATCGCATCTTCCGTCGCCGCGAGCGGCCTCGGCACGGGTGCGCCGGCCTCGGACAGCGTGCGGAGCGTCTCCCACTCGCGGCCGACCCAGATCGCGCCCTGGACCTCGCGGCCGAACCTCGTCTTCTTCTCGAGCGCGACGCGGATGCGCCGCTCCTTGATCCACTCGCCGTCGCGGTAGAGGGACTCGTCGCGGAAGTCCCGCCGGTCGAGCGGGTGGTAGACCTTCAGCGCGAGGAGGTCCTCTCCGGTGGTCGAGCGGTTCCCTCGGCATAGGTGGACGGATGCCTCCTTGCCACTCTTGATCGGTCGGACGATCTTCGTGATGAGCCCTTCGTCGAAGAAGTGCTCGAACGCCTCCTGCTGCAACTCGTTCCCCTTTCGGTGACGTGACGTGCCGGATCCGGCCACGTCCCTCGGGAACGGAAGAAGCGCCGCCCTCCGGGCGACGCTTCGCGGTGAGACGCGCGAGTCTTCAGACGCGAGCGGAGGGACGTGGCATGACAGAGCCGGCAACCCAGATCTCGGTCATCACTCATCCCTCCTTCCGGTCGAAGCGCACTCTCCGCGGAGGTCAGTCTACAACGGCCTACGCGGGCAGCGAGTGAACCTCGCGGCTGGAGAGCTTGCGCGTTGTCGACGACAAGCGAAGGCCCGCCATCCGCACGGGTCCCGCGACCCAGGCGCCATCCTCGAGGAGCTCGACGCGGATGGCGCCCTCGTCGGACTCGGAGATCCGGAGCGTCTTCCCCAGTTTGGTCCGGTACACGCCTGAGCCGGTCACCAGGTCACTGTACGCCATCTGGCGGGCGGGCGGCTGTGGCCGTGTCAGACCCGTCGGCTAGGTTCCGGCCATGGGCAAGGTGCGGACGCTCCTCGCGTGCTCGGAGTGTGGGCAGCAGCTGGCGCAGTGGGCCGGGCGGTGCCCCGGCTGCAGCGCCTGGGGCACGATCTCGGAGCGGGTCGGCGGCACGACCTCTCCGGATGTGGAGATGCAGACCCTCGCGCACGAGGAAGGGAGCGATCGTCGGGTCCCGACCGGGTTCCCCGGGATCGACCGGGTGCTCGGCGGGGGCATGGTTCCCGCGTCCGTTGCCCTCCTGGCCGGCGAGCCCGGCATCGGCAAGTCGACCCTTCTCCTCCAGTTGGTGGCGAACCTGTCGGCTGCCGGGCTCTCCTGCCTGCTCGCCTCGGGGGAGGAGTCGCGAGCCCAGGTCGCCGCCCGCGCTCGCCGCCTGGGCGTGGCGGGCGACGCCGTCTCCTTCGTGAGCGGCCGGGAGCTCGGGCTCGTCCTGGACGCCGCCCGTGCGGCCCGACCATTCCTGCTCGCGGTGGACTCGATCCAGACGCTCCGAGACCCGAACGGCGGGCTCATGCCCGGAGGGCCTTCCCAGGTGCGCTCGTGTGCCGACGCGCTCATCGGGATGGCCAAGGCGGAGGGGATCGCCGTGGTGCTCACCGGCCACGTCACGAAGGACGGCGACCTGGCCGGTCCCCGGACCCTCGAGCACGCCGTCGACACGGTGCTCACGTTCGACGGTGACCCTCGGTCAGGCCTTCGGATGCTCGTCGGCGGCAAGAACCGGTTCGGAGCCGAGGGCGAGGTCGCGTGGTTCGAGATGACCCCCACCGGCCTGCGTGAGATCGATCCCTCGGCGCTCCTGCTCTCGGGGCAGGGCGAGCCGGGAGCGGCGACCGCCCTGCCGCAGGCGGGTCGTCGAGCCCTCGCCGTCGAGGTTCAGGCCCTCGTGTCCCTCAGCGACGGACCCGGCCGCCGGCAGGTTACCGGTCTCGATGGCCGGCGGTTCCAGCTGGTCGCCGCGGTCCTGGACCGGGCGGGTCTCAGGCTCGGGCGTGCGGACCTGTACGGCGCCTCCTCCGGCGGGGTCCGGGTCGACGACCCGGCGTGTGACCTGGCCGTGGCGGCCGCTCTCGCCTCCGCCGCCTCGGGGGTCGCTCCGCCTCCGGGCAGCGCCTTCGTGGGCGAGGTGGGCCTCACGGGCTTGGTCCGTCGGGCCCCCGGCCTCGCCCCGCGGCTCGCGGCGGCCAGGGCTGCCGGGGTCGAGACCGTCTTCGCCCCGGGGGACCCGAGCGCCTGGGGTGGTCTCCGTGTTGTTCCCGTCCGGCATCTCCGAGACGCTCTGACCTGGGCTTCTCCCGTTGGCATGGCCGTCCGTCCTAGGGCTCCCGACCCCGCTGAGGACCTCGAAATGGGCCTCTGACCAGCGCTTTCGGTTTGCGGGGGAACGCGCCCCCGTGCTACGCTGTCAGCCGGTCCGGCCTTCCAGCTACCGATCTTCCGAGGGGGTCTCGTGTTCCGCAAGGGCGACACGGTTGTTCATCCGGAGCACGGCGCAGCTGTCATCGAAGAGCTGTGCGAGCGGGAGTTCCTGGGTGAGAAGCGCAAGTACTTCCGGCTCCGCGTCTCCTACGGGGATCTCACGCTCATGGTGCCGGTGGACAGCACCGATGAGGTCGGCCTTCGCCAGGTCGTGAGCAAGAACGAGGTCAAGAAGGTCCTGAACGTCCTGCGCGAGGACGAGTCGAAGATGGCGGCGAACTGGAGTCGCCGCTTCAAGAACAACATCGAGAAGCTCCGATCCGGCGACATCTACCAGGTCGCCGAGGTCGTTCGGAACCTGTCGATCCGCGAGCGCGAGCGCGGGCTCTCCGCCGGTGAGAAGCGGATGATCCAGAAGGCCCGCCAGATCCTCGTCTCCGAGCTTGCCTACGCGAGCGCCGGAAGCGAGGAGAAGGCCGAGGCGATGATCGACAAGGTGCTGGACGAGTCGCACGGGGCGCGGCTCCTGCAGGGCGCGTAGCAGGGCGAACGCCGTTCCGACACGCACGGGCTCCACCGCTGTTTCCGGCCTGCCTGGGTCAAGTTCACCCCCGCGAGCGTCGAGGCATCAAGGGAGATGCGAGCACGCCGTGAGCACGCGGCGGGAGCCCCGAGGCCCCCGGCCGAGGCCGACGCCCGTCGTCCGCCGAGCGGGCGGCTGGTCGAGTTCGTCCGCCTGATCTTCGTGGTCCTGTTCGCCGCCGCCGGCTACATGGTGGCGACGCGGATCGGCTCGGGCCAGACCTCCCGGATCCTCGTCGGCGTGGTCCTCGGCTCCTCGACCGGGTTCGTGCTCGGGGGCGTGCTCGGGCGCCAGACGGCGAGCGCGGTCCGCACGCTCGAATCCGACCTGCGGCGCGTTCCCGCCGCTGAGATCGTGGCGGGCGCGGCGGGCCTGATCGGCGGCCTCGCGATCGCGGCGCTGCTCTCGGTCCCGGTCTTCCGCCTACCGCCACTCGCCGCCTGGACGAGCGTCACGTTCATGTATGTGATCCTCGGGTACGCCGGGTACCGGATCGGTCGCACGAAGCACGCCGAGCTCTTCGATCTGATCGGCCTGAAGCCTCGCGCCTCCGGAGTATCGCGCGGTGAGGTGTGCGTCGTGGACACGAGCGCGTTCATCGACGGCCGCGTTGTGGATCTCGTGAAGACGGGCTTCCTCACCGGCGACTTGCTGATCCACAGCGCGGTCCTGCGCGAGCTGCAGACCATCGCCGACTCCTCGGACCCGAAGCGGCGTGCCCGCGGGCGACGGGGTCTCGACGCGGTCGCCGAGCTCCGGCACGAGCGGGGGGTCGAGGTACATCTCGTCGAGGAGGACGGTGTGTACGACGTCGACGCGACGCTCGTCCGCCTGGCGCGCGACCGAGGGGCGACGCTCCTCACCGCCGATCACAACCTCGCGAAGGTCGCGGCGGCTGTCTCCGTTGCGGCGCCGAACCTGAATCAGCTCGCGGCGGCGTTCCAAACACCCGTCGGGATCGGCGACGAGATCACGGTCGAGCTCGTCAAGCAGGGTCGCGAGCACGGGCAGGCGATCGGCTATCTCGAGGACGGAACGATGGTCGTCGTCGAGCAGGCCGGTGAGCGGATCGGCGACGAGGTGTTCATCCTCGTCCGGAACGTCATCCAGACGGCAACAGGCCGGATGGTGTTCGCCTCCCTCCAGTGAGGAGGACCCGCGGGCGGTCTCGGTGGTCGAGGATCCCGCGACGGGTTCCACGGGGTAACCTGCCCGTCATGACGTTCGGCGCGGTCGCCATCGTGCTCGCCGCTGGGAGCGGCGAGCGGCTCGGGCTCGCCACCCCGAAGGCGTTCGTCACGCTCGGAGGCCAGACCATCCTCGCCCACGCCGTGGCCGCGGCGTTCGCGAGCCGCTCGATCGACCTCGCGGTCGTGGCCGCTCCGACGGGCTCCGAGGACCTCGCCCACGCGATCTGCGAGCCATTCGGAGCGCATGCCGTCGTGACCGGAGGGCCTTCTCGGACCGCGTCGGTGCGAGCCGCCTTGGAGGTGGTTCCTGTTGACACAGCGGTCGTCGTCTGTCACGACGCCGCGAGGGCACTGGCCCCGCCATCGCTCTTCACCTCGGTGGTCGAGGCGCTGGAGGGATGGGACGGCGTCGTGCCCGTCGTTCCTGTTCCCGACACGGTGAAGCGGATCCGTGACGAGCACGTCCTCGCGACGGAGCCTCGGGACGGGCTCGCCCTCGCCCAGACCCCGCAGGCCTTCGGAGCCTCGGCGCTGCGTGATGCGCACGTGCGGGCGGCCGCCGCCGGGCTCGAGTTCACCGACGACGCGGCGGCGCTGGAGTGGGCGGGATACCGGGTCCGAGCCATCCCCGGGGAGGCCCGCAACTTCAAGATCACGAGCGTCGAGGATCTCGAGCGGGCCGAGGCGCTGATGACCGGGGTGGCGCGTGACTGAGCAGCGCGTCG
>Ga0233416_10000492_pt1 | contig 12224 bp, 12 predicted proteins | sample Sediment_Towuti__2_FD_188638 | JGI IMG/M metagenome (GOLD analysis project Ga0233416, IMG submission 188638) | Sediment microbial communities from Lake Towuti, South Sulawesi, Indonesia - Sediment_Towuti_2014_0_MG | ecosystem: Environmental > Aquatic > Freshwater > Lake > Sediment | place... | reverse complement strand
TGGGCGGGCAAGCTCTGGTCGCCGGCGATCGGCGCCGAGCACGTCGCGTGTCGCGAGTCGGCGGCACTCTTCGACGAGAGCTCGTTCGCGAAGATCGAGGTGTCCGGAGAGGGGGCGGCGGACTTCCTCGAGCGGCTCTGCGCGAACTCCGTCGCGCGTGCCGTCGGACGCGTCACGTACACCCAGATGCTCAACGCGCGCGGCGGGATCGAGTGCGACTTCACCGTTTCGCGCCTCGCGGAGGAGCGCTTCCGGATCGTGACGGGAACCGCGTTCGGCCAGCACGACCTGGCCTGGATCCGCCAGCACGCGCCCGACAACAGCTCGGTCCACGTCGCCGACGTCACGTCGCAGCTCGCGTGCCTCGGCCTCTGGGGGCCGAGGGCGCGCGACATCCTGCAGCCCCTGACCACCGCTGACCTCTCGAACGAGGCATTCCCGTACATGACCGCTCGGGAGCTCGCGGTCGGGCCGGTTCCGTGCCTCGCCCTGCGCGTCACCTACGTCGGCGAGCTCGGGTGGGAGTTGTACTGCCCGGCCGAGTTCGGCCTCCGGCTTTGGGACACCCTCTGGGAGGCAGGCGTGCCCTTCGGCCTCGTTGCGGGCGGCTACAAGGCGATCGACTCGCTGCGCCTCGAGAAGGGCTACCGCGTGTGGGGGGCGGACATCACGCCGGAGGACACGCCCTTCGAGGGCGGCCTCCGCTTCGCGGTCCGGCTCGAGAAGGGCGACTTCGTAGGGCGCGATGGTCTTGCTGCAGCAGGCGAGCCGACGCGGCTCCTCCGCTGCCTCACGCTCGAGGACCCGCGCGCCGTCGCGCTCGGCTCCGAGCCGGTGCGGGTGGGTGACGCGCTCGTGGGCCGGGTGACGAGCGGCGGGTACGGCTACACGGTGGGGCGCTCGATCGCCTACGCGTACCTGCCCGCCGAGAACGGCGTGGGAACGGAGCTCGCCGTCGAGATCTTCGGTGAGTGGGTTGCGGGCGTCGTGGCAGAGGAGCCGCTCTTCGACCCGCGGGGCGAGCGGATCCGCGCGTGAGCGACTTCGCGGCGGCAGTCGAGCGCGTGTGGCCGGGCCAGGACGCGCGCTGGGAGATCCTCGGCGGTGGGATCACGAACCACAACGTCAAGGTCGAGGTCGAGGGCGAGACGTTCGTCCTCCGCGTCGCGGGCAAGGACACCGACCTCCTCGGCATCGACCGAGGCGTCGAGGTCGAGGCGACGCGCGCCGCCGCGGCGCTCGGGATCGGGCCCGAGGTCGTCGCGTTCGTCGAGCCGGAGGGCTGGCTCGTGACGCGCTTCATCCCCGGAGCCGTCCCTCCGCTGGAGACGATGCAGAAGCCGGAGACGGTTCGGCGTGTCGCCGAGGCCTTGCGTGGCTTCCACGACGGTCCAGCGATCGCCGGGCGATTCGACTCGTTCCGCGTCGTGGAGGAGTACCGGAGAACGACACTCGAGCGTGGCGGCGCCGTCCCCGGCGCCTACGACTGGGCACACTCGGTCGCGTCCGCGGTCGAGCGGCGCCGCGAGGGCGCGAGGCCCGTTCCGTGTCACAACGACCTCCTGAACGCCAACTTCCTCGACGACGGCGAGCGGCTGCGCATCGTCGACTGGGAGTACGCGGGCATGGGCGACCGCTTCTTCGACCTCGCGAACTTCTCGATCAACCACGAGCTCGACGAGAGCGGGCGGGAGGCGCTGCTTGCCGCCTACTTCGGCGAGGTCCGCGACGACGATGCGCGCGCTTTGGAGCTGATGCGCTTCATGTCCGACTTCCGCGAGGCGATGTGGGGCGTCGTCCAGGCGGCCGTCTCCGAGCTCGACTTCGACTTCGATGGCTATGCGGCCGAGCACTTCGAGCGGATGCAGCGGACCGCGGCGGAGCCCGACTTCCGAGCCGCGCTCGAAGCCTGAACGAGCGAGGGGCGCCGTGTGGCGCCCCTCGCGTTGGATGTCCGTGTTGTGGCTAGCCCTCGTACTGCGTATCGGCCGGAAGGAGCATCGTGGCCTCTTGCTGGGCCTCGAGCCGCTCGAGCTCCTCCTCTGTGCCCATCCGCACCGGGCCCTTGAACCAGTTCTTGGCCGAAAGGGCCCACCAGCCGCCGAAGACGAGGCCGATTCCCGCGAACCAGAGAATCGCGTAGTTCGTGAACCGCCAGTCGAACGGGTCGTTCCACGGAAGTCCGACCTTGTACAGCGGGATGAGGAAGAGGATCGTGATCAGGCCCACCCAAAGGAGCGAGACGACGTCGATCCACTTGTAGTGCCTTCCGAGGCTCCATGCTCTCGGCTCGTCCCAGCTGTCGCCCTTTCGGAGTCGTAGGTACACGGGGATCACGAATGCGATGTAGAGGCCGATCACGGCGATGGAGGTCCCAACGAGGTACCCGACGAAGTAGTTCCAGACCGCCGGGATCATCAGGACGGCCGAGAAGAAGGCTACTCCGAATACCGACCAGACGGGGACGCGATGACGGGAGACGCGCCGCCAGAGCTGATGGCCCGGCACGGCACCGTCGCGCGAGAAGGCGAACATCATCCGTGAAGCCGACGTCGTCGATGCCGTCAGGCAGAAGAACTGTGCGACGACGCAGATGAAGAGAAGAACCTCCGCCCAGTTCTGGCTCATCGACTCCGTCCAGATCCACGGCACGAGGAATCCGAGGTCGTTGACCACTTCCAGCGCGCCCTCGGTGCTCGGAATGGAGAACGTCACTGCAAGGAGCAGGATCCACCCGAAGATCACCGACACCACGACCGATGTCCAGATGCCAACGGCCGCGAACCGCGACGCCTTGTGTGTCTCCTCTGCGGTATGCGCCGAGGCGTCGAAGCCGGTGATCGTGTACTGCGCTAGGAGGAAGCCGAGTCCGAGCACGAGCCAGAATGCAGGGTTCGCGAACGACGTCGTGTCGCCACCGAAACCCGAGTTGTTCACGCGCTCCGTGAACACGTAGGAGAGCGACTGGTGGTCGTTGGGGACGATGATGAGGATTCCCACAACGACCGCCACACCGATCATGTGCCACCACGCCGAGACGACGTTCAGCCCGGACGTGATGCGGATGTCGAACACGTTGATCAGGGCGGCCGCGAGCAGGAACGCGATGTAGAGGATGTACGTCGAGCAGTCGTACGAGGCGCCGAACCAGTCGTTCATGCGCTCCGAGTAGGAGAACCAGAAGTCGAACAGGACCTGCCCGAAGGCCGCGAGCCCGTAGCCAATCGCTGCCGTGACGGCGACCTGTCCAATCAGGTTGAACCAACCGGTCGCCCAGCCCCAGCCCGGGCTACCGAGCTTGGACGCCCAGTAGTAGAGACCCCCGGCGGTCGGGTAGGCAGAGGCGATCTCCGCCATCGCGAGTGCGATGATCGTCGCGAAGAAGCCCACGATGAGCCAGCTGTAGGTCACCCACATCGGGCCGCCGTGCTCGAAGGCCACGTTGTACGACGTGAGGCAACCCGCGAGGATCGAGATGATCGTGAAGCTGATCGCGAAGTTGCGGAACCCTCCCATAGCGCGGAAGAGCTCCTGCGCGTAGCCCAGCTTGTGGAGGAGCCTCTCGTCCTCCGAAGTGTGGTAGCCGGGCGGGGGTCCTGTACTCACCGGACCGGTACTCATATGTCCTCCCAGGGTCGCCTGCGTGTCTTGACGGGGTATTACGTCCACTCTCGGCTTGACATGTCAACCGGGCACGGCACGCACTAGGATCGCGCTCATGCTCTCGTTGGGTGAGCTGAAGGGCGAGGTCGAGGCCGGCGTCATCGATACCGTCATCGTCGCCTTCACCGACATGCAGGGCCGGCTCATGGGGAAGCGGCTCCATGCGGAGTTCTTCGTCGAGGAGGTGGACGCGGGGCGCGAGGTCGAGGGGTGCAACTACCTGCTCGCGCTCGACATGGAGATGGACCCGGTCCCGGGCTACGAGATCGCGAGCTGGGAGCAGGGCTATGGCGACTTCGCGATGAAACCCGATCTCGCGACGCTCAGGCGAATCCCGTGGCTCGAGGCGACCGCCCTCGTCCTCTGCGACGTCCTCTGGCACGACGGATCGCCCGTCCGGCCCTCGCCGCGGCAGGTGCTGAAGGCGCAGATGGACCGAGCTGCGGCCGCCGGCTTCACGCCGATGACCGGCTCCGAGCTCGAGTTCTACCTCCTGCGGGAGACTTACCAGGAGGCGTGGGCGCAGCGGTACGAGGATCTCACTCCGTCCGTCCCCTACATCCTCGACTACCACATCCTCGCCACGACCTACGACGAGGAGCTCATCCGACAGATCCGCAACGGCATGCACGGTGCGGGAATCAAGGTCGAGACCTCCAAGGGCGAGGCCTGGCCGGGGCAGCACGAGATCAACTTCCGCTTCGCAGACGCTCTGTCGATGGCCGACAACCACGTGATCTACAAGAACGGCGCGAAGGAGATCGCCCACGCGAACGGCTGCTCGATCACGTTCATGCCGAAGCCCTTCGAGTCCTGGATCGGCAACTCGTGCCATGTCCATGCGTCTCTCTTCAGGGATGGCGAACCGGCCTTCCGCGACGACGACCAGCTCTTCGATCGGTTTCTCGCGGGTCAGATCGCGTGCTTCAAGGAGCTCGCGCTCTTCCTCGCACCCACGATCAACTCGTACAAGCGCTACGCGGCGGGGACGTGGGCGCCGACGTCGCTCGCATGGGGACACGACAACCGCACGTGCGGTTTCCGCATCGTCGGGCACGGCGCTGCGAAGCGCGTCGAGACGCGGATTCCGGGCGGCGACGTGAACCCGTACCTCGCCTTCGCTGCGATCATCGCCGCGGGGCTGCACGGCATCGAGAACGAGCTCCCGCTCCCGCCGGCGCTCGAGGGGAACGCATACGAGTCCGAGTCCGAGAGGTTCCCCTCGACGCTGCGCGAGGCAATTCTCGCGCTCGAGATCGGGACGATGGCGCGAGGAGCGTTCGGCGATCAGGTCGTCGACCACTACCTGAACTACGCGCACACCGAGCAGGCGCTCTTCGACAAGGTCGTGACCGACTGGGAGCGCAAGCGCTACTTCGAGCGCGGCTGACCCGTGCGGGTCGTCCTGGTCACGCAGGTTCCGCCTGCCGCGCACGGCCTGACCGCGCTCCTGCGCGGACTCGGGCACGAGCCGGTCGCGCTCCTCTGCTCGCGCGAGCACGCCGAGCGGTACGGCGAGTTCCTCGAGCACGTGCGCGACGCGCCGCCGGAGCTCGACGTCGTGATCCCGGCCGCCCGCGACCGAGTCGCGCCGCTCCTGCGGGCGTACGAGCCGGACCTCCTCCTCTGCCTCGGCTTCCCGTGGAAGCTCCCGCCCGACGCGCTCGCGGTGCCGAGACTCGGCGCGGTGAACGGGCACCCGTCGGTCCTGCCGCGCTACCGAGGCCCGAGTCCGGTGTCGTGGGCCATCCGCAACGGCGAGACGGAGATCGGGTTCACCTTCCACCGCATGGACGCCGACCTGGACACCGGGCCGATCCTCGCCCAGGCCACGTTTCCGCTCGGCGACGAGCACTCGTGGGAGGAGCTCGAGCCGAAGCTCGTCGAGGTCATCACCGCGCTCCTTCCTCGAGCGCTCGAGCGGGTAGAGCACGGCGACCCGGGCGACCCGCAGGGAGACGGCGGCGAGTATCTCTCGACGTTCGACCCCGCCTATGCCCGGATCGACTGGACGAAGCCGGCCGAGGAGATCCGTCGGGCGGTGCAGGCATGGCGCTTCCACGCCTTCACGCCCGGGCCGCGGGGAGCGCTGACCGAGCTCGACGGCGAGACGGTGCGCGTGCTCCGGGTCAGCCTCGAGCCCTCGGACGGACGCCCGATCGAGTGCGCAGACGGCACACTCTGGATCGTGGAGACGGAGCCCGCATGAGGCCGGTGATCGGCATCACCTCGTACGCCCAGGACGCTCGCTGGGGCGTGTGGCATTTGCCTGCGGCGCTCATCCCCCTCGCCTATGTCGAAGCCGTCGAGGCCGCGGGCGGCCGGGCAGTGCTCATCCCGCCGAGCGAGGAGGGCATCGACGAGACGCTGGATGCCCTCGACGCGGTGATCTTCTCCGGCGGTGCAGACGTCGACCCCGATCTCTACGGGGCCGAGGCGCATCCGGAGACGGACGTCCCCCACTCGCAGCGCGACGCGGGGGAGCTGGCGCTGCTCCACGCCGCGCTCGAGCGGGACCTGCCGACGCTCGCGATCTGTCGCGGCTTCCAGCTCCTGAACGTCGCGCGCGGCGGTGACCTCATCCAGCATCTGCCCGAGGAAGTGGGTCACGACGTGCACAAGGACGTGCCCGGGGAGTTCACGCACCACCCGGTCGAGGTGAAGCCCGGCACGAAGCTCGCGTCGATCCTCGGAGAGCAGTCGCACGTGACGTCGCACCACCACCAGGCGGTGAGGCGGCTCGGCGAGGGGCTCGTGGAGACCGCCTGGGCCGACGACGGCACGCTCGAGGCGCTCGAGGATCCCTCGTGCCGCTTCGTCGTCGGCGTCCAGTGGCACCCCGAGGCCGGGGAGGACCGGGCGCTCTTCGGGGCTCTGGTGGACGAGGCCCGGGCCTACCGCGCCTCCCGCACGAAGTAGGCTCCGTCTTCCTCGATCGGCACAGGAGGCTCGTGTGTACTACGGGTTCGGGTTCCTCGTCATCTACGTCGCTCTCTCCATCGTCTTCATCGCGGACGTGCTCCGTCAGCCCGCGTCGGCGCTCTCGGGTGTCGGGAAGGGGCTCTGGATCGCCGCGCTCCTGCTCGTCCCGGTCTTCGCCTGGATCGTCTACGGCATCTGGCGGATGCGGCAGAGCCGCGGCCTGTCCGGTGCCTGAATCACAGCAGTGACCCTCACCGTTCTCAATCCCGCCACCGAGGAGCCGATCGCGGAGCTCGAGCAGGCAGGCGTCGAGGAGGCCGACGAGGCGGTCGCCCGGGCGCGCGCCGCCTTTCCGGCCTGGCGCGCGGTCTCGCCGGAGGACCGCGCCCGGCTTCTGCGACGACTTGCGACTCTCGTCGAGGAACACGCGGAGGAGCTGGCGCGCATCGAGTCCCAGAACGTCGGCAAGCCCATCAGCGGTGCTCGCGGCGAGGTCGGGATGGTCGCGCGCGTCTTCCACTTCTACGCCGGTGCCGTCGACAAGCACCTCGGCGAGACGATCCCCGTGGCCGGGGGTGTCGCCATGACGCTGCGCGAGCCGCTCGGCGTCGTCGGCCTGATCGTGCCGTGGAACTTCCCGCTCAACATCGCGAGCTGGAAGCTCGGGCCGGCGCTCGCGTGCGGGAACACCGTCGTACTCAAACCCGCCGAGCTGACCCCGCTCTCGGCGCTGCGGCTCGCTGAGCTCTGTCTCGAGGCCGGGATCCCCGACGGCGTCGTCAACGTGCTCGTCGGCAAGGGCTCGGTCGTCGGCCAGCGGCTGATCGGGCACCCGGACGTCGCGAAGATCGGCTTCACGGGCTCCACCGAGGTCGGCCGGCTCGTCATGCAGGGTGCGGCGGAGACGATCAAGCGCGTGACGCTGGAGCTCGGCGGGAAGTCGGCGAACGTCGTCTTCGCGGACGCCGATCTCGAGCGGGCCGCATCGTCGGCTCCCTACGCGGTGTTCGACAACGCGGGCCAGGACTGCTGTGCGCGCTCGCGGATCCTCGTCGAGCGCTCGGTCTACGACCGCTTCCTCGACCTCCTCGTCGAGGCGACGAAGGGCGTCAAGGTCGGCGATCCCGCCGACGAGGCAACCGAGATGGGCCCCCTGATCTCGGCGGCGCATCGCGAGACGGTCGCCTCCTTCGTCGACGAGGAGCCGTTCTTCCGCGGTTCCGTTCCGGACGGGCCGGGGTTCTGGTACCCCTGCACGCTCGTCGAGGCGACGAACGACGACCGGATTGCGCGGGACGAGGTGTTCGGGCCGGTCGCCGCCGTCATCCCGTTCGCGGACGAGGCGGATGCCATTCGGATTGCGAACGACACGCCCTACGGCCTCTCCGGCTCGATCTGGACACGGGACGGGGCACGCGCGCTCCGGGTGACGCGGGCGATCGAGACCGGCGTGCTCTCGGTCAACGCGAATACCTCGGTGCGCGTGCAGACGCCGTTCGGCGGCTTCAAGCAGTCGGGGTTCGGCCGCGAGCTCGGGATGCACGCGCTCGACGGCTACTCGGAGGTCAAGAGCGTCTTCATCTCGACGGAGGGCTGAGCGATGGGCAGGCTGGACGGGAAGGTGTGCGTCATCACGGGCGCGGGCGGTGGCATGGGGCGCGAGGCGGCGATCGTCTTCACGGTGGAGGGCGCGAAGGTCTGCGTGGCCGACCTCGAGCTCGCACTCGCCGAGGAGACGGTCTCGCTCTGCCCGGGCGACGCCTTCGCGCTCGGAGTGAACGTCGCCGACGAAGACGGCGTCGCGTCCATGTACGCGACGACCGCCGAGCGCTTCGGCGGCGTCGACGTCCTCTACAACAACGCCGGGATCTCGCCCGGGGACGATGCGTCGGTCCTCGACACGTCGGTCGACGCCTGGCAGCGGGTCCAGGACGTGAACACGAAGGGGGTCTTCCTCTGCTGCAAGCACGGCATCCCGTACCTGCTCGAGCGGGGAGGGGGGTCGGTCATCAACGTCGCCTCCTTCGTCGCGCTGCTCGGAGCCGCGACCTCGCAGATCTCGTACACGGCGTCGAAGGGCGCGGTGCTCGCCATGTCGAAGGAGCTCGGCGTCCAGTTTGCCCGCGACGGCATCCGCGTGAACGCGCTCTGCCCGGGGCCGGTGGAGACACCGCTCCTGCTCGCCATCTACGGCGACGACCCGGCTGCGTTCAAGCGGCGCCAGGTGCACTGGCCCACGGGTCGGCTCGGGAAACCGCGAGAGATCGTCAACGCGGCGCTCTTCCTCGCGAGTGACGAGTCGTCGTTCGTGAACGGGGCGACGTTCGTCGTCGACGGCGGCATCACCGCCGCCTACGTCACGCCGGAGTAGGCGAAGGACGTAGCAACAGCCTGTTGCAAAGGTTGTCCCGCGCGCCTGGGCTCGAGGAGGCCCGCTCCCAGGGAGGCTTGCAACAGTCTGTTGCAAGCCTGGTGGCCTGCTGACGACGTGGACGAGCGCGGCCGTGGGCGGCCGCGAGAGCCCTCAGACGCCGACGACCTGGACGAGCCAGCGTCGGTCGCGCTCGCGGTCCAGCTCGAGGAACAGCACGCGCTGCCACTGGCCGAGACAGAGCTCGCCTCCCTGCACGGGAATCGACTCCCCGGCGGGCCCGAGGAGCATCGACATGCAGTGCGAGTGCCCATTCCCGATCTCCATGTCCTCCTCGCAGACGTTCTCGGTGCGCCGATCCCAGTCGTCGTGCGCGTAGTAGTGCTCGGAGGGAACGAGTCGCTTGAGGAGAACGGCGAAGTCCTCGAGGAAGCCACGCTCCCACTCGTTCACGCGCACCGAGCACGTCGTGTGCGGCGAGTAGACGTTGCAGATGCCGTCCGTGATCCCGCTCATGCGGACCGCTTCCTGCACGTCGTCGGTGATGTCCGTGACGGTGAGCCCGCCCGCGGTCCGCAGTCGATGCTCGAGCTGGAAAGCCTTCACGACTCCGACATTCTGTCAGTCGCGGATGAGGTCGGCTCGGCAGAACCGTCGCCTGTACTCCGTCTAGCCCGGTACCGTGCGCAGCCGGTCTGCGACCCGCTCGATCTCCTCCTTCGGCAGGAGTCGGGGCTCGCCCAGCAGCGCAGCCCGGTGGTAGAGCGCGGCGAGCCACTCGAGGAGGACGCTGCGCCGATACGCCTGAGCGAGCGTGTCACCGATGGTGAGCGTCCCGTGGCTCGCGAGGAGCACCGCGCTTCGCCCCTCGAGCGCGCACACCGCGCCGGCCGCGAGCTCGTCCGTCCCGAAGGTCTCGTACGGCGCGACGCGCACCGGGCCGCCGAGCTCTGCGATCGCGTAGTGGATCGCGGGAAGCTCGTCGACCACCGTCGCGAGCGCGGTCGCGTACGGTGCGTGCGTGTGAACGATTGCCGCCGCGTCGGTCCCGCGGTAGACGGCGAGGTGCATCGGCAGCTCGCTCGAGGGCACGCGCTCGGCCTCGACGACGCGACCGTCCAGCCCGACGATGCAGACGAGACCGCACTCGAGCTCGTCGTAGTCGATCGCGCTCGGCGTGATCGCGACCAGATCGTCCGCGCGAACGCTGAGATTCCCGGCCGTCCCGACGACGAGTCCGTCGGCGCGAAGAAGCCGGGCGTGGTCGACGATCACCGCACGTTCGGCCTCGAGGCGCATCCTGCGCATCGAGTCTAGAGGTAGGACAATCGACGGTGATGCGCTCGTCGGCCTGCGGCGTCGTCGTCCTCCTCCGGACGATCCGCTCGCGCGAACGGACGGCGCGGGCCACGCGGGACGACTCCGGCCACGACCCCGGATCGACCGAGGTGCGTGGGCTTACGCTCAGCCCGTGCGGGCCCGTAGCTCAGAGGGTCAGAGCAGCCGACCCATGATCGGCTTGGCCGTCGGAGCGCTGGTGCACGTCCGCGAGTTGAGAAGTACGCTGCTCGGTGCGGGCCCGTAGCTCAGCTGGTCAGAGCAGCCGACTCATAATCGGTTGGTCCCTGGTTCGAGTCCAGGCGGGCCCATTTCAACCCTTGCCGTAGAGCCAAAATCGCATAACTAAGCCAAACGGGTGTGCCAGAAGTGCCCCGCAATCGCGGGTGGTGCATACCTCGGTGCATACCTCGAACGTCACGCTTCGGGTGCCGAGACGTCACTCACGAGGATCGGCTCGAGGTAGTCCATCCAGATGGACGCCCACTGGTCGATCAGAGGTAGCAATACGTCGAGCGGTTCCGACGTGACGTCGAGCGCCTCGCCTTCTCTCGGAAACATGATCCCGAGATGGATCCGAGGTACCCCCTCCTCAAGATGGACCACGGTCGACTTCATCACCCGTTGATTGTGTGTGTGCGCGACGAAGTCGTCTCGAAAGTCCTTCACGCGCTGGGTGAGTTCATCCAATAGTGGCCAAAAGCCAGCGGGCGGCTCCGGAGCCCCGCCGTCCGCGACGAGCTTCTCGAGGTTCTGCCTGAGAAGCCGATGCCGACCTATGGTGATCCGGGCTGGTCCCAAGACGACATCTGCCGCGAACACGAGGTGGTCGAGCAAGCGTTGGGCGAAGAAGTAGAACGTCTCGATGCGTAGATGCAGGATCCTCCCAATCCGCAGTTGCTCCTCAAAGTCCGCACTCTCCTCGGGAGTCAGCTCACGGGGTCCGGGTGGACTGGCTTTCCGCTCGTCGATGCGCCTTCGGGCAGTCGTGACACACCTCGGCGATCTGCAAGTACTCCTCGCAAGTGATCGCGAGGAACTCGAGATCGCGCTGTACTCGCTCGAGAGCCGCCGCGATGACGTTTCGGCGAACGATGTCGCCATGCGTGAGATTGCGCGTCAGGTGGTCGATTCGTTCGATGCTCCCAGTACTCACGCCGAGCCTTTGGTCGGGGGCGTCATGTTCCTAGTGTGATCGTCTACACCGTGGTCGACGACTCCCTCTCGCCGACGTTACCTCTCGCTGCTCGAGCTGAAGCTGCATCAGCCGCGCGTGAATGATGTCTCCCCCCTCACGCGGCTCATGGCATGAGAGCATCGAGGCGAGGATGATGAGCACTTGACTGCTGACGAAAAGCGCAGAGAGCTTCTCGCCGTCATGGAAGCTCGCCGCGCAGAGGCAGACAGGTTCGCGTGGGCGGTTCCCGCTGTTGCCATTGCAAGCCAGGCGTTCCTGCTAACGATCGCGTTGAGCGGTGACGCCTCGGCGCTACGTCGGTGGATCGCGGCCAGCGCCGCGCTTGTGACACTCGCTGGGGCGGCGCATCTCTTCTGGAAGCAGATGTTCGCGTTTGCACTCTACGAAGCAGTCATCAAGCGTGAGCGCAGTGTCCTGGGGCTCCGCCTAGTCGATCGCGACTCGCTGCTCGTCGACGCGCCGACGCTTGAGGAGCGGTTTCACCGAGAGTGGATGGAACGCGACGTGGCAGGAAACCTCGTTCGGAGTGCCGGCGGTGGTAGGCATTACTTGCCTCGGCGAACAGTCAGGTGGAGAGCATCGCACGTATGGCTCTGGCTCTTCTTGATCTTCGCGGTCATAGACATCGGCCTCGCATCGTGGGCCATCTACGACAGCCTCGGGCTCGACTGGTTTGGCTCGGATTCCTGACGGTTCCGCTCTGATGACGACTAGGGGACAGAGCTTCTTCTC
>Ga0233416_10000491_pt1 | contig 12234 bp, 7 predicted proteins | sample Sediment_Towuti__2_FD_188638 | JGI IMG/M metagenome (GOLD analysis project Ga0233416, IMG submission 188638) | Sediment microbial communities from Lake Towuti, South Sulawesi, Indonesia - Sediment_Towuti_2014_0_MG | ecosystem: Environmental > Aquatic > Freshwater > Lake > Sediment | place... | reverse complement strand
CCGCAGGAATTCCTCTTCGCAACCGTAACGGTAAATCGCCGCTTCGGTTGCGAGGTACTTCCCAAGTTTGTCTTCTAGTTCGGTCAACAAGCCAGGGGGATAGGAAAAGCCCTGGGCGTTTGCATTAGGCGCAGCCATCCCCGAGATCATGAACCCATTCAGAGGTATAGCCGGGTAAACCATCGGCAAGCAGAAAACGCCCAGGCTGCGACCACCCTCGGTGAAGTATTGCCAGATCGTCTTTGCCTTGATCCTCCCAGTGCGAACGTATTCCAGCCCATAGCCATCCGGTTTACGTTCGAACCAATCGAAAACGCCGTGTCTGCCGGGGTTCTGCCCGGTAACAATTGTGCTCCAGGCAGCCGGGCTAAGCGGCAGCGGGGTCGAAGCCAGCTTCCCCCAGCAACCAGACTGCATCAGGCGTTCCAGGTTCGGCAGCTCCCCCCTATGGACCCAGGGAGTAAGCAGGTCCCAGGTAGCGCCATCCCAGCCTATTATGAGAAGTTTTGGCGTTCTCATTGGGTCTGCCTCGCCACCTCCAGTAAGACCTCATCATAAGATTGGATCATGGATCGATTATTAAACCGCTTCGCTAACTGTCGGCTGGCTTCCCGAAAGGATTTCAATTTGATCGGATCAGTCAATAAGCTTCTCAGAGGTTCAATAAATCCAGTTCCGCTCGGGTCATCCACCAGATATCCGTTCACCGTTGGCTCGACCAGATTAAGTAACCCTCCAACGCGTGTGGCGACTACGGCTAATCCAGTTGCCAGAGCTTGTAGACCGACAATTGGCAGTCCCTCAATAAATGATGGCATGAACAATACATCACTCCTGGAAAATTGATCCATCACCTCTTCTTGGGAAAGCCAGCCCGTTACAATAACCCGATCTTCGAGTTGATATCGTTTGATCTCCTGTTGCACCCGAGCGCGTTCAGGGCCATCCCCGATCATGATGCATTCCCACGGTACTTCACATAATCTCGCCAGTGTCTGTACAATCTGGATCGGGTTCTTCTCCGGCATGAAACGCCCAGCCCAGATCACCCTGGGAGGCATCCCAACCTGGATTTCCTCGCCAGCGAATGCCGTGTGATCGAATCCATTGCAGATCACCTGGATCTCAACTGGATAATTCTTTTTGGCCATCTTACGCGTCTCTTCGCTGACTGCGATCACTTTTGCCGCTGCCCGCCAGATTGGAGGGGTGAAGGGATACACCCAACGAAACCAGCCCGCCGTCTTCTCCGAAGCGCCACTCGGGACATCTCCTCCATGAGTTGTCAAAATGTAGGGGATGCCAGAGAATTTTGAAAGTAACCAACCGATTACTCCAGCAGGTACTGCAAAGTGGACATGCATAACGGTTGGTCGCCAGTAACGAATGACCCGGGCGCTTTCCCAAATACCCCCAATAACATATCGCGCCATCTCGATGAAGCGGGCTTGATAAGGCACCTTTCTCCCACAAGGAACACGCAAGACCTCTACGCCATCGATCATTTCTGCTCTCGGCAGTTCTTTTAGATGTGAGGTCAACACTTTCAGGCTGTGCCCATTCATGCTGAGACCCAGGCACAGATCTCGGATTATCTGTGCACCACCCCCCCCTACTGGCGGAAATTCATGTGTTAAAACCAAAATTCGCAAGGAAGACGCCTCTACGGTTTCGGTTCCAGTATTTCAATGCCAAGTTCTTTAAACAGGACTTTCCGCTGGTAGGAGGCCAGTGTTGGCCGTACCACTCGCCGAACCCAGACATCGTTTTCCTCACCGAAGGAATCGGATTTACCTTTCAGGACATCCTTCATCGGGTCGGTGATGATTAATCCAAAGCGTTTCTCCCTCAAATCCGCATAATACTTTTCCAGGTACGCCTTGTTCCCACCCATAGCCATTTCCATCAGATAAACGGTTTCGTAGCGGTCCTCCAATGACACGCCTGTAATTTCACCAAAGGTCAACAAATGTCGCTCGGTGATGAACAATACCGGCTCACCAGCATGGGCCGCCTGGTTGACCGTAGCTCGGATTTGGTCTAAGGCTTCGTACGCCAGCCCGCGGCTCGGCTCGGAGTTCGGCCCGCCGGAGATCACGGTGAAGAGGATAGGAACAACCATGACGGAAGCTACCAAACCAAACGAGAGTTTAGTTATCCCAGTTGGCATCGAATCTGAATTTACCCTACCCCACATGGCGTAACTGCTGATGGTGAATAAAATCAGGAGATAAGCATCCAGGTTATGCAAGTTGCTGCCTCCACCAATTTTGACACTGACCACTATTCCACCAGCCAGTAGAAACAATAAGATCACGACCAGGCCGAGAATGCGAACAGGGTGGCACCCTCGTAATCTTTTCCAATTGAGTATTATCAGCGGCGCTGAGACAACACCGATTGCCAGCAAGATCCCAGGAGAATAGGTGGGATTCGGAAGCAAACGGTACCAAAGGAGATCAGATGTCAGGCTACTGGTGAATGCCTCCGCTTCTACCCCCGACAACCTGACGAACAAGGCCTGAAAAGTAATCGCAGTGAACAACCCCGCCAGAATCCACCCTATTGGCTTGAGGAGGTAGCCACCGATCTTTCCTGGTGCGTGCTCAGGCCTCGCGGGAAGCCCTGTCTCGAGGAAATACAGAGTAGCTGCCAGCATTCCTGCAACAGGGAACCAGTTTACCCGGCTGATCCCTGCCCAGGCGGATGCCAGAATAACCACAAGTAAGGATCGCAAGAAACGGTCACTGGAAAAACCCGTATATACTACCACAGGGACAACCAGCAAATGATAGTAAACCGGTCCAATCAATAAGAAAAGAAAACCCCACATCAAGAACAAACCGGGTGTAATCCAGCTGATTTTATTTCCGTCAGCCTCCACCCCGTTCCTTATGGTTCTCAGGCGTCTAGAAAGCAAAGCAGTCGTGAGCAATGGCATGCCTATCCATAGAAAAACCTGCCAGGCTCGGTGGAACCACAGCGGCGAACTAGGGAGAAGGAATGGGATCGACTGCATCAGGTATCGACTTGGATGCAACGGTGAAAGAGGCACAGATCGCCCATAGATGCGCTCCGCCAGATATAACGAAGCGTAATAATAGCGGCTCGACTCAGACCAACCCAGCGTCAAGGGATATGTAGAAATAGCAGGGATGTAAGTTGATAACTGGTAACCTACCGCTGCGATCAACCCCGCCGACATCAAGGCGCGCTCCCAACTGGTCTGTATGTTATAAGCTTTGAGAAATATCCCTCCAGCAAGGACCAGCAAAGAAAACAACGCCAAACGGGTAGCATACCCTTCTACGTAACGGCCCTGTGGCCCCAGAATAAGATATGAATAAACAATGATCAGGAACGCAAACAAAACCAGGTTGAGCTTTCTCAGACGACTCAGCCCCAGCAACACTATTTCGAATTTTGTTTGCACCTTTACCCAATGGGTCGACCAGGTCAAGGCAATTAAGACAACACCGAGGCTGGCGAATAACAATCCCATACCAAAGATGCCAGTCCAACGCAGTGATATGAACAATATTTCTCGCTGCTTGAGCTCCAACGCTAATTGCATCAAAGCCACTAACCCAAGCGCCAATGGGACACTCAGGGCAAGACGAACTCCCAGCCGAGAGTCGGTTTTCCTCATTCAGCCACCCTGGGTTGAGTTTTTGCCCCCGCTATCAAGCCTGGCACAAAAGCCGCCCCTGGAAGGCTTGCAATCATCATCATAGTCCGAAAAAGCAATGCCACAGTTAATGAGCTCTGCATCGACACGCCCGCCACATGGGCGAATATAAACGTCATGGACAGCTCCTGGATGCCAAGGCCGTTAATCGAAAACGGAAGTAGCGTGACAAAATAGACCAGGCTATAAAGACCCCCGATTAAGAGAAAGGGAATCTCTTCATTCTGTCCCTTGAACAAGAGCCACAAGATGCTGAACAAACCTAACATATTTATCCACGAGAACCCCAGGGAGATCAACAACGCGCGCGGTTGTTTCAACCATAAGGATAAAGCTGAGACGATCCGGTGGATTATCCGGATACTTTTATCCCAGGTGCGTTGCAGCCACTTCGATAGCGAGGCCGGCAAGATACTCATCAGGTAAATTCCATGACTCTTCAGAAAGCCAATTGGCGAGGTAGGGGATGCCAACAAGGCAGGTACACCGAATGGCAACATCATCGCCATCCCGGTCATTCCTACCAACCTGTCGACAACTAAAGATGCCGCGCTGATGGCACCATCGAATCCCAGCTGCATCGCTCCTGCCAGCCGGATAACATCACCACCAACCGTTGTCGGAAGAAAATTTGTGGCAAACAAACCAGAAAAAGTAACCCGCAAGCTCTGCCCTACCGAGATATTAAGGCCGCCAGAACGCAACAGTACATGCCAACGACCAGTCACAGCAAGCCTTGATGCAAACATCAAGAGGAGTGACAATAACAGGTAGGTGGGTGGTATCTGTCTAACAGCCAGCACGATCTCACCCCAACCCTGCTGGCTAAGCAGGTAAATCAATAATCCAATCGCCAGCAAAGTGCCGAGCAATCGGATGATAAAACCGGAGCGTCCAGCGACGCCATTTGCCAATTGCTCTTTCATGTTGTTAATTGCCTGTGGTTGATCGTCTTTCGAACAGTATATGTCGGCTTAGCCTGTGATTCGTGGTAAGTCCGCACCAAAAGCTCGGCAATCAAGCCTAATAATATCGACTGAAATCCAAGAATGAACAGCATGGTGCTCATCTGGAGTAAGGGTGATCGCACAAGTGACTCTCCAAGCCATAACTTGCGGATTAAAATAAACGCCAGCAAAAACATGCTTCCGAAGAAGAGGAGGACGCCAGTCCCTCCAAATAGATATATGGGCTTGTTCGCATAACTAAACAAGAATTTGACAGTGAACAAGTCCAAAATGACTTTGATGGTACGCTCCAATCCATATTTTGTTTTTCCGAATCGTCGTGGGTGGTGATTGACCGGAACTTCGACGATCTTTGCACCAACCCATCCAGCATAAGCTGGTATGAAGCGATGCATTTCACCGTATAGGCGAAAACCCGTCAGAACTTCCCGCCGGTATGCTTTCAATGTACAGCCGTAATCTCGCAAATGCACACCGGTTACCCACGAGATCAGACTGTTGGCCATGCGGGAAGGCAGCTTCCGGGTTAAGAATGGATCTTTTCGATCGACGCGCCAACCAGAAACAACGTCATAACCCTGGTTGAGCTTATCGAGCAGCATGGGGATATCCGCAGGGTCATTTTGGAGGTCTGCGTCCATCAGTACGATAATATCCCCAACGGCGTGGTCTATCCCGGCCGCAATGGCTGCTGTCTGACCAAAATTTCGCCTTAACTCGACCACGCAGACATGACTGGGATCGTCCTCAGCCAGTTGCTCCAGGACAGTTAGACTGCCATCCATGCTGCCATCGTCCACATACACGACTTCCCAGCCCAAAGCGAGGCCGTCCAATGCCTGATGTAGGGCCTGGTGTAATAAATCCAGGCTATCTGCTTCGTTATATACCGGGATAACCAGGGAGATTTTCACCGTTTGTGGCGGTAAAATTTGGTCACCCGGCAAAATCGAGATTTCCGCCCCGGGAGAAGGATTGATCTTCTGGTTGGCTTCCACTTTCGTTTCCTTGATGGTCAGATTATGGTTCACATTGCCCGAGATCGATCAACTGACGAAATTGACCTGTCTCGGGATCTTCTTGATCCGCGATCACCGTTACGCATGTCGCAGAGAGGGACTCTCGGGATGCTTCAGGAATTGCATTCCACCATTCTTCGTCAACGTATACATAAGTAAAGCCATTAGCGAGCAAGTTCGACGCGGTTGGATTGGCTTTCAATGCTTCCCAGGTTGGGGATATTTCATAGTCGAAAGACATTTTCCCTCCAACGACACGCGTCAATCGACCGGTGACCATTGTCGCCCGCCAAGTATATGGATCGAAGACCTCACTTTCGCGCGGCAATTGGTCCCACATGGTTTCTGCCATGGATGCATCCAATCCAGTGATCCCTTCTTCAGTAAGCACGACCTGGGAGGCCGCACTTAACTCTGTTCCAGAAATGAGTATCCCGCCGAAGACCGCTAAGGCAATTCCAGCCATTATCAGACCGCCTAAGTATTTAGAGTGCTTTTCCAGGCTGTCAAACAACATCACTGCCAGAACAAGCGTCCACACGAGTGTTCCATAGCGGGTGAAACGAGAAATATCACGATCGTATTCGTAAGAGAAAATAATCGGCAATAAGATGCCGAGCCAGGCACTCAGCACTACCGTACCCAACATCCAATCTCCCTGACGGAATCGCTTCCAGGCCCACCAGGTCAGCAGAGGTGCAAACAGAACAATGGTCCCCATTTCCAGAATCGCGACGAACAGCTCAATCGGGGAAGTTATCTCTAAAGCGCCGAGGTGACTCGAGTATACCGCCGGTGGGCTACGCAATGAAAAGCCACCAGACGAGATACCCGAGTTTCCACCTGCGCTGCTCAATCCCATCCACATCTCTCTCACGATCTCTGTAATCGTACCTCCCTGTAGCAATACGATCGGGATAGATAGGAGTAAAGCCGCAAGCATCCACTTCACCCAAGGTTCAAGTACGTTCCGGCGTTTCAATAACCAATAAACCCCAACGATCAAACCCGCCAGGGCGAATAAGCCATAACTCGCCTCCCAACTCATCCCCCACATCGCGAAGAGAATAGTAAGGATCAGAAGTCCAGCTGGTCGCGTCAAGCGCGGTGCCAACACCCAGATGAGCAGGAACAAGGAAAAAGAGAATGTACTGGGACCAACGTTCACACTCAATATCAGCGGAGAGCCGATCCCGCTCATGAATCCGTACAGGAACGGAGCCGGCGGACCATCTTTGAGCACAATCCCTTGCTGGATTGCCTGTGAAACCGGCATTCCAACCACTTCGTCCAGAGCTCGCACCTTCACCAATATATCAATCAGTACCATTAATTTATGCGGCGCAAAATATAACAGGTAACGCGTACCCATTGCGAATGCCATAATCAACGGTACCAAAACTGCAGATAAGGGCTGCTGGACATATCTCCGGGCGAACAATCCGATCAAAACAAATAGATACGCACCATTGAGTGACTTACTGAGGTCATATGCACTCCAGGGCAACAACCCGCCCAATCGCATCAGACTGGCGCCGAGCAATTGGAATCCATAGTGGTAAACAAAATTGGACGCAGAGTTCATATAGTGATGCGGTGGGATATCCCCTGATGCCATGGTCGAGACGATCGAAAGGTTCTTGCGATCATCAAAAATACCCAGACCCATCGCAATCCTGGTAAGAACGAAAAACAAGAGCAAACCAGCGACCATCCATCCCCAGATGCTCAGGTCACCTCGGTTCAACCACGGTCGTTCACCTCTCCAAGCAAAAGCCACTCCCACCATCACTACCAGAAAAGCAGCCAGGCTGAAAGCCAGTTCAGGAGCGAGCCACCGCCCAATCAGGTTGATAAACCACAGATAACACGCCAGGCCAATCCCAAATCCAACCAACAGCCGTTCCCAACGTTCCAACCGAAAGGCATGTGTCGCGATTAACCACCCTCCTGTTATCCAAACTGCCGCTATGGATAACCAGAGAAAAATAACGATCGGGCCTTCTGCTCGAAACCAATACATTTAGTCAACCATTAGACACGCATTGAGATCACGGTTTCTTCATATAGATATGGATATCCGATCGATTATCGCAAGGCATGGTCGGTAAAGTTGGCTCGAACTCGCGATACCCGCCACTCTCAATTAATTCTGCGAGCCAACCCTTATAGTGCTTGTCGCCAAGCAGGATGAACTCCGCTTCACTGGCCCATCGATGGGCAAGCTCCTCGCTCCAAAAGCCATATCTCTCGAGGTCATTCGGATCTCCACCTCTCCGAAGGGAATATATTCCGTTGATTTGGGCCGGAAATAATTTCACCTTCTCGACATATAACAAGGGCACAGTCGAACCCCCAGCATCCCAATATACCAGGGATCCCGGCGGGATACGTTGTGCCAGATACTCACCTGCCAACTCATAACTCCTGATCACATCTCCACCACAATCATAGTTATGAAAACCGCCACCCAGAAGGACAGTTGGTGACAATATCAATCCAGAGATAATTACTAAAGTTAATGCAATAAATCCGAAAGAAATCGAAGGTGTCCCTTCCCGCTTGATGCGATGCCTCGTCAAGAAAACTGCCACCAGGAGCAGTATAGTGCCAACGATCAATCCAGCAACTGATGGGAGGATACGGATAGCTGCTCGTTGAAACGATTGGGGGTCCCCGCCGAACTTGTTTTGTAGAACTGCCCCCAACTCCACGCTCCCCGGCAGAATCTGCAAGGAGCGCATCCGGGGAACCTGGAGCTGAAAAATCTGGTTGCCGGTGTCCGGATAAGCACTATAGCCAATTGCTATCCCCAAAATGAGGATCACGAGTCCAATCAGCACCCCCCGCCATGCGGGTGGATTGCGCTCCCAGGAAGAAAAAGTGACCACCAGGAGCGTAGGACCAAGCAAAGAGAAAAATGATAAATAGATCGGAAAACAAAAGGTGCAGTAATTTTTCCCCAATGCGGCCCACAAATGGGAAAGTACCAATACCAAAAGTAGAATGGATAGAAAAACCGCAGTTTTGAACTGTCCTGGCGTCTCCCAGCGGTCCTTTCGTGGCCAGGCCAACCAGGTCGCCAATGCGGCGGCCAAGGCCGTAAAATGGAACCGAATCCCATAGAGAAAGCTCATCACTTTCGCTTCCGGTGTCACTGAAGGATCCCAGGTCGGTTCCGAACCAGGGGGACGTGCGTAAGGCTTTAGGAACGGAAACAATTCACTTGGAAACCAGTACGCCCAGTGGCGTAGGATATTCGGCCAGAAAAGCACATGACCGGCGATTACAGGTACCGCCGTAGCAAGTGCCGCTTTCCACCCGATCTGCCAACCGTGCATCCAAAACAGATATACCACTAGGAGAATTGGAACAGGAGCCAGATTAAAGCGCGTCATCAGCATCATCCCAGCCAGGAAAGAGCCGAGCAGGATTTTCCAGGTCGGTCGAGCATCTCCAAGCGTCAGGTTCAGTATCCAGACCAACATGCATGCCAGCAAAACTTCCGAAACCGCCAGGCTATAGAGCTTGATCAGAGCGGGGTTTAATACCAGAGTCCAGACCGCCAACGCAGCCCACCACCTACCTCCAATCCTCCGCACCAGTAACCAGACTCCTAAAACCAGCAGTACACCTAACGCCACAGCAAAATACCTTCCGGGGCGCAGGCCTGGACCGAATAAAACCTGGATGGCTCCAGGGATATAGAAGGCCAAAGGCATATGATTGGTCCAGGGGCCATAATCTTGAAATGGCCAGTACCTGCCGGTCACAAAAAGCAAGCCTTTGAGCAGGTAAGCACCTTCGTCCAACAGGGAAGCCAGGGTGTGAGCGTACTGCCAGGATTGCACCAGGTAAAGAAAGCCTCCCAGCAACGCCGTAGCGTTGGCCAACCAGGGAGCCCTCACCCAGGGAAGCGCAGCAACCACAGCTCTCTCATTGGTTTGAATCAAATCACACCTCAGCTAACGCTCCCTTTGAAAAACAAATATCCAATTATTATCTGTGCAAGCAGGCTCTAAATCCGGAGTCTGCAATATAAGCTGGAAAGACGCATCGTCCTGGATTGCCTCTTCGAGCCAGCCGCTCAGTGAAGGTTCCCGGACCAAAACAAAATCGGCATCTGCCAGCCATTGTTCGGCCAGCTCTTGATTCCAAAAACCATACCGGAACAAGCTTTGGCTATCTCCGCTTAGACGGAAAGAATAACCATCGTTGATTTGAGGCGGGTAAATTTCCACACCCGGCAAATAGACCAATGGAACTGCCGACATACCTCCTCTCCAATAAATTTTCGCCCCGGGTGGAATGAGCTCCGAAAGAGATTTCCCAACCGCTTCGTAGGATGCAATGACGTCTCCTCCACAATCATAATTCTGATAACCGGATCCCAGAACTTCACTGGGTGAAAGAAGCCAGCCAACAACTAGAAATACTACCAGAGCTATTGAGCCAAAGGCAAAGACTCTCCCAGGTTTTCTGCGGAGTAAAAGCGATCTGATCCCAGCGGCGAGTAACAATACGGAAATCCCAACCATCAGACCTGCCACGGTTGGCAACAACCGCCTCACAAAGCCCAATTCGAGCTCCATCTGAACCAGCATCAACCGGCGTACCCTGATCAAACCAGGCAAAAACTCCCTGGCATAATACATCTCCCAAAAACGAGGTACCCGCCAGGTAAGCATCTCAGTCCCGAGTGGATCGAAGGCGCTGTACCCCATCAGGGTAGCCAAGGCCAGAATGAAAACAGCGATCACTACGCTCTTCCAGGCAGAAAATTGCCAGCGCCAGGAGGAGGCCGTGGCTACGATCAGCAATATGGCCAGATTCGAAAAAAAAGCGATATAGAGGGGCAAACAAAATGTGCAATAATTCTGTCCAAGCGAATCGAACGTCTGGGTGTTTACTCCTAACGATGCCCAGGCATGCAACAGGTAGAGACTGATGAAAAGCGATGCCAGGAATAGGCTCGCCCGGTAATTTACTATGCTTTTCCAGCCTTGTCGACTTGGCCATAAAAACAAAGCCATGGCGACCCCGACGAAGGCTACAAAATGGAAACGAAAACCCAACAAGATACTGAGCACCCTGCTATCCAGACCTGGGTTTGGATTCCAAAGCGTCTGGCCTTCCGGAGGGCGCCAGGGCCCGAGGAATGGGGCTATTTGAACGGGAATCCAGGCTGCCCAAATCCTTAGGATCCCGGGCCAGAACACTGCGTGTCCAAACAAAAACACCCCAACACCGATGACTATCGTCCAGATCCCGATTCGCCGACCATTTTGCCAGTAGATGTAAGTTAAGAATAAGGGTAATACAGGGACGAGATTGACGCGTACCAGAGGGATCGCCCCAGCTAGGCCTGCCGCCAGGTAAATCTGCCACGCTGGGCGGTTCTCGCCTAACGATAACGCCAGCATCCAGGTCAACATACACGCGATCAACACCTGGGTCGTGAAAACGCTGTACATTTTGATCACGGCTGGATTCATAGCCAATATCAGGACTGTCGCGGCTGCCCACCATCGTCCCCCCAGCCGCCTGGAAGTGATCCACATCCCAAACAACATCAATAAACCCAGCACGATAGCGAAATATCGTCCGGTACGCAATCCCGGCCCAAAAATCACCTGAATAATACCGGGGATCAGATATGCCAAAGGCATTTGATTCGTCCAAAAACCGAAATCCTGGAAAGGCCAAGAACGCCCGGTTGTATAGAAATATCCCGGGACGAGATATTTTCCTTCATCCAAAAACGATGATTGCTGATGGGCGAAATTCCAGGATTGGTATAAATAGAATATTCCCCCCAGGAGAGCCAAACCATCGGCCAGGCGACCCGGCAAGGCCAAGCCATCCCAACGGCTTACTTTCTGCATCAGCCGATTTCCCGCGCCACTCGTTCCAAGTCAGCGTCGACCATCAGGTGAATTAAATCCTTAAAACCAACTCTCGGTTTCCAGCCAAGCGCCTTCTCGGCTTTGCTGGGATCGGCTACTAAGAAGTCGACTTCCGCTGGTCTGTAAAATCGCTGGTCTTGGACGACATAATCGCAGTGATCCAGCCCAACGTAAGCAAACGCCTCCTCGCATAGTTCCTTTACCGAATGGGTTACACCGGTGCCAATCACATAATCCTCAGGGGCGTCTCCCTGAAGCATTCTCCACATCGCCTCCACGTAATCTCCAGCGTATCCCCAATCCCGCCGGGCTTCCAAATTCCCCAGGCGGAGTTCCTTCGACAGACCCAGATTGATCCTGGCCACGCCGTGACTGACTTTGCGAGTGACGAACTCCAATCCTCGCCTGGGGCTTTCATGGTTGAACAGCATCCCGGAAACAGCGAACAAATCGTAGGATTCACGATAATTTACCGTGATCCAATGTGCATAAACCTTGGCCACACCATATGGGCTGCGTGGGTAGAACGGTGTCCGCTCGTTCTGTGGCACTTCATGCACCTTGCCAAACATCTCACTGGAGGAAGCCTGATAGAAGCGCGCTTTGGGATTGACCAGGCGGATCGCCTCCAAGAGGCGTGTGACGCCCAAGGC
>Ga0233416_10000490_pt1 | contig 12248 bp, 14 predicted proteins | sample Sediment_Towuti__2_FD_188638 | JGI IMG/M metagenome (GOLD analysis project Ga0233416, IMG submission 188638) | Sediment microbial communities from Lake Towuti, South Sulawesi, Indonesia - Sediment_Towuti_2014_0_MG | ecosystem: Environmental > Aquatic > Freshwater > Lake > Sediment | place... | reverse complement strand
GAAGGTCGGTGCCGGGCCGTTCGGTCTAGTTCTCTCTTTCGGTCGGTTCGGGCACCGCCTTGAACACGGAACCGGCCGCAGGCGCCGACCCTCTTCCGAGGTGCCACGGAGGCCTCGGCGTGCTCGAAGGGGGATGGGGGAACTCGGTGAGCCGGGCTACGACGAAGGGCGGGGCAGGTCGGAGCCGTCGCCGAGGGAGCGTGCGAGGAGCTGGGCGACATCGAGGATCTCGGTCTCGTCGCCCCGGTCTCGGGCGCCGTCATCGAGCATGATGAGGCAGTACGGGCAGGCCACGCCGATGGTCTCGGCGCCGGTCGAGGCGGCCTCGTCCATCCGTTCGGCGTTGATCCGCTTGCCGATCCGTTCCTCCATCCACATCCTTGCGCCCCCGGCGCCGCAGCACAGGCCACGCTTGCCGTGTCGGGGCATCTCCGCGGTCTCGACGCCGGGGATCCGGCCGAGGAGGCCCCGCGGTGCCCCGTACACGTCGTTGTGGCGGCCCAGGTAGCAGGGGTCGTGGTAGGCGAGGAGGGTCGCCACGTGCTCGGTCGGTTCCAGGCGACCCTCGGCGACGAGGCGCTCGAGCAGTTGCGTGTGGTGCATCACCTCGAAGCGCCCTCCGTACTCGGGGTACTCGTTGCGGAGCGTGTTGAAGCAATGGGGGCAGTTCGCGACGATCTTCGTCACCCCGGCCTCGCCGAGGGTCGCCACGTTCATCTGGGTGAGGGTCTGGAACAGGTACTCGTTGCCCATCCGTCGGGCCGGGTCGCCCGTGCACAGCTCTCGGGGCCCCAGGATCGCGAAGGACACGCCGGCCCGCTCGAGCACCATCGCGAGCGCTCGCGTGATCTTCTTCGCGCGGTCGTCGAAGGAGCCCGCGCATCCCACCCAGTACAGGTACTCGGGCGCCGGCTCGCCCTCACCGAGCACCCGGACGCCGAGGCCCTCGGCCCAGTCGGCCCGCTGGGACTGCGGCAGGCCCCACGGGTTGTTCGTGTTCTCCAAGCTCCGGAGCAGCGCGCCGGCCTCCTGCGGGAAGCGGGACTCCGCCATGACCAGGTTGCGGCGCAGGTCCACGATGTGGTCGATGTGCTCGATGTCGACCGGGCACTCCTGCATGCAGGCCCCGCAGGTGGTGCACGCCCAGACGACCTCCTCGGCGATCACACTCGGAACGAGCGGCCTCGTCTCGACCGGCGCACCGCTCGTCCGGGCGGCGAGGATGCCCGGTCCGCGCTCGAAGAGCTCGTCGCGCAGACCCATGACCAGCAGTTTCGGTGAGAGGGGCTTGCCGGTGTTCCATGCCGGGCAGGCGGATTGGCAGCGGCCGCACTCCGTGCATGCGTAGAGATCGAGCCGCTGCTTCCAGGTGAGATCCTCGATGGTCGCGGCGCCCAGCGTCATATCCTCCTCGGCGGCCTCGAGGTCGATCTTCAGTGGTGTGAGCGCCCCGCGGGGCTTGGTGCTCGCGAAGAACACGTTGACCGCGCTCGTTGCGATGTGCAGGTGCTTCGAGTACCCGAGGTAGACGAGGAACCCCAGGATCAGCGCGAGGTGCGACCACAGGAACGTCCACATGCCGGCGCGCTGCCAGGGCTCGCCGATCGCCGAGAACAACCGTGACACGGCCGTCGACACCGGCGTCCACCAGGTGTCGGCCGCGTACCCGAGCGCGATGCGCGCGCCGCGCGCGAGGAACAGGGTCACCACGATCCAGAAGATCAGACCGAGGATCCGGTAGGCCTCGCGCGTGTGGCTGCCGAGGAAGCGCTCGGGGCGCTGGACCATCCTGATCCACACGGCGATGCCGAGACCGACCAGCACCCCGGCCGCGAACGCGTCCTGGACGAGGCCGAGCCAGGCGCTTCCCCCGACGAACGGGATCTCCCACGAGGGGTCGAGCAACTGGAGAGCGACCTCGAGGATCGTCGTGAGCAGGATGAGGAAGCCCCAGAAGATCAGGGCGTGCATCGTGCCGGGGAGCAGGCGCTGGAAGAGCTTGCGTTGGCCGAGGACCTCGGTGCCCTCCCGAGCGATGCGGGTCTCGAGGTGGTTCCGGCGCTCGACCGGACGCCCCGCTCGCACGAGGCGCGTGAGGAAGCGGGCCCGGCGCAGGAACAGGCTCCCGGTGAGGACGATGACCAGGCCCAGGAGGGCGGCGCGAGGCAGCATCTCGGCCGGAGTCTAGCCCGAGGGGGTCACATTCGTGCCGAGGGTGGAACACCGCGTGCGTTCCAGGGGTTGATAACTACGCACTTAGGTTTTATCCTGCCGGGTGGCTCACTTAGAAGAAGAGCCTCGGACATCGAGGAGGAGAAACATGGCACGAGCAGTGGGGATCGACCTCGGGACGACGAACTCGGTCGTCTCGGTCCTCGAGGGCGGCGAGCCCGTGGTCGTTCCGAACGCAGAGGGGCAGCGGACGACGCCGTCGGTCGTCGGGTACGCGAAGAACGGGGAGATCCTCGTCGGCGAGGTCGCCAAGCGCCAGGCGATCACGAACCCGGACCGAACCGTCCGCTCGGTCAAGCGACACATGGGCGCGAAGGACTGGGGCATCGACGTCGACGGCAAACGGTGGACCGCCCAGGAGGTCTCGTCGCAGATCCTCGGGAAGCTGAAGCGCGACGCCGAGGCCTACCTCGGGGACACGGTGACCCAGGCGGTCGTCACGGTCCCCGCCTACTTCGACGACTCGCAGCGGCAGGCGACGAAGGAAGCCGGCCAGATCGCTGGACTCGAGGTGCTGCGGATCATCAACGAGCCGACGGCGGCGGCACTCGCGTACGGCCTCGACAAGCAGCACGACCAGACGATCCTGGTCTTCGACCTCGGCGGGGGGACCTTCGACGTCTCGCTGCTCGAGATCGGCGAGGGCGTGTTCGAGGTGAAGGCGACCCACGGCGACACGCAGCTCGGCGGCGACGACTGGGACCAGCGGGTCATCGACTGGATGGTGAAGGAGTTCAAGAACGGCTACGGGATCGACCTGTCGAACGACCGGATGGCCCTGCAACGGCTGAAGGAGGCTGCCGAGAAGGCGAAGATCGAGCTCTCGCAGGTCGCCGAGGCCACGATCAACCTGCCGTTCATCAGCGCCGGCGCCGAGGGACCACTCCACCTGGAGATGAAGCTCACGCGCGCCGAGCTCGAGCGCATGACCGAGGACCTCGTCGAGCGATGCCGCGAGCCGTTCGACCTGGCGGTGAAGGACTGGGGGAAGGACGTCTCGGCGATCGATCACATCATCCTGGTCGGCGGCTCCACCCGGATGCCGATGATTCAGGAGCTCGTCCGCTCGCTCACGGGCGGCAAGGAGCCGCACAAGGGCGTGAACCCGGACGAGGTCGTGGCCGTCGGCGCGGCGATCCAGGCCGGTGTGCTGAAGGGCGACGTGAAGGACATCCTGCTCCTGGACGTCACGCCGCTGACGCTCGGCGTCGAGACCAAGGGCGGGATCTTCACCAAGCTGATCGAGCGCAACACGACGATCCCGACCCGCAAGTCCGAGATCTTCACGACCGCCGAGGACGGCCAGACGACCGTCGAGATCCACGTCGTGCAGGGCGAGGCCGAGACGGTCTACTCGCCCGGTGTGCGCTCGCTCGGCAAGTTCCACCTGATGGGACTGCCGCCCGCACCACGTGGCCTGCCACAGATCGAGGTGGCCTTCGACATCGATGCGAACGGGATCGTGAACGTGAGCGCGAAGGACATGGCCACCGGCAAGGAACAGCAGATGACGATCACGGGCGGTACGGCCCTTTCGAAGGACGACATCGACCGGATGGTCAAGGACGCGGAGAAGTACGCGGCCGAGGACCACAAGCGTCGCGAGGCGGCCGAGGCACGCAACGCGGGCGACCAGCTCGCGTACCAGGTGGACAAGTCCCTCGAGGAGTGGGGCGACAAGGTGCCTCAGGCCCAGCGTGAGGAGCTCACGAAGCTGAGCGGTGAGTTGAAGGAGGCGCTGAAGGGCGAGGACATCGACGCGATCAAGTCGTCGACCGACGCGGTGATGAAGGCGTTCCAGGGCGTCGGGCAGGCGATGTACGAGCAGGCTCAGGCCGGGGCTCAGCAGGCCGCGGCCGCGGGCGGTGGCGAGGCCGGTCCGCCCCCGGGCGACGAGGACGTCGTCGAGGGCGAGATCGTCGATGAAGGAGGTGCGTAGCAGTGAGGGATCGGATCATGTTGTGGGGCGACGCCCTACCGGAGATGAAGTTCTTCGATGACCGGTTCGACCGACTGATCGAGCGGGCGTTCGGCCGCGAGCGGCTCACCCCGTGGATGCCGGCGATGGACGTGTACGAGACGGAGGACGAGCTCGTCGTGACCGTCGATCTCCCCGGCCTGAAGGCCGAGGACGTCGAGGTGCAGGTCGAGGACTCCACGCTCACGGTGAACGGCAAGCGTGAGTTCTCCTCGGAGGTGAAGGAGGAGCACTACCACCGGATCGAGCGCCGATACGGGGCGTTCAGCCGGGCCGTCACGCTCCCGCCGCAGATCGATGCGGGCAAGGTCGCCGCGAGGTTCGAGGACGGCGTCCTCACGATCGAGGTGCCCAAGGTCGAGAAGGCCAAGCCGAAGAAGATCCAGATCAAGGCGAAGGCATGACGGACAAGGACGAGGAGCGTCGCGACGAGGAGCGGCCGAAGGTTCGCGTGATCGACCGACGACGTTTCCACGACGCGGACGGCGCCCCGGAGGGGGAGACTCCCGCCCCCTCCGGGGGTCCTCGTGCGGAGCTGCCGCCCGAGACCACCGCCGACCTCGAGGAGGAGCTCGCCGCGGCGAACGCGACGGCGGCCGAGTACCTCGACCACCTCCAGCGCCTGCAGGCGGAGTTCGACAACTACCGCAAGCGCGTGCTCAAGGAGCAGACGCGTGCGGTCGAGATGGCGGCGCAGCCGCTCGTGGTTCGCCTGCTGGAGGTGCTCGACGAGTTCGATCTCGCGCTGCTCGCGGCCGATCAACAGCCCGACCTCGAGAAGTTCCACAAGGGGGTCGAGCTCGTGTACGCGAAGCTCGTCGAGTCGCTGAAGGCGGAGGGTCTCGAGCCGATCGACGCCGAGGGCAAGCCCTTCGATCCGAACGAGCACGAGGCGCTCATGCAGACGGGCGACGGCGAGGGCGAGCCACACGTCGCCGAGGTGTTCCGCCGTGGGTACCGCCTGCGCGGCACGGTGATCCGCCCGGCGAGCGTTCGCGTCGAGCGGTCGTAGGAGCGCCCGCGTGAACGGCGACGTCAAGCGCGAGTGGTTCGACAAGGACTACTACCAGGTGCTCGGCGTCGCGAAGAACGCGACGCAGGCCGAGATCAAGAAGGCATACCGCAAGCTCGCACAGAAGTTCCACCCGGATGCGAACCCCGGGAACGAGGAGGCAGAGGAGCGGTTCAAGGAGATCTCGGCCGCCTACGACGTCGTCGGTGACGAGGACAAGCGCAAGCAGTACGACCAGGTCCGCGACATGGCGGCGTCCGGCTTCGGCGCCGGCGGGTTCCCGGGGGGTGCCGGCGGCGGGCGCGTTCGCTTCGAGGACGTGGGGTTCTCGGACCTGGGGGATCTCGGCGACCTGCTCGGTGGGCTGTTCGGCGGTGGCCGTCGAGGACGTGGCCGGTCTCGCGCGACGATGCGCGGTGCCGACCTCGAGACCGACGTGACCCTGTCGTTCGAGGAGGCCATGAGCGGCACGACGGTGCCGGTGCGGATCCAGGGTCCGGCTGCCTGCTCGACCTGTCACGGCTCGGGTGCGGCGCCGGGCACGGCCCCTGTCACGTGTCCGCAGTGTGGCGGCGCCGGCGAGATCAACGTCAACCAGGGCCCGTTCCAGATGGAGCAGCCTTGTCCGAGGTGCCGCGGGACGGGGAGAGCCGTCGAGCAGGCGTGCCCGACGTGCCGGGGCAGCGGCTCGGAGCGGCGAACGCGGAGCTTCCAGGTGCGCGTGCCGCCCGGCGTGAAGGACGCCGCGAGGATCCGGCTGGGCGGCCGGGGCGAGCCCGGGCCCGCCGGCGCGCCCGCCGGCGATCTGTACGTCCGCGTGCACGTGCGACCGCACCGGTTCTTCGGTCGCAAGGGGAGCGACCTCACCGTCGAGGTTCCGGTGACCTTCCCCGAGGCGGCGCTCGGCGCGGAGATCCGTGTCCCCACGCTGAACGGATCGGTGAAGATGAAGGTCCCGGCCGGGACCCCCTCGGGGAAGACGTTCCGGCTGAAGGGCGAGGGCTCCCCGCGCAAGAGCGGGACGGGCGACCTGCTCGTGACCGTGCGGGTCGACGTGCCCGCGAAGCTGTCGAAGTCGGAGAAGGAGCTGCTCGAGCAGCTGCGGGACGCGGAGAAGCAGTCGCCGCGCCGCGCGCTCGGGATCGAGGCGTGACGAAGGCGGGGAGGCGGAGACCGTGAACGAGCGAGACGCACGCGAGCCCGGGGGCGTGACCGAGCATGCCGTCTACATCATCAGCGTCGCCGCGGAGCTCGCCGGGATGCACCCGCAGACGCTCAGGATCTACGAGCGGAAGGGGCTCCTCCGACCCAAGCGGACCGCGGGGAACACGCGCCGCTACTCCGAGGACGACATCGACCGCCTGCGGATGATCCAGGCGCTCACCCAGGAGGAGGGCGTCAACCTCGCGGGTGTGAAGCGGATCATGCAGATGCAGGCGGAGATCGAGCGCATGCGTCGGCGGGTCGAGGATCTCGAGCGGCAGCTCGCGCGTCGTCCGATCGTCGTGCCGGGCCGCGTGGTCGGCGCGCAGATCGTGCCGCTGCGCACCGTGCAGCGCTTCCCGTGGGAGGGGTCGCGCCCGTGACCGAGATCCGGGGCGAGGGCGTGCTCCTCCGCCCGTTCCGCGTCGAGGAGTACGACGTCGTGCTCGCGCGGTACGCAGCCGAGGTCCCGCCGCGGCGAGAGGCTCGCCGCAGGCGTCTCGCGCTGTCGGGGAGTCGGACGACGTGGGAGCTGCTGTTCGCGATCGAGATCGCGGGGCGTCTCGCCGGCGAGGTCCAAGCTCGATGCCCTGAGGATGCGTCGCCGCCGGGCGTGTTCGAACTCGGGATCGAGCTGTATCAGGAGGCAGACCGAGGTCGCGGCTCCGGCTCGGAGGTGATCCGGGTCCTGACCTCACATCTGTTCGAGCACGAGGGAGCGATCAGGGTGCAGGCGACGACCGACGTCGAGAACGCGGCGATGCGCCGCTCGCTCGAGAAGTGCGGATTCACCGAGGAGGGCGTCCTGCGTGGCTTCATGCCGAGCTCGGATGGGCCCCGTGACTTCGCGATCTACGGGATCACGGCTGCGGACCGGGCGGGGACGAGGGACGCATGGAAGTGAACACGCTGACCCTGAAATCGCAGGCGACGCTCGAGGGTGCGCGGGAACGGGCGCTCGCGTTCCGCGTCTGCCGCCCCCATCCACCGGCTAGGCTCAAGCCGTCGGCGGCTCGAGGAGGCCGGGTGCGAACGAGGACGGCGTACCGGCTCGTGTTCGGCATCTTCGCCGTGCTCCTCGTGCTCGCCGTTCCGATGGCGCTCACGGGGAGCGACGAGGATCGTCGATCCGCGCTCGGACTCCTGTTCGCCGCGGCGGTGGTCGCAGGCTTCTGGTGGCTCGATCGTGAGTTCCGCGTGAAGCCGCGTCGCATGGCGTCCGAGGACGCCGGGGCCCGACTCGGCCTCCGCCCTTCGGGCGACGACGGCTGGGTACGGGCGATCGGGTTCGATCTCCTGCGGCCGCGCGGGACCCTGCAGGATGTCACGAACGTGCTCGAGGGGACGTGGAACGGTGAACCCGTCGCGACCTTCGAGTTCCGCTGGGCGAACGAGGACCTCGAACGCCGATACTCCTGCGCCCTCGTTCGGGTACCGGCAACCTGGCCGCGTCTGGCGATCGAGCGCGAGACCGGGCTGACGCGCCTGGCTCGGGATGCCGGCATCGCCGACGTGCAGACCGAGTGGGAGGAGTTCAACCGCGCCTTCCGCGTGTGGTCGGCCGACACGCGGTTCGCGACGGCCGTCCTGGACGGACGGATGATGGAGTGGCTGATGGCCCGTCCACCGGGAGACGGGTTCGAGATCGCAGGCGGCTGGGTGCTCGCGTCGACCACGCAGGTGCAGCCGTGGGAGGTCGAGTCGGTCATCCGCACGGCTCTGGCGTTCCGGGAGCGCATCTCCTCGGTCGTCCACTCGCTCTTCCCGAGCGAGGCCGCGCCGCCGCGCCCGGACGAGCCGGCGCCCTAGGCGCGAGGGACGTCGTCCCTATACTCGCGGGATGACCCCGTGGGCCAGGCTCGTCGCGCTCTTCGTCGCGGTCGTGCTCGCGGCGGCCTTCCTGAAGGTGCTTCCGCCGTTCGTCGTGCTCGTGCTGTTCGTGGGCGGCGTGGCCTACGTCAACTGGCGCTTGAAGTCGGACGCGAAGCGGGAGGCGTCGAACCCGGTCGCGATCCTCGGGCTCGAGCACGCGAGCGACGACCGGTTCGGTCTCCTCGGCTACCCGTTCGCGCTGCTCGGCCGGGGGAGCGACCCTTCGGTCGCCGACGTCTCGTGGGGTCCGTGGCAGGGGATCGACGTCAAGGCGTTCGAGCTTCGCTACACGCCCACCGGCGCGGTTCCCGAGCGACCCGAGGTTCGCGTGTTCACCTGTGCGGTCGCGCCCGTCGACACGACCTGTCCGAGGTTCGTCCTCGAGCCGCGTTCGTTCCTGGGGGTCGACGCGAGCCGCGGGCCGCTGCCGGAGGTCGACGTCGCGGACGAGGTGCTCGCTCGGCGCGTCGAGGTCCGGTGCGAGGACGCGGCCTTCGCGACCGATCTCCTCGACGACCGGATGGTGGAGTGGCTCCTCGAGCTGGAGGCGGAGTGGGGCTTCGAGCTGAGCGGTCGACTGAGCCTCGCCTACGCGCCGAGCGATCGCGCTCACGACGTCATGGGGGCGCTCCAGTCCCTCAAGGGATTCCTCGACCGGGTGCCGTCCGAGGACCCTCGAGACCGCGACTGACGCGGCGGCTCGCGTATCCGTCGATTTGAGCCCGGCCCGGCGGGGTCGTAGCGTGGGCGCGTGAACGGCGAGGGATCGAGAACCCCGCGTCTGCTGCGGCGTAGTCGAGACGATCGCGTGCTCGGTGGCGTCTGCGCGGGGCTCGGCCGGTACCTGGGGGTCGATCCCGTCCTGCTGCGGGTCGCGTTCGTCCTGCTCGTGCTCGCCGGCGGGGGCGGCGTGCTCCTGTACATCCTCGCGTGGATCTTCATCCCCGAGGAGAAGGAGGGGGAGGACCTCGGCTCGGTGCCCGCGTCGAGCGGCGACTCGCTGCGGCTCGTCGCGGGGGGCGCGCTGATCGCCCTCGGCGCGATCTGGCTCCTGAACCTCACCATCCCGAACATCGGCAAGTACGTGCTGCCCCTCTCACTCATCGTGGTCGGGATCGCGGTCATCGTGCAGGTCTCGAGGAGGACGACATGACGTGGTATCCGGCGGCCCCGTCGCCGCCCCCCGGGTCGAAGCAGTTCCCGATCGGGCGGCTGCTCGCGGGCGTGTTCCTCGTGCTGCTCGGGCTCGGCTGGCTGCTCGACGCGCTCGGGGTCCGTGGGGTCGACTGGGACCTGATCCTGCCCGCGGCCCTGATCCTTGTCGGTATCGGGCTCGTGATCGCCGCGCGGCAGACGGCCGGGCACGGAGGGCTGATCGCGCTCGGCATCATCCTCACGGTGGTCCTGTCGGTCGGCACCCTCGTGGAGATGCCGTTCGGCGGCGGGGTCGGTGATCGTCAGGAACACCCGAGGTCCGGCGCGGCGGTCGAGGAGCCGTTCGAACTCGCGATAGGCAAGCTCACGGTCGACCTCACCGGACTCCCCTCCGGGATCGAAGCGCCGATCCGCGCGCGCGTCGGGATGGGGCAGCTCGTGGTCATCCTGCCGTCCGGAACGGATCCGGCGATCCACGGTGAGGCGGGGATCGGCGAGGTGCAGATCCTCGGCGAGTCCCAGAGCGGTCTCGGCGTCGAGGTGGACCACCCCTCGGGATCGAGCGATCCGGGCTACCGCCTGGACCTCTCGGTGGGGATCGGTGAGGTACAGGTCCTCGAGGAAGGAGATGCGTCGTGAACGGCCGTCCGCTCGATCGCACGGCGCTGGCGTTCGGGATCGCGTTCATCGTCGCGGGGATCCTGTTCCTGCTGGACCGCCTCGACGTGTGGAACCTGAGCGTGTCCTTCGTCCTGCCCGTCTTCCTGATCGCGCTCGGCGTGGGGGTCCTGCTCGGCGGCCGTTCGAAGGAGCCTCCGGCCTCGACCTAGATCCGGGTGCCTGCTCCAGCGATCCCTGCGGGGTACCGATACGCGGGACATGGGGTTCACGCTCTTCGCGCTCGTGATCGTGGTCGCCGTGGCCGCGGCCGGGATCTCCTACTACCTGAAGCAGAAGCGGCGGCAGCAGCTCGCGCTCATGGCGCGGCAGCTCGGGCTCTCCTACTCCCCGGAGGACACGCTGGGGTGTCTCGGTCTGCCCTTCGCGCTGTTCACCAGGGGTGACGGCCGGGGGACGGAGAACGTGCTCTGGGGCACGTGGCAGGGCATCCCGGTGCGTGAGTTCGACTACTGGTACTACGACGAGAGCACGGACACGGAGGGTCATCGGACGCGCTCGTACTCGCGCTTCTCGTGCGCCGTGACCGAGACGGAAGCCGTGTTCAGCCACCTCACGGTCGAGCGCGAGAACCTCCTGACGCGTCTGGCCGACCACCTCGCCCTGAAGGACATCCAGTTCGAGTCCCAGGCCTTCAACGACGCGTTCAACGTGAAGGGCGAGGACCGGCGGTTCGCGAACGACATCCTCGACGCGCGGATGATCCAGTGGCTGCTCGACACGGACAGCGCCTTCGAGTTCGAGGTCGCGGGGCGATGGATCCTCTGCTACTCGAAGCGGCGTTCGCCGACCGACCTGATCCCGCTGATCGGCACCGTCAAGCAGTTCGTCGATCACGTGCCGCGGGTCGTCTACGACCTGTACGGGCCGGGCGCGACGGGGTAGGCTTCCCGCCGGATCGCCTCACGGAAAGGAATTGATCGTGCCTGTCCTCCTGATCGTGCTCGGACTGCTGGTGATCGTCGGCATCCTCGGCGTCGTCTCCTACAACCGGTTCGTCTCGCAGAAGCAGCTCATCAAGGACGCGTGGGCGAACATCGACACGGAGCTGCGGCGCCGGTACGACCTGATCCCGAACCTCGTCGAGACCGTCAAGGGCTACGCGGCGCACGAGCGTGAGGTCTTCGAGAACGTGACGAAGGCGCGCGCGGCCGCGGCCGCCGCGACCGGCTCACCGGCGCAGCAGGCGGCCGCCGAGGGCCCGTTCGTCGCCGCCCTGCGGCAGCTGTTCGCCGTCGCCGAGAACTACCCGCAGCTTCGCGCGAACGAGAACTTCCTCGCCCTGCAGGCCGAGCTCTCGAACACGGAAGACCGCATCCAGACCTCGCGGCGCTTCTACAACGCGAACGTCCGCGACTACAACCAGCGTGTGAAGCAGTTCCCCTCGACGATCATCGCATCGATGTTCCACTTCCAGGAGGAGGAGTTCTTCGAGGTGGAGGAGGCCATCCGCGTGGGTGGCCCGCCGCAGGTCAACTTCACGCAGGCCGGTCCGGCCGTGTCGTTCGGCGATCCGGGGACACCGCCTGCCGAGCGCTCCGCGGCGCCGCAGGCCCCGTCCTCGGGCGGCGCCACGTCCTCGCCGGCGCCCGAGGACGGTGAGCCGGTTCCTCCGGCCCCGCCGCCGGACGACGCGGCCGGTTCCTAGGTCTCGGGCCCGAGTTCCTCGGTCTCGGCGGTGGCTCCGCGGGGAGGGCGCCAGCCGTCGCGTTCCGTGGCTCGGCGTACGTCGGTCGTGAGCCAGGCCCACGCGCCCGAGTAGGCGAACGCGACGACCCCGAGGCCGAACACGGCGGGCCGTGGGCCGAAGGCGGTCGCCGCCCACCCGGTGACGAGGCTCGAGATCGTGAGCGTGAGCGTGATGAGCGCCTCGTCGAAGGCGAAGATCCGTCCACGGATGTGGTCGGCCACGACCCGCTGGAGCCCGTAGGAGGAGAGCGTCCACTGCGCGCCCCCGCCGAGGTGCGCGATGGTGACCGCCGGTGCGGCGAGCAACAACGTCGGCGCGAGTCCGAGCGTCGCGTAGCCGAGCCCGAATACGGCGAGCGCGATCCCGATCGCCGCGAACAGGCGCCGGTCGTTCGGACCGGCCGCCCAGCGACCGAGGAACGGCCCAAC
>Ga0233416_10000488_pt1 | contig 12265 bp, 7 predicted proteins | sample Sediment_Towuti__2_FD_188638 | JGI IMG/M metagenome (GOLD analysis project Ga0233416, IMG submission 188638) | Sediment microbial communities from Lake Towuti, South Sulawesi, Indonesia - Sediment_Towuti_2014_0_MG | ecosystem: Environmental > Aquatic > Freshwater > Lake > Sediment | place... | reverse complement strand
GTTGCTCGCAGCATCCATGAGTGCGTCGAGGCCATGAGCCCGGAAATAAGAAAGAAGATCGGAGAACCCATTTCGATGCACTCCGGTATAAACACCGGTCTTGTTGTCACGGGCGGGGTGGACGTAGAGCGTGGGGTCCACGGCGTCGCAGGGGACACCATCAATGTGGCCTCACGCCTCTGTGAGCTGGCCAAATCGGGTGAAATTCTGATGGATGCGGATACCTACCGCCAGTCGGAGGGACATTTTACTTTCGAGGCCTTTGGGCCCACCATGCTCAAAGGCAAGGCAGAGCCTGTCCAGGTTTATAAGGTGCTGTCTCAAAGGGACAAACCCGTCACCATCCACCGGCTTTCGGGTCTAAGGGCCGATCTGGTCGGAAGGAAAGCGGAGCTTGCCGAACTGGGGGAGTCTGTCCAACATCTGCAGAAAGGCAGGGGAAGTGTTTTTTCAATTTGTGGAGACGCCGGTACGGGAAAAAGCCGGCTCGTCGAGGAGTTCAAGGCTTCTCTTGATCTCCGGGAGATTCAATGGGTGGAGGGGCATGCGTATGCGTTTTCTCAAAACATACCTTATTTCCCGCTGATTGATCTCCTCAACAGGGTTTTCCACATTGAAGAAAACGATCCTCAAGAAGAAGTAAGGGGAAAAGTCGAGTCCGGGATTGAGCAGCTCGTCGGCAAAAAGCAGGGGATCATCCCTTACGTGGGTGGCCTTTACTCTCTGCGTTACCCTGAGGCAGAAGAGGTCAGTCCTGAGTTCTGGCGATCTCATCTTCAGGAAGCAATCCAGGCAATTTTTGAGGCGCTGGCCAAGAGAGCCCCGACCGTTTTCTTCGTAGAAGACCTGCACTGGGCGGACCCCTCCTTTGTGGAACTGCTGCGGCATATCTGTTTTACCTGTTTGGAGTTTCGACAACCTGCCATTTTCCTGTGTGCTTACCGGCCTACCTTCCGTCTCTTCACAACCCCTCCATCGAGTGGCATCGGTCACTATCATGAAATTCGGCTGGAGGAGCTTTCACTTTCGGAGGCACAGGATATGCTTGACTCTCTACTCAAGACCAAGCATCTTCCCTCTGAACTGAGGCAACTGGTTGAGAAGAAAGCTGAAGGAAATCCTTTTTACCTGGAAGAACTGATCAACTCCCTCATCGAATCCGAGACACTGATTCGGAACAATGGCAGTTGGAAGATCACCCGACACGTCACTGAATCGGATATCTCCTCTTCGATCCATGGACTTATTTCGGGCAGGCTGGATCGCCTGGAGAAGGAGACCAAACGGGTTCTCCAGGAAGCATCAGTGATCGGCAGGACATTTCTTTACGAGATCCTGATAAAGATATCGACGCTAAGAGAGCACCTTGCGCACGGACTCAGCGCACTGGAACAACTGGACCTAATCCGAACCTGTGCGCTTCAGCCCGATCTGGAGTATATGTTTAAGCACCCGCTGACCCAGGAAGTCGCTTATGCCGGTCTGCTCAAAAAAGATCGAAAAGAAATCCATGAACAAATTGCGCGTGTGATGGAAATCCTTTTCAAAGAAAGACTTCCGGAGTTCTATGAAACACTGGCCTTTCATTTCAGGCAAGGCAAGTCTTTGCTCAAGGCAGTCGACTATCTTATTCGGTCGGGTGAGAAGAGCCTGGCAAGATACGCCGTGCAGGAGTCCCATCAGTACTTTAAGGAGGCGTTTGATCTTCTCAGCAATAAGCCCGATAGAACAAAGGATGAGGACGCACTGCTTATTGAACTTCTTATAAAGTGGTCATTGGTCTACTATTTCAGGGGTGATTCCCGGGAGCAGAGCGATCTACTAAGAGCACACATGGACCTCGCCGAGTCTCTGGGGGATAAGGCAAAACTTGGGATGTTCTATGCCTGGTATGGGATGACGATTTGGTTCAGGGAAAGGTACAAGGATTCTTATGAATATCTTCGCAAGGCACTCAAGACGGGGGAAGAGATCGAAGATCAACGCCTGATCGGCTATGCCTGCACCTGGCTCTCCTGGACCTGTGCGGAGCTGGGAGTTTTAGAGGAAGCCATTCTCTACGGTGAACGAGCGCAGGAGATATCCAAAAACATCTCCTCAGACCAGTACCTGTTTTTTAAATCTTTAGGGGCAATCGGGTACACAAGCTTTTATAAGGGAGACAGGAAAAAAGTCCTTGAAGTAGGAACGACCCTTTTGAATTATGGTCAAAGACATTCCAACCTAAGAAGCATGATGATGGGTCATTTCATGGTAGCGTTCAGCTTTTTGATGGCGAATGATTTTCCCTCAGCGATTGAGACCGGGAAAAAGGCGGTTCAAACCGCACAGGACCCCCTCTATAGCATGTATGCAAGGTTCCTCCTCGGGGTAGGCTACCTCCAAAACGGTCAGTTCCAGGAAGCGGAAGCAGTCCTGCAGGAAACTGCTTCTGACAGTCGGGATTTAGGCTGTGAGCTTATTGGAACGCCAATCCAGGCTTTCCTCGGTCTGATTTCGATCATCAAAGGCCAGTTGAGTCAGGGGTTAGAAAGGATGGAAGAGGCCCTGCAAGTGGAGTTCAAAACTGAGAGAAGATACTGGTATGCAACAGTAGCGAACGGCTTAGGGCAAGTCTTTCTGCAGCTGATCGACAAAGGCGTCCCCGCGGCTGCCGAAAAGGCGGAAGATTATTTTAATCGAGCCACGGAGGTGGCAGAAAAGATAGGGGCAAAAGCGGTTGAGGGTCAGGCCTCTCTAAATCTTGGCCATCTCCACAAGGCAATGGGGAGAAGCGACCAAGCCCAGAATAGCTTTTCCAAGGCCCTTCGGATCTTTGAAGAATGCGAGGCCGACTTTTTCTTAAAACAAACAAAAGAGGCCCTGAACTCCTTCCGCAGGGAGCAGAATCCTTCGCTCCCAAGCTCTCCAGGGGTACTTTGATTTCGAAACGCATTTTGGCAGACGATAGCGGAAAAACGAAGGAGGGAGAAATGAAAAGCAGGCTCGGTGTCACCCTAGTAAAGATTGCGTCGATCTATATGCTGATTGGCCTTGTTGCCGGGCTCATTATGGGTTTATCAGGAAACCATGCATTGGCAACGGTTCATTCTCATATAGGTCTCCTGGGTTGGACAACAATGGTAATAACAGGACTTGTTTATATTGCCAAGCCCAGGTGTGCAGACAGCAAATTATCTAGTTTATATTTCTGGCTGCACAATATTGGATTACCAATCATGATATTCAGTCTTGCCTTATATTATGGATATGGTAATGCACAGGCAGAAAAGGGTGTTGGCATAGGATCAATCATCGTTCTTCTGTCATTATTCGTTTTTACAATCAACATTTTTAGGAATTTAGAGAGCGATTAATGATTAATATTGTTTCTTTAATAGAGTCATTGGGTCAGACTTAAGGCGACGGTGGTATTGTCAGGCTTGTTGCGATTGCCGGGCTCGCAACCGCTTTGGAACTCACGCTTACGGGGCGCGAAGTCACTGCAGAAGAGGCATATCGACTCCGCCCCGAAAGATTTGGTTTGCTTTCCCCGGACCTGACTTAACCCATTTCACAATTCATCTCCCCTTGACATAAAACACCGCTTTATATATATCTACCCCATCCCAAAACAAGGTCTTATCCCATTCCTATTTAACATCTTCGGAACGGTAAAAGGGAGGAGAAAATCGGAATAACATTTCATCGATTGAGATAAATCTTTAGGGGAGGCTGGTTCTATGTACTTTCAATTAACAAAGGAGCAGAAGCAATTCAAAGAGAGTGTAAGACGGCTTGCGGAGGAACGCGTAGAGCCAAGGGCTAAAGAGATTGATCAAAAAGGGGAGTTCCCATGGGATATTTTCGAGCTCTTTAAGAAGCAGGGTTATTTGGGTCTATCTATTCCTGAAGCCTATGGCGGACAGACCTCAGAGCACATCTATGTGTGTCTTGCGATAGAGGAAGTGGCTCGGGTATGTGTCAGCTCCTCCCTTATTATTCAAGTCCAAGCCCTGGGAACTTTCCCGATCATGATCGCGGGTTCTGAGGATCAAAAGAGAAAATATGGCCCTCTTCTCGCCAGAGGAGAAAAAGTCATCAATTTTGGATTGACCGAACCGGAGGCAGGTTCAGATGCGGGGATGATGAGGACAAAAGCTGAGTGGAGGGATGACAGATATATTCTGAATGGGACGAAGCATTTCATGTCGAATGGTCCTATTGTCACAGCGATGGTCGTCTTTGCGATGACAGATCCGTCAAAAGGAACCCGGGGGATCAGTGCCTTTATTGTTGAAAAAGAGGTTGCCAAGTTTATGGTTGGAAAGGTGGAATCGAAGATGGGAATCCGGGGAGCACCCACCTCAGAAATTATTTTTCACGATTGCCCGGTTCCCAGGGAAAATTTATTGGGAGAGGAAGGGAAAGGGTTTCGGATCGCCATGGCCGCCTTGGATGCCGGACGGCCGACGATTGCTGCCCAAGCCGTTGGATTAGCCCAAGGAGCGATGGAGAAGGCCATCCGTTATTCGAAGGAGAGAATCCAGTTTGGTAAACCCATCTCTGAATTTCAGGGGATCCAATGGATGTTGGCTGACATGGCATGCCAGATTGAGGCAGCCCGGACGCTCACCTATCAAACCTGCAACTTGGTCGATCAGAATGATCCACGGAAAACGTACCTGTCCGCTTGTTGCAAGCTCTTTGCCTCAGACGTCGCGATGAAGGTTACAACCGATGCCCTCCAGATTGCAGGAGGATATGGGTATATGACCGATTTTCCTTTTGAGAGAATGATGAGGGATGCCAAAATTACCCAAATCTATGAAGGGACAAATCAGATTCAGAAAATTGTGATTGCGCGAGAGTTACTTCGATAATCTAAAAGGGTATAGACATCCGAGGTCACCCACTAAAGAGCACCTGCCAAGAAAAAACATTCCTCCATTAAAAACATGCTTTAGGGTCCGGCTCCCCCCCTTTACAAACTATAAGTATGCTGATAATGAATTAATACATGAGAGCTTTTCCGTTGAAAACTTCTCTTATCGTCATGGGGATAAGCAGCATTGTGGCACAGATCCTCCTCATGCGGGAATTCCTTGTCTCTTTTCTCGGCAACGAACTTACCCTCGGAGTGATCCTCGCAAACTGGATGATCCTGGAGGCAACGGGGGCCTTTGTCCTCGGCAAATCCGTAGAGAGAACGGAAAAAAGACTCGAAATTTATGTACTCCTTCAAATCATTTTTTCCCTGGCCCTTCCCATAGCTGTCTACCTCGCACGGATCTTCAAAAACTTTCTCCTGACGACACCAGGAGAAGGGCTGGGTTTTGCTCCGGTGTTTTATGCCTCCATACTGATCCTCCTTCCGGTCGCCGTGTCTCATGGCGCCCTGTTCACTTACGGGAGCAAACTCTATTCCCAGTATCTTCAGGAAGAGGCTCCCTCCATCGGCAGAGTCTACTTTTTTGAGACAGTTGGCTTAGTCATTGGGGGTCTTTCCATCACCTTCTTCCTCATTCAGTTTCTCAATTCTTTTGAGATCGCCTTTAGCATTTCTCTAATGAATGCGTTGATCTCACTGATCCTCTTATGGCCCGCTCCAAGATCATTGAAGCGTCCCGTCCAAATCCTCCTTTGGGTTCTTTCCTGTCTTCTTTCTTTTATCTTTGCCTATAGCCTCTTACCTCAAACCTCAAATGCAATCCATCGTTCTTCCATTCGGTCTCAGTGGAAAGAACTTCAGGTCATCTACTATGAAAACTCTGTCTATGGGAACGTCACCGTGACGAAGCGGGGTGAGCAGTTCACTTTCTTTACAGATGGAGTCCCCTCCATCACAACTCCTGTCCCCGATATTGCCTCCATCGAAGACTTTGTTCATTTTCCCATGCTCATCCGTGAAAAACCAAATTCAGTTCTGGTCCTTGGTGGGGGAGCAGGAGGGATGATCTACGAGATTTTGAAGCATCCCGCAGCCCACGTCGATTATGTGGAACTCGACCCGCTTCTCCTTCACCTGGTTGAGAAGTTTCGTACGCCATTGACGGAAGCTGAGCTTTCCGACAAAAGAGTGACCATCCACTATGCGGATGCCCGCTTCTTCATGAACAGAACCCTCGGCCAGTTCGATATGATCTTCATCGGTCTCTCCTCTCCTCAAGACCTGCGTACGAACAGACTTTTCTCCTCCGAATTCTTTTCCATCGCCAAACAGAAGATGTTCCCGGAGGGAATAATCGTCATAACCCTCCCCGGTTCACTGACCTATCTCAGTCCGGAATTGAGAGATTTGAACGGTTGTATTTGGGATACCCTAAAAAACGTTTATCGATATGTAAGAATCATTCCGGGTGATACCAATCTTTACCTTGCCTCAGATTCTGAAAAGCTGGACCACGTAACTGCTGAGGAGTTAATCAAAAGGCTTCAAGAAAGAAAGATCAAAACAAGCCTTTTCACCAAATCCTATGTGGAGTATCGCCTCAATGAGAGATGGCTGAAATGGTTTTTAAAATCCATGGAGGGGAAAAGGGTAAACATCAATTCCGATTTTCGGCCCTTGGGTGTCTTTTTCAGCCTTTCTTACTGGAATGCCCTCTTCTCCCCTTACCTCGCCGGAGTATTCAAATGGTTTGCAGGGTTGAGCATCGCCGTGGGGGTAGGTTTGGCTACCTTTTTTACCTTTTTGATCGGAGCCCTCTTTCTGAAATGGCCTTCCACTTCAAGATGGTCCCCCCCATATGCCATTCTCACATCCGGCTTCGCGGCAATGATCTTCGATTTGGCGATCATCTTCACCTTTCAGACCCTCTATGGCTATCTCTATCACCAGATCGGCCTCCTGGTCGCGGTCTTCATGGTGGGTGTTGCTCTCAGTAGTCAATTGATAAACCGTCGTTTCGACAGAATAAGGGAGAAGCGATTCATGTTCTTGTTACTGGAAGGAGGGATGATCCTCTTTTCTCTTCTTCTTCCGTTCGTATTCTCTATCCCCTCCTCCCATCTCGAGAAGACCCTGGTCTATCACCTTCTTTACGGGCTCTTCTTCGTCATGTCCTTTCTCGCCGGCGCTTCGATCGGACTCCAGTTTCCGCTGGCTTCCAATATCTACCTGAGCCTTCCTACGAGAGGAGGATCCGTGGCAAGAACAGCTGCGGTTCTCTATGGGGCAGATCTTTTGGGAGGTTTCTTCGGTGGACTGCTTGGGGGTGTCCTACTGTTGCCTATCCTCGGTCTGAAAGAATCCTGCTTTATGATGGCAATGATCAAAGGTAGTAGTTTCATTCTGTTCCTGTTGTTCACAAAAATAGGAAAATAGTCTAAAATTGCAGGAGTCAAGGATTCCAGGATCTAAGGGTTCAAGTAGAAAAAGTAAATGATTGAAACGGTTTGAACCCTGGCCCCTTGGTCCCTGAAACCTTTTCAAAATAGATGTTCAGCCGAAGGAGCTTTCTCCAATACATGGTCTCTATTCTCTCTGGGACGGGTCTTTCCTTTTTATCGCCAATAGAGGCGTCTGCAACAAAGGCGATCGCCTCGAAAGAGGCGATGTTCTATAAAAATTTGGATGGGCAGAACGTACAATGTCTTCTTTGTCCGAGAGAATGTGTGATCGCTGATGGCAAAAGGGGCTTCTGCAGAAACAGGGAAAACCAGAAAGGCAAACTCTACAGCATCGTTTATGGTAAGCCCTCTGTGGTCGATATTGGCCCCATTGAAAAGGCGCCGATCTATCACTTCTTCCCTGGACATTTCAGGCTCTGCATCACCTGTGCCAGTTGCAACCTGAGATGTAAATACTGTCAAAACTGGCATCTCTCTCAGAGGAGCTTCGATGAGTTGAATCACTACTCTTGTTCTCTCGCAGAAATCGTTCAACAGGCGAAAAATCAAAAACTTAACTCCATCTCGTTTACCTATACAGAACCAACCGTCTACTATGAGTATCTGTATGATATCTCCTCCATTGCCAAACCCATGGGGATAAAGACATCGATCGTTTCGAATGGGTATATCAACCGAGAACCCCTTTTGAAACTCTTGACCGTTCTTGATGCAGTGAAGATTGACCTCAAAGGTTTCAGCGAAAGATTCTATGAAGAGGTCTCGTCAGCGACCTTGAAGCCAGTTCTGGAATCTATGGTGACTGTTAAGAAAGAGAAGGTCTGGCTGGAGATTGTTAATCTCGTCGTTCCGACTTTAAACGATGATTCAAAAATGATCGACCAGATGTGTCAATGGATCAAGGAGAATCTAGGGGTGGATACCCCTCTCCATTTCACAAGGTTTCACCCAGATTATAAATTGACTCATCTTCCGCCTACCCCAATCTCCAGTCTGGAGGCTGCCCATGAGATTGCCAAGAAAAGCGGTTTGAGATATGTTTATATCGGAAATGTTCCGGGCCATATTCATAATTCTACGTATTGCCCTTCTTGTAATCGAAAAATCATCTATCGAACGCATTTCGATGTTCTTGAAATGAATGTGTCAAACGGGAGATGCAGGTTTTGCAACTTTCCAATTCCTGGGAAATGGACATAACTTAAATGCGGATTGCGGAGTGCGGAATGCAGAATGAGGATTCCGGGATGGGTCTAAGAGATTTCTGTCACCATATACTCCGCATTCCGAATTCCGAGTTCCGCATTTGAAATGGGGGTTAACAATGGATTTATTCGATCTAACTGGTAAAGTGGCAATGGTGACTGGAAGCACAAAAGGTCTGGGTGAAACTTCAGCGAAGGCCTTAGCCAAAGCCGGTGCAGACGTGGCGGTTTGCGGTCGAAATCTCGCTGACCTCAAACGGGTGCCGGCTGAAATCCAGGCGCTGGGCCAAAAATCTGCAGGATTCGAGTTAGATGTCCTCTCCAAGGAGAAAGTCAAAAAAGGGGTTGAGCAGATCCTGAACCACTTCGGTCGCGTTGATATTCTTGTGAATAACGCTGGCACGAACTATCGGGTTCCTGTCCTTGATTACCCAGAAGAGCAGTGGGATCTAATCCTTAACACAAACCTCAAAGGATATTTTCTGGTGGCCCAGGCCGTGGTCCCTCAGATGATCGAACGGGGATATGGCAAGGTGATTAATATGAGTTCAATTTTTGGGAAAACGCCCCTCCCTAACCAATTAGCCTATTCTGCTGCGAAAGGTGGAGTTGAGCAGATGACCAAGGTGATGGCTCTCGAATGGGCTAAACAGGGGGTGCGCGTGAATGCAATTGGCCCGACCTATTTTGAGACGGATATGGTCAAGCAGATTAGAAACGACCCGGTGAGATTCAATTTCATTAACGAGCGGACCCCCATGGGCCGGTGGGGTTATCCGCCCGAACTGGAAGGAACCGTCATCTTTTTGGCGGCACCGGCCTCTGATTTTATCACTGGGCAGACGATCTATGTGGATGGGGGTTGGACCGTCTGGTAGAACATTCAACCCCATAACGTAGCGTCGGCATTCATTGCCGACGAAATGGATTTTTCAGTTCGCCCCCATGAAATGAGGGCGCTACCATAAATTGAAATGAAGAAGATCGGAATCAAATACTGCGGTGGATGCAATCCTGCTTATGAAAGGGTGGAGATGATCGAGAAGGTCCAATTCCGCCTGGGAGATCAGTTCCTTTTCCACCGCCACGGCGATGAAGAGGTCGAGGCTTTGATTCTTGTCAGTGGATGTCCAAGGGCCTGTGCAGGCAAGGAGTTGATTCAAGAAAAAAACTCCTGTTATTCCGTTACGGGAGAAGGCGATTATGAGGCTTTGATCAAATGGCTAACTGCTTCTTTTGAGAAAGGAGATTCCAAATGAATTCAGCATCTCCCTCCCGAAGGTGGCTCTCTCTTTATCCCAAAGACTACCCCTCTGATTTGACTCCTGAAGCCATCAACCCTCTGGACCATCTTCGGACTACAGTCAAATTACACGGCCAGCGTCCGGCCGTCTATTATTTTGATGAGATCATCTCATACAATGAATTGGATCAAACGAGTGACGCCTTTGCCTGTAGTTTGAAAGACCTCGGCATCGGAAAAGGTGACCGGGTCGCGCTTTACCTTCAGAATATCCCCCAATTTGTCATCGCCCAGTATGGAATCTGGAAAGCAGGAGGAATTGTTGTTCCACTCAACCCTATGTATAAGGCGAAAGAACTTACCTACTACTTCCGGGATGCCTCTGTTCGGATTCTAGTCTGCATGGAATCGCTCTATGGAGAGATGGTTCAGAGGGTGGTCGAAGAGACAGGCGTAGAACATGTGATCACTCTCTCAGAATTGGATTTTCTCGATCCGAAGAGTCCGGTTCCCTTACTCCTCAAAGGAGTGGAAAAAGTCAACGGTTTGAAAACGAACGATTTCGGCACGCTTCTCGAGCGGTATCAGGGGAAACATCCTCCGGGGATCACGCTTTCGCAGGAAGACGTAGCCTACCTCACCTATACCTCTGGAACAACAGGTCCTCCAAAAGGAGCAATGAATACCCATGGAAATGTTGTCTTTAACTCAGAGGTCTACCGTCATTGCTGGAAGTTGACACCCTCGGATATTATGCTCGGAGTGGCCCCCCTCTTCCATGTCACAGGGATGGTCGGCCACATTGGAACATGCATTGCCTCTGGCACCCCCCTCGTCTTGTTTTATCGTTTTGATCCTAAAACAACATTCCAGATGATCGAGAGATGGAGGGCCTCCTGCACGATTGGAGCCATTACGGTCTTCATTGCCTTGATGAATGATCCGGAGATTGGAAAGCATAATCTTTCCTCCTTCCGAAAAGTTTACAGTGGTGGAGCTCCTGTGATTCCCGCTGTCGTCGAAAGATTCGAAAAGCTGACAGGGACTTACATACACAACGTTTATGGCCTCACGGAAAGCACTTCCCCCGCTACGCTTGTTCCCTTGGGACTGAGAGCACCCGTGGACCCTTCGACTGGAGCCATTGCCATTGGGGTTCCTATCCCAGGCCACGATGCTAAGATTATGGACCTCGGCGATCCTGAAAAGGAGCTCCCTCCCGGAGAAGTGGGTGAACTGGCAATTAAAGGACCAGGGATCATTCCGGGATACTGGAATAAACCAGAAGAAACCGCCCATGCGATCCGTCACGGCTGGCTTTTTACTGGTGATGTGGGTACAATGGATACGAAAGGATGGGTTTACCTCCTAGACAGAAAGAAGGATATGATCATCGCCTCTGGGTTCAAAGTCTGGCCAAGGGAAGTGGAAGATGTGATTTATCTTCATCCCGCCGTTCGCGAAGTGGCCGTGGTAGGAATTCCAGATCCTTATCGTGGAGAGACGGTCAAGGCTTTTGTGGCTTTGAAGGAAGGATATGAGGGGAAGGTATCCGGAGAAGAGATCACGACCCTCTGTAAAGAAAGAATGGCGGCCTATAAATATCCAAGGGAGGTGGAGTTTGTCAAAGAAGTCCCCAAGACCGCTACTGGAAAATTTTTGAGGAGAGCCTTTAGGAACACCTAAATACAGTCTTTCGGTTAGGGTTAGGAAGCCGGTTTCGTGTAATGTTAAGAGGTTACGTTTAAAAGACTTTCATACCAAAGCCATAACCGTTTGACGAAACGGGCGTCTTAACCCTTACCTTTTGACCCTTAATACAAAGGAGAACCCAATGAAACGTATTGTCACCAAGGAAGATTACCTTCAAAGCCTTAAAGATCTTCATCACGTCGTCTATTACAACGGGAAACGTGTCGAGGATATTACAGAGCATCCCGGTCTTCGTCCTCACATCAACTCCGCGGCCCTCACCTACGAGCTCGCCCTCCGTCCTGAACATGAGGATCTGATGACAGCCACCTCTCATCTCACCGGCAGGAAGATCAACCGATTCACTCATATCCACCAGAGTGTGGATGATCTGATCAAAAAAGTTCAAATGCTCCGGCTGATCGGCCACGAGACAGGTTCGTGCTTTCAACGATGTGTGGGATTCGATGCTCTGAATGCCACTTACATGACCACTTACGATACCGATCAGAAATACAAAACGGACTACTTCGAACGATTCAAGAAATATCTGATTCATGTCCAGGATAGTAACGTCATGGTCGTAGGAGGCATGACTGATCCGAAAGGCGATCGATCTCTGTCACCCAGTAAACAGGCAGACCCAGATCTTTTCACGCGGGTTGCAGAACGACGATCCGATGGCATTGTGATCCGTGGAGCCAAGGCTCATATGACAGGCGGCGTCAATTCCCATGAAATTGTCCTCATGCCTACACAGGCGATGAGAGAGGAGGATAAAGATTACGCCCTC
>Ga0233416_10000487_pt1 | contig 12269 bp, 12 predicted proteins | sample Sediment_Towuti__2_FD_188638 | JGI IMG/M metagenome (GOLD analysis project Ga0233416, IMG submission 188638) | Sediment microbial communities from Lake Towuti, South Sulawesi, Indonesia - Sediment_Towuti_2014_0_MG | ecosystem: Environmental > Aquatic > Freshwater > Lake > Sediment | place... | reverse complement strand
CGAACCATGGCACATAAAAAAGCGGGTGGCTCGTCCCGTAACGGGCGCGACTCCAATGCCAAGCGGCTTGGCGTCAAGCGTTTCGGCGGTCAGGTTGTTCTGGCCGGCAACATCCTCGTGCGCCAGCGCGGCAGCAAGATCAAGGCGGGCGACAATGTCGGCATGGGTCGCGACCACACCCTGTTCGCACTGACCGACGGCACCGTCGAGTTCTACGATCGCGGCGGCCGCACCATGGTGCGCATCGCCTGATTCGGGCCGATGCCCTACGATTCGGGGGGTGTGCTTCGGCACACCCCTTTTTCGTTGGTTCAGAGCAGTAACGCGAGGACAGTGAACGGATATGCGCTTTATCGATGAGGTCAGGGTCGAGGTGCGCGCCGGCAACGGCGGACGCGGCGCCGTTTCGTTTCGCCGCGAGAAATACATTCCCAAGGGCGGACCGGACGGCGGCGACGGCGGTCGCGGCGGGCATGTGATTCTGGAGGCGACGCGCGACAGGAACACCCTGCAGGAGCTCTACTTGCGCAAGCGGCTGATCGCCAAGAATGGCGACTCCGGGCGCGGTTCCAACATGCACGGCAAGATGGGCGAGGATGTGCGCGTGCAGGTGCCGGTCGGCACCATCGTCAAGGACGAACAGGGAAATGTGCTGGCCGATCTGACCCGCCACGGCGATCTCTACTATCTGGCGCGCGGCGGTCGCGGCGGCATGGGCAACGCTCGTTTCACCACCAGCACCAACCGCGCCCCGCGCTATGCGCAGCCGGGCGAAGAGGGGGAGTACGGCTATCGCCATCTGGAGCTCAAATCGATGGCCGATGTCGGCCTGGTCGGGCTGCCCAATGCCGGCAAATCGACGCTGATTTCGCGCGTCTCCAATGCCCGCCCCAAAATTGCCGACTACCCCTTCACCACCATCGCACCGGCGCTCGGGCAGATCTTCACCGACGACGGCGACGGTTTCGTGATGGCCGATATTCCCGGCCTGATTGAGGGGGCGCACGAGGGCAAGGGGCTCGGCTTCCGCTTTTTGCGCCATATCGAGCGCACCCGCCTGCTGCTGCATCTGGTCGATGTCGCCAGCCCCGACGGGCGCTCGATCAGCGAACAGCTGCGCGAGGTGGAGGGGGAGCTTGAGGGGTATGGCGAGTCGGTGTGGGACAAAACGCGCTTCCTTGTGCTCAACAAAATCGATGCGCTGTTGGAAGAAGAGCGCGACGCGGCATTGGCCGAAGTGGCCGATTTCGGTTTGCCGGTCTATGCCGTTTCGGCGGTGAGCGGCGAAGGGCTGGAGGCGCTGCTGCGCGATGTGCATGCAGCAGTCGTCGAGCTGCGCCGGCAGGCGCGCCACGATCTGCTCGACGAGGCGGTCGAGGCGATCGACGAACTGATCGAGGAGGATATGGAAGGCGAGATGGGGGATACGGCGTGATACGCGCCCGCTCCGATCTGGCGCAGGTGCGCCGCATCGTGGTGAAGATCGGCAGCTCGCTGCTCGCCGACAGCAACAGCGGCATCCGGAGCGACACCGTGCAGCGATTGGCCGCCGAAGTGGCGGCATTGCGTGCGCGTGGCATCGAGGTGGCGCTGGTCACCTCCGGTGCGGTGGCGCTCGGTCGCGTGCGTCTGGGCTGGGTCGGGCGCAAGCTCTCCGTGCATGAAAAGCAGGCGGCAGCGGCGGTCGGGCAACCGATGCTGATGCACGCCTACAACGAGGCGTTTGCCGCGCACGAAATTGCCACGGCGCAGCTGCTGCTGACCAAGGACGATTTGCGCAACCGCCGCCGCTATCTGAATGCCAACAACACCGGCGAGACCCTCTTCTCCGCCGGCGTGCTGCCGATCGTCAACGAGAACGACACGGTGGTGGTGGAGGAGATCAAGTTCGGCGACAACGATTCGCTCAGTGCGCTGGTCGGGCTGCTGCTCGATGCCGATCTGGTGGTGATGCTCACCGATGTCGATGGCCTCTTCGATGCCAACCCCAACAGCAATCCGGCCGCCAAGCGCATCTCCGATGTGGCGGCGCTCGGCCCGGAGATCTTCGCCATGGCTGGCGATGCCGGCAGCCATTTCGGCACCGGCGGTATGACGAGCAAGCTGCGCGCTTCGAAGGTGGCGACGCGCGGCGGCGTCTGCACCGCCATCGTCAACGGTCGCGTCGAGCAATCGCTCAGCCGTCTGCTGACCGGCGAGGATGTCGGCACCCTCTTCCTCTGCGGCGAGGATCGGCAGAGCCGCCGCCGCCACTGGATTGTCGATATTCTCAAGCCGGCCGGCGCGATTCACGTCGATTCCGGCGCGGCGCGCGCCATTGTCGAGCGCGGCAGCAGCCTGCTGCCGGTCGGCGTTACGGCGGTGGAGGGGATCTTCGACAAGGGCGAGTGCGTCGAGATTCGCGCCGCCGGCGCGGCGATCGCGCGCGGCTTGTGCAACTACAACGCCGAGGAGATGCGCCGGCTGATCGGCGTCGCCAGCCACGAGATCGAGGCGGTGCTCGGCTACAGCGATTTCACCTCGGTGATCCACCGCGACAATCTGGTGCTGCACAGCGATCAGTAAGCGGCAGGCGAAGGAGACGACGATGCAGGAAGAGGCATCCAAGATCATGTTGCGACTGGGCATGCAGGCGAAGGTGGCGGCGCGCGCCATGCGCACCATGGCCACCAAACGCAAGAATCTGGCGCTGGCGCAGGCAGCCGCCGTGTTGCGGCGCGAGAAGGAGGAGATCGTTGCCGCCAACCGCCTCGATCTGGAGGCGGGCAAGGCAAATGGGCTGGATGCGGCGATGCTCGATCGCCTGCTGCTGAACGAAGCGCGCATCGAGGCGATGGCGGTCGGGCTGGAGCAGATCGCGGCGCTGGCCGATCCGGTCGGCTCGATCGGCGAGCTCGCCTACCGCCCCTCCGGTATTCAGCTCGGGCGCATGCGCGTGCCGCTGGGGGTGATCGGCATGATCTACGAGTCGCGCCCGAACGTGACCGCCGATGCCGCTGCCCTGTGCATCAAGTCGGGCAATGCGGTGATCCTGCGCGGCGGCTCCGAATCGATTCACTCCAACCGCGTGATTGCCGGCTGTCTGCGTCGGGCGCTCGTCGATGCCGGGCTGCCGCAGGATGCGGTGCAACTGGTGGACAGCACCGACCGCGCACTGGTGGGCGAGATGCTGCGTGCCACCGGCAGCATCGATGTGATCATTCCGCGCGGCGGCCGCTCGCTCACCGAACGGGTGGCCAACGAATCGCGCGTGCCGGTGATCAAGCATCTGGACGGCATCTGCCATGTCTATGTCGATGCCGAGGCCGATCTGGCAATGGCGCACACCATCGCGATGAATGCCAAAACCCATCGCTACGGCGTCTGCAATGCGATGGAGACGCTGCTGGTGCACCGCGCCGTGGCCGGCGAATTCCTGCCGCCGCTGCTGGCGGCGATGCAGGCCAAGGGGGTGGAGATTCGCGGCTGCGGTGAAACGCAGCGCATCGGCGGCGCATCGATCGTCGCGGCGACCGAGGAGGATTGGCGCACCGAATATCTGGCGCCGATCCTCTCCGTGCGCGTGGTCGATTCGATCGAAATGGCGATGGAACACATAGCCGATTTCGGCTCCGGCCATACCGAAGCGATCGTCACCCGCGACTACGACACCGGCCAGCGTTTTTTGCGCGAGGTGGACTCCTCCTCGGTGATGTGGAATGCCAGCACCCGCTTTGCCGACGGCTTCGAATATGGCCTCGGCGGCGAGATCGGCATCTCCACCGACCGGCTGCACGCGCGCGGCCCGGTCGGGCTGGAGGGGCTGACGACGCAGAAGTGGATTGTGTACGGTCACGGCGAGGTGCGCAGTTAAGTCGAACTGCATTGGGCTGTTCGGCGGCTCCTTCGACCCGCCGCATTTGGGGCATCTGGCTCTGTTGCAGGCCGCGCTCGACGAGTTGCCGCTTGATGAGTTGTGGGTGGTGCCGGCGGGGGTGCCGGTGCACCGCACCCTGACGACGCGCATCGCCCCCGAGCTGCGCCTCGGCTGGCTGGCAGCACTGTTGGCCGGGATGGCGAAGGTACGGCTGATCGATTGGGAGGTGCGGCGCGAGATGGCCACCCCGACCATCCATACCCTGCGCCGCCTGCATGGCGAACGACCGGAGGCGGCAATCGTGCTGATCCTTGGCGCCGATGCCGCTGCCGGGCTGCCGGGATGGATCGATTATCCCGAGCACCGGAAGCTCTGCCATCTGGCGCTGGCGATGCGCAGCGGGCAGGAAGCGGAATCGCTGCCGGGCTGGCGGCAGCTGGCGACGGCGCAAGAATTGGCAACCGGCGCCGGTGGTATCTGGCGGTTGCAGAGTCGCTTGCCCGATATTTCGGCCACGACGATTCGCAGAACCATCGAACGGGGTGAGGAGGCGCGGCCGATGCTGCCGCCGCTGCTCGCCGAAGAGTTGATATGCGCCTACCGGGCGCCACAGGAGCAGAACGAGTGACGACGCAGCAAACGGCAGAAGAGATCGAGGCGCTGACGCAGCAGGTGGTGGCGGCGCTGGAGGACAAAAAAGCCAGCGATATTCTGGTGATCGACGTGCGCGGCCGTTGCCCGTGGGCCGATCGCTTCGTGCTCGCCTCCGGCAAGACCGGTCGCCAGCTCAATGCGATGGCGCAATCGATGAGCGAAATCGCGCACCAACACCGCATGCCGGCACGCATCGAGGGGCTGGAGGCGATGGAGTGGCTGGTGGTCGATTTGCAGGATGTGGTGGTGCACCTCTTCATTCCCGAGGTGCGCGCCTCCTTCCAGCTCGAACAGCTCTGGACGCGCGCCAAGCCGGCGGCATGAGCCGCATCGTCATGCAAACTGGCTGCCGATGATCCGACTGCGTTTGCTGGCGGTCGGCAAGGGCGACGGCGAGCTGGGCGGCTTCGAGGAGCGGATGGCCAAACGGCTGAAGCCCTATGTCGAGTTCGCGCTTGTCGAGCTGCCCGAGGGGCGCGGCAAGATCGAGCAGCGCAAGGCGGAGGAGGAGCGAACCATCCTCAAGGCGGCGGCGGCCGGATTTATTCTCTTCGACGAGCGCGGCAAGGGGCTCTCCAGTGTGCAATGGGCCGAGTGGCTGGCGCAGTTGCCCGGCAATGGGGCGCGCGATTTTGTGATCGGCGGCGCCGCCGGCGTCACCGATGCGGTGCGGCAGGCGGCCGGTTCCATCTGGTCGCTCTCGCCGCTCACCCTGCCGCATCAACTGGTGCGCGCACTGGTGGTCGAACAGCTCTACCGCGCCTGCACCATTCACGCCGGCCACCCATACCACCGCGTATGAACTCGGCTTCGACGCGTCCGCTGCGTTTTTTCTCCCTCTGTGTTCTTGGTGTCCTTTGTGCGCTGCTGCTCAATCCGCATGTGGCCGCCGCCAAACGCAGTCTGCAGGCCGAAGCCAGAAAGGTGGCGGCCGAGCAGAAGCGGGTGGCGACCGATCGCGCGGCGATGGAGCAGCGGCATGCCGCACTCCAGCGCGATCTGGAGCGGCTCGATCGCCAACTGGCGCCGGTGCACACCGCTTTTCGCAAGGCCGACGATGCGGTGCGTGCCAGCGATCGACAGTTGAACAAACTGGCGGCCGAAGAGCGGCTGCTGCAACAGCGCACCGAAGCGGTGCGCCGGCGCATGCTTGGGCAGGCGGAGGCGGCGTGGCGGCGCGGCGGCGAGCACTCCTTGCGGGTGGAAATGTTGCGTCCAGGTCACATCGGCGAGCTGCCGCATCGCCATATGTTGCTGCAACAGTTGCTGGAGACGCAGCAGGCCGAGCGCGAGCAGTTCGCGCTCGACATGCGGCGACTGGAGGAGCTGCAGGCCGAAGTGAGCGCGCAGCGGACGCAGCTGGCAACGCTGCGCGATGGGCGCCAAAAGCAGGAGCGACAGCTCAATCGACAACTGGCCGAGCGGCGCAAGCTGGCCGCAAGCCTGTTGCGGGACGTGCGCCTGAAACGGCAGCGCGAAGCGGATCTGGCACGTCAGCAGCAGCGCTTGCAGGCCAAATTGCATGAGCTGGCGGCAACCCCGGCCGCGCCGCCTGTCCGGGCGGCTTCGACCGGCATCGGCCGTGTTGCCGGCGGCGAAGCGCCGAGCACGTCACAGCTGGGGCGCGGCAAGTTGCCGTGGCCGCTGCACGGGCGGGTGGTGGCGCGCTTTGGCAGCGTGCCGGCGCCGGGGCAGGCGCCGCTCTCGGGGGTGCAGCTTGCACCGGCAGCAGGCGAGCGTCAGGTTAGGTCGATCGCCGCCGGGCAGGTGCGCTATGCCGACTGGTTCGGCGGCTACGGGCAAATGGTGATTATCGACCACGGCAAGGGGCTGATGAGCATCTATGCCCACAACGCCCAGCTGTTGCGCAAGGCGGGCAGCTGGGTGGAGGCGGGCGAGGCGATTGCCGAGGCGGGCAATACCGGATTGGTGGAAGAGGTGCGCCTCTATTTCGAGGTGCGCAGGAACGGGCGGCCGGTGGATCCGGCCCAATGGTGCGGTCGCTGAAGCGATCGGAACAGCACGGGGTTGAACCCATGGAGACAGGCATGTCGATGCTCAAACGACGAATGATTCTCAGCCTTGGCGCGGTCGCCGTGGTCGGTGCAGGTATGCTGGCCTGGCGCGCCGATATCGAGCCGGCAGTGGCAGCGACCAACTACCAGCAGCTGCAGAAGTTCGCACAGGTGATGGAGCTGGTGCGCCGCTCCTATGTCGAAGAGGTGAGCGACGAGAAGCTGATCGACGGCGCGCTCAACGGCATGCTGACCAGCCTCGATCCGCACTCCAACTACATGACCAAAGAGGTCTTCGGCGAGATGCAGGTGGAGACCAAGGGCGAGTTCGGTGGCCTGGGTATCGAGATCTCCTCTGCTGAGGGGGGCGTGCGCGTGGTGGCGCCGATCGAGGATACGCCGGCATGGAAGGTGGGGATCAAGGCGGGCGATCTGATCATCAAGATCGACGATGCGTTGGCGCGCAACATGGAGATCGGCGAAGCGGTGAAGCGCATGCGCGGCAAGCCGGGCACCAAGGTGGTGCTGACCATCTTCCGCGAAGGCGAAAAGGGGCCGCTCACCTTTACCATCGAACGCGACGTGATTCAGGTGAAATCGGTGAAGAGCGATCTGCTGGCGCCGGGAATGCTTTATCTGCGCGTCACCCAGTTCCAGGAGCACACCGGCGAAATGCTGAAGGAGCAGATCGCGGCGCTGAAAGCGAAATCGAAGGAGCCGATTCGCGGCGCCGTGCTCGATCTGCGCAACAACCCTGGCGGGCTGCTCAATCAGGCGGTCGAGGTTTCCGATATCTTCCTCGACTCCGGCGGCATCGTCAGCACCAAAAGCCGCGCCGGTAGCGATCTCTCCTACTCGGCCGAAAAGGGCGATCTGCTCGACGGCGTGCCGATGGTGGTGCTGATCAACGGCGGCTCCGCCTCGGCGGCCGAGATCGTCGGCGGCGCCCTGCAGGACAACCACCGCGCCGTACTGATGGGCAGCCGCAGCTTTGGCAAGGGGTCGGTGCAGTCGGTCTTCCCGCTCGCCGACGGCACGGCGATGAAGCTGACTACAGCCCTCTACTACACCCCGAGCGGGCGCTCGATTCAGGCCACCGGGATCAAGCCGGAGATCGAGGTGGAGCAGACGAAGGTCGGCAGCGAGAGTGAGGAGAAGGGCAACGACGGCTTCGGCATCTCCGAGCGCGATCTGAAGGGGCATCTGCAGAACGGCAACGGCGAGGCAGCCGGCGAGAGCAAGGGCAGCGAGAAGAGTGCCGACACCCTCAGCCCGGAGATGAAGAAGCGCCTGGCCGGCGACAATGTGCTGCAACGCGCTGCCGATCTGCTCAAAGGGCTGCAGGCGCTCTCCGCCCGCTCCTGATCGGCGGCCGTGACAAAAAAGAGGGGTGGCGGCAACGCGCTGCTGATCGCGTCGCTGTTGGCGACGGCGGCCGTAGCGGCATGGCTGCTGTGGCCGCCGCCACCGGGCAAGCCAGCCCGGCAGATCGAGCTCCCGCCGCCGGCTGTCGCCGAACATCCGCCGACGGTGACCGAGCCGGAGCTGCCGCCTGCCGCCCCCCCCGCTTCGAAGTCTCCGGCGCAGCCGATGGCGACGCAGGAGTCTCCGCCTCCACCCGTTGCAACGCCGCAAGCGCCGGCCGGGGCCATCGCTCTGCTGATCGACGATATCGGCGCCGACCTCGCTGCCGTCGATCGTCTTCTGCGTCTTCCCATTCGCGTGTCGCTGGCGGTGATGCCCGATACGCCGCATGCGCGCGAAGCGGCCGAGCGCGGTTGGCGCAGCGGGCACACCATTCTTCTGCATATGCCGATGGAGCCCGAGAGCCGCGAGTATGCGGCGCGCATGGACGTCTGGTTCCTGCGCGAAGGGATGTCGGCGGCCGAGATGCGCACGCTGCTGGCGCGCAGTCTGGCGGCTGTGCCGCACGCCATCGGCATCAACAACCATATGGGTTCGCGCCTGACCGCCGAAGCGGAGCCGATGCAGCAGGTGATGGAGTTCTGTCGCGAGCGCGATCTCTTTTTTATCGATTCGCGTACCAGCGGCGGGTCGGTGGCGGCGCTGTCGGCGCGTGACGCCGGCCTGCGTTGGGGCATGCGCGAAATATTTCTCGACCACAGTCAGGAGCCGGCGGCGATCGCCGCTGCCTGGCAGGAGGCGGAGGCGTGTGCGGCGAGTGGCCAGAGCTGCATTGTGATCGGCCATCCGCATCCGGCCACGCTCGCCTTTCTCGAACAGCTCGGCGATAGCGTGCGTGCACGCACCATCTTCGTGCAGGATGCGCTCTACACCGCCACCCCCGCTGTTGGCGCGCAACTCTCGTCCCGGAGCCCTGTCCCATGATCGCCTCAATGCGTCGCTACATCATCACCGGCCTGATCATTATGGTGCCGCTTCTGACCACCGTGGCGCTGGTGCAGTGGCTGATCGGCTTCTCCGATCAACTGCTGGCGCTGCTCCCCGCAGTGCTGCATCCGGACAATTTGCTCGGTATGCACATTCCAGGTCTCGGCGTGATCGTGGCACTGCTGCTGCTGATCACGGTCGGTTTCGTTGCCGGCAACTTCATTGGCCGCCATTTCATCGAGTGGTTCGAAGCGCTGCTGACGCGCGTGCCGCTGGTGCGCTCAATCTACGGTGCGGTGAAGCAGATGATGGAGGCCGCCTTCGGCGGCGGCGCCGGCGGTTTCCGGCAGGTGGTGTGGGTCAGCTTTCCGCAGCCCGGCCACTGGACCATCGGATTTGTCACCGGTCCGGCGCGGCTGCCGATCGACGAGTTGTTGCAGCGCGGCAAGGTGGCGGTCTTCATTCCCACCACCCCCAACCCCACATCCGGCTGGCTGCTCTATGTCGACGAGGCGGAGCTGATTCCGCTGCCGATAACGGTCGAGGATGGCATGAAGATGGTGATCTCCGGCGGCATGATCACCCCCGAGGCGGCCAAGGTCGAATTGCCTGCGCCGCAGAAGGGAGCGTGACGCAATGAGAGGAGGAGCCTTGCTGAAGGGGGCAGCGCTGCTGGGCGTGCTGCTGGCGCCGCTGACGGCGGTCGCGGCGCCGGCCGATAACGAGCTGGCGCAGTTGCAAAGTCAGGTCGACAGGGATGCACTGAATTACCAGTCCTGGTTTGCTCTGGGCGTCAAACAGTCGAAGCTGCGCAACTATCCGCGCGCCATCGAGGCTTTTAACAAGGTCAGCGAATTGCGTCCGGATCTGGCCGAGCCGCACAACAATCTGGCGGTGGTCTATTTCCAGATGGGCAACTTCACGGCGGCGGCGCGCGAACTGGACCGATCGCTCGAGATCAAGCCGGGCCATGCCGCCACCGAATCGAGTCTGGGCGCGATCTATCTGCGTCTGGCGATCGACCACATCGGCCGCTCGCTGGCGCTGCGTAACGATGCGCAATTGCGGCAGCAGTACGAGCGTCTGCTGCGCGTGCGCGATGTGCAGGCGGAGGAGAGCAGGGTGGCGGAGGCGCCGGCTGGCGAAGTTGCTGCGACGACAACCAGCGCCGAGGCCGCGTCGGCCAAGGCCCCGACCGTTGTCGATGGCGATGGCGCCAAGGTCGAGCAGCAGGTGCTCCAGGCAGTGGAGCAGTGGCGCACCGCCTGGAGCGGGCGCGACATCGACGCATTTCTGGCCTCCTACTCCGACCGCTTCCAACCGGGCGGCGGCCAAACGCTCGAACAGTGGCGCGACCATAAACGGCGGGTGATCGGCAAAAGCCGCAAAATCGAAGTGCGGCTGGAGAAGGTGCTGGTGCAGCCGTCGCGCAGTGGCAAGCGGGCACGCGTGCAGCTGCTGCAACACTACCGCTCCGACGCGCTGCAGAGCAGCGGCCGCAAACAGCTGGAGCTGGAGCTGGAGACAACGGGCTGGAAGATCGTCGGCGAGGGTTCGTTGTGAAGTGGCATCTGGTTGCTGCGGCGGCACTGGCGATGTTGCCGGCCGCCAGCGCGGGATTGGCGGCGATGGGCGGCGGCAGCGACGATGCCGAGCGCAACCGACGTATTCTGGAGACGCTGGAGCGCGGCGACAGCGCTGCGGTGCGCGAGCTTCCCGGCAACGAGCGCGCCATTCTGAAGGCGGCCATTGCGCTCAAAAGCGGCCAGCCGGAGGTCGCTGCCGCCTCGCTTTCCGGCGATTGGGTGAAAGCCGATCCATTGGCGGCGCTGCTGGTGGCCGAGGCCTACCGGCAGCAGGCGGTGCAGGCGGTGGCCAGCGCTGGCGACTATGCGCGCAACCTGCAAGGGGAGCGCAGCCGGCTGGAAGAGGCCGACCTGACGCCGGGACTGCGCGAAGCTGAGGCCAAGCTCGATGCGATGATCGATCGCATCGATGGAGCCAGCGATCTGCCGCGCGATATTCTTGCCCTCGGCAGCAACGTGCGCAGCTATTTCCTGGTCGACAAGGCGCGCTCGCGCCTGATCGTCTTCGAGCGCGACGGCAAGGGGCAGTTCCGGCGCGTTGCCGACGAGTATGTGGTCACCGGTGCCGGTTCCGGCGACAAATTGCGCGAGGGCGACGGGCGTACCCCCAACGGCATCTATCGTTTCAAGAGCAAGAGCAGCGATCCGGCGCTGGCCGACCGCTACGGGCCGGTGGTGGTGCCGACCGACTATCCCAACGATCTCGATCTGCTGCATGGCAAAAATGGCCACGGCATCTGGATGCACGGCTTCCAGTCCGGCGTCGATCGCCGCCCGCCGCAGGATACCAAGGGGTGCTTCGCGCTACCCAACGACCGCTTGCCGACCGTGGCCGCGCACGCCTACCCCGGCCAGAGTCTGGTGCTGGTGGGCGAGGAGCTCGCCTTCGACGGCGGCGGCGCGCGACAGGCGCTGCTCGCGGGCGTGCAGCAGATGGTCGAGCAGTGGCGGCAGGATTGGCAGTCGCTCGATAGCGAGGCCTATCTGCGCCACTATCATCCGCAGTTTCGTTCCGGTGGCCGCGATCTTGCCGCCTGGAGCCGCTACAAACGGCAGGTCAACAGCAGCAAGGAGTATGCGAAGGTGGGGCTGCGCGACTTCACCATCGTGCACGATCCCAATCGCTGGCCGGAAGGGGAGGTGGTGCTGGTGGAGTTCGAACAGCAATACGAATCGGACAACTTCCGCGATCGCGGCCGCAAGCGGCTGCTGCTGGCGCGCAGCGATGCCGTCAGCCCTTGGCGCATCCTGATCGAGCGCGAGATCGGACAATGAGCGAGCAGCCGCGCACCGGCGCCGAGGTGCAGGATATTTCGCTGCGTCGCTTGCAGCAGGTGGCGGAGGAGAATCGCGAGCTGAAATCCTATGTCGCCGAGGTGATGAAGCGGCTGCGCGAAAACGAGCTGCTCTTCTCGCGCCTCTTCCGGCTGGAGGCGCAGGTGCTGGCCGCCTCCGATCCGGAGGATCTCTGCTTCAGCCTGATGCGCGGCCTGCGCAGCGGCTTTGATCTGGATATGGTGCGCTTCTGGTTCGACCGTACCGGCGTCATGGGCGGCCACAAGATGGAGGCGCTCTCCGAGCGCGATCTGATCTGGCTGGAGGCGGGCGAGATTCGCCGGAATGGACTGGATGCAACGCCGGTGCGTTTGCAGCGGCTCACTGCCGGCAACCGCTTTGCCTGGCTGGAGGGGCGCGACGAGCATCTCGGTTCGCTGGCACTGCTGACCCTCGGCTCCAGCTCCGCACCCTTCGGCGTGCTCGGTCTCGGTTCGATCGATCCCTCCCGCTTCGCCCCCGACCAGAGCA
>Ga0233416_10000486_pt1 | contig 12281 bp, 13 predicted proteins | sample Sediment_Towuti__2_FD_188638 | JGI IMG/M metagenome (GOLD analysis project Ga0233416, IMG submission 188638) | Sediment microbial communities from Lake Towuti, South Sulawesi, Indonesia - Sediment_Towuti_2014_0_MG | ecosystem: Environmental > Aquatic > Freshwater > Lake > Sediment | place... | reverse complement strand
GACCCGCCCGCAAGCGGGTGCGGCCAGGCGAGCGAGAGCCGGAGGAGGGACTCGAACCCACGGCCTACGCATTACAAGTGCGTTGCTCTACCAGCTGAGCTACTCCGGCCCGCCCGGCCAGACTAGCGCGCGCCGCCCGGGAACGTCACCCAGTTCCAGGCCGGCCCGTACGTCGCAGCGAGCACCGTGCCGTCCGCCGTCCGCGCCAGGAAGCCCGTCGGGGCGATCGTCTGGCCGTCCACCTCGACCGCGCGGTCGTTCCAGTTGGCGACGACCGAGAAACCGCCCTCGAAGACTGTCCGCGTCACGCCCGAGGCGAGCTCCCCGAACGACACGAGTCGCTTGCCCGCGTACAGCGGCCCGAGCGTCCGTTGCACCTCCCCGGCGAGCGCCATCCAGGGGCTGTCGATCGAGCCCGTCTCGCCGTCCCAGTTGTAGGACAGCACGAAGCCGAAGGCGAGGTTGAAGGTCAGGGCCTCGGGGTCGCCCGTCATCGAGGGCTCGTACAGATCGTGCTGGTACATCAGCACCTTGTCGTGGAAGAGCCATTCGGCGATGGGATACGGCTCCCAGTTGCCGGCACCCCAGCGGTCGTCGGGCCACTGGAACTGGCGCGACATCTGGAGCATGCCCCCGTGAAAGCCGGAGAACGACTCGGCCAGGCGATCCCAGCCGTCCTCCGCCATCACGCACCGGTCCTTGTACTGGGCGAACAGCGACAACCAGCCGTCGTAGTAGGCCAGCGGCGTGGGCGAAGCGGGGTTGAAGTCGCGCCGCCACGGCCGCGCGCCGAGCTGGTCGAAGAAGAGGCAGTCGACCGGAGCCTGCGACTGCCACTCCTCCATCACTCCCTGGATTCTGCTGCGGACAGCTCCGACGTACGGCGACACGATGTAGCCGTCCTTGTCACCGAATGCCTCCGTGGCCGCGGCTCCGCGCAGCGTCTGCACGGCGATGTCCCTGGGCTCCAGCGGGGGTGGCAGCGAGTGGACGCTCGGCGCCTGCGTGTCCCACCAGCTCACGTTGAGGTACGGCATGACGAGATCACCGAGTGAGCGCGCATCGGTGATCGCGCCGTTGAAGTCGGCAAGGGAGCCCCAGCGGGCATCGGGCGGCAGGAAATCCGGGTAGGTCTCGTCGAAGCCGCCCTGCTGGAATGCGACCGGGTGAAGCAGCGACGGCGCGGGCAGACGGCGCAGGAACGGCCCCCAGTCCGCGAACTCCGGCAGCCCCTTCCAGAGGTCGGCCTTGACCAGCGGGGCACGAACGAGCGAGTCGAGGCGCGCGCCCACCTTGTCGGCCAGCGAGGGGTACCGGTCGATGCCGTTCTCCTCGCGGTACGCCGCGAGCGACTGCTCGATGGTGCCGCCGACGGCGACGCGGACGACGGGGCTCTGCCACCTCCCGCCCCTCGGCACCCAGGTCTGGAAGACGTGCGTGATGCAGAACGTCACGTCCGAGCACGGCGCAGGCGACGCGTTGCGCATGAACCCGATGTCCACCGGCGCGATGTCCGCGGGCGAGGGGTTGATCGTGTAGAGCGCGAGGTGGCTCGGGCCCAGATCGGACGCGAGAAAGTCCGCGAAGGCCCAGCGGGAGGGATACCTCTCCACGTTGCGGTGCGGGCCCGTGAAGAACCCCTTCGAGAAGCGGATGCCCGGCAGGAACGTCGGCATGTAACCGGCGTCGACTCTCGTCGCGTTGCCGAGCACGTCGGCCGGGAAGAGCACGGCCGAGAGCGGATACTCGACGTCGCTGGAGAGCGAGAGCTGCAGGTCGAAGGCGCTGGTGCGAGCGAGGATGGTGACGGTGGCGTCGACGCCCGCTCCGCCGCGCGAGCCTTCGTAGTCGAGCGTCAGCGTCGAGGTCGCCTGCGACCAGCGGTAGGAGAACAGGTCATCGCCGGTTGGGGCGAACGCACAGCCACTCGCCGCCACGCCCGTCGTCTGCTTCGCCGCCCAGAGGCATCCGTTCTGGCCGCGCAGCACGTGCACGCCGTTTCGCCGATCGAGGAGACCGAGGATCTCGCCGTTCTCTTTCGCCAGTGTCAGGCGATAGCCCGGCGCGGTCAGGACGAGCACGCTCGGGTCTTTCGTGTTCAGGCGGATCGGAGGTAGCGGCGCTTTCGGCCTTGGTTTCACCTTGGTGCCCGAGGCGCCAGCCGCACCGGCGACGACGAGCGCGAGAACGACCGCCGTTCCCGCTGCACGGAGCCCGCTTCTCACAGGCTCGAGGGTACCGCGTCGGGCTGCCGCTATTGGAGCACCGCGCGCGAATCGCGGTGCGCGACGATCTTGCGCTTCACGCGCTGGAGCGCGTTGTCGATCGTCTTGGTGTCGCACCCGAGCGCCTCGGCCATGTCCTCATAGGAGTGGCCTTCGAGGTAGAGGCGCAGCGCATCGGACTCGAGGTTCGAGAGCCCGCTGCCGAGGCAGAAGACGAGGCTCTGAAGCTCCTCCGTGGAGATGACCTGCACAGACGGCTCGTCGACGTGCGACCCGGGCAGGGCGTCGCCGAGCGTGCAGTCGGAGTCGGGGTCGTGCCCCGCCGGCGTGTGGCTGAACGAGACGTACGTGTTCAGCGCCTGGTGCTTGTAGCGCGTGGCGGACTTGATGGCCGTGATGATCTGCCGTGTCACGCACAGCTCGGCGAAGCTGCGGAACGACGTCTCCTTGTCGGGGCGAAAGTCACGCACGGCCTTCCAGAGCCCGATCAGCCCCTCCTGGACGAGGTCTTCCGACTCCCCTCCTGCCAGGAAGTACGAGCTGGCCTTCATGCGAACGAACCCGGTGTAGCGCCGGATGAGCTGCTCACGCGCCAGCTCGTCACCGTTGCGGACGCGCATCACGAGCTGAAGGTCCTCGAGCTCGCGCTGCGACCTCTGCGCCGTACGAACCGCCGTGGTCGTTCGGGCTGTCATGAGCTTCCCCCTCCGCTCCTCGCCGACGGGTGCCGGCGAAGTCTCACCCTCAACTTGAGGCGGAAAGATAGCAGGGTCCGCCCGTCGTTACAAGTTCACTTGCAAATGTGCAGGAAGCTAGGTCTGCGACGCAGGTCTCGGTCGGCTGCTCGATGCGCAAGCCCGAGAGAACTGCCGCCCAGCGGTGAACCGGCGCCGTTACTGGCCTCGGCGGAGCCGCTCCAGGGCAGCGCGCGTTGCCTCGTCGACCCGGTCGCCCAGGCGGGACGGCGTCTGCTCTTCGTGGCGAGCCGGCTCGAGCTCGCGCAGGAAGCCGCCCGACGAGCGCTTCTGCACCTCGTGCCCAGAGGTGCCGCGCACGGTGGCGTCCGACGAGACGAGACAGACGTGCTCCGATCGCCGCGACTCGACGGCGATCCGCTCGATCAGGGTGTCTGCGTGCTCGGCATAGCGAACCTCGAGCGCGCCGACGGTCCGCTCCTCACCGACCCCGTCGAAGACGACGACGCCGCGGGCGCCACGCATGGCCACGAAGCCCGCGAGCGCGTCTACGAGCTCCTCTCGATCGCGGAACGAGCCCGCGTGGAGCAGGTTGTAGCCGTCGAAGAGGTAGAGGGTCGGGTCAGCCACTCCGCTGTCTCACCGCCTCGAAGAGCAGCAGGGCAGCCGCGACGCTCACGTTCAGCGACTCGACTCTGCCCGTGAGCGGTACGGCAACTTCGGCATCGCACGAACGCCGAACCAGGGGCCGGATGCCCTTGCCCTCGGCGCCGAGCACGAGCAATACGCCGTCGCGGAGGTCCGCCTCCCAGAGGGACGTCTCTGCGTCGGCCGTCGCGGCGTAGGCCCAGAGCGAGGCGCTCTTCACGTCGCCTATGTACCGGGCGAGGTTCGGGACCACGGCCACCGGGAGGTGCTCGACCGCCCCCGCCGAGGTCCGGCAGACGGCCGGGGTGACGCGCGCCGAACGGTTCGCCGGGAGCACGACGCCGGTCGCGCCGGCTCCCTCTGCGCTGCGACACACGGCGCCGAGGTTGTGCGGATCGGTCACGCCGTCGAGGCAGACCAACACAGGTGAGGGTCGGCGCGCCAGCTCATAGGCGTCCGCGTAGCCGTAGGGCTCGCACACGGCGACCACGCCCTGATGGTCATGAGTGCCGGCAAGTGCGGTGAGCGCACCCTCAGCCTCGACCTTGACTCGAACGTTCTGCGCCTCGCGCAGCCACGGCTCGGCGGCCAGTGCCCGCTCTGTGACGTGAAGCTCGTGCACGCCCCGCCGCCCGCGCAGCGCCTCCCGGGCAGGCTGCCTCCCGTAGACGACGTCGGTGTTCACCTCTTGACGAGCTGGAAACCGCCGGCCTCGTCACGGACCTCCCAACCGAGCGCCGCGATCTCCTCGCGGATCCGGTCCGCCTGCTCGAAGTCACGCCGCTCGCGCGCCGCCACCCGCGCTTCGGCGAGCGCGACCACCTCGGGCGGCGCCTCGGGCAGCTCGGCGATCGACTCGAGCCCGAACACCTCGAGCGCACGGCGGAGAAGGTCGTGATCTCGCCATTCGTGCATCACCGCCAGGGCCTCGGGCGTGTTGAAGTCGTCCCCCAGCGCATACGCGAACCGCTCCCAGGCGTCAGCCGGAGCCGTCTCCGACGGCATGCGGAACACGTTGCGGAGCGATTCCGCCTGGGCAGCGGCCTGCTCCATCACCTCGTCGTTGAAGTCGACCGGCTTGCGCCAGTGCCCGGTCAGGTGGAAGACGAGCAGCGTCTCGCGCCCCCATCTCGCGAGCGCGTCCTGGAGCGTGACGACGTTGCCGAGGGATTTCGACATCTTCTCCTCGTCCAGCTCGAGCAAGCCGTTGTGCATCCAGATCCGGGCGAAGGGATGGCCGAGGCTACACGACTGAGCCCGCTCGTTCTCGTGGTGCGGGAACCGGAGCTCGGCGCCTCCCCCGTGGATCTCGAATGCGGGGCCGAGATACTTCTCGGCCATGGCCGAGCACTCGATGTGCCAGCCGGGCCGCCCCGGGCCCCATGGCGAGTCCCAGGCGAAGTCCTCGCCGGCCTTCTGCGCCTTCCAGAGAGCGAAGTCGCGGGAGTCCTCCTTCTGCGCGTTCGGCTCCTGCGACATCATCTCCTCCGCCCGGACACCGGACAGCTCCCCGTAGCCGGCGTAGCGAGCGACGCGGAAGTAGACGTCCCCGTCGACGACGTACGCGAGATCGCTCGCGAGCAGCGCCTCGATGAAGGCGACGATCTCCGGCATCGTCTCGCTCGCGCGGGGCTCGATGTCCGGACGGCCGAGCCCAAGCCCATCGGTGTCATCACGAAACCAGCCGGTCGCCCAATCGGCGAGGTCGCGGCTGTTCGTCTCCAGTCGTGCCGCTTCGGCGTAGATCTTGTCGTCCACGTCCGTGATGTTGTGGACGAGAGTCACGTCGTAGCCCGTGTCTTTCAGCCAGCTCCGCATCCACATGGCGAGGACGAACGGGCGTGAGTTGCCCACGTGGATGCGCTGGTAGACGGTAGAGCCACACACGTACATCCCCACCGGCCCGGGCGGCGGCGGCAGCTCACGCTTGCCGCGAGTGAGCGAGTCATAGAGCCGCATCGATCCTCCGCAGCGCCTCTCCGCGGGACAGCGCCCGGATCATTGTCCACAGCTCGGGCCCGCGCTCGCGACCCGTGAGAGCGAGACGAAGCGCCTTGAGATCGGCACCCGCGGCCTTCGGCTCGCGGACGACCGCGCGCGCGTCCCCGTTGGAGAGCTCGCGAAACCGTTCCAGCGTCGCCCGCGCCTCGGGGGCGAGCGTCACCGGTTCGGGCTCGAGGATCTGCCGGGTACAGTCGCCGAAGGCGCGGCTGGCGGCTGCCGTCAGCGCGCTGCCCAGATGCAGTGACCCGGTCGGGCTGGGAGCGAAGCGGACTCTCGACACCATGCCAGTATCGCTACTCGAGCGGCAGCAGGCCCGCGCGGCCGAGCGCGTTCAGCCCGTGCTCGCGCAGCGTGGCGGCCACGCGCTCGACGCGTGTGCCGGGGTCGGCGAAGCCGCTCACGGTCAGCCACACCGCCTGGTCTCCGACCTCGGCGACGCCGACGGTCGCGTCCTCGAGGTGGGAGGCGCCGACCTCCGCCACCACCGCCAGCAGGACGCGCCGAGCCTCTTCCACCGACGCCCTCATCGCTATCGGCAGTCGGACAGAGACGATCCGGCGAGGATCGTCGAGCGACCGGTTGACGACGGTGGAGCTGACCATCTGCGTGTTGGGCACGAACGCGGTCCGACCGTCGTCCGTGCGAACGACCGTGTGGATAAGGGTGATCTCCTCCGCTTTCCCCGTGACGTCGCCGACGGTGATGCGATCGCCGATCCGCACCGGCTGCGTCAGGCTGAGCAGGATGCCGGCGCCGATGTTCCCGAGCGGCACGCTGAACGCGACACCGACGAACAGCGCCACCACGGCGCTCGACGCGAGCAGCGTTCGGGCGAGATCGTCCGTGGCCGGGAAGATCTCGAGGATCGCCCAGATGACGACGATGAAGACAAAGGCGAGGACAACCCGCCTGAGCACCATCAGCCGCGTGCGCAGACGGGCAACGTAGTCCGGCGGCCTCTTCTTCGCCGCCCCCCTCGAGATCCGGTCGAAGGCGAAGCCGAGAACGAACCGCAGGACGACCAGGAGGACGATGCCGACTATCGCCGTGATGAGCGCTTCCCAGGCGTGATCGGACATCAGCGGCCCCGATCCGGCTCGGGGAGATGCCAGCTCCGTGGCGCGATCAGCGTCTCCGCCCCCTCCGGCCCCCACGATCCGGGCTCGTACAGGCGAAGCTCGGGCGCGCGCTCGAGCAGCGGCGCGGCGACTTCCCAGAGCCGCTCGATGCCGTCGCCGCGGGTGAACAGCGTCTGGTCGCCCAGCATCGCGTCGTGGATGAGGCGCTCGTACCCCTCGAGCTCGCTTGCCTCGAACGCGCTCTCGTAGCTGAACCGCATCGCGACTTCGCGCAGCCGCGCCTCGGGCCCGGGCTCCTTGGCGAGGAACCACGCGGAGATGGAGCCCGGATCGCGGAACTCGATGACGAGCTCGTTGGGACGCGAGGAGGCCGAGGCATCCCCGGCCAGGCGGAACATGCGCAGCGGCGGCTCGTGGAAGGCGAGCGTGATCGTCTGGCGACTCTGGGCCAGGGACTTGCCGGTGCGCAGGTAGAAGGGCACGCCGGCCCAGCGCCAGTTGTCGATCTCGACCTCGAGGGCAACGAACGTCTCGGTCTGCGAGGCCGGGTCGACGCCCGCCTCGTCCCGATAGCCCGCGTACTGGCCGCGGACGGCGCGGTGTGGGTCGATCGGCTTCATGGAGTCGAACACCTTCGCCGTCTCGTTGCGGACGAGCCGCTCGGACAGCATCGCCGGCGGCTCCATGGCGATGAAGCCGAGGACCTGGAAGAGATGGGTGACGATCATGTCCCGGAACGCCCCCGTCGGCTCGTAGAAGCCCGCGCGGCCCGCGACGGTCAGCGTCTCCGGCACGTCGATCTGGATGTGGTCGACGTGATCCCGGTTCCAGATCGGCTCGAAGAGGCCGTTGGCGAAGCGGAGGGCGAGGATGTTCTCCACCGATTCCTTGCCGAGAAAGTGGTCGATCCGGAAGACGTCGGCCTCGGGAAAGACCGCGTGCAGCGCTCGGTTGAGCTCCTGGGCGTTGGCGAGGTCGGTTCCGAAGGGCTTCTCGACGATGACCCGTGCGCGATCGGCCAGGCCCGTCTCTCCGAGCATCGCCACGACGCCTTCGAAGGCCCTGGGCGGGATGGCCAGGTGATAGATGCGCCGCGCCTCTCCGCCGATCTCCCGCTCGGCCTCCGCGACCGCAGCGACCAGGGCGGACGGGTCGTCCGCGTCGGCGGCCGCGAAGAAGAGATTGGCGACGAACTCGTCCCACTGCTCGCCCGCCGGCTCGCGCATCCCCCGCTCCTCGACGGCAGAACGCGCCCGTTCACGGAACTCGTCGTCCGTGAGCGCGCTCGCGTGCCGCGACACGCCGATCACGCGGTAGTGCTCCGGCACGAGACCGGCGCAGTGGAGGTTGAAGAGACCGGGCAGCAGCTTCCGCCTGGACAGGTCACCCGTGGCGCCGAACAGGACGATGACGTGATTCTCCGGCCGGCGACGCGCGTCGTCGGTCACGGTGTCGCCTCCGCCACGTCCCGAAGTCTCCCGTACGCCGTGGCCGGTTCGCCGCTCCAGAAGACGGCGCTGCCGGCGACGATCAGGTCGGCACCCGCCGCGTGCGCGGCTGCGACGTTGTCGTCCGAGATGCCCCCGTCGACCTGGACGTGCACGTCGGACGGCAAGCGCGCCCGCAGTGCCTCGATCCGCGCGAACGCCTCCGGCATGAACGTCTGCCCCGAGTACCCCGGCCGGATGCTCATGCAGAGCACGACATCGGCCTCCACGCCTGCGCCGGCGGCTTCCTCCACGGTCGTTTCGGGGTTGAAGGCAATGCCGACGCCGAGCCCGAGGTCGCGAGCGGCCGCCACGGCCCGGCCCGCATCGTCCACGACCTCGACGTGGAAGGTGACGCTGTCGCCGCCCGCGCGGGCGATGCTCTGGAAATGGCGCTCCGGGTCGGACACCATCAGGTGGCAGTCGAGCACGCCACCGCGCTCGTGGACGAGCCCGGAGATGGAGGAGAGCACCACAGGCCCGATCGTCACCTCGGGGATGAAGTGGCCGTCGCCCATGTCGCAGTGGAAGATGCGCGCACCCGCGTCGAGCAGCTCGTCGATCTGTTCGCCGAGCCGGGAGAAGTCAGCCGCGTAGAGCGACGGCTCGATCTCGACCGAGCGGCTGACCCACTTCGACCAGGACACCCGCTTACAGTACCGGTGTGACCGCCGAGCACGAAAAGCGGAGTGCCGCAGAGACAGCGGCGGACCTCGTCGAGGACGGCATGTCGGTCGGCCTCGGTACTGGCTCTACCGTCGCGGACTTCCTCAGCGCCCTGGCGGCACGCAAGCTCGACCTCAGATGCGTCGCGACGTCGCTGCGCACGGAGCAGGCGGCGGCCAAGCTCGGACTGCCCGTCGAGCCCTTCGACCGGCTCGACCGGCTGGACATTGCCGTGGACGGCGCCGATCAGATCGCCCCAGACGGCTGGATCGTCAAGGGCGGCGGTGGCGCGCATACGCGAGAGAAGATCGCTGCGGCCGCGGCCAGCCGCTTCGTGGTCATCGCATCCTCGGACAAGCTCGTCGAGCGGATCGCTCCGCCGGTGCCCCTCGAGCTGTCGCCCTACGGCCTGGCTGCCACTCTGCGCGTGCTCGGGGAGGCGACTCTCCGCAACGCACCGCCCAGCCCCGACGGCGGCTTCATCGCCGACTACCTCGGCCCGGTCGACGATCCCGCAGCGCTGGCCGCCACTCTCGACGCGACGCCGGGCATCGTCGCACACGGCCTCTTCGAGCCGGCACTCGTGTCCCTCGTGCTCGTGGGTCGGGGCGACACGGTCGAGCGCATCACCTTTGGCATCTAGCATCGGCGCGTGCTGCTCAAGATCGTCTACGCCTGGATCGTCAACGTGGTCGCGCTCGGCGCGGCAGCGTACTTCGTAGACGGCATCGACTACTCCGAGGACTACTGGGTGCTCATCGTGGCCGCCCTCGTCTTCGGGCTCGTCAACGCGTTCCTCAAGCCGATCCTCAAGCTGCTCGCGGCGCCGCTGATCGTGATCACGCTCGGCGTGGCGCTGTTCGGGATCAACTTGCTCCTGCTGTATCTCACCGACTGGCTCGTCGCCGGCTTCGAGATCGAGAGCTTCACGGCGGCGATCTGGGCAACGGTGATCGTCACGGCCGTCAACTGGGCGTTCAACTTCGTCTTCGCCGTCGGCCGGTAGCGAGCACTTTCGCGGCCGGTGTTTGCGACTAGGGTGAGGCCGGGATGGCCGACGTCCTCGATCGCATCCTCGCCTGGGCGGAGGCGGAGGCGGCCGTGCGCGTCGTCGTGCTCACGAGCACACGCGCGCGCCCGGAAGGCCCGCCCGATGACCTGTCCGACTACGACGTCATCGTCGCGCTCGACGACCTCGACGCCTTCGACGCCGCCGCCGCGTACGGGCGGCCCGCGGCCAGATGGGGTGACGAGCACGAGGTGCACGGAACGAGGGCGCTCTTCCGCGGCGTCGTCTACGAGGACGGCGTCAAGGTCGACTGGACGCTCTGGCCGGAGGAAGTGCCAGCGCTCGTCGCCGAGCGGGGGTTGACCGACGACCTCGACGTCGGCTACCGCGTGCTGCTGGACAAGGACGGCGCGACCGCGCGCTGGGCGCGGCCGACCTTCCGCGCGCACATCCCGGCCAGGCCGACCGAGGAGGAGTACGTCGCGCTGGTCGAAGAGTTCTGGTGGAGCGCAACGTATGTCGCCAAAGCGCGCGCCCGTGACGAACGCTTCTTCGCGCGCTTCGCCCTCGACGTCGACCTGACCCACGGCGTCCTGCGCAGGATGCTCGAGTGGTCGATCGAGATTGGCAGAGACTGGGGCTGGAAGCCGGGTGCCTACGGCCGCGGCATCGAGCGCGAGCTCCCGGGCGACGTCGCACGAAAGCTCGAGGCGGCCGCAGGCTCCCTCGAGCGAACGGTCTCGCTCTTCCGCCGGGTCGCCCACGAGGTCGGCGACGCGCTCGGCTACGCCTACCCCCAGCACGCCGACGACGCCGTCAGCGCCTACATCGACAGGCTCGACTCGGCACGCCCGAGCTCGCCGGAATAGCCCGGCTCGTTCCCGGTGCTCTCGCCCGCGCCGCCGTGCACCGGCAACTTGCCGGATCCTCAGCCTCGTCTCGGCCTGGCGTGCGTTCCCTGAGGCAACTGAGGTGACGACATGCGTGGCCGATTCGTGAAGATCTGGTTGGTGGGAGCGCTGATCGCGGCCGTGCTGGCCGCAGGCTCCGCCACCGCCACCGGCGGGGAGGCACACCCGCTTCGCCGGCACGCGCGTGACGTCGCCCTCGGTGCTCCGAAAGCTCGTCCTCCGGTCCTCGCCGGCGACACGGTGCGCATCGCTGGCTCACCCCCTACGAGGGGACGAGGAGCGCCGCCGTCCGACTGGTCTCCGGCCCGCCGCAGTAGCCAGCGGCGGCGCCGATCCACCCCGCTGCTACGGCTCCTGAGCCTCCAGAACCGCCTCGAACGCGGCCACTACCGAGGGATCGAAGCGCGACTCGACGCTCCGCACCAGCTCGAGACGTGCAACAGCGCTCGGCATCGCGTCACGGTAGGGCTGGTCGGACGTCATCGCGTCGTAGGCCTCGGCGACCGCCACGATGCGCGACAGCATGGGAATGGCCTCACCGCTCAGCCCGTCCGGATACCCCTGACCATCCCATCGCTCGTGGTGGTGACGGACGACGTGCGCGATCTCGGGCTCGTAGCTCCAGTGCGCGAGGATGCGCTCTCCGACAGCCGGGTGGGTCTCCATGATGCGTCGTTCGGCAAGGGTGAGCGCACCGGGCTTCTCGAGCAGCCCAGGCGGGAGCCCGATCTTTCCGATGTCGTGCACGAGTCCGCAGGCTCGAGCCAGCAGCTGTTGCTCGGCATCGAGGCCGAGTTGTTCGGCGATGTCCACCGAATACGCTGCGACGACTCGCGAGTGACCGGCCGACTGGCGGTCTCTGGCGTCGAGGGTTTCGGCGAGCGCATTCGCGAAGGCGAGCGTCGCCTCAGCGGCAACGCCCAGCGACCGACTCACGACCATATGGCATCACCTCTCTTCTCGACTCGTTCCAGTTCGTCTCCGTATCTCTCATGCGCCCCAGGACTCTGATCGGCAAGGGGCGACCAACTGCTTAGCGGTATCGAGCCTGTCTTCAGCTCCCCACGTCTCCGGCACCCCTCTCCTGCCCCTCCCGGCGTCCATGGCGATCGCACCGCGGCCCGCCAAAAGGAGCCGAATGGTCTTGCTCACGGAGCCTCGACGTCACGACGCAGCCGCGTGGCATACGGGAGCAGAGCGAGCGCGGGCACGATCGGCAGCCAGAAGCTCACGAGTCGGTACAGGAGTACCCCGGCGAGCGCGGGAGCGAGCGGGATGCCGACCCAGACGAGCGCGAACGTCATCAGCACCTCGGTGATGCCCGCCCCGCCCGCCGGCATCGAGCGGCGGCTGGCGACCGATCCGGTCGCGTAAGCCAGCACGAGGTACGCCACGGGCAGTTCGACGGAGAAGGCCATCAGCGCGGCCCACAGGCAGGTCATGTCGCCGAGGTAGAAGAGGGCGACGCCGACGATCGCGGGCAGGTGGCGGCGCGGCCGCAGCGCCAGAAACCGAAGCAGTGCGAGTCCCGCAAGGGTGTGCGCAAGGCCGCTCCGC
>Ga0233416_10000485_pt1 | contig 12284 bp, 10 predicted proteins | sample Sediment_Towuti__2_FD_188638 | JGI IMG/M metagenome (GOLD analysis project Ga0233416, IMG submission 188638) | Sediment microbial communities from Lake Towuti, South Sulawesi, Indonesia - Sediment_Towuti_2014_0_MG | ecosystem: Environmental > Aquatic > Freshwater > Lake > Sediment | place... | reverse complement strand
AGAACTTCTCGGTCTGCTCCAGCAGGTACTTGCGCGCGCGCGGATCGGCGAGGCTCAGGCGGTTCTCGTTGATGAGGCGGGTCTGCTGCGCCTGCCAGAGCTTCCAGCCTTCCTTCGAGACGTTCTCGTAGATCCGCCTGCCGAGCTCGCCCGGCAGCGGCGGGACATCGAGCCCCTCGGCCTCGCGGCCGAGCTTCACGCACTGAACCATCCTCGCCATCGGACACCTCCTCCCGGGCGCTAGCGCAGCGCCTTCACCAGCACCTTCGAGCGCCGCTGCCAGTTGTACATCGCCTGCTTCTCCGCGGGCAGCGCGGCGACGCCCGCCTCGCCGAAGCCGCGCTCGATGAACCAGTGCGCGGCGTGGGTGGTGAGCACGAATAGCTTCCTCATCCCCGCCGCCCGCGCGTCGCGCTCGATCGCGGCCATCAGCTTCTCGCCGTGGCCGATCCCCCGGTCGTCGGGGCGCACGGCGAGGCAGGCGAGCTCGCCGGCGCGCGCTTTCGGGAAGGGATAGAGCGCGGCGCAACCGACGATCCGCCGGTCGTGCTCGAGCACCGTGAATCGTCCGATCTCCTGCTCGAGCAGCTCGCGGCCGCGCCGCACGAGCGTCCCGTCGGCCTCGAGCGGCTCGATCAGGCGGAGGATGCCGCCGACGTCGTCGATCGTCGCGCGGCGCAGCCGCTCGAGCTTGTCGGCGGTGATCATGCTGCCCGAGCCCTCGTGGGTGAAGAGCTCGATCAGCAGCGCGCCGTCGACGTCGCGGCGTACGAGGTGCGCGCGATCGACGCCCGCGCGCACCGCCTCGACGGCGCGGCCGACGTAGCTCCGCGTCTCCCGGCTCAGCCGGCTCACCCGGGCGAGGAGCCGCTCGGCCTCGTTCGCCGTGAGCTCGGGCCGCGCCGTGCCGCCGGCGTCGACCACCGGCGCGTCGGAGAGGAAGACGAGCTTGGCCGCACGCAACGCGGCCGCGGTGGCGGCGGCCACCTCCTCCATCGCGAGGTTGAACACCTCGCCGGTCGGCGAGTAGCCGATCGGCGACACGACGACGATGTTGCCGGCGTCGAGGCAGCCGGCGATCGCCTGCGCGTCGACCTTCCGCACCGAGCCGGTGTGCTGATAATCGACGCCGTCGTGCACGCCCATCGGCCGCGCGGTGATGAAGTTGCCGGAGACCGCGTTGATCGAGGCGCCGGCCATCGGCGTGTCGGGCAGCCCGAGCGAGAGCAGCGCGTCGATCTCCACCCGCAGCAGGCCGACCGCTTCCTTCACGCATTCGAGCGCCACCGGGTCGGTCACCCGCAATCCCCTGTGATAGCGCGCCCGGGCCTTGCGCTGCCTGAGCTGCGCCTCGATCTGCGGGCGCGAGCCGTGGACCAGCACGAGCCGGATCCCGGCGCTGTGGAGCAGGTTGAGGTCGTGCGCAAGCGACACGAACCGTCCCTCGGCGACCAGCTCGCCGCCGAACGCGATCACGAACGTACGCCCGCGGAAGGCGTGGAAGTACGGCGCGACCGACCGGAACCAGGTGACGAAGCGTGCGTCAGTTCTCGCGGACATGAACGGAATGGCGGCTCGGACGGCGCGAATTCTATCCGGTGGGTCAACCGGGGAGTACACTGGGCCGTTACCGGAAAGCTGCTTCAGGCAAGGAGGGTCGGATGAAGGTCAGGAATCTCGTCGGCGCCCTGGTCACGGCCGCCGGCATTGCGAGCGCGCACGCGCAAGGCACCGCCCTGCCCCCGGGTGCAACCGACTGGGCGACCGTGGGGAGGTTCCTCTCGCTGATCCAGCTTTTCATGCAGACCGCGGCGGCAGGCTGTCCACAGAGCGGTCCCGCGCAAGGCTGCGATCCGAATGCCGCGCAGAAGGCCTTCGACGACGTCGTCGGCGGCAGGAACCCCGAAGCGAACGCGCTGATGCTCGAGATCTTCGCGGGCGTCCCGCAGGCCGAGCGGGAGAAGATGCTCTCGATCGGCCGTTCGATGGCGGCGCTCAGCCGCAAGGACATCGCGGCGCAGGCGCAGGCCCCGTCGGCGGGCGATGCCTACGCGATCCAGGCGCGCAAGGATCTCGCGGGCATGGGGCTCGTCTATCACGACCGGCGGCAGTTTCTCGAGGCGGTGCGGCGCGGCGACGTCCTCGCGGTCAAGCTGTTCCTCGCGGGGCGCGGCGTCGAAGTGAACGCCGCCGAGCCGTGGGGCACCTCGGCACTCGAGCTTGCCAAGCGCTCGGGGAACGCAGAGCTGACCGCGCTGCTCACCGCCGCGGGAGCGAAATAACCCCCGCTTCCCGGCCGGCTGGTTCCTCAGCAGTCGCCGTAGAGCGCCTGCAACGCCGCGAGCGCGGCGAGCGGCGCGGTCTCGGTGCGGAGAATCCGCGGCCCGAAGCGCAGCGCCCGGAACCCCGCGGCGAGCGCGAGTGCCCGCTCCTCGGGCGCGAGCCCGCCCTCAGGGCCGATCAGTACCGTCACCGGACCGGTCGCTGCAAGCGACCGGATGCCGCTTTCGCCGTCGGGCGCAAGCAGGAGGAGGGTCCCGGCGCGAGTGGCGCCGGACAGGAACTCTCCCAGCGCCACGCTCGCCTTCACCGGCGGGATCCGGTTGCGGCCGCACTGCTCGCAGGCGGCGATCACCACGTTCTGCCAGTGCGTCTCGCGCCGTTCCCGGCGCTCGCTCGACAGGCGCACGATCGAGCGCGCGGTGACGAGCGGCTGGAGCGAAGCGACGCCGAGCTCGGTCGCCTTCTGCAGCACGAGATCCATCCGGTCGCCGGCGCAGACGCCCTGCGCGAGATGCACTTCGAGCGGCGACTCGCGATCGACGGCGCGGCGGCTGCGCACCGCCGCCGTGGCGCCACGCTTGCCGATCGCGGTGAGCGTCGCGGCCGATTCGTAACCGTCGCCGTTGAAGAGGACCACCTCGGCGCCGCGCGCCAGACGCAGCGCCGCGACGTGGCGCGCGGCGCGTTCCGCGAGCGCGACCGTCGCGCCGGGCGAGAGCGGCCCCTCGCAATAGAGGCGCGGCGCACGGTCGGCGAAAGACGACATGCTAAGATTCTAGCTCTGGCAGTCGCACAATTTTCCTTTCCATGGCAGCGCAAACCCAGGTCTGCGAGTTCGGCTGGAAGGCAGTCGACTTCGATCTGCCGGGCATCGACGGCGCCCGCCACTCGCTCGCGAGCGCGCGCGGACCGAACGGCCTTCTCGTGATGTTCATCTGCAATCACTGCCCCTACGTCAAGGCGATCCGCGAGCGCATCGTCCGCGATTGCCGCGAGCTGCAGGGCCACGGCATCGGTGCGATCGCGATCATGTCGAACGACCAGGCCGAGTATCCCGAGGACTCGTTCCCGAACATGAAGCGGGTCGCGCTCGAGTCCGGCTTTACCTTCCCCTATGTCGTCGACGAGTCGCAGGCGGTGGCGAAGGCCTACGGGGCGGTGTGCACGCCGGAGTTCTTCGGCTTCAACCGCGATCTCGAGCTCCAGTACCACGGCCGCCTCGATGCGTCGAAGACCGCGGCGATCCCGGGCGCGCGGCGCGAACTGTTCGACGCGATGGCGAAGATCGCGGCCGACGGCGAGGGGCCGGCCGACCAGACTGCCGCGATCGGCTGCTCGATCAAGTGGAAGCGCGCGTAGCGGGCGAGCGCTCGCGCGCGGCCAACGCGGTCGAGGTCGGCGGCCTCACCAAGCGCTTCGGCCGGATCGAGGCCGTAAGCGACGTGACGTTTGCCGTCGCGCGCGGCAGTACCACCGCGCTCCTCGGTGGCAACGGCGCGGGCAAGACGACCACGATCTCGATGCTGCTCGGCGTGCTGCTGCCCACCGCGGGGCGGATCACCGTGCTCGGCGAGGACATGGCGCGGCACCGCTACCGGGTGCTGCCGCGGATGAACTTCACTTCGCCGTACGTCGATCTCCCGCGCAAGCTCACCGTCGAGGAGAACTTCATGGTGTTCGCGCGGCTCTACGGTGTCGAGCGGCCGCGCCGCCGCATCGCGGCGCTGGTCGACTCGCTCGAGCTGGGTGAGTTCGTGAAGCGGCCCTACGGCACGCTCTCCGCCGGTCAGCGCACGCGCGTGTCGATCGCCAAGGCGCTGCTCAACGAGCCGGAGCTCCTGCTGCTCGACGAGCCGACGGCATCGCTCGATCCGGACATGGCCGACCGGGTCCGTGCGCAGCTCACGGACTACCAGCGGCAGACGCACGCCACGCTGCTGCTCGCCTCGCACAACATGCCCGAGGTCGAGCGGATGTGCGACGCGGTGCTGATGATGCGTGCCGGGAAGATCGTGGACACCGGCTCCGGCCGAGCTCGTCGCCCGCTACGGGCGGCGCAACATGGAGGAGGTGTTTCTCGATGTCGCCCGCCGCCGCGCCGGGGCCGCCGAGGAGGCCCTGACGTGAGCGGGCCGGCAATGCTCAGCCTGCGCCGGATCTACGCGATGATCCTGCGCCACCTGTACCTCTTCAAGAAGTCGTGGGTGCGGGTGGTCGAGATGGCCTACTGGCCCACCATGCAGATGGTGCTGTGGGCGTTCATCGCCAAGTTCCTCGCCACCAGCTCCTCGCTGATCGCCCAGGTGCCGGGCGTGCTCGTATCCGCGCTGCTGCTGTGGGAGATCCTGTTCCGCGGGCAGCTCGGGGTCGCGCTGTCGTTCTTCGAGGAGCTCTACTCCCGCAACCTCGGCCACCTCTTCGTCAGCCCGCTGCGGCCGCTCGAGCTCGTCGCCGCGATGGTCGGCGTGTCGCTCATCCGCACCGTGATCGGGGTCGGGACGGCGGTGGCGCTCGCGATCGTGCTCTACCGGACCTCGATCTTCGACCTCGGCGTGCCGCTCGTCGCGTTCTTCGCGAACCTGCTCGTCACCGGCTGGTCGGTCGGGCTGATGGTCTCGGCGCTCGTCATGCGCTACGGGCTCGCGGCCGAGAACTTCGCCTGGGGCGCGATCTTCATCGCCGCGCCGATCAGCGGCATCTACTACCCGATCGCGGTCTTGCCGCCGTGGCTGCAGGCGGTGGCCTGGTGGCTGCCGACGAGCCACGTCTTCGAGGGGATGCGGGCGGTGCTCCTCGACGGCGTCTTCCGGTGGGATCTCTTCTGGACGACGGTGGGGCTGAACGGCGCGTATCTCGTGGGCGGCGTGGCGGTGTTCCTCGCCTCGTTCAACGGCGCGCGCCGGCGCGGGATGCTGCTGCAGATCGGCGAGTGAACAGCCGGGCCACCGGGTGGGACGTCGGCGCGTCCTGTGATACCGTCGCGCGGAAAGAAAAGCGCGACCCCGCGGAATCGGGCTGCCCAGCTTGGCGGCGAGGAAGCAGCCCGCCGGTAGAGCGGGGTCGCGGAGGGAAACCTCGGGCCTGGAGCGCTCCTTCGGTCGTCAGGCCGCGGCCGGGAGCGAATCGGGGCCCGTCATCGCGTGCACCACGCGGTCCATCAGGGCCTCGGAAACCTCGACCACGCGCGCCTTGCCGTCCCGCAGCAGCTCGGCGAACGCCTTGGGCGCGAGCTTGCGCGCGCCCGCGAGGCTGGAGGTGAAGAGGAGGATCGTCTGCTTGGGGCTCACCCAGGAGAGCTTCGCGCGCACCGTCGCCTGGCCGTCCATGAACTCCACCACCGCGCCGCGCTCGAGCGCGAGCGCGGCGTGGGTGAAGTAGTCGTCCTCGGCCGGCGCCGTGGCGGGCGCCTCGTCGGTCGCGGCGGGCTCGGTGATCGGGCCGGCCTCCTCGGCGGGCGCGCTCTCCGCCGCCGGGGTCGCGGCGGCTTGGGTCTTCGCCTGCGCCTTCGCGGTGCTGATCGACGCGGTGTGAGCCTGCATCAGCTGGTTGAAGAAGCCGTGCCGCGCGTCGGCCGGCACCTCGATCGCGTTCATCCCACGCAGGAGGCTCCGCATGAGCGTCGGCAGCATCGAGGCGAGCTGCTGGATCTCGGAGCTGCGCAGCGGCGAGACGCTCCACACCAGCGCGTCGACCACGCCGAGGCGGTGGGTCCAGGAATCGTCGCCCTCGCGCTCCTTCATGTAGGCGTCCACGAGCGTCTTCGTCCACCACTGGTACAGGAACTCGCGGACGAACGCCGGCGTCTTGCGCGTGATCCGGCGCTTGATCTCGGCGAGCGCCGTCGCATGCGCGATCTCGGCTTCTTCCTTGCGGGCGAGCTCGACGGTCGTCGGCGCGAGCTCCTTCTGGTGCGACTGGCGTTCCTCCTCGCCGATCTTCTCGAGCGTTTCGAGGGCGGCGGTGAACACCGCGAGGTCGTCGGTGAACTTGTGGACGAGGTAGTCGACGCTGCCGCGCAGGCCGATGACGAACCGCGAGTTGTCGTCGGTCGCCACATCCGGGTCGGAGGCGATCTCGGCCACCCGGTCGAGGAGCTGCCGCATCGGGTGGTTGCGCCGCGCGAAGAACGTGCGATCGAGGATCGCCGCCTTCACCGCCACGATCTGCAGCCGTGAGATCTCGCGCTTGACGGTCTCTGGAACCTCGTGGTCGTCGAGGATGTAGTCGAAGACCATGTTGACCAGCTCGATCGTGAGCTGGTCGAGCGGGTGGCTCTGCGAGCGCACCTGGTCGCCGAGGGCGGCCATGAAGTCGAATGCGCCGCCGTCGGTCGGCAGCGTGGCGGCCTGCAGCGCCGAGAGCGAGGTGAGCAGCGCCGGGCTCGCCGGGGTCGTGAGCGCGTTCTCCATCGCGTAGCGCGACGGGTCCGCGAGCATGCGCGTGACCTGCTGGCGGGCCGCCGGCGGGCCGTTCAGCACGCTGGAGAGGACCTGCGACAGGTCCCCCCCGGAGCTGAGGAGCTGGGCGAGGTTCATCGCCTGGCTCGCGCTCACCGCCGCGGCAGCGGCCGCGGCGGCGCCCTGCGATCCGCCCCAGAGCTGGGTGAGGTTCATCGCCTGGCTCGCGGCGAGCGCCGGGTTCACGGCCATCGCCTGCGACGTCGCCACCCCGACGTCGGCCGCGCGCTTCACCTGGTGCTTGATGCGCGGCAGGACGTGATGGCGAATCAGGTTCTGGTTGACGTCCGCGTAGACGGTGGTGATGCCGGCCGCGATGTGCGGCTGGAACGCGTTCAGGAGCGAGCGCTTGACGGCGAAGTCGCCGGGCAGTTTCGCGCAGGCGAGCTTCAGCGCCTCGAATACCGCCTCGGGCGAGAGCGGGTTGGCGGTGTCGTCCTCGACCTGATCGCTCGAGAGGAGGTGCCCGAACCGCGCGCGGATGCCGAGCAGCTGATCCGGGTCGATGCGGTTCGCGGTCTTGCGCGCGAGATCGCTGACGACGAGGTCTTCCTCCATCGCCGCGTCGTCGACGAGGGTGAGTTCCTCGATCTTGAGCTCGCCCTTGGCGGCGCCGGCGGCGGGATGCCGCGAGGAGACACGGCGCTCGAAGATCTCGATGAAATAGCGGTCGAACGCCGCCTTGATCTCGGCGCGGTGCTTCTTTGCCTCCTGCATCGCCTGGAACAGGACCTGCTGCTCGGCGCGGGAGGTCGAGGCCTCGGCCGCGGCGAAGAGGTCGGTCTCGATCTTGTCGAGCGCGTCGGCGACGATGCCGGAGAGCTTGGCGCGCGCGAGCTCGCGGCACTGGCTGATCAGCGCCTTGCTCTCGCTCGCCGGACGTGGGCCGGCGGCGTCGGCAGGCCGCGCGGAAGGCCGCACGGGCGTGTTCATACTCAAACCCCTGCGAGACGCGGCCCGCGCGCACGACCGGAAGGGCGGAGTCGCTGGCGCCCGGGCTTGCCGGGCGCGGCGACCCTCGGTGGCGACGGTGCCGTTCTCGAATCGAGCGTCTTCATCCGGGGGCGCCAGCGGGAGACGCGGACCGCTGGCCCGGTGCAGCCTGTGTTGTTCTTCTTGGGCGGCTTGACTATGCCATATGGCTATGCTGGCGTCATGGCGCTTCGTGACCTACTTCACGCCTTGTGCACGCACGATTTCTCATCGTCGACGCGCGCACGTCACGGGTGTCGGGCGGCCGACGGTGGCCGCCGACGAGCGGTCGAATGCGGGGGATCAGCGGCAGATCGCCGCCCGGGGAGCTACATGGTCGCGCCGAGGGTCCACGGCGCGAACTCGTCGTCGCCGTAGCCCCACTGCTCGCTCTTCGATTTCTCGCCGGACGCGGTCTTCAGGATCAGCTCGAAGAAGCGTGCCCCGACCGCCTCGATCGACTCCTTGCCGTCGACGATCGTGCCGCAGTTGATGTCCATGTCGTCTTCCTGCTTGACGAAGAGCGGCGTGTTGGTGGCGAGCTTGAGCGACGGTGCCGGCTTGCAGCCGTAGGCCGACCCGCGGCCGGTGGTGAAGCAGATCATGTTCGCGCCACCGGCCACCTGGCCGGTCGCGGACACGGGGTCGTAGCCCGGCGTGTCCATGAACACGAAGCCTTTTGCGGCGACCGGCGCGGCGTACTCGAACACGTCCACCAGGTTCGTGGTCCCGCCCTTCGCCACCGCGCCGAGGGACTTCTCGAGGATCGTCGTCAGTCCGCCCGCCTTGTTGCCGGGCGAAGGGTTGTTGTTCATCTCGTTGCCCATCCGGGCGGTGTGCTCCTCCCACCAGCGGATGCGGCGGATCAGCTTCTCGCCCACCTCGCGCGACACCGCGCGGCGGGTGAGCAGGTGCTCGGCGCCGTAGATCTCCGGCGTCTCGGACAGGATCGCGGTCCCGCCGTGGCGCACGAGGAGATCGACCGCCGCGCCGAGCGCGGGGTTCGCGCTGATCCCCGAGTAGCCGTCCGACCCGCCGCACTGCAGCCCGAGCATGAGATGGCTCGCCGGCACCGTCTCGCGCGCGACCTTGTTCGCCTCGGGGAGGAGCGCCTTGATCCGCGCCACGCCTTCCTCGACCGCTTTGCGGGTACCGCCCTTGTCCTGGATCGTGTACGCGTGCAGATGGTCGGTGCGCTTGAGTCCCTGCGCGGCGAGGAGATGGTTGATCTGGTTCGACTCGCAGCCGAGGCCGACGAGCAGCACCGAGTGGAAGTTCGCGTGCCGGATGTAGCCGGCGGTCGTGCGGCGCAGGATGTCGATCGCCTCGCCCTCGGAGGCCATCCCGCAGCCGGTCTTGTGGGTGAGCGCGACCACGCCGTCGACTCCCGGGAAGTCGTCGAGCCGGTTCTCGAACTGCCGCGCGATCAGCCTCGCGACGGTGGCCGAGCAGTTCACGCTGGTGATGATGCCGATGTAGTTGCGCGTCGCCACGCGACCGTCCGGCCGGACGATGCCCTGGAACGTCGCCGCTGGGTTCACGTACTGCGTGGGCTTCATCTCGGCGCAGAACGCGTAGTCGCGCTCGAAATCGCCCATCGCGATGTTGTGGACGTGGACGTGGTCGCCGGCTTTGATGTCGCGCGTCGCGAAGCCGATGATCTGGTTGTAGCGCCGCACCGGCGCGCCCGGGGCGACGTCCCGCACCGCGATCTTGTGCCCGGGCGGCACGCGCACCGCCGTGCGTACGTTCTCGCGCAGCAGCAGCGTGCCTTCGGGAATGTCGATCCGCGCGATGACGACGTCGTCGGCGGGATTCAGGCGGATGACGATATCGGCGGCTTGGAGCATGGCACCCTCGCGATCGAGCCCGGCGATTCTAGCCCTTCCGCGGCGCGAGCCCCGCTGCCTGTCGGAGCGCCGCGAGCATGCTCCGCTCATCGGCCCGGCCCGTGCCCGCGATGTCGAAGGCGGTGCCGTGATCGACGGAGGTGCGCAGGATGGGGAGCCCGACGGTGACGTTGACTCCGGTGTCGAACGCGACCGCCTTCACCGGCCCGTGGCCCTGGTCGTGGTACATCGCGACGATGAGGTCGAAGTCGCCCTTGCGCGCGCGATGGAAGAGCGTGTCCGCGGGAAGCGGCCCCTCGACGTGCCAGCCGCGTGCGCGGCAGGCTTGGATCGCGGGAGCGATCTTGGTCTCCTCCTCGCCGCGGCCGAAGAGGCCGGCTTCGCCGGCGTGCGGGTTGATGCCGCAGACGGCGATCCGCGGCTCGGGCATGCCGGCGCGCCGCAGGAGCTCGCGACCGCGTGCGATGGTGCGCTCGACCAGCCCTGCGTCGATCCGTTCGATCGCGTCGAGGAGACCGATGTGGGTCGTCACATGGATGACCCGCAGCCCGGGCGCCATCAGCATCAGCGAGACCTCGGGGGTGCCGGTGAGCTGCGCGAGCAGCTCGGTGTGGCCGGGAAAGCGGTGGCCGGCGGCGTTCAGTGCTTCCTTGTTGATCGGCGCGGTGCAGATCGCGTCGACCTCGCCGGCAGCCGCGAGCGCGACCGCGCGCTCGATGAAGCGGAACGCTGCCTCGCCACACGCGACGGAGAGCTTCCCGAACGGCGTGTCCTCCGGCACGAGCGGCAGGTCGATGCAGTCGACCGTGCCCGGGGCGAAGCGCGCGTCACGGGGCGCGGCGATTGCCTGGACCGCGAGCGGCGAGCCGACGATCGCGCCGGCGCGCGCGAGTCGCCGCGCATCCCCCACGACGATCGGCCGGCAGCTCGCGGCGACTTCCGGGTGCCCGAGCGCCTTGACGACGACCTCTGGCCCGACGCCGGCGGCGTCGCCCATCGTGATCGCGATCGTGGGCCGGCGGGTCACTTCAGTCGATCACCCGCGGCTGCGGCGCCGCGAGCGAGCGCACCTGGAACCGGCCGTCGTCGCGGAACAGCCACGTCTCGGCGACCTCGAGCTGCCCGCGGCGCAGGAGCTCGCGGGGCGGCGCAGGGAACGGCGCGGCGGCGCGAACGCTCTGGGTGGCGACCCCCGCGAGCTCGGCGTCGCGCGTGCGCAGCGTCTTGATGCCGGTCACTGCGCCCTTGGCATCGACGGTGAACTGCAGGACGACGACGGCGCGCAGGAAGTGCGGCGGCACCCCGTCATAGGTCTTCGCGGCGCTCTTCTTCATGATCTCGTGCGCGAGCTCACGCTTGTACCGGTCGAGGGGCGAGAGCGGCGCAGCGGGCCTCGCGGCGGCGACCTGCGGCGGCGGGGCTGCGGGTGCGGCCTGCGGGGCCGGCGGCGGGGCCTCCGGCGCGGGCGGGGTCGGCGCGCCGCATGCGGCGAGCGCCGCGGCGAGGATCGCAGTCGCGCGCCTGATCACGCTTTGGCCGGCAGCGGATGGCCCGGCATCAGCTGGTACGGATGCACCCAGCCGGGTTCGGCGCGGATCCGCTCGAGCCACGCGGCGATCCCCGGGTAGTCCTTCCACGACACGCCGAACTCGTCCGGCCAGTAGAGGTACCCGCACATCGACAGGTCGGCGATCGTGAGCCACGCGCCGGCCGCGAACGGCGGCGCGGCGAGATGCTTGTTGAGGAGCCCGAGCGCGCTCTTCACGCGGCCGCGCAGGAACTCGGTGACCGGCGTCTCGCCGGTTTTCGCAAACTGAATCAGGTAGCGCAGCGTCGCGATGTAGCTCGTCAGCTTGTGGTTGTCCCACAGGATCCACCGCATGATCTCGCGCCGCTCGTCGTCGTTTGCCCAGCCGTACCTGCCGAAGGTCACCGCGAGGTAGTCGAGGATCACGCCGGACTGGGTGAGCCGGCGGCCGCGGTGCTCGAGCACCGGCGCCTCGCCCATCTCGTTCACCTGCTCGCGGTACTCCGCGGTGCGCGTCTCGCCGTTAAAGAAATCGACGAAGCGCGGTGCCCAGTCGGCGCCGCACAGGTTGAGCATCAGCGCAACCTTATAGGCGTTGCCCGACTGGGCGAAGCAGTACAGCGTGTATTCCGCCATGACCGTCCTAGTGATTGTCCTTGGGCACCGCCGCGCCGCTCCGGCCGACAAGGAAATCGAGATCGGCGCCGCGGTTCGCCTGCAGCACGTGGTCGACGTAGAGCTTGTAGTAGCCGCGGCCGAGGTGCTGCGGCGGGCCCTTCCAGTCGGCCTTACGCTTCGCGAGCTCCGCGTCGGACACCTCGAGGTGCAGGCGCCGCTTCTCGACGTCGAGCTCGATCATGTCGCCGTTGCGCACGAACGCGAGCGGGCCGCCGGCTGCCGCCTCCGGCGCGCTGTGCAGGACGACAGTGCCGTATGCGGTGCCGCTCATCCGCGCATCCGAAATCCGGACCATGTCGGTGATGCACTTGCGCAGCACCTTCGGCGGCAGCGGCATGTTGCCGGCCTCGGCCATCCCCGGGTAGCCCTTCGGCCCGCAGTTCTTGAGCACCATCACGCAGGTCTCGTCGATGTCGAGACGCTCGTCGTCGATGCGTTGGTGGAAGTCCGCGATGTCCTCGAACACGACCGCGCGGCCGCGGTGCTTGAGCAGCGAGGAGGTCGCGGCGGAGGGCT
>Ga0233416_10000484_pt1 | contig 12297 bp, 13 predicted proteins | sample Sediment_Towuti__2_FD_188638 | JGI IMG/M metagenome (GOLD analysis project Ga0233416, IMG submission 188638) | Sediment microbial communities from Lake Towuti, South Sulawesi, Indonesia - Sediment_Towuti_2014_0_MG | ecosystem: Environmental > Aquatic > Freshwater > Lake > Sediment | place... | reverse complement strand
AATATGACTCGGGAGAAATTGGATGAAATCTTGGCAAAGCTGCACGCCGGCCTTGCCGAAATTTTGGGAGACCGCCTCGATAGCATCTATCTATACGGCTCCCAGGCTCGCGGGGATGCGCGATCTGACTCGGATATTGATGTCCTGGTTGTCTTACGCAATGAATTTGATTACTTTGACGTGCTCACTGAAACTTCATACCTGGCGAGCGACCTTTCTTTACAGACCGATACTGTCATTTCTTGTGTATTCACAACCAAAGCTGATTTCCTTCACCGGAGAACACCTTTACTAATAAACGTCCGCCGCGAGGGGATCGAGGTATGACAGAAGAAGAATTTCTCCTGGACAAAGCCCGTGAAGGGATCAGGGCAGCCAAGATTCTGCTTCGGGAAAACTTTCCTGATATTGCTGCTTCAAGAGGCTATTATGCGATGTTTTATATTGCCGAAGCACTCTTGTTGAGCCGGAACCTGGCTTTTTCGAGCCATTCTGCGGTTATTGCTGCGTATGGGAAAGAGTTTGCTCGTCCGAAGGCACTCGACCCGAAGTTTCATCATTATCTACGGACGTCCCAAGAGGCGCGCTTGATTGGGGACTACGGAATTGAGAAAAAAGTTTCTCCAGAAGAAGCTAGCCAGATTTTAGACTGGGCAGAGGAATTCCTCAAGGCTGCCATCGTCTACTTGAATATTGGCAAATGACCGAACAATCAAATCTACCACGAAAAAGACAACATACGCTTGTCCTTTTCATGGTAAAAGCAGGGGTATCTTACTGTATATCCCCCCTACATCCTCGTCCCCACTGCCCGAGTAGAGGGCTCCACGTACTCGCGCAGGATGCGCGCCCGGCACGGGTGACGCAACCGCCTCAGCGCCTTCCCCTCGATCTGGCGGATGCGCTCGCGTGTCAGCCCGAACTTCTGTCCCACCTCTTCCAGCGTGTACGGTCGGTCGTGATCCAGCCCGAAGCGCATGCGTAAGATGCGCGCCTCGCGCGGCGAGAGCGTCGCCAGCACCTCCTCCACCTTCTCGCACAGCATCTTCTCGTAAACTGTCTGCGAAGGTGTGGGGGTGACATCGTCTTCCACGAACATGCCGAACTCCGAGTCGTCATCGTCCCCCACCGGGCTCTCCAGCGAAAGCGGCACCCAAGACACCTGCTGCATCCAGTACACCTTCTCGGCATCCACCTTCATCGCGGCTGCCAGCTCCTCCGTCGTGGGCGGGCGTCCCAGGTCCTGCTCGAGCTCGTGTGAGACCTTGTACATCTGGCGGATGCGGTCAGTCATGTGCACCGGCACCCGGATTGTGCGCCCCTGGTCGGCAATAGCGCGCGTGATCGTCTGGCGTATCCACCAGGTGGCGTAGGTGGAAAAGCGGAAGCCGCGTCGGTAATCGTACTTCTCGATTGATTTCATCAGCCCCAGGTTTCCCTCCTGGATCAGATCCAGAAAGGGCACCCCTCTCCCGATATAGCGCTTCGCCACGCTGACAACTAGGCGCGTATTGGCTTTGATCAGGTGCTCGCGTGCAGCGATGCCCTCCTGCAGCAGCGCCTCCAGTTCCGTCCGTCGCCGCGCGCCAATTCGCCCGTTCTCATTGAACAGTTCGAGCCGCGCCTGCCTGCCCTGGTCAACCCGCTGCGCCAGGAGCAATTCCTCCTCTACACTCAGGAGAGGCACGCTCGACATCTCCTTTAGGTAAAGCCCGACGGTGTCGTCCGGTGAGATATGTTCCAGGGTAAAGGCAAATTCGTGGGGTGGCAGGTCACCCTCTAGATCCGCCCCAGACTCCTCCACCTCATCCGCCAGCTCCACCCCCCTCAGGCGCAGGGAGAGCATAATTCCATCTACCCCCTCTTCATCATCCTCCCACCCGACCAGGATCTCCGATATATCCTCATTCGATAAATACCCCTTCACCTCCGCCCTATCCAGCAGCAGGTTCAACGTCTCTTCCGGCGAGCTTTTGCTGGGATACACCATACGAACCCTCCAGAGAAGAATAATCGGAGCCAATCGACTTTGATTGGCCATGATCGCTAATGAGGCCTGGCGAAGGCCTATTTTACTTTTGTCAGGAGAGACCTCAGGCCTGCTAGCCGCGGGTCAACCTCCTCCGCCTCGTGATTACAGGTCGCTTCGTTGAGATTCTGCCCACAGATCGGGCACAAACCCAGGCAATCTTCCGTGCACAGAGGGCTGATTGGGGTCGCCAGCACCATGTACTCGCGCACCAACGGAGCCAGGTCAATATGCCCATCTTCTGGTAAGATTAAGTTTGAATCGGTCACGGAGCGCACTGAAAAAGCGTATAACTCGGTGAAATCTACCTCTAAAGGTTGAGGAAACTCGGTCAGGCAGCGCACGCACTCCGAAATCAACGTGCCGCGCATCTTTGCTTGCACCAACAGCCCCTGTGGCGTGCGCGTGACGCGTGCCACGCCCTTCAGGTCCGCCAGGTTCACATCAGGAGGCAGGCGGATGTGCGGTGTATCAAAAACAAATTCCCGGCTGTATCCGATGTTTTGGTGGACGATGAAGCCTACATTCAGCCGGAGAAGAGAGGAATTACTGGTCAACCTGTTTATGGAAAATAAACAAAATATATTTTGAAAAGCCTGCGTTATTATAACATAATTAGAATCACTAGTCAAGCAGCGTTGGAATAGTTGACATAATATAAAATATAACAAAAAATTATAGCCAAATATAGTATATATTATGATCTACTTGCCATATATGGGATATGATATTATGCGGATAGCAGAAAGGTTACAACGGTGAACTTGCTTCTAGCCACCGGCAACACTGGTAAACTCAGCGAGATTATTGCCCTTCTCCAGGACCTGCCTCTCGAACTTGTCACCCCAGCTATGCTGGGCATAAGTCACAATATCCCCGAGTTGGGCAACACCTATCAGGAAAACGCCGCCCTCAAAGCCCAAGCCTATGCAAAGGCCTCTGGCCTGCTCACCCTCGCCGACGATTCCGGACTGGAGGTGGATGCCTTAGATGGTGCGCCCGGTCTGCACTCAGCCCGTTTTTCCCCCAAGCCTTCCGCATCAGATGCTGACCGGCGTGCCCTCCTGCTCCACAAGCTCCAGGGGCACCCTCCCCCCTGGACAGCTCGTTTTCGTTGTGTGGTTGCCCTGGCCGCCCCGCATGGTGCAATCCATTTTGCAGAGGGAACCTGCCCTGGCGAGATTATCCCCGTCGAACGTGGCCAGTTCGGTTTTGGCTACGACCCGCTCTTCCTCGTCGGCACAACCAACCACACCATGGCAGAACTGCCCATGGAAGAAAAAAACCAGCTCAGCCACCGCGCCCTGGCGATCAAAGCTATCCGCCCCCTCTTGATCGAGCTCTACCTCTCGCCCACGCCCTGAGTCATGCCCACGGCCGTCCTTCTCCCCTTAGAAATATCTTCCACCTGGCTGATCCTCATAGCCCTGGTTCTGGGCATACTCATCGGGATTCTGTCCTTCATGATCATCAGCCGTATGCGCCAGACGCAAACCAAACCTTCACCCCTGCGACCCCAATCATCCGCCCCTCACCATGCAATCGAGGCGGAGCACCTTCCTGACCTCAGCCATCCCGCCCAGATTCTTCCACCTTCCCCAAATTATCAGCGCGATCTTGATAGTGTCCTTAATTTGAGTATCAGCATCCTTGAGGTACCTGGCACCTCCACTGTCTACCTGGCCAGCTCGGTGCTCCTCTTCTCCAGCAGCCCTGGTCAGCCCGTCGAATTGTCCGTAGGTACCGCTCGCCGTTTCTCCCCCGCCGATATGCAGGTGATCCTGCCTGGCACCAGCGGCTTGATCGGGGATACTATTGCTGCCGGGATTCCCACCCTCTCGTCACAAATTTCCCGGGATCCGGAGCTGAGCCGCATAACCGCACTAAAGTCTTGCTCGGTTGCCTACTGCATCCCTCTGCGCTCCCCCTCCGAAAACCTGGGCGTTCTGCTCTTCGCCCACCCCGACCCGAACTATTTCACTCGCGAGCGCCGCGAGATCCTCGGCCTCATCGCCAACCAGGCCGTCGTTGCCATCCAAAATGCACGCTTGTACAGAGACCTCGAACAAGAGAAGGAAAGAATGGTCGTCATCCAGGAGGAAGCTCGAAAGAAACTGGCTCGCGACCTCCACGATGGCCCCACCCAGGCTGTTGCCTCCATTGCCATGCGCGTCAATTACGCCCGGCGCCTCCTCGGTCGCGACGTCCCTGCCGCCTCTGTCGAGCTCCTCAAGATCGAAGACCTCGCCCGTAGCACCACCAAAGAAATCCGCCACATGCTTTTCACCCTTCGCCCCCTCATCCTCGAATCCCAGGGTCTGGTGGCTGCCCTCCAGGATATGGCCGACAAGCTGCGAGATACCTACAATCAAAACGTCACTATCTCCGCCGATCCCTCTATTCCCCCCACCCTGGAAACAGGCAAGCAGGCAGTCATCTTCTACATTGCCGAAGAGGCCGTCACCAACGCCCGCAAGCATGCTCAGGCTGCCAATATCTGGGTGCGCCTGAAGCTCGCTGAAAAAGACCTCGTCCTCTTAGAAGTCGAGGATAATGGTGTCGGTTTCAACATCAGTGCCGTCGATGCTTATTATGAACAGCGCGGCAGCCTCGGTCTGGTCAATATGCGCGAGCGCGCTGAGTTGGTCAATGGTACTCTACATATCGATTCAGCCGAAGGTCAGGGCACCCGCATCCGCGCCCTCATCCCCCTCACACCCTACCCTCCTGAACAACCCGCCTCCTCTAAGGTCTGACCCACCAGTCCTGTGACCCGTAGGTAAATATCCCCGGCCCGGGTACCATCCTCAAATTCTGCAGGCGCTCATTGTATCCACTCACCAGCAGGCTCTCGTACAGGTACACCACCGGCATGTCCTCGGCGATCTGCTCAAGAGCTTTACAAATCAGCTCATTGCGCCTCCCCTCATCCATCGTGTGTGCGGCTTCATCCAGCCACCCATCCACCTCCCCATTGCTGTACCTGGAGAAGTTGTTCCCATTCCCGTGAGTGCGAATGGACGGGATACGGCTGCTGTGGTAATCCCTCCTCAGGATATCGACCGGGTCGCCCAGCCCCCCGCTTGAATGGATGATCATGTCAAAGAAACCCCGCTTGCGTAACCCAATCGATTCCCAGTTAGCGTAGAATTCTTTATGCGGCACATTTTCCACGATCAATTCAATTCCCAGTGCCTTCATTTGTTCAACCAGGATTGCCTCGATCTCTCCGCGCAACGGATTGTCTTCTTCGGCGGTGATCTTCATGCTTAACCGCGCCCCATTCTTTTCTCGTACGCCATCTGCCCCCACCTTCCAACCCGCTTCCTCCAGAAGAGCCTTGGCTTTCTCAGGGTTATACTCACCGGGAGACAGGGTGCATCCGAACCTCTCGGCTGGCAGGGCGCTCGAACTCACCTCAGTCTTCCCGCCCAGCAGTTTCTCCACAATCAACTGCCTATCGATCCCCAACTGGATCGCCTGGCGCACGCCTGGGTCGCTCAGGATCGGGTGCGGACTCGCCGCTGCGTCCAGCGGAGCGTTTGCCTTCGGGTCAGCCAGGTTAAACAAGAGCATCTCGTTCTCCCCCGAGGGCATCGCCTCGAAGCGAATCCCCTCGGAACTGAGGTTCTCCAGGGTCAGGATATCCGTCTCACCCAGGTTCCAGTTCACATCGATTTCTCCCTCCCTCAGCATCTCCAGCCCGGTCTCCCAATTCGGGAAGAATTTCAGGATGACACTGTCCAGGTAGGGCCTTCCTTCCTCGCGGTAATAGGGATTCTTCCTCAGTGTGATGTGATCTCCGATTTGCCATTCCGCCACCTTCCACGGACCTGTCCCAATCGGGGCAGTGTGATAACCCCACGAAGCCAGAGAACCTAGGTCCCCTGCGGTTTGCGGGATGATATAGTTGAATAGCCGCAAATAATCCGGGTAAACCTCGTTGAAGCTGATCACGACCGTCTGCTCATCTGGGCATTCAATGGAGTTGATCAACTCATACCCCGTTCTATCTGCCTGAGCAGCCGGTGACAGGATCGCTTTCCAGGTAAATTGAACATCCTCACAGGTGAACAGGTCGCCATCTGAGAACTGGATGCCCTCTTTTAACGTGTATGTAACCTTCAACCCGTCCTCCGACACAATCGGCATATCTGCTACCAGCACAGGTTCATAGCTTCCCTCAGGGGTGATCCCCATCAGCCCTTCCAGCATCAATGTGCTTGCCATCAATCCCACCGGGTTATCGGTCATTAACGGGCTGACATATTTGGGTTCCTTCAAAATCCCAATGCTGACCGAACCTCGTGTTACTGGCAAGTTTGGATCACGGGTTGGCTCGGGCGTTTGTGTGGGCTCTGCTGGGATAGTTGGAGTAGGGCTCGGTAAAACCGCCTGCACCGCCTTTGTTGGAGTAGGGATGGCAGTTGAAGTCGTTCCCCCTCCACATGCGCTCAATACAACCGGGATGAATAGCAGACAAAAGGCAATGATTCTCGGGACCTTCATGGTTACCTCTGTGAAAAGTTTAGCAAACCCCCATTGTACTACCACATCTGCTTTCCCCTAGCTCCTTGTAGGAGCCTATTTCAGGTACAATCAAGCCCATATGGCATCCCTTCCACTCGTCTCTGTGTTGATGCCCTGTTACAACGCCGCCGATACACTGCAAGAAGCCTTGCTCAGCCTGCAGTGCCAGTCTCTCTCTGACTTTGAGGTGATCGCCGTTGACGATGGATCCTCAGACTCCACCTCTGTTATCCTGCAGGAATGGGCATCTCGCGACCCGCGTTTCAGGGTCATCACCTTGTCCCACCAGGGCATCATCCCCGCCCTGAATGCCGGTCTGCGAGCCTGCCAGGCGCCCTATATCGCCCGCATGGATGCCGACGACCGTTCTCATCCCGAACGCCTCTCCAAACAGTTGCAGTTCCTGGAAGAGCATCCCCAGGTCGGCGTGCTTGGTTGCCTGGTGGCGGGTTTTCCAAAAGACCAGGTGCGCCAGGGCTTTCAGGTTTACATCGATTGGCAAAATTCCCTGGTAACTGATGCCGATATCCGCCGTGAGATCTTCGTGGAAAGCCCCCTGGTTCATCCGAGTGTCATGTTGCGACGAGAATTGCTCCATCAGGTGGGCGGCTACCAGGAACATGGCTGGCCCGAGGATTATGACCTCTGGATGCGTCTTTACCTTGCAGGTGCAGTCTTCGCCAAAGTTCCCAGCCTCCTCCTGGAGTGGCGCGAATATCCCGGCAGGTTGACCCGCCAGGACAGCCGCTACTCGGTTGAGAATTTCTTAAGGCTGAAAGCCAACTACCTGGCCCGTGGGCCTTTAGCCGATCGCGACGCCGTCCTCATCTGGGGTGCCGGCATGATGGGCCGCCGCCTCAGCAAGCACCTGCTCCGCCTGGGCGTGCCCCTTGTAGCTTTCTTCGATGTCGATCCGCGCAAAATCGGTCGCACACGCCGCGGTCTGCCGGTTCTTTCCCCCGATGAACTACCGGCAAGGATGAACCAATATGCTCGGCCCGTTCTCCTGGCCGCTGTTGGGGCGCGCGGGGCGCGTGCCCTCATCCGCCTCCGCCTGGCAGATTTCGGCCTGCGCGAGGGCATCGACTGGTGGAGTGTCGCTTGATGATCAGATGTTGCCCGAAACTCAATTTATTACAGGAGTCATAAATGGAACCCACCTCAGCCATCCATCCCGGTATGACCGCCGAAGGCCGTTTCGTGGTCGAGGAGCGTCATTTGGCTCCTCATCTTGGCAGCGGCTCAGCGCGCGTCCTTGCCACCCCGGCTATGATCGCCTGGATGGAACGCACCGCTCATCAATTGCTGGAGCAACACCTGCCTGAGGGTTATTCCAGCGTAGGCACCCACCTCGACGTGCGCCATCTGGCCCCTACCCCTCTAGGCAGTCCTGTGCTCGTGGAAGTGGTCATTCTTTCTGTTGATGGCATTCAGGTCACCTTTGAGGTTCAGGCCCGCGACGATTTCGAACAAATCGGGGTGGGCCAGCACCAGCGCGTCGTCATCGAGAAATCCCGTTTCCTCAAGCGCGTGGCAAAGAAAAGCGATTCCGCTGCCCTATGATTCCTGTCCTGTACGATGGCTGGCCTCTACTCCACTTCCCCGAAAGCCCCGAAGCGCTTCACCTCTTAGCTATCCTGGCGCTTTCCCCCTCCGAAGTTCAGCTGCTGGTTGCCTTCCCCGACTCTCCCCCCGCCTGGTTGCCAGAAAACGCCCAGCCCTGCATCCATCACGCTCCTGATACGCTTTGGGGACGCTTCTTTTGGGAGCAGTTCTGGCTCCCCCGCCTGACTCGGAAGCTGGGCGCCAGTCTGCTCCACTTGACTTCACCCTTTCCGCCCTTGTTCAGCCCTGTGCCGGTCCTGCTCAGCCCGGCTGGTTATACCTCAAACCCCCTGAATACCCAGGCGTCCTTCACCAGACAAAAACTTCCCTTCGCCGATCGCCTGCGCCAATCCTTCGCGCGGGGTGGTTTTACTAGCCTGGCAGCCATTTTATGGCCTACTGATTTGCCCACTCCAGTTTCCACTCCTCGGCTCATCCCCCTTCCTCCCATCGTTCACCCTGGGTTCACCTCCACTTCAAACGCCACCTTCCCGGGTTTGCCTGAGACCTATATCCTCTATCATGGCCCTGCCGAGCAGTCTGATTTACGCCGCCTGCTGGATGCCTGGAGCTGGGCCTCCGCATCCATCGGAGCCACCCATCCCCTCCTGTTATTGGGCCTGAGCGAGGAAGCTCGGGTTGGTTTAGAACCATTGCTCGCTGAATATGACCTGGGAGATACCGTGCGCCCTCTCCCCCAGCTCAACCCTCTACAAGTTCCCTCTGTCTACCGTCAATGCGCCGCCCTCTTCCACCCGGCCCCGATTTCCCCCTGGGCTGGCTCTCTCCAGCACGCTCTCGCCTGTGGTCTACCAATCGTAGCGGCAGAGAATCCCCTCTCAGATGCCTTGGTTGGTCCTGCCGGTTACCTAGTTAAGGGGGGCGATCCCCGCGCCTTAGCTGCTGCCCTCATCACCGTCGTTATCGAGGAGCATATCTCCACCAGTTTGTCTGCCCTGGCTAATAAACGCACCTCCGGCTGGTCTTCGCTTGATTTCTCACTGGCCTTGTTGCAGGTCTACCGAGTTATTGCTTCCCGCCGCTGACTTTATGTCATCTCCCACGCAGTAGCCGGGTACCGAAAATCCCCAAACCGATCCCCGCCACCACAATCACGCCACCCACAATCAGCAGCATCGGCGATCTTCCTTCTCCCTGGGGTGCCGGCGCCTCTGCCACAGTCTCTGTGTTCGCCTGTGCCCCAAAATCAAGATATGAGATATCTCCTGCCTTGAGCTCGAGCTCACGGTTCATCACTGTTGTGGGGTTATACCCATCCGGCACGGCCACGCTGACGGTATAGACTCCCTCCGGCAGCTCCTCGACGCACTGGTGTTCCAGTCCACTGGACGTATCCAGAGTCTCAGAAACCGAACCGCTCCGATTGGTAATACTGATCGCCCCTCCCTTGATCGAGGCCTCCTCTTCCTGGCGCAGCGAATCCCCATTCACATCATAGTACAGGATCACGCATAGGTTGCCCCAGCCCGGTGCAGGAGAGGGTGTTGGCAGTTGCGGGAGTGCGGTCGGACTGGGACCCGGCGTTGGACTCACCTCCGCCGGGCCAGCAAAGCCCAAAAGCACCTGCATCCCCGGCGTGATGATCGGATTATCCCCCCACCTGTTCAGCTCGATCAACTCCGCCAGGTCGATCCCGAAGATCGCCGCGATTCTCCAGGCACTGTCGTTCTCCTGCGCAATATAGATAATGCGCCCGTCCGGTCCGGGCGTCGGCGTCGGGAATGGTGTAAACTGCCCCTCTGGTGCTGCCGCAACCGGCAGGCCGACCCCAGCCCCTATAAAGACCACCACAGCCAGGCAAATGGTGAGAAGGATAAAGTACTTCATATGACCTGCAACTCTTAGAACCCGCACCCATTATACATGATATCCACGCTCCACTCCCCAGGTGCTAACCTTGGGGGGATTTTTCCCTTAAACCCTTGCTTTTCGCGAACATTTGTGCTATTTAAGGGATATGAAACCCGCCCTCCCGGCTCAGGACCCCTCCCCTCTCCCCAGGCCTCGCCGTTCCCGTGGCGCCTCCTGCTCTCGCGGGGCCCGCCGTTCCCCCGGCGCCCCCCGCTCCCGCGGGGTCCAGTCCGGCAACCTCAACGCCCGCAGTTCTTCCTGCGCCCTCAAGCACGGCTTCTACTCCCGCCAGTTCAAAAAGACCGACCTCGCCGACCTGGAAGCCTGTCAGTTTGTCGGCCTCAACGACGAGATCGCCGTGCTGCGCGTTTATCTGCGCCGCCTCACCGAGCTGGGTAAAGACATCAACACCTTCCCCGAAATGCTTGGCCTGGTGCGGGTTATGTGCCTCGCCTCCACCAGCCTCACCCATCTCCTCAAAACCCAGAACCTCCTCCACTCCCCCGCAGATGAAAGGCGTAAAGTCCTGGACGAGGCCATCGCAGAAACATTGAGTGACTTGCAGGCTGTGTACGACACCCCCAGCGAACCGGCAAGAGGCCCTCAACCCTGAGATGCAGCAAATGCCCACGATTAGCCCATTCGTTTCGATTTTTTTCCTCAAACGAATACTCCATGCCCTCCTTGGACAATATCTGGTAAGATACCCGCTTAATGCAACCCCCTCGCAGCCAGGAATTTTGGGCAGGCGTGCGTGCCGAGCTGCCCCTGCTGATTGGTGTCTTCCCCTTCGGCATGATCTACGGCGCGCTGGCCCTGGAATCCGGCATCCCTCCCGGAACCACCCAAGCCATGTCTTCTATAGTCTTTGCCGGCTCATCTCAGTTCATCACGACCCAGTTGGTCGAGCTGAGTGCCCCCGGCCTGGTCATCATCTTCACCATCGCCATCGTCAACCTGCGCCACCTCCTCTACAGCGCCTCGGTTGCTCCCCACCTCCAAAGGCTCAGCCCTGCCTGGAAAGGCCTCCTGGCGTACCTACTCACCGACGAAGCCTATGCTGTTACCATCACCCACTATGCTCAGGATGATAACCTCGGTAACAAGCACTGGTTCTTCCTCGGCTCCGGGTTGGCCCTATGGCTCACCTGGCAAATCAGCACTGCCTCCGGCATCCTCCTGGGCGCCATCATCCCTCCCGAATGGCCCCTGGACTTCACTCTCACCCTCACCTTCATCGCCCTGGTCGTGCCCCAAATAAAGGACCGCGCCAGCCTGGCAGCAGCCCTTGCGGCAGGCATCGCTGCTGTACTGGCCTTCAGCCTCCCCTTCAAGCTCGGTATCTTCACCGCTGCCCTGCTCGGTATCCTGCTGGGACTGCTCCTGGAGAGAAAGCCTTGAGCCTCTGGCTGGCAATATTGCTCGGCGGCCTGATCACCTACCTCACCCGCCTCTCGTTCATTGCCCTCTTTGGGCTGCGCCAGATTCCTGCCTGGTTACAGCGCGCCTTGCGCTTCGTGCCCACCGCTGTGTTCAGCGCCATCATCCTTCCCGAGCTTCTCCTCCAGGACGGCAAGCTGGACTTCTCTCAGAACTATGCCCGCCTGATCGCCGGGCTTCTGGCGATCCTGGTTGCCTGGCGCACGCGCAGCATCCTTCTCACCCTCCTGGTGGGCATGGCAGCGCTCCTCCTTTTGCAAGCTCTTTTTTAACCCTGTACATTTGCCTGGACGGAATCCGCCACCTTGTGATATACTTCGCACGCTTCCGCCCAAGCGGGGCAGCTTCCCGGGAATCTACACCCAGAAGCAGATATTCATCCCACACGCTTCTCGACCTGCCGGGGCGTGCCATGAGAGATCATGGTGCCTGGCAGGGAAGACAGAAGCGGAGGAATAACGCAAAGGAGAATTGAATATGAGCGTCATCCCCATGAAGGCTTTATTGGAGTCTGGGGTCCACTTCGGTCACCGTACCCAAAAGTGGCACCCGGCCATGAAGCCTTATATTTTTACCGAAAGGAACGGCATCCACATCATCGACCTGCAAAAGACGGTCAAAGCCGTCGAGCAGGCCTACACCCTGGTGAGTGAGACCGTCTCTACCGGCGGCAACGTGCTCTTCGTTGGCACCAAGCGCCAGGCCCAGGAGACGATCCAGGCTGAGGCCACCCGCGCCGGCATGCCCTATGTGACCGAGCGCTGGCTGGGTGGTATGTTGACCAACTGGCGCACCATCCGCGCCCGCATCAATGAGCTTGA
>Ga0233416_10000483_pt1 | contig 12307 bp, 12 predicted proteins | sample Sediment_Towuti__2_FD_188638 | JGI IMG/M metagenome (GOLD analysis project Ga0233416, IMG submission 188638) | Sediment microbial communities from Lake Towuti, South Sulawesi, Indonesia - Sediment_Towuti_2014_0_MG | ecosystem: Environmental > Aquatic > Freshwater > Lake > Sediment | place... | reverse complement strand
GAATCTGGACGACCAGCTGCTCGGCGCGCGCCTGGGCAGACTGGACGATCGCATCGCGCTCGATCATCTGATCGCCCTTTTCACGTGCCAGGGTCAGGGTGCGGTTGGCTTCCTCTTGCGCCTGAGCCAGAATACGATCGCGTTGGGCCGTGATTTGTTGGGCTTTCTTAACTTCTTCCGGGATGGCGACGCGCATCTGGTCGATTAAATCCAGGATTTTGTCCTCATCCACGATGACGTTGTGGGTCAAGGGAATCGGTCGACTTTCGTTGAAGATCTCTTCCAGGCGGTCGATCAGGTGCAAGATGTCCATGTGGTCCCTCCGCTCGCCGTCGTCTGTATCAGCGAGCAATTTGCTTAAGATTACATAGAATTTCCAAATCCGTCAATCGTTTCCGTTATGAAATACTCGTGATTAAACCACTTAATCAGGTCCTGCGTTGATCTAGCGACCCGCGTTCATCTCGGGTCGCTAGTCCCGCAGTGACGTTGTCGGTACCAGTTGTTGCGCGTCACCCAGCTCGCGAAAGCGCGTGCGCAATGCGGCTTCGACGTGATCGGGCACCATGCTGGTCAAATCGCCGCCCAATGAGGCGATCTCTCGCACGGTCGAGCTGGATAGAAAGCTGTGCTCTTCGTTGGTGATCAGGGCGACGGTGTCGATATCTGCAGCCAGGCGGGAGTTGGCCAGAGCCATGCGGAACTCGTATTCGAAGTCCGAGAAGACGCGCAACCCACGCACGATCACACGCGCGCCGATCTTGTGGCAGAAATCGACCGTCAGGCCGCTATAACCCACGACTGAGATCCTGTCATGATCGTCGAATGAGCGACGCACCAGGTCGATGCGCATCTCGGGGGAGAATAGCAGGGATTTTAACGGCCGGTCGTAAACCGCCACCACCACTTCGTCAAATAATTGGGCGGCGCGCCGCGCGATGTCGACATGCCCCAGATGGATCGGGTCGAATGTGCCAGGATAGAGTGCTCGAACCATAGTCCCTCATTGAAAAACAAGATGCAAGGATCGGGCCAGTAGCCCTTTAACTGATATCGCCCTGCGCGCCTTTTCCATTCTCTCCCCAGAAGCGTGCCACCATACCTGCCAGTACCCGGTGCTCGGGCAAGCGCAAGTCGGGATCCTGTTCGAAGATTTTGCGGGCAGAGCGTTGTGCTTTCTCGATCAGGTGGATATCGCCCAGGCTGGCCAGTCGTAGCTCCTGGTCGTAACCAGACTGGCGCGTTCCGAGAAAGTCTCCTGGGCCGCGTTGTTGTAGATCTCTCTCGGCCAGGACAAAGCCATCGTTGGTCTCGGCCATCACCGAGAGGCGTTCGTTCTCAACGGCGTCTTCGGTATCGGGGATCAGCAGGCAGTAAGCCTGAGCCTGGCCTCGCCCGACCCGGCCGCGGAACTGATGAAGCTGCGCCAGCCCGAAGCGGTTGGCGCCTTCGATCAGCATGACTGTCGCGTTGGGGATGTCCACGCCTACTTCGACGACCGAGGTCGAGACTAACACCTGGTAATCGCCGTCGCGGAAGCAAGTCATAACTTCGTCCTTGTCTTCCGGGCGCAGGCGACCGTGGAGCAAGCCAAGTTTAAATTCGGGAAACACCTCTCTCTGCAAACGCTCGTGCTCCTCCACGGCCGCTTTGCTTTCGGCTAATCCTTCCTTGTCCGCCTCCTTTTCGCCCAGCTCGACTCGTGGATAGATGATGAAGGCCTGGTATCCCTGCCTGACCTGGCTGCGGATCAGTGCATAGGCGCGCTCACGCTCGCGTGGTAGCAACACGTGTGTGTTGACAGTTTGGCGTCCAGGAGGCATCTCGTCGATCACCTGCAAATCCAGGTCGCCGTAAATTGTTAAAGCCAGCGAGCGTGGAATCGGGGTGGCGGTCATCACCAGCAGGTGGGGGTTCTCACCCTTCAGCCGTAGGGCGGCGCGCTGCTCCACGCCAAAGCGGTGCTGTTCATCGATGATGGCCAACTGTAAGTCGTCAAAGGTGACGGGTTCCTCGATCAAGGCATGTGTGCCGATGACGACCTTGATCTCTCCACTGACTAATCCTTCGCGTATGGCGCGCTTATCTGCCTCCGGAGTGGCGCCTACCAGCAGTCGAATCTGCGATTCTCCAATCACCCCGCCCGGATCAGCCAGTAAACGACACAGGTTGCGGTAGTGCTGTTCTGCCAGGATGCTGGTCGGAGCCATCAATGCAGCTTGCGAACCTTGCCGGACTACCATGGCGATCGCCAGGGCGGCGATCACCGTTTTGCCGGAACCGACGTCTCCTTGCAATAAGCGGTTCATCGGATGCCCACTCGCCAGGTCTGCGCGTACGTCCTCCAGGGCTCTGCGCTGGGCTGAGGTCAGCTCGAAAGGAAGCTTGGCGACCTTAGTTTCGATCCATTCCTGGGGGGTATCGAAGATGCGCGCGCTGCGTTCCTGCCAGGCGCGCTTTTGTCGCAGCATGCCGAGTTGTAAGAGGAAGATTTCATCGAATGCCAAGCGATGGCGGGCTGTTTCGAGCTGCTCCCATGAATCAGGGAAATGGATCTGCAGCAGAGCGTCGGAGAGTACAGCCAGCTCGGCAGAGCGTCTGGCATCTGTCGGCAGCGGGTCTTGCAAGCGCGGCGACCAATACGTGACCACTTGATACATCAAGCGGCGCAGCCAGCGTTGGGTGATATTGGCGGTTAATGGATAAACTGGCACAATGCGGTTGGTGTGCAGGTTTTGCTGTTCCAGCTCCTCGACCTCGGGGTTATTCATCACCAGCCGTCCCAGGTACTGGTCCACCTTCCCAGAGAGCACCACCTGAATGCCTGGACGCAGGCGCTTTGTGATCCAGGGCTGGTTGAACCAGCTCATGCGTAATGACCCACTGCCATCGCTGACTACGGCTTCTGTGAGGCTGATTTTCCCGCTGCGAACCGGGCGGGTTACCGCGCTCTGTACGGTGCCGATCACCGTGACTTCCTCGCCATACCACAGGCGGTTAATCGGCTTCAATTGTGAGTAGTCATCATAACGTCGAGGAAAGTAATATAGCATGTCGCCCAACGTTTCCAACCCAAGACGTTTAAGGGTCTGGCCGTGGCGCGGTCCGACGCCCGGGAGCACTGTCACGGACGCGCTCAACGCAATCGGTTGTTCAGCCGGCAGGGATGGTTGGGGTGACCTGGCCGGTCTCGGCGGGCGTTCCCTTTTTGTCCTTGTTGGAGGTTGAAGCTGCTCGACCGCCACGTCGATATCCAGCTCGATCTCAACGCTGGAATCTTCTTCGATCTGGGCGGGTTCCATGGCTGCAACAGGTTCCGGTTCAGCCAGCTTCTCATCGAGGTCCATTTCAGCGAGTGTTTCCGTCCCGCGTTGGATGCGCCGCCAAAGTCCCTGGAGCACCTCCTGTCGAGAATTTGGGCTTAAGCGATGGTAATCACGCAACCGGGTGAGCACGGCGGTGATCAACTCTTCGGGTACGCCATCAGCCCACGCTTCAGCTTCCCAGGGGGCGAGCATGCGTTCCAGCCCACCGACCACCGCGCGATCGTCATACCCCCGTTCGGCTTCCAGCTTGAAGAACTTTTGTAGTTTCTGTATGGATGGCTTCATCAAAAGGTATTTTACCAGTATCGTGGATCAACGCGTAACCGAGACGAAACCCAACCCGTTTGGTCCCACATGCGTGCCAATCACCGTGGTGACGTGGACGAGCATCGGGGGAGTCGCCACCCTGGGTCGCATGATCTCGACCAGCTGGCTGGCCTCCGATTCGGCGTTCGTGTGCAAGATAGCCAGGTTTTCCAGCGGACCCAGGCTCTCCATCATTTCCAAAAGCCGGGCGATCCCCTTGTTGCGCGTGCGGGTCTCCCCGATCCGGTAGACGTTTCCGTCCCTGAGTTCGATAAAAGGTTTGAGGTTGAGAAGCGAGCCCAGGCTGGCGCGTGCCCAGGACACGCGCCCGCTGCGGCGTACGTATTCTAGCGTATCCAACATGGCGACCAACCGCAGCCGTCTTCGCACATCGCCGATCTTTGCTGAAATTGAAGCTATCTCCAGCCCACGGGTGGCTGCCTCGGCGGCAGCCAGAACCTGGAAACCCAAACCGAGGCTGACCTGCTGACTGTCGATCACGAGCACTCGCTCCGAAAACGACTGGGCAGCCACACTGGCAGCGTTTATGATTCCGCTCAGGGAACGGGCTGCATGCAGCGAAACGATCTTTTCGTATCCTTGTCTGAAAAGTCTCTCGTACACGGCATTATATGTCCCGGAAGAGGTGGTAGCTGTCGTCGGAAGCGAACTCATCGTGGGAAGCCTGGTATAGAAATCCTGCCGGTAGAAACTTGGATCATCCTGGATGCTCTCGCCATCGATGATCAAGATATTCGGTACCACTGTGATGTCGAGTCGTTCGACCAGGTCTATCGGGATATCGCACGTGCTGTCGGTAACGATAGCGATTCTCATAGAGGTGGCGAATTGAAGAAGTTTCCCATCACCGTTCCATGACTACCAGGCCAATGCAGCGCGGGCTGAACAGTGCTGACAGGCTGAGATTCAAACTGTGTTCAGAAACCGGCGTGGAAGGGAAGAAAGTGTGGATGCGCTCGTGTAGCAGGTGTTCATCCAAATCGAATGGCGCGTTACCTTTCAATACGGCGATATGTTTCAGATCTCCGAACTCACTGATGAATTCAGTAAGCAAGTCGAGCAGGCTGCGATTGTTGCGAGCTTTTTGTACCGGGGTCAGCCGGCCGCCTTCGAGCAGGAGAATCGGACTCACTCCCAACATCTCTCCGACGACCGCCTGGGCCGGGTCGATGTGTCCACCATTCGAGAGATAGGTCAGGTTCTGGATACAAAATACCGCGTAGACGTGGGGGATCAAATGTCGGAGCAGCCGTTGGATATCCGTTACCGATAAGCCGGCTTGAGCGGCCTCCGCGGCAGCCTGTACCAACAGGCCCAGGCCTGCCCCGACAGACTGCGAATCGATCACAGGTAGGGTCATGCGTCCCCGCACGCTGGCAGCGGCTTTTTGGGCCTGCGCTACGGCAGGGCTGAGCTGCGCGGAAAGCAGGATAGTCAGAACCTCTGAAAATTGATCGCTGAGGGCAAGATAGAGTTGGCGGAAATCGTTGTGGGAAGGAGCCCGAAGTTGTACAGATTTTCCATCCAATGCCGCATAAGGCAACTGGTCGAATCCTGAGATCTCGCTATCGATGTACCGGTGTCCACCGACCTGCACGCTGAAAGGGATGACCTGCACCAATTCGTTTCCCACGAGTGAAGGCATGGAGAATTGGGCAGTGCTATCGGTGAGGATGCAGAGCCCCAGAGTCATTGGTTATTCGATAGATATGATGAACTGGTAATGAGGCTGTCCGCCATCCTGAAGCTCGATTTCCAGGTTCGGGTAAGCCTTGCGGATCGCGTCGGCAATGTGATTGGCATCGTATTTTGTGACGTCGGCGCCATAGAATAGCGTCACCAATTCGTAATTTTCAGCCTCAGCTTTTTCGAGCAAGCCCAGGCAGGCCTCCTCCAGGTTTGTGGCGGAATGGATCAGCTTACGGTTGAGTAGAGCTATGATTTCGCCTTCCTCCACTAACACGTCATCGATATCCGCATTACGCACAGCGGTGGTGATTTCCCCTGTCTGGACCTCATCGATCGCTGCGGACATATCCGCGACCACCCGATCAAAATCACCGTCTGGGATCAGGCGCAACATCGCTGCCAGACCTTCTGGAACCGTCTGACTGGGAACCACCGCGACTTTCTTGACGGTGAGTTCGGCAGCTGACTTGGCTGCCATGATAATATTCTTGTTGTTGGGCAGGATGATGATGTGATCGGTCGGCAGGTTCTCGAACGCCTTCAGGATGTCCTGGGTGCTGGGGTTCATGGTCTGCCCGCCCTCAACGATGGCGGACACACCCAGGCTGGCGAAAACGCGCGCCACACCCGGTCCAGGTGAGACAGCCACAGCGGCGATTCGTCCTGGTTCGACCGGTGCAAGTGGCGTTTTTATGTTTCGGGCCTGGCGTTCCAAGGCTTCCATTTGGTCGATTAGATTCTCCATAGAGACTTTCGTAATCGTGCCTAAGGAGAAAGTGTACTCGATCGGTTCGTAGCGTTTATCGGTCGGGACATGGATGTGCATCCGGTAGATGCCATCGCCTTCGCCGACCTGGATGGAGGTGCCCATTTGCTCCAGGCGATTGTAAAACTGTTCGAGGTCGAGTGGCCTGGCGGGCCTGAAATCGACCACGACCTCGAAATCCTGGCCGGGTTCGATCGTCTCGAGCGTGTCTTCCAACCGCATCGCCGAGAGCGGTTGTACAGAAGTCACGGCGACGTCCAGGCGCTGGCCGTGGACCGCGCGCAGCATGCCCTCTAGGATGTAGAACAACCCTTTCCCTCCGGCGTCAACCACGCCGGCCTTTTTCAGCTCCGCCAGCAATTCGGGGGTGCGCTCCACGGATTTGTCCGCCTCGGGGATCACGCGCTCCAGGAGAGCGAACGGGTCTTGGGTGTCCTCCAGGATTTGCTTGGCGGCCTCTGCGATATCCTTGGCGACGGTCAGGATGGTGCCTTCCACCGGCCTGACAACGCCTTTATAAGCGGTATCGCGTGCCTCGGCGAAGGCGTGCACCATCGTCGGCCCATCGAGCACCTCGACGTTGTCGACTCCCCGGGCGAAGCCGCGCCACAACTGGGAGAGAATCACCCCGGAGTTGCCGCGCGCCCCCATGAGAGCACCGTGAGCCACTGCATGGGCCATCTTCCCAAAGTTGCGTTCCGGTGAATTGGCGATCTCATCGTAAGCAGCCTGCATGGTGAGTACCATATTGATGCCCGTGTCGCCGTCGGGGACTGGAAATACATTCAACGCATTGACGGTTTGTTGGTTTGTGCGCAGCCAGGTCAACCCGGCGTCGACCAGCTTCTTCAAGGCTTGCCCGTCGATCGGGGTGCTTCGCAGATGTTCCACGCGGCGGCTCAGGTGGGTTTGGGAATCCGATTTCATGCATCCGTTTCCTGGGTTGTTAAGATCGCCGGGTAAGCATTCCTTGCGACGCAAATCAGTCGAGGTCGCTGATCCGCAGGCCGCTGACGTGGATGTTCACCTGATTCACCGGCATCCCGAGGGATTTCTCAACCTGGTAACGCACCGTGTTGGCGACGCTATTGGCTACCGACTTGATGCGTGTCCCGTATTCGATCACAATGTACACATCGATGTTGATGTTCTGGCCGTCATATTGTACCGAGACCCCTTGGGTGGGATCCTTGACTAAAACATTGGTCAACCCGTTGAGCAGATTCTTGGGCGCCAGGCCGACCACACCATAGGATTGCAGTGCGGCGTGGTAGGCGATGGTTGCGACGGCGCGTGGCGCAACCTGGATGCTGCCGATAGGAGTGTTCTCTTCAGTCATGTCTGCCTCTGTTCATATTAACCACTTGGCTTGTCTTCAGATACGATCTATGGTAAGATTGCTCGGCTTGCTCAGGGGTGTGCTACAAAGCCTGGTGGTGCTGGGCCAGCTGGGCATCCCGCCCGGGAAGATCGATTGATTTTGGAAAGGAACTGGTCAATGGCGAAGTGTGAACATTGTGGAAAGAAAACTACATTCGGAAGAAACCGGCCTTGGTCTAAGAAAGCCACCCGGCGGACTTTCCGGCCCAATCTGCAATCCATCACCGTATTCGACGGTGGGCAGAAGGTTCGCAAGGTGTTGTGCGCCAAGTGCATTCGCACTTTGGTTAAAACCACTTAATGAATTAGAACGAACCCAATCCTATCATGATTAGAAAATCGCGGCCTTGTCCGTGATTTTTTATTTTATCTGAGATGGCTTTACCCAGAAGCGGTGTGACCGCAAAGCGTGCGAATGATAACCGTAGGGTTGAATTATCGCAAGGGGAGGGGATGTGCATTGAACCAATCAAGGGAACGGCGGATTGTAGATGAAATAGATCCACAGGAAAAAGGGTACCAAGCCGCCGACGGCCAGCAAGGCCAGCAGACCCAGCGCGACCGCGATCCAGTCCATCGCCAGCGGGTTGTCATCCGCTGGCCGCGCCTGGGTCGTGAAAGGCGCAGACGCAGCCTGGGATGGGAGCGCTTGGGTACCGAGCTCTGATCGAAGATCGGGTGAGTGTGGCGAAGAATTCACGCTGGTCGAGGTGGGAATCGATTGTTCGCGCAGGGTCAATAGCACCCGGCCCAGTTGATCGGCGGTTCGGTAGCGCGATGCAGGTTCCTTGGCAAGTACTTTATGGAGGACTTGCTCCAATGCAGCCGGGACGGTCGGATTGAGTTCCCGCAATGATTTCGGCATTTCATAGCGATGCAAGCGGGCCAGTTCTGTCGATGATATGGCGCTGAAGGGCAGCTGGCCAGCGAGCATCTCATACGTGACCACGCCCAGGGAATAAACATCCGAGGCCGGCGAGGGCGCCATGCCAGCGGCTTGCTCTGGGGAAAAGTATTGTGGAGACCCCCATACTACCTCTTCGCGCTCATCGGGCTGGATCGATGCCAGGGCGCGGGCGATCCCAAAGTCTACCACTTTCAGACGTTGGTCTGGCGTGATCAACATATTTTGAGGTTTGATGTCACAATGCACCAGTCCAGCGCGATGGGCATAACCGACCCCAGCACAAGCCTGGATCATCAGCGCCAGGGTCTCATCTACTGTGAAGCGGCTGCGCTTTTGCAGCATCGTTTTGAGGTCTGTGCCTGGCACATATTCCATGACGATAAACAGGCGCTCGCTATCGAGGCCGAAATCGTGAACCGTGACGATGTTGGGATGCGAGAGGTTAGCCGCAGATTTGGCTTCCTGGCGGAAGCTTTCCCGAAAGGCCGGATCGCGAGAATAATCTCTCCTCAACACTTTGATCGCCACGGCGCGCTCGAGCATCAAGTCGTGTGCCTGGTAAACAACGGCCATGCCGCCTGAGCCAAGCGGTGCTTGCAGCTGGTAGCGATTGTTCAGGATAGTTGCGTTGCTCATACCGGTCTGATCGGACCACCCAGGGGTGTTTGAATTGTACCACTCCTGATCCAGCCAAATTCGTGTAAAATGATGCCATCGCCGGCGTCCCTTAACAGGCGCAGGCGATTGACTTCTCGGAGATGCCTAGACCGATCGATGCCTACGGCAATGCTGATCTATAATCCCGTCGCCGGACGCTACCCTTCCAGGCTGCTGACTGAGCGCGCCGCGCATATCCTTCAAAAGAACGGCTGGCGAGTGTGGATCGAGACCACGCACAGCGGCGAGCATATTGCCCAGCTGGCGCGTCAGGCCGTCGAAGATGATATGGACGCCCTGGTTGTGGTAGGAGGCGATGGGTCGCTCAACCGGGCACTGCCCGCCCTGCTTGGGAAGCGCACTGCGCTCGGCGTGCTACCGGCTGGCACCGCCAACGTTTGGGCTCAAGAACTCAGCTTGCCGGGTTTGACCTGGACTCGTTTGATGGCGCTTGAGGAAAGCGCACACCGCTTGTTTCAAGCGCAGATCCGTGCGGTCGACGTCGGCCTGTGTAATGGTATCCCCTTCCTTTTGTGGGCAGGGGTGGGCCTGGATGCCTTCATCGTGCATCGCATCGAGCCACGCAAACCCTGGGAGAAAAATCTGGCGCTGGCGCATTACGCTGCCAAGGCAGTCTGGCAAGCCACCATCTGGCACGGCATGAACCTGCACGTGCGAACCGATAGCGAACAGCTATCAGGCCAGTTCACCCTGGCTGTCGTCAGTAATATCCGTCTCTACGCGGGTGGGCTGGCGAGATTATCCCCGTATGCTTTGATGGACGATGGCATCATGGACCTTTGGCTTTTCGAAGGTAGTTCTCTGGAGGACACGGTAAAACAGGCCTGGAACTTGTGGTCTGGACGGCATGTCCACTCGGAGCGTGTCCAATGCATCCCCTTCAAGAGAATTACCCTTGAGTCAGACTCGCCTCTATTCGTCCAGCTGGATGGGGAGCCGGAACGAGGCAATGGGAGCATCACCATCGAGGTGCTCACAGGGGTGCTGCGTATCCTGGTACCGGACGGCACTCCCTCAACATTGTTCCAGAAACCAGCTTTTACCATGATCGGGAAATAATTCCCTATGCAACCAATCCTGGGTTATGTGCGAAAAAATCCGCTGGCTGTGCTGCTCATTGGATTGCTGCTGGCGATTGTCGCAGAAGTCGCTGCGTGGGGACCGCTGCTCGTCTTTGTTTTTTCGGCCATCGCAGTCATCCCACTGGCCAAATTTATTGGCGAAGGTACGGAGGCCCTCACCGCTCACACCAACCCGCGCATCGGCGGCTTGCTCAACGCTACGCTGGGAAATGCGGCTGAACTGATCATCACGATTGTTGCCATCCGAGCCGGTTTGCTGGAATTGGTCAAAGCTTCGATTACTGGTTCCATCCTGGGGAACTTGCTGCTGGTCATGGGCGTCTCTATGGTTGTGGGAGGTTTACGTCATGGTCTGCAGACTTTCGAACAGCGTCAGGCCAGCCGCAATGCGATCTTGTTGGTGCTGGCTATCATCGCCTTACTGATCCCATCCATGCTCAGCCACTACATCGGCGAGCCGAATGAGCCGCGCGTGGAGACACTCAGCTTGGGGGTAGCCTCAGTGATGATTCTGCTTTATATCCTGGCGCTGGTTTTCAGCTTCAAGTATGCCGGAGCACCCCTGTCGCATAAGCCGGCTGAGGTAGCCCTTCATGCACCCGCCTGGTCAATGCGGAAAGCGTTCGTGGTCCTGGCCTTAGCGACGGTTGGGGTGGTGATCGCCAGCGAGCTGCTGGTCGGCGCAGTCGAGCCAGTCGTCGCCAGCTTAGGGGTTTCTGAGTTCTTCTTAGGCATTATCCTGATTCCCCTGATCGGCAACGTGGCCGAGCACCTGGTGGCGGTGCAGGTGGCTGTCCGCAACCAGATGGATCTGAGCGTGGAGATCGCCGTCTCCTCCAGCCTGCAAATCGCCTTGTTCGTTGCTCCAGTGTTGGTCTTTCTCAGCCTGATCTTGGGGAATCCGCTGCAGCTGATCTTCAACCAGCTCGAGCTGGTGGCATTGATCGCCGGCGTTTTGATTACTGTCCTGGTTTCCGAAGATGGCGAGTCGAACTGGTTGGAAGGGGCGATGCTGCTTTCTATCTACATCATGTTAGCGCTGGTCTTTTTCTTGCTCCCCACTCACTTGATCCAATAACCGATGGACATGCGTTCTCTTGCGCGCTGGTTGTTCGATCCCTGGTTGATCCTCGGGATGATCGCGTTTGGCGTCATGCTATTGGCGTCGACGCTGTTCTTGTTGTGGGTGACGCGGCCCAGCCAGCCTGTCGATGGTGCACCCACCGCGGTGATGACGGTTATCGCCGCGCCCACTGTTACCCCTACCTTGCCTCCACCCACGCCGACCAGCCCGGTCACTCCGACTACCGTTGTCAGCCCACTGCCCTTGCCACCTCCTGGCGACATCTCGGTGGGGGCTTATATCGAGATCACCGGGACGGGTGGGGACGGGTTGCGCTTGCGCACCGAACCCGGCCTGAACAGCGAAGTGCGCCTGCTCGGGTCGGAGTCTGAGGTCTTTGCAGTGAGAGATGGCCCTCGCGATGTAGATGGATACACCTGGTGGTACCTGGAAGGCCTGGCAGACGCAACGCGCCGGGGTTGGGCAGTTTCGAATTATCTCAGGATCGTTCAGAATCCCTGATCGGAGGTCAGCCGGATGACACAGGACTTGAAACCCACCGGGATTACCGCCAATCGCCAGACCAGGCAGATGACCGTGAACTGGAACGATGGCCACACCAGCGTCTATGCATTCGGCCTGTTGCGTAACGCCTGCCCGTGCGCCGAGTGCCGAGGGGGCCACGAATTCATGGGCCTGGATCCGGATCCGGAGCTCTTCCTCTTGCCCGATGTGGACACGGCGGCCACGCGCATGCGCGCCGTGGAGTCGGTCGGCTCTTATGGCCTGACGATCGAATGGGAGGACGGCCACCATTACGGCATTTACCAGTGGGCGTACCTGCGAAAATTGTGCCCTTGCCCCCTCTGCCGTCCGGTGTGATTCGAGATCTAAATGTAATCTTTTAAATTGTGCTCGACCGCATAGGCTGCGGCCTCTGCCCGGTTGCTCACCCCCAGTTTAGACAGGATACTGCTCACATAATTGCGCACGGTGCCTTCGCCCAGGAAGAGCGCCTTGGCGATCTCGCGATTGGTCTTGCCTTCGGAAACCAGCAAGAGCACGTGTCGCTCTTGCTGAGTCAGGGCG